>CAACXB010000562.1_pt1 | contig 81502 bp, 80 predicted proteins | sample 2275821 | NCBI WGS metagenome assembly CAACXB01 (sample SAMEA5312479, study PRJEB27640) | indoor metagenome | biome: indoor environment; feature: uncontrolled; material: tiles wood | place: Germany | collected 2014-07-07
TACGGGATACGATTCGTCCTGAAGCCAAGACAGCGATCGCGTCATTAAACGCGCTTGGCATTACGACAATCATGTTGACAGGAGACAACCCTGTGACTGCTGCTGCGATTTCGAAGGAAGCGGGCCTGACAGATTACGTTGCCGAATGTCTTCCTGAAGACAAAGTACGTTATATCAAGCAGTACCAGACTGAAGGAAAAACAGTCGCTATGGTCGGGGACGGAATTAATGATGCTCCCGCTCTTGCACTTGCACATGTCGGTATCGCAATGGGTGAAGGAACAGATGCTGCTCTTGAAACAGCCGATGTCGTCTTGATGAAAAATGATTTAGGACGCCTGGCTTATGCCGTCAACAAAGCGCGTAAGATGAATCGTGTCGTCAAACAAAACATCACACTCGCAATCGGTGTCATTCTTCTGCTAATCATTTCGAATTTGTCACAGTTCCTCATCATGCCGTTCGCAGTTGTCGGTCATGAAGGTTCGACCATTCTTGTCATTTTGAACGGATTACGCCTCCTTCAAAAAGATATGCCTCTCCCGGCAACTCCTGCAACTTTTTCAAAACAAGCAGCAGCGTAATCCAATCAAAAAGCATCTACCGTCGATTACCGACAGTAGATGCTTTTTTGGTGTGACGTTCAAAGAATAGATGGAGCTTGAAATCAACCAAATGTATTGGTTGGAATCGAGTCCAGATCCGCTTGCTCTTTTAATCGTTTTTCTTCCATCTTTTTCGGATCTGCTTTTTTCATGAAACGTTCCCACGACGCATTCAGTTCAGAGCCGAGTAAAATGATCAACCCTGTAAAATACAACCATAACAACACGATGACGACACTTCCGAGCGAACCGTACGTTTGATTGTAATTTGAGAAATTCGATACATAAAATCCGAACCCAACCGATAACAACTGCCATACGATGACACCGAAAACAGCCCCGGGAATCGCTTCTTTAAAGGAAATCGGACGTTTCGGAGCGACACGGTAGAAGATCGACAAAATCAAAATCAGCAAAATAGTCGAAATGGCATATCGCAAGACCGTCAACAGGATTTTTTGCCCCATATCAATCGGCAGGACAAAGTTGGCTAAGTAACTGATGATCGGCCCACCTAATACGTTCAAGACAATCAACAAGAGCATTCCGATTCCGAGCACAACGGTCAGAATCAATGCGATTCCACGTGCTGCGACGAATCCACGGGGTGAAAAATCACCATAGGCATGATTGGCTGTCGTAATCAGACGATCGACGCCTTTGGAAGCCGACCAGATCGCTAAAATCGCCCCGATTGACAAGAGACCGCCTTGCGGTTCCTTGATTGCTTGGAAAATGACATCCGTAAACGTATTGACCGATCCACCCGGCGCTAAATCACGAATTTGTGATTCAAGCGTCTGTTGATCAATATCAAAGAATGATAATACTGAAATAACAAAAATAATGCCTGGAAAAATCGATAAGAACCAATAATAAGCTAACGTTCCTGCGTAATCCGTAATGTTGTGATCGGACATGCGTTGCTTTAGATTAAGGGCTAACCCTTTAGGATCACGTGTATGCGCCATCATCATCTCCCCTTCATAAAAAAGAGGCAGTCCAGGACTACCTCATTGTCTTACTATACTTTTTCCCTGTTTATTTCAACTAAAACCTCAATTATCTATAAGCTCGATATCATAAAAACGTTCCGTCATCTTCGTCAATTTTTGTACAAGCGATGTCGGACGAACCGGTAAATGAATCAGCTCTTCACGTTTGATCCAGAGCGGTGTATATCCGGACGACAGATCCTCGAATTCTTCTCCCGTCCCTGTTCCAAATATACCACCCGTCATTTTTGCCCAGTAATACGGATTGTCCAATCCGTTAAATCGAACATTCGCGGCAACTCCCTCAAGTTCCACGTCCACTCCAAGCTCTTCATGCGCTTCCCGGATGGCGGTTTCTTCTAATGTTGCGCCTGCTTCTCGTCCGCCGCCCGGAAACACATAGTAGGTCTCACCCGGCTTATCCCGACGAATCAAGGCAACTTCATCTGCTTCATTGATTAGAATAATGGCACTTCTTTGAATCGGCATTGATTTTCACTCCTCCTCATCATCTGAGGACTCAACGAATGGTCTCAAGCATTTCTGGAATCAATCCATTTTCCGTGGATGCAATGACTTGTGCGGCAACCTTCATTCCAAGTTTAAGTGCATCTTCTGCCCGCTTGGATTCCGTCAATTCGGAAAGCACGGCAGAAAAGAATGAATCTCCAGCACCTGTTGAGTCAACTACTTTCACTTTTTTCGTCCCAACATGACCAGAAGTCGCTGTCCGGCGGTCCACATAGACAGCACCTAACTCACTCATTGTGACAACCGTGAAGGGTGCTCCTTTTTTCGCCAGTTCGTTCGCTACATGAATGGCGTCTTCTACCGTTACAATCGATAGGTCCGATAAAATCTCAGCTTCTTCACGGCTACAGATGAAGCCCGTAAATCCTTGTAAGAGGTGGCGATTACGCTCAATCACACTCAAATGTCCACAGACGCCGTAAAGCGGTAACTCCATTTTGCGACAGATATGAATCAACCGTTCGAGAACTGTCACCGATAAATCCAAATCGATCGCAACTGCATCCACTCCGTCAAGCGCATAGACGGATTGACGAAGAATGGCTTCTTCCAGGAGTTTAGCGTCCGGTTGTTTAGAAATCGACGTCTGTAAATCTCCTTCATTGTCCATGACTGCAAGCCACATCCCCATTCCATGATCTTCGAGCATCTCTACATGATCGACGTTGGCCCCGTAAGATTTTAACTCTTCGAGTACCCCGACACCGATTTGATCGTTCGTAACCGTCGAGATAAAACGAACATCATTTCCGAGAACAGCGAGATTTTGTGCTACGTTCCGTCCTGTACCACCATTCGAGAAGGTGATATCCCCGACGTTTTTCGCATCCTTATGCAAGGGTGCAAACGAAGTTCCTTTTATGTCGACGAATACTTTTCCGATTACCGCAATTTTATTCATTCCTGTTCCACCTCTAAAAAAATTTCATGAACCCGAAGGATTTATACGCGTTCTAGGCACATTGCCTCCATTATAGTAAAATTTCAAAACTGTTACAACCAATCAGACCCTTCATGATCCCAACAAAAAAATCCCGACGATGACAGTTTTGTCTGTCGATCGTTCGGGATTCCATTCAAAAAAGCGTTATTGTTTCCATCAGAGATTGGCGATGGTCAAACTGATCGCAAGCAATAATCCAAAGATTGTATTGACCTTCCCCGTCTGCGCCATACCCGGCATTAATTCCTGCGGCGGCAGGTCACGCCAGAACAGTTTCACGGCTTTAATCATCAGTGGAATGCTTAAAAGAGCAAGCAGTGCCCACCATGTGACGTTAAAGGCCAGTACGGCAATCAACAGCGACAGGACGGCAGCAGCAAAAAAGGCGATCAGCACATAGACTGCTTTTTGGTGACCGACTAAGCAGGCAATCGTCTTTCGTCCATTGACTTTGTCATTGTCGAGATCACGGATATTGTTCGCGAGTAGAATCGATCCAATTAAAATGGATACCGGAATCGAAATTGCGACTGCTTCTGTCGGAACATAACCGATTTGCAGATAAGCTGAGATCGCGATGATGACATACCCCATGAAAAAACCGGCGACGATTTCTCCGAACGGTGTATAAGCGATCGGTAATGGTCCTCCTGTGTAGATGTAACCAACGAACATCGAAACGATTCCAATCAAAAGCAACCACCATGTTGTTTCAAGGCACAAATAGATACCAAGCAGGGCCGAGATGCCGTATAACGAGAAGGCAAATGCTAAAATCGTTCCCGGCTTAAAACCGTCGCGGACAATCGATCCTCCGATCCCCACCGATTCTTCCGTATCGAGTCCCCGCTTGTAATCATAATATTCATTAAATAAGTTCGTCGCAATCTGAATCAGCATCGATGCGATCAACATGGCAAAAAACAGATCCATCCGTAACGATTCGATCCGTGGTGCCACGATAGCCGTTCCTACGACGACCGGCACAAAACTTGCCGTCAACGTATGCGGTCGTGTCATTCGCCAATATACAGCGATTGATTTATTCATATAATAAACCCCTTTCCTGTCTAAGTGTATCGGGTTTCGTTTTTTACTGTCAATGCTCAATCCCAGATAGCTTATTCCTTCTTTTTTTCAGATAAAAAGTTTACACTGAGAATAAGTGAAACGTATCACAGTATCTTTAGACTAGGGGGCAATGAGCGGTATGGCTTACGCTCAACATGAGCTTAAACAATGTATTGAACGTGCTGTTGGTCATGCAAATGCATATCAACGGTCTATTATCGCCGCGTATTCGTGGAATGTCGAGACGCAGGATGTCAGCGCACTGTCATTCGGAACAGAAGAACGCTTTTATTTTACGACACCTGATCGGTCCATGCGTGCCATTGGTTTTGGCATTACGCAACAACTAAAGACGGCAGGACACGATCGTTTCTTACGGATGCAGTCCATGTGGTCAAATTTGAATCGGGATCATGTCGGCACCGATTTATTTGCCTTTTGCGGCTTTTCTTTTTCTGAACTCAAGCATACTGAATATCGTTGGTCTTCTTTTGGAGAAGCGTCGATGACCATTCCCAAGTATCTTTACTTGGAACAGGATGGACGAACGACGGTAACGGTTTTTGCGTTCGTTGAACCGCAATCTAACGCAGAAAAGATTCTCAACCAGTTGGCAGTAGAATATGCAGAATTGCATACACCGAAGTCCACTCCATTCGTGACACGGATTCGTCTGACGCGTGACGGAAATGATGCTTTTGAAGCCTCGTTTCATCAAGCGGCACAACTCTTAAAAACGTCACTTAAAAAAATCGTCTTAGCCCGTGAGGTCGTCTATGAGCTCGATCAGCCAATTGATTTGGCAGGACTCGTCGAAGAACTCGAGTCTTCGCAGCCGGGCAGTTATATCTTCTTCTTTCAACCGACGACAGATGAAGCTTTCCTTGGTGCGACGCCGGAACGATTGATTTTAAAATCCGGTCTTGAGCTCAAAACAGCCGCCGTTGCCGGATCCGCTCCTCGACACGCGATTGAGACGACAGATGCCGCACTGGGACAGTCATTGTTACAGGATGATAAAAACCGTGTCGAACACGCGATTGTCGTCGACTCGATTGAAAATACACTTCAAGGACTCTCGACAGCGATCACCAAACCGGATGAACCGATGTTGCTGAAGAATCGCCATATCCAGCATCTCTATACGCCGATCAATGCAACACTTTCACCTGAAGTCAGTCTGTTTCAGCTGATCGAGAAGCTTCACCCTACACCTGCACTGGGTGGAGAACCCAAGGAGGCGGCCGTCGCTGCGATCCGCGAAATCGAAACGTTCGAACGTGGCTGGTACGGTTCTCCCGTCGGTTGGATGGACGGACAGGAAAATGGTGAATTCATCGTCGCCATCCGCTCCGGTCTGTTTACCGACCGCTCGGCTGTTCTTTATGCGGGTTGCGGGATTGTCGAAGGATCTGTTCTCCAAAGTGAACTGGAAGAAACCGATACAAAACTATCACCGATGTTACAGGCCCTGTCGCATCTTTGTACGATAGAAAAGGATGATATTTATGTTGACTAAATGGATGCATGCATTAATCGATAATTTAGTGAAAGGCGGAGTCCGGGATTTTGTCATCAGTCCCGGATCTCGTTCGACCCCCCTTGCCATCGCTGCTTTTCTTCACCCTTTTAGCCGTACCCACGTCCTCGTTGACGAACGGTCGGCTAGTTTTTTTGCCCTTGGTTTAACACGTGCGGAAGATACATTGCGTCCGGTCGCTTTGATTTGTACGAGCGGAACGGCAGCCACGAATTATTATTCTGCCGTGACGGAAGCAAACATCTTCGAGTTGCCGTTAATCGTATTGACGGCGGATCGCCCCCATGAATTACGTGGAGTCGGTGCCCCCCAAGCGATTGATCAAGTCGGTCTATACGGGAAGCAGGTACGGCATGCCTTTGACCTGCCGCTGCCGGAAGATACTGCTCTTCCGTACGTACAGCACGTAGCGGAACGCGCCGTTCTTCTCGCCCTGGCAGAGCCTGCTGGTCCGGTCCATATCAATATTCCACTTCGGGAACCATTGATTCCAGAACTGGATTTACTGCAAACGGGTCAGCCGGTCGGACAACCGCATCAACCGGCAGTAGAAAAACATACACAAAAATGGATTGAAATTTTATCAATTCCGCGTCTTTTGATTGTCATCGGACCTCAACTTTCTCTTGCGGATACACAAATCATCCTTGACTATGCCGACCGTGCGCGGATTCCGGTTTTAGCCGATCCATTGAGTCAAGGCCGCCGTTCTTCTAACGATACGGTTTTCAGCTATTACGATACCTGGTTAAAAGAAACAGCGATTCACGATGATATCCGACCGGATCATATTTTACGATTCGGTGCGATGCCGACATCAAAACCATATCTTCTTTGGTCAAAAGGTATTCCAACGACAGTTGTCGGGCATCCCGGAAATTGGCGTGATCCCCAGTTGCAGGCCCACTTTTTAAGTGGTCATCCGAGCCAAATGAAGACTGTCCCCGTCATAACGCATGATGTATCTTATCTCAAGACCCTTCAACGGGCAGAGCACATCGTCCAGACTGTCTTTTCTTCTTTGGATGCAGACCAGCTGACGGAATACAACGTCGTCCGGGCATTAAATGATTTAACGGAAGGCAGTCTATTTGTTTCGAACAGTATGCCGATCCGCGACCTCGATACGTTTTTACCGACGCGTACGCCGCTGCGTATCCTCGCCAATCGAGGAGCCAATGGCATTGACGGGATTCTTTCAAGTGCCCTCGGCGCAACATATGAAGCCGACAATCGTTACCTCCTGGTCGGTGATCTTGCGTTCTTACATGACATCAACGGATTGATGATGGCACGATCTGTCCCGATAACGATACTTTTAGTGAATAACACCGGCGGCGGTATCTTTAGTTTTCTACCGCAACAAAATCTTGATCCTGCTTTGTTTGAACCCCTTTTTGGAACGGCACAAGACGTTGATTTCAGCCACTTGGCTGCCGGCTACGGGGTAGAATATGAACGGATTTCATCGATTACGCAGCTCAAGTCGACGTTGCAGCAACAAGCGACTGCGACACGTGTCTTGGAAATCGTCACCGATCGTCCGGAAAACGTTCGTCTCCACCGCTTGATTTGGGAACAGACGAATCAGGCATTGCAGGACGCATTCCGATGAAACTGCGGCATCAGGAATACCATGTCGAGATGACAGGAAGCGGTCCGCCTTTGTTGCTGTTACACGGTTTTACCGGGAGCAGTGCCACATGGGATCTGCTCGAAAGCCGGTTGCAATCAGACTATACCGTCTATCGGATTGATTTGCTCGGACATGGTCGGACAGCTGCTGCTCCTTACCAACGGATGCGCCTGACGGAACAGGTAAAGGATTTGCAGACCTTACTTGCGACCCGTGACGAAGACTGGTCGGTGTTAGGCTATTCCATGGGCGGTCGAATCGCCCTTCTGCTTGCTGCGACATCGAAACAGGTGAAACAGACGATTGCCATCAGTACGACACCAGGCATCCGCTCGGCACATGAACGACGGTTACGTCGTCAAGCCGATCGCCGTCTCGCCGATCGTTTATTGACGGATGGTCTGACAGCTTTCATCGATTACTGGGAGTCGCTCCCGCTTTTTGCAAGTCAACGTCATTTACCGGTTGAAATACGGGAGTCGATCCGCCGTGGACGACTGGCACAATCACCGGAAGGACTGGCCGCTTCTTTGATCGCTCAAGGAACAGGCAATATGGCTCCGGTCTGGCACTTACTCGACCCTTCTTCGATTGACTGGATTGTCGGGACCGAGGACAGTAAATTTAAAAAAATTGCTATCGAAGCTGCTTTACCCGAAAAAATTCATTTAATTGACGGTGCATCACACGCCCCACATATCGACCAACCGGAAAAGTTTGTTACAATAGTAGAGAAACTACTCTTAATTAATTAAATGGGGGAATTGAAATGAGATACGTTCCAGAATGGGCATCTGCCCGTAGCTACGAAGACATCAAGTATGAAAAATGGAATGGGATCGCTAAAATTACGATCAACCGTCCCGAAGTCCGCAACGCTTTTCGTCCGAAGACCGTCCACGAACTGATTGACGCTTTTTCACGTGCACGTGACGATCAAAACGTCGGTGTCATCGTCTTGACTGGTGAAGGCGATCTTGCTTTCTGCTCAGGCGGCGACCAAAAAGTCCGCGGGCATGGTGGATATGTCGGTGAGGATGAAATTCCACGCTTGAACGTTCTTGATTTACAACGCCTGATCCGTGTTATTCCGAAACCGGTCATCGCAATGGTTGCAGGATATGCAATTGGTGGCGGACATGTTCTTCACCTTGTCTGTGACTTAACGATTGCAGCTGACAATGCGAAATTCGGTCAAACGGGTCCTAAAGTCGGATCATTCGATGCTGGATATGGTTCTGGTTACCTCGCTCGCGTCGTTGGTCATAAAAAAGCACGTGAAATCTGGTACCTCTGCCGTCAATACGATGCCCAACAAGCACTTGACATGGGCCTCGTCAATACGGTCGTTCCACTGGCTGATCTGGAGCAAGAAACAATCCAATGGTGTTCTGAAATCCTTCAGCACTCACCAACAGCACTTCGTTTCTTAAAAGCTGCATTTAATGCCGATTCAGACGGTCTTGCAGGTATCCAACAACTTGCGGGTGATGCAACATTACTGTATTACACGACAGACGAAGCAAAAGAAGGACGCGATGCGTTTAAAGAAAAACGTGATCCTGACTTTGGACAGTTTCCACGATTCCCATAATACAAAAAAGGTTCAATGTCGAAAGACGTTTGAACCTTTTTCTTATCATCATCCAGAAAGGAAGTGGTAATCCGTGTACCCTTGGATTTACACACGTGCTAAAGAACAACCGGATGATCTTGCTCTCATCACGGACAGCGAACGTTTGACCTGGTCCGCGCTCTACACAAAAGCACATGAACTGGCAAGTTCCTGGGCTCCCCTGCTTTCCCGTGGTGATCGTATCGCGTTATACGGTCCTTCCAGCAGCAGTTATATCATCGCCGTTCACGCCGCCCAGTTGCTTGAATTGACGATCGTTCCAATCAACATCCGCTTGAGTCAAACGGAAGTGCAGATGCAACTTAAACAAGCTGATGTCCGGTTCGTCATCTCAGACCGACCGATTGATGCACCGGTCAAACGGCTCCCGTTTCAAGTAGTCGATCCGGCGCCCGATGTTCTCGTGCGTCATATGCCGAAACATTATATCCAGTCGATGTTATTTACGAGCGGAACGACCGGACGGCCAAAAGCGGTCGAACAAACGATGCTCAATCACTTTTCGAGCGCCATGAATGCGGCCCGTCATACCGGCTCCTATCCGGATGACCGTTTCCTTGTCGTCACACCGTTGTTTCATATGAGCGGTTTAGCTGTCGTCTACCGTTCCGTCATCTATGGTGTTCCACTTATCCTTGAACCTCATTTTTCACCGAATAAGACCATTACATGGATCAAGACAGAACACATTACACACATTTCTCTCGTCTCAGTCATGTTAGATCGTTTGCTTGAAGCCGGACTGCGCCGGTTTGATTTGCGTGTCGTCCTGACCGGTGGCGGTCCCGTACCTTTACCGATTCTGACCCGCGCGTTAGACCGTGATATTCCCGTCATGCAAACGTACGGAATGACCGAGACTGCTTCCCAAGTCGCGACACTCCTGCCGGAAGAAGCGATTCGAAAGATTGGTTCTGCCGGTAAAGCCATTGCTCCGACGGAAATCCGCATCAATCGTTACCAGGAAATTGAAGTCAAAGGCCCGACTGTCATGAACGGTTATTTTGCTAATCCAGAGGCGACTGCAGCCGCCTTTACAGCGGATGGCTATTTGAAGACAGGAGATCTCGGACGAATCGATGCCGATGGTTACTTGTATGTATTGGATCGTAGAAGTGATTTGATCATTTCCGGTGGTGAAAATGTTTATCCGGCCGAAGTCGAAGCTGCCCTATTATCGATTTCAGGTATTACGGAAGCCGGTGTCGTCGGACGATTTGACCCGATCTGGGGGCAAGTACCGGTCGCTTTCATCGTCAGTACGATGCCAGAGACCGGTATCCGCGAAGAAATGGGACGTTTACTGGCAAAATACAAATGTCCCGTCACTTATTTTTACCGTGATACATTACCGCGTAACGCCAACGGTAAACTGATTCGGCGTCAGCTGAAGGAGTCACTATGACGGCAATCACCCTTCGCAGCGCGGAACTATTTGATGTGGATTTGACGTTTCGTCAGCCGATGCAGACCGCCATCTCCACGTTGTCGAAACGACAGACAACGATTCTCCGGTTGACCGATCAAGAAGGTCGAATCGGCTACGGAGAAGGTGTCGCTTTTGAGACACCTTGGTATACGGCAGAAACACAAGACTCACTTCGTGCCCTGTCACCGCTCCTTTACCGTTTGCTTGCGGCACAACCTTTATCGTCACCCGCTGACGTCCCTGCACGCTTTCAGCCGATCAAAGGAAATCAGATGGCAAAAGCGATGTTTGACGGGGCCGTTCATGAACTGTTTGCACAAGCGGAACATATCTCCCTTGCGACCTATTTGGGTGGTGATGCGACGCTGGCAATTCCGTGTGGAAAAGCACTCGGACGTTCCTCTGCCGATCAGACAATTGAAGCTGTAGGTCAGGCATTGACTGATGGATTCGAGCGGATTAAATTGAAACTGGCTCCAACGGATACAGCTATTCTTAAACAGGTTCGAAAGACTTTTCCGGATGCTCCGTTGATGTTTGATGCCAACGGAAGTTTTGATTTGTCGGATTTACCACTCCTTCAAGAGTGGGATACGTTCTCTTTGCTGATGATGGAACAGCTGTTTCCTGCTGATGACTGGTTAAGTCATCAGCAGGCTGTCTCGTTACTCAAGACACCGCTTTGTCTCGATGAATCTATTCAGACGACGCAGGATGCCTTGCTGATGCGGACACTGCAGGCAGGTCAAATCATCAACATCAAACCGGCTCGTCTCGGCGGTTTGACAGCAGCGCTCGATGTCCGAAGCATGGCGCCATCGTACTGGCTAGGCGGCATGTTTGAGAGCGGGATTGGCCGACGCCAAACGTTGGCATTCGCCACTTTACCGGGACTTGCTTATCCGATTGATATGTCCGGAACCGATCAATACTTCATTGAAGATTTGCTAGAACAGGACTACATCGTCGAAAACGGCTCGATCCGGTATGCGGAACATCCGGTTTCCCGCGAACGCCTTGAACGATTAGCCGTCTCAACAAAAATGCTCTAAACAAACAGGAGTATCACATCCCGCTCGAATCGAGGGACTTGATACTCCTGTTTGGTGTAATCGATTGACGATTCCTGACTCAATCGACTTTTGTTAAGATTTCATACCCGTCTTTTAAGACGATGACGCTATGTTCAAATTGAGAAACCAAACTTTTATTTGGTGTGTATAATGTCCAACCGTCCTTCTCGTCTTCCATACAAAATTCGTCGCCTGTTGAGATGAACGTTTCAACGGCAATGACTTGCCCTTCTTTTAACAAGTCGTTTTCCTCACGGCTGAAGTAGTTCGAAATCGACTCCGGTTCGCCGTGCAACGTCTTCCCTAACCCGTGACCCGCCAAGTTCCGGATGACGGTAAATCCGCTCTTGCGTGTCTCGGCATAAATCGCTTTGCCGATTTGATTCACCTTTGTCCCGGCTTTCACTTTCTCTAATCCTTTTTCAAGGGCAGACAACGAGACTTCAACTAAGCGGACATCTTCCGGACGACGGGCTTGTCCTGCGATGACGGTTTTGCCCGTGTCGGAGTAGTAACCGTTTTTCACAGCGGAAACGTCGACATTCACGATATCTCCCTCTTGAATGACATACGCACCCGGAATACCGTGTGCTGCCACTTCGTTCACACTGATGCAAGTTGCTCCCGGAAAATCATACATGACGATCGGTGCGGATTCCGCTCCTTGTTCTTTCAGGATACGTGCCCCGATCTCGTCCAGTTCCTTTGTCGTAATCCCTGGTTTGACGGCATTTGCCATCTCATCGCGGGCGATCGCGACAATCCGTCCAATTTCACGTAGTGCATCGTAATCATAATCCAACATCATTCATTTCCTCCTCATTCACTCAATCGTTCTTGATATAAATAGTCTGCTGAAATATCAGCAAATAAGAACATCCCATTATTCAGCGGCATACTGAAGGTCCGTGTCTGTTCACCTGAACTGAAGTCGACGTAACGGTCGGATAAGTAACCGGTATGCCGTCGTTCCATTGCGACCGTCGTTCGGATGAAGTACGGCCGGAAACTCCAATTGTACCCTTGGTAAAACGAATACCGTTTCCAGTCCCCACTTTTTTTACTGATATTCGATGACTGCTGGAAGCCGTTCGCGTCCGTGATATAAAAGCGGATAAACTCCGGTTCCATCTTTTTCGCAAGCATCAACAGCCAACTGTCGAGGTCTTCCTCTGCTTTGATCGACTGGCAATATTCGTTAAAACGAATCGTCCAATCCTGCTCCAGCTGAAACAGCCGGTTCATCTGTTCCCGGTCATATTTATAAAACATCGGGACCTCGTGAAGAAGAATCTCCATTCCCGGACATGTCGTTACCCAGTCCGGTGTTGTTTCACCGAGTAAATTTCCCATATAGTATCGTCCGCCGTGCTGCCAGGCATAACGCAACTGACCAAGATGGCTGATATTTTTGTACAACAACGGCGCGCCGAGTTGATCACAGAGATGTTCCATCGTCTGCAGTAAATGCGGATAACTGGCCGACACAGTCTTTTTCTCAATCATCGATGCCAAATCGACAATCAACATATCCGGCGACATCGAAAAGACTCGTTCCAGACTGGTCGCTTCTGCCCGGTCTAATGCGACCTTCAAACCGGAGTTTTGATAATAGGCGACGATCCGGCCGAGTCGATCAAAATCATCGACTTGCACATCCGTTAATGTGACATATAACCGGTCTTCCGGAAAATCGATTTGTGCATCACGCAAGATGCTTAAAAAATCTTCCCCTCCGTTCTCAAACAGCCAGGCCGGTCGGCAGCGGATTAAAACAAACGAATGCGCATCCGTCGGTACTTTTTGAAACGCATGTCGAATGACATGACTCATCACTTCGAGTTGATACTCAATCGGTACATCGTCTTCTTGAAAAAACGGTTTTAATGGTTCTCCCCGGAAATGGGATTGAATTTCATACCCTTCCACTTTAAAAGGCGCCGCTCCGACAATCGGCTGAAACCAAGCTTCAATTTGTTCGGGATGAACAATGACATCTAAGGCATCCATTCTTCTGCCCCCCTTTTCTCTTGTTCCATCTTATCAAAAAAAGAACCCCTCTGTAATCAGAGAGGTCCTGTCTTTAAAATAAGGTCGTATCTTTTCTGATTGCGATGTACAGATAAACACCAAATGTCGCTGTAAGATAAATGATGCTGAGGACTCCGTATTGAATGCCGGTCGCCCCGCCCTTGCCAATCGCCAAGACAAGAAAGATAATTCCGCCAAATAACAAAGTCGCCAAAGGAATATAACGGAAGTGCCCTTTTGTCGTCTGTTCACTAATTCGTTTCGTTGCGACGACTAGCACTATCAGACAAATGAATGCCAAAGCGTAGGTAATATACACAAGATTCCGCCCTCTCTATATCGTTCATTGCTCATTTTAGCACGAGATTTCATAAAAAAGAACCGACTTGTCTGTGACAAATCGGTTCAAACTTCTTACTTTTCAAAACGTGGTTTACGTCCGCCACGGTTACGATCACTTTCACTGCGGTTACGACCAGCGTATCCACCTTCACGACGATCTGAAGAAGAAGATGTGCTGCTGCTACGGTTTCCTTCAGAAGGACGACCGCCTTCACGGCGCTCCCCACCACGTGGGTTACTGCCACGGTATCCGCCACTGCTACGGTTAGAAGAAGAACCAGAACCTGATCCACCTTTGTTACCGTAAGGACGACGGTTACCGCCGCCACCGTTGCTACCAAAACGTTTCACACGGATTGGTTCGATTGACGAAATTTGAACTGGCGTTGCATCCGGCTCTTTCGTTAATCCTTTAAGTGCTGCTGAAATCAATTCAACTGCTTCGTACTCTTCAAGAAGTTCCTGAGCGAGTGTTGTATACTCTTGAGCATTTTTCGCTTCTACACGTTTGATTAATTCTTGTGCAGCAAGTTTCAAGTTACCTTCTAGGATTTCATCAAGTGTCGGTGCATGACGACGCGACATTTTTTTGTTTGTAACACGTTCGATCGTTTTGATCTGACCGAATTCACGTGGTGTAACAAAAGTAATCGCTGATCCTGTTTTACCAGCACGACCAGTACGGCCGATACGGTGAACATAGCTTTCCGGATCTTGCGGGACATCAAAGTTATAAACATGTGTAACGCCTGTAATATCAAGACCACGTGCCGCTACGTCTGTAGCTACAAGGATATCGATTGTTCCTTTTTTGAAACGGCGGATAACTTGGTCACGTTTTGCTTGTGTTAAGTCACCGTGTAAACCGTCAGCCGTGTATCCACGTTGGACAAGTCCTTCTGTCATCTCATCAACACGTTTTTTCGTACGACCGAAGATGATTGAGAGTTCCGGAGAATCCGTATCAATCAAGCGGCAAAGCACATCGAATTTTTGGTTTTCTTTTAATTCGATGAATGATTGGTCGATGTTTTCGACAGTCATTTCTTTTGCTTTTACTTTGATGTGAGTCGGAGTCGTCATGAAACGATCTGCGATTTTACGAATCTGCGGCGGCATTGTCGCAGAGAATAAAAGTGTTTGACGAGTCGGCGGAAGTGTACCCAAGATTTTTTCGATATCTTCCACGAATCCCATGTTCAACATTTCATCTGCCTCATCCAAGATAACTGTTTGGACGTGGTCGAGGTTTAATGTTTTACGGTTCATGTGGTCCATTAGACGACCAGGTGTCGCGACGACGATTTGTGGGTTCTTACGAAGCGCACGAATCTGACGGTCGATTTGCTGACCACCGTATACTGGCAAGGCATGAACGCGTTTTACTTCACCAATGCGGTTTAGTTCTTCTGCAACTTGAATCGCAAGTTCACGAGTTGGTGCAAGGATTAATGCTTGGATATGGCGTGATTTTGCGTCAAGACGCTCGATCGTTGGAATACCGAATGCAGCTGTTTTCCCTGTTCCTGTTTGCGCTTGACCGATTAAGTCAACGCCGCTAAGACCGACTGGAATTGTTTCTGCTTGGATTGGAGTTGCTTCTTCAAAGCCCATTTTTAGGACACCTTTGATAAGTGCCTCACTAAGATTTAATTCACGAAATGTTGTCAATGCTAAATACTCTCCTTTGTCATATGAAAAGCGTCTGCCACTAAACAGACGCTACCGTAACGAATACAATCGACTACCTATTATAGCAGAACCTCTTCCTTAAAGATAGGGGCTATTTCTGCGTATAATAATGTTTAGGGAAGTCACCATCATAATCGTTGCCATAAGGGCGAGGGAAAGGCATGATGCCCGGACCGTACAACGCTCGAATTCGCGCCGCTTGCCCCCACTAGTGATGGGGTTTTATTTGGAAATGGTCGCCGGTAAGTACCAGCCGCAACCACCAAAATGATGAATTCCTAACTATTTATTCGAAACGTAGGCTTAAGTTGGTCAACTTATTTCGTTAACCGAATACCCGTTTCATGTTTTTCTATTTTTTTGTCTTTCAACAATCGACCTAAAGCACGTTTGAAGGCAGCCTTACTTAGGCCAAATACCTCATCAATCGTCTCAGGAGGTGTCTTATCACCATACGCCATCTGACCGTCATGTTCAAGCAGATGATTCATGATTAAATCCGCATCGATGTCGATTGCCTCGTGAGCACGTGGTCTTGCTGAAAGTAATACTGTACCATCTGGCTTCACATTTGTCACCCGTAATTTCATAACCTCTCCAAGTCGCGGCCAGCGTTCCATCTCTTGTTCATGGAGAAAACCAATCGTCTGTTCATTGACCCAGACGTTTACACCAGGGTCCCGTTGAGCAAAAACAAGCCCTTCAACGTCCATGTTATTCCACTCTTCCGGTGCCGGTTTTGCCTGTAAGTTGAAATAAGCATACGGAGCGGGATCTCCGAGTAAACGAAGTTTCTGGTCATGCTTCAGGCGGATATAAAGCTGATCTCCTTCTTCCGGCCAGAATGTCCGGCGCTGTGGCAAATCATCGAGTGATACTAACACGTCTTTTTGAATTCCGATATTGGCGAATACACCTGTATTGTAACGCGTGCCGTTGATCGTCGTTTTGACGTAATCTTCAAATGACGCTTCTGGAATCGTCATCGAAGAGGCGAGTCGTCCTTCATTGTCCTGATAAAGAAAGACCTCTACTTCTTCATCAAGTTCCAGTTTTTTCGTTTGTTCATTATTATGAAGTAAGATGTCCTCTTCCCCGTTGCTTAAGAAAACACCAAACTCTGCTTCTCGTTCTACTTTTAATGTGACAACCTGTCCTGCGCGTAATGCCATGAGTGGTCATCTCCCTTCTGTCGTTTCCATCATTTTTTCCCGGTTTCTGCGTATCACCTATCATACTATACTCTTTTTCCTCCCCTCTCTGACATGAAGCAAAAGTGAACAAATATGACATTTTTGTGAACGGTTCTGATTTGAGTGATTTTTTTGAAAAAAAGAGATATGATAAAACAATAGGAAAAAGAAGGTTTAGTTTAGTTAAATATGGGGGAAAAACATGTTTCATAACATTCAATCGCGTTCTTTCGCAAGACGCTTCACAAAAACATTGGTATTTGCTTTTTTTGCGTTCCTCGCAACGATCGGAATCGTCTTTGCAGAAGGTTCGAACAGTACAGATCTGTCTCCAAAGACACCTGCACTCCAACATATCGATACTCCATAAAATCTACACTAAGCGTGTGGATTTTTTTATTTTTCCCGAAGTTTCACAGGGTGATACAGGAAATCCTGGTTTTACCACGAATTCCTTTAAAGATGTATATCATCTAAACAAGGAGGGCATGTCATGTGGTTTTACCTTTTCACGACGTTTACGGGTCTCATCAGTACATATTTGAGCTATACGACCGGCTATTATACAGATTCAATCGGTGTATTCGTTTTCACACTTGCCATCTGCTTATCGCTCTCTTCTTTCAGACAACTCATTCGGACATCTCACCAGTCTTATCATGAATATGTGCAACACCGTCGAGTCAAAAAGCAGTATGAACGGATGAAAAAGCGGGAACAATCGTATCAATTATCTTACGAGCAACGGGAATCCATTCCACCACTTGCATTATCAGCGACAGAACAGCATGATAAATAAAGAACCGCTTTAACTTCGTATTACTAGGAGGAACTGAGTCACTATGAATGAAATTCCCTTATCCAACGGTTGGACCCTTCGTTACTCGCCTGTCATCGACCTGTGGTTAAAAGAAGACGGTGTCTTGCTTGTCGATCACGAAGATAAGGTCCGACTGACATTAATCCTTGACGAGGAAACGATGGAAATCAAACAGATTGATAATACTAACGCCTCTTTCTCGATTAATCCGACGACCCGTCGCTTGACGTTTGAACTTGGAGAGACCGAAGAAGAGTCGGAACCTCGTTATTGGGAATGATGACGAAGACTGGGTGCGATACCCGGTCTTTTTTTGTACAATAATAATGAAAGTAGAAAAGGAGTCTGATGCCACTATGTTACGCACAATCATCTGGTTCATATTTTTCGGACTGGTTCTACCCCTTACATTACCGTTTCTCCCGGGGGCAAAACGTCGAACACACGCTGCACGATATGTATACACACAAAAAGTTGCCCATGCCTGGGCAAACTCACTGCTCCGTCTTGCCGGAGTCAAAGTCCGGATGACCGGTCAGGAAAACATTCCGGCCGATCAACCGGTTGTTTTTATCGCCAATCACCAAGGAAATTTTGATGTTCCGATTCTACTCGGGAAAATTGATAAACCAAAAGCGTTCATCTCAAAAATCGAAGTTAATAAGATTCCCATCGTCAATGTCTGGATGAATCTGATGGGATGTGTCATGATTGACCGCAAAGATCGACGACAATCGTTAAAGGCCATCCGGGCCGGAATCGAGACGATTAAAGATGGTCAGTCGATGATTATTTTTCCGGAAGGCACACGTTCTAAAGGCGGTCCTGTCGCCGAGTTCAAGGCAGGGAGTTTTACACTGGCCACATCCAGTGGTGCACTTGTCGTTCCGATTGCGATTTCGGGCAGTTATCGTGTCATGGAGGAAACCGGACGCATTCGTCCGGCGACCGTCGATGTTACGATTCTAAAACCGATTGATCCTAAATCATTGTCGCAAAAAGAATTAGTCGTTCTCGTCGAACAACAAATCAAGGAAATTGTAGAAGGAGTCTGACATGTTACTTAAAGTCGATCAACTAAAAAAAGAATTTGCCGATAAAATCGTATTCGAAGACGTGACGTTTTCCGTCAGTCCCGGTGACCGGATTGGAATCATCGGTGTCAACGGTACAGGAAAATCAACGTTACTCCATATATTAGCCGGACAAGAAACACCGGACGCAGGTGAGCTTCAACATCCGAATGATTACCGGATCCGTCTGCTGTCCCAGTCAACGGATTATCCGGAAGATCAAACGGTCATGCAAGTCTTGTTATCCGGTAATACCCCCACTATCAATGCACTTCGCCATTATGAGGTTGCGCGCCTGGCGCTTGAACAAGACCCGAGCAATGAAGCGTTATTGACACGGTTCATCAGTGCACAAACAGAAATTGATGCTGCCAATGCCTGGGATACAGAATCCCGTCTCAAAATGATTTTAAACAAACTCGGTATCACGAATCTTGAAGCGACTATCGGTTCGTTGTCAGGCGGACAACGCAAGCGTGTCGGACTGGCTGAAGCATTGCTCGACGAAGCTGATCTCTTGCTACTCGATGAGCCGACCAATGAACTCGATGCCGAGACGATTACTTGGCTCGAGTCACAAATCAAGGAATACCGCGGGGCGATCTTACTCATCACCCATGATCGCTACTTCTTGAACCGTGTCACGAACCACATGATGGAAATCGCGAATGGAACAGCCTACTTCTATGTCGGTAATTATGAATCGTTCTTAGAAAAGCGTGCGGAACGCCGGGAACGGACTGCCTCTATGGAGGAAAAACGTCAAAATATTCTCCGCCGGGAACTCGCCTGGTTACGTCGCGGAGCGAAAGCACGGACAACGAAACAAAAAGCACGGATCCAGCGTGTCGATGCCTTGCAGGAACTTTCATACGAAGAAGACGAAGCATCACTCGAAGTTCAGGTCGGTTCAACACGACTCGGCAAAAAAGTCATCGAGGCTGTTGATGTCAAGCATCAGTTTGGCGACCGGACGTTGTTCAGCGACTTTAATTGGCTATTCGGTCGTAAGGAAAGATACGGAATCGTCGGCCGCAACGGGAGCGGCAAGTCCACTTTATTATCCATCCTTGCCAAACGTCTAGAATCGACGAGCGGTGACATTATTCATGGCGAAACCGTCAAAGTCGGATTCTACGGCCAGTTCGCAGAATTCAGTCACCCTAACCGGCGCGTCATTGAAGAAGTCGAACGGATTGCCCAAGTCATCACGACGTTGGACGGTCAAGAAATCACAGCCGGTCAGATGTTGGAACAATTTTTATTTAAGCCAGAAGCACAATATAAACCAATCGGTAAATTATCCGGTGGTGAAAAACGACGGTTAAAACTGCTGACCATCCTGATGGATGAACCAAATGTTCTGTTCCTTGACGAGCCGACCAACGATTTGGATACGGAAACATTATCCGTATTGGAAGATTACCTCGATTCGTTCCCCGGAACGGTCATCACGGTCAGTCATGATCGCTATTTCCTCGACCGTGTCGTGAATCGGTTATTGGCATTCGAAAACGGCGAGATCGTGTCTTATTATGGTCAATACACTGATTATTTGGAGCAACGGGAACTCCCGTCTACGACTATCGAAACTGTGCCTGTCGTCAAAGACGCTACACCTGTCGAGACACCGCCTGCCGAGACTCCTAAGAAATTGAGTTATCAAGAACAACTCGACTGGAAAACGATTGAGTCTCAAATTGAAGAAGCCGAACTTCATGCCGAATCCCTTGAACAGAAGCTGGCTTCTTCCGGGAGTGATTTAGGTCAGGTCAACGATCTCTATCAACAAATCGAACAGGCGAAAGCAAAAGTCGATCAGTTGATGGAATACTGGACATACCTGTCCGAAAAAGTGGAAGCGTACGAAAGCTACAAAAAGTAATCCTGCCTTTTTATAAATCGTATCCTTTCGTCAACATGACGGACGGATACGATTTATTTTTTTGAATCACATGAACCGGACAAAAGCAGTGTATGATGAGAAAAAGACAGACCAATTCATGTGAGGAGGCAGTTTCGTGCAGCAATCTCCCTATTTCATAAAATGGTTTCCACCCTTACTGATCATTTCCACGGTCTTGATGGTAATTGCTTCTGCAAACGAATCGATTCCAAATCTTATCGTTGAGCAAATCCTACAATACCTATCGTTGGTATTGATTACTTTTTTTATCCTGGTCGCCTATAAAAAAGAACAGCTTCTGATTGTTCCAAGACGAAATTTTTGGTTGTTCACTCTTGGCTCTTTATGTTTATCTGTCATCGGATCGATCTTAGAAACAATTCATTTATTCAGTCCTGCTGAAAGCTTTTCCGGACTCTACAGCATGGTCTTGTTTTCGTTGTCCCATTACTTGTTTTTATATGCTATTTTTTACCGGATTGCATCTAAAAAAAGTTTTGGTCAACACCTCTTGGCTTTTATGGATGCCATCATTTTGGTCATTTTTTTCGCACTTGTTGCGTTTCATATTCTGAATGAACTGGTTAATCCTGCAGTCAATCCGTTTCCATACTCACTTGTCGTCATCATCAACACGTCACTCGGTTTGTTCGTCTTCTTTTATTTTTTCTTTATCCAGGACACGCATTGGGTATCACGAACAACTTTGCTTCTGCTCTTTTTATCAATTTTCATTCGTGGAATTTACGAAATATCATCCGTCTACTTTCCGGCGTTCACGATGCAGTATCTGATTTTCTCACCAATTCTTATCCGTTTGGCCCAAAGTGCGGCCATCCTTTGGCACATTGATCACATCTTTGAAGGGACTAACAAATCATCTATCGTCCAACGCGCTTGGCTACCGTTGTTATCTTTGCCGTTATTCTTTCATTATTTCCTCGATGAAGACGGACAAAAACGGGATGTCTTTGTCATCTTATTGTTATTGATTGTCCGCCAAATTTTCATCACACGGCAACATACATCCATCGTCCATCAGTTAGATACCCGGAATGAGCAGTTGGCGATACGGGTTGAGCGGCGAACAGAACAAATTAAAGCAAGTGAACAACAAGTCATCCCATTGTTCCTCGGACACCCTGACCCCATCGTTCGTTTTAATAAGCTTCAAGAACCCATTTTTGCGAATCGGGCTGCTCAACGAATTTTGGGTCTCCCCGCCATGACAATTGATCATTTGACAGATAAATTAAAACATGTTCAGACTGCCTTGAAAACGAAAAAAAATCATTATCAAAATGAAGCGAATCAACAATTCGAATTGATTCTGATTCCTATCAAGATAGCCGATACTGCCGTTGGTCACTTCCTGATTCTCCATGATGTGACAGAGCGAATGGCACGACAACAGCAAATCGAATACCATGCCTATCATGATGGATTGACGCACATCGGCAATCGCCGTTCTTTAGAAAAAATGTTTAATGAAAAAACATCTACCTTGAATTATCTAGCTTTGATTGACTTGGACGGCTTCAAACAAATTAATGACACGTACGGCCATGAAACCGGAGACTATATCTTGATAGAAGTGGCACGACGTCTTGCGTCCGAATTATCCGCCGACGAATCCGTCTACCGGCTTGGCGGGGATGAATTTGCTTTACTGACCTCGGCGAAGGATGAAGTTTCCTTAAGACGACGCTGTAAAGTCTTTTTGAATCAGCTGTCGAAACCCTATCATTATCGCGGAGAACTGCTACGCGTTTCTGCCAGTGTCGGCGTCGCACGCCACGATCCGGAAACTGATTTAGAACAATGGCTCAAACAGGCCGATTTAGCAATGTATCGTGTGAAACATCAAGATAAAAATGGGGTTAGGATTTATCGTTCCGAGATTGAATGAGTGTACCTGTCCAAAAAAACCGGCCCTTCCGTAAACATTCGGAAAGGCCGGTTTTGATTATTCTGGACGTGGTGCGATGTTTCCTTCTTCAATATCGAGTAATAAATCAATCAACTCGGCACAAAATTCGGGATACTGACGTAACAAGGCATCTTCTCCTACTTCGTCTACGAAATCAGCTAAAAGAATCCGGACTTCCGGAACTAATGCTTTGGCGACTTTCATGTAAGCAATCGCAAAACGCCATTTCCCCGAGATATAAAGAAGTTTACCGACCAACAAATCACCGGGCTCGACTTCAATTTCTGCTAACTCCGTCTGATACGTCTGTTTTGACATGATGTCGACGACCCGCTCTTCCTCAACAAGAAACAACGAGGGAACCGGATCCGCCAAACCTCTCAGCGCACGGTACAGACTCGGTGACATGTCTTCCTTGACCTGTTCTAAAAAACGGCCGTGCGGCGTTTTCCCTTGTTCATCGGTTTCATAGAAAATTGCCCAATCTACGAATAAATCACGGAACAGTTCAGCGTCTTTCAAATACCAACGTCCTTCCGTTGCGATTTCTTCGATGAAGGCCACCCAGTCTGTACTTCTGGCCGTTGCGGCTTCTTGATACATCTTCTTAAGCGCCGTATTCATCTCCGCTTCCGATACGGTCGTTGGAAAAGGGATTATTTTTCGCTCGCTTTTCATCGTGTCGGTCCTTTCCGGTGTGGGTTCGCCGGTCGTTTGATTGTTTCGGGTTCCGTGTGTTCCCGTTTCGGAATCACTTCGCCACGATAAATTTCCATCTCTTCCATTTCCACACCCATTTGCTTAGTCAGGGTCTTCAGGTGTTTCAAATCGTGATCCGTGACAAGGGCAAGAACCATACCAGATGCATTCCCGCGTCCTGTCCGTCCAGAACGGTGAACGAAATCATCGAATGACTCAGGTAAATCATAATGGACGACATGGGTAACCGCCTCGATGTCGAGTCCACGAGCTGCGAGGCCCGTCGTCACGAGCAATGGGAACTCGCCCCGTTTATACGAACGGAGTGTCTCCATCCGTTCCCGTTTTCCTTTTTCAGCGTCAAGAATGCGGTATTTTAATGAGAATTTACTGAGTTCGCCGTTTAACGGTCCAAGGAATGAGCGGTTATTGATGAACGTCAATACTTTCGCTCCCTGCATGTTCGCCAGGCGACGCAAGTATTCCGGTTTAAGACGGCGTGACATTTCGATATAACCGAATTTCACTTGCGTACTCATGACACGTTCTACTTTAATCCGTGCAGGCTCGTTCGCAAATAATGTTTTTCCCCATTCAGCTGTTCGTTCCGGCAATGTCGCCGAGATAAAGGCCAGCTGACGATCCCGCAGTGCACTGTTGGCAATTCGTGTTGCCGACGCGCTCATGCCGCTCTCATAAATTTGATCGGCTTCATCTAAAACTATCAGTTTTACTTTATGCATCTTCATTTTTTTAGAATCAATCAGTTCGACGAGTCGTCCCGGGGTTCCGACGATGATTTGCGGTTTTTTCTTCAATCGTTCATGCTGGCGTTTGAGTTCGACGCCACCAATGAAGGCACCTGATTTTATGCCGCTTCCTTGCGAAAACAGTTGAATGACTTGATGGATCTGCATGACCAGTTCACGTGTCGGTGCTGTAATCACGACTTGGATATGCGGTTCATTTTCATCAATCAATTCTAATGCAGGAATGACATATGCTAATGTTTTCCCGGTCCCGGTCGGTGCTTCGACCAAAACATCTTTTCTTTCGCGTAATAATGGAATCGCCTGTTCTTGAACCGGCATCATTTTTTCGAAGCGGGCGCGTTCCCATGCTTCTGTAATAAAAGGTTTCATAAAGTCCATAACGTGTATTCTCCTACTCTCTTCTGCATCATTCTGTGACATATTCAAATTGATCGGTCGTTTCGTCACGCAGACCACGTAACGTTTGTGTGTATTCGTTCCCTGCGTCGATGAGCCGGATGTGATATACCACTTCCTGGTCATTCTTTATTTCTTCCGTCAAAATATCAAACCCTTGAATGACCCGGTCTTGAAGTTCATCCGCCAGTTTCGGAAACTGACTGAGCACCGGGTAATCGGATCGGACATCATTCGGGCGACGAATCAGCTTCACCAAGTATTTTTCTTTATATCCGATGAAGTCTTCAAAATCAAAGTCATCTTCAAAACGAATCCAAAAGCCGTCTTCCTCAAACTCCGTAATCATTCCCGTTCGCGGTGTTCCTTCAGTCGATACTTTTAACGTCACCCAATCACCTGCTCTATAATCGGCACGGTCTTCCAACATCGAAAAATCCATTTTATGCACCTCCACGGTCTATATTCCCTTTTTCATTGTCAACGATACGTCATAAAAATACAAGATAACCCGGTGTGACTTTTATCACGATTCGAACTGTCTTGTTTAGATACATATAAAAATAGTGATACAGAATTTAAAATATGGCTTTATTTCGCCCTTTTTCTGTTTTTTAAGCATATTCCAATCACTGGTACACATTTAACGGATTCCTTATGTACCAACGTTTTTCAAGTCCTTTACGCTTTCACCGGGATGTAAAACTCTTCCCCCCTAATGTTTGTTACACTATTCACATAGGGGATGTATCTTGGACTGTTCACCTTAAAAACAAAGGAGTGTTCGTGATGTTACTTGAAAAAACACCAGCATGGCAACAATTCGAAACAGGCGCATGGAACAATCAAATTGACGTAGCTGATTTCATCCGTCGAAACCGGACAGAATACCGGGGAGACGATCAGTTTCTTGCAGGACCAACCGTGGCTACGGAAACACTGTGGCAACAAATCATGAATTTAACAAGTGAAGAACGTTCACGTGGTGGCGTCTATGCCGTCGATGCTTCGATACCTTCAACGATTCTGTCACACGGTCCAGGATACCTCAACCGCGAACTCGAACAAATCGTCGGTCTGCAAACCGACGAACCATTTAAACGTTCCATTCATCCGAACGGCGGGATTCGAATGGTCAATGATGCTTTAGAAGCCTATGGTTTCCAAGCCGATCCCCTCGTAACAAAAACATTTAGTGAATATCGTAAAACACATAATCAAGGCGTGTTCGATGCTTATACGCCTGAAATGCGTGCTGCCCGTAAAGCGGGTATCATCACAGGTCTTCCGGATGCCTATGGACGCGGTCGGATTATCGGAGACTATCGCCGTGTTGCGCTGTACGGTACAGCCTTCTTGATTGCAGGACGGAAACAAGATTTAAAAGACCGCGGCGGCTTCTTATCCGAATCGATGATCCGGGACCGTGAAGAGATGAACGAACAAATTCGGGCGTTACAAGAACTGACCGAGCTCGGTCAACGTTATGACTGCGACTTATCCCGTCCGGCGGAAACCGCCCAAGAAGCGTTCCAATGGGTGTACCTTGCTTACCTCGCTGCAATCAAAGAACAAAATGGGGCTGCGATGTCACTCGGCCGCGTCTCGACGTTCCTTGATATCTATATCGAACGCGATTTACAGTCAGGACGTTTGACGGAACAGACTGCCCAGGAACTTGTCGATCATTTTGTCATGAAGCTGCGAATCGTCAAATTCCTCCGGACACCGGACTACAATGATTTATTCTCCGGTGATCCGACCTGGGTCACGGAATCAATCGGCGGGATGAGTGAGGACGGTCGCTCCAACGTGACAAAAAGTTCGTTCCGCTTCCTGCAGACACTTGTCAATCTCGGTCCGGCTCCAGAACCGAATCTGACGGTCCTCTGGTCCACACAACTACCGCGCGGCTTTAAAGAATTTTGTGCCAAGATGTCGATTCTCTCCAGTTCGATCCAGTATGAAAATGATGATCTGATGTTGCCGATTTATGGCGACGACTACGGCATCGCGTGCTGTGTTTCCGCCATGAAAATCGGGAAGCAAATGCAATTTTTCGGAGCACGGGCGAACTTAGCAAAAGCATTGCTCTATACGTTAAACGGCGGCATGGATGAAAAACTTAAAATTCAAGTTGCTCCAAAGACGAACTTGATTTTAGATGATGTCTTAGATTATGAAACGGTCATGGCTGCTTACGACCGTCAGCTTGACTGGTTGGCGGAACTCTATGTCAATACATTGAACGTCATTCACTTCATGCATGATAAATACAGTTACGAACGCATCGAAATGGCGTTGCACGATCCGGAAATCTTACGGACGATGGCTTGCGGTATCGCCGGACTCTCTGTCGTGGCCGACAGCCTGTCCGCCATTCGTTACGCTAAAGTCTCCCCGATTCGTGATGCTGACGGAATTGCGGTTGATTTTAAAATCGAAGGTGACTTCCCGAAATTCGGAAATAATGATGAACGGGTCGATCAGATGGCGGTTGATCTCGTCAAACTGTTTATGGAAAAAATCCGGAAACATCCGACGTACCGTGATGCTTTACCGACTCAATCCGTCTTGACGATTACTTCAAATGTCGTCTACGGCAAAAAAACCGGCAATACGCCGGACGGACGACGTGCTGGTGAACCATTCGCACCGGGAGCCAATCCAATGCATGGTCGGGATACGAAGGGTGCCGTCGCCGCATTGACTTCCGTCGGGAAATTACCGTATGAACATGCCCTTGACGGCATTTCCTACACGTTCTCCATCGTCCCGAAAGCACTGGGGAAAGATGAACCGACACGAATTCGAAATACAGTCGGACTGCTTGACGGCTACATGGGCGGAACTACTTCAAAAGGACATCACTTAAACGTCAATGTCTTCGACCGGGAGACATTACTCGATGCGATGGAACATCCGGAACTATATCCCCAATTGACGATCCGCGTTTCCGGTTACGCCGTCAACTTCATCAAGTTGACCCGCGAACAGCAAATCGACGTCATCAACCGGACGTTCCACGGTGCACTTTAACTGAAAGAAAGGACTGAAATGGCTATGACAATCGGAACGATTCATTCTGTTGAATCCTGCGGCACGGTCGACGGACCGGGTATTCGCTTCATCGTCTTCACGCAAGGCTGTCCTTTACGTTGCCAATACTGCCACAATGCGGATACGTGGGAATTCGGATGTGGTCGTTCCGTCTCGGCAACGGAAATCATTGAAGAAGCGGAAAGTTACCGATCATTTTTTGAAGCAACAGGCGGTGGTATCACATTTTCCGGCGGAGAACCCCTTGCCCAACCGGAATTTTTGGAAGCAGCACTTCGGGAAGCAAAACAAAAAGGCTTGCATACCGTCATCGATACAGCCGGTTCGGTCGTCCCTAAAAATATCGACCGGATTCTCGATTACACGGATCTCGTGTTACTCGACATTAAGCATATTGATGATGCGACCTGCCGGATTCTGACGGGGCGCAGTAATGCCAATACGCTTGCCTTTGCCAAACGGTTGGCAGAACGGAACATTCCCGTCTGGATCCGCCACGTTCTCGTGCCCGGTTTGACGATGACGGAGACGTTCCTGCGCCAGACCGGTGAATTCATCCGGACACTCGGTAATGTCGAACGGATCGAAGTACTTCCTTATCATCAGCTTGGCGTCTACAAATGGGAAGCGCTCGGTCTCGATTATCCATTAGCGGATGTTCTGCCGCCAAATCCAGAGGAAGCTGCTGCGGCTCAAGTATTGCTCGATTCTTACTTGTCTTGCTGACGACAAGTTGCTACACTGAACACATAGTCTATGAATAGGAGGTACAATACCGAAATGAAGCATTCACTCGCTACTGTCTAATGATGAAAGAATTCATCACTTTCGCAATGAGTTGCGGATGACTGACGCTACGAGTCTGCTCATTTTCGGTATTTCCGTCATTCGGAATATACCTTCTTTGATCTGCCCTCCTGCACACCATCCGCTCGCTTTCGGATGGTGTGTTTTCATTTCATCAATGCTGAAATGAACCCAAAAGGAGCTGAACATATGCCTGCAGAAATCTTATCTTTTCATGATGTACGCTTTGATCTTCCACAACAGACGTTGTTTCAACACGTGTCATTTTCCATCCGTCCCGGTGAGCATATTGCTTTGGTCGGTTCCAATGGTGTCGGTAAAACGACACTCTTCCAGCTGATTTTAAAACAGCTTCAGCCGACGGAAGGAAACATCTTCCGCGGCTATACGAACGTTGGACATGTCGCCCAACATCTCACTTCCAGTACACCGGCCATTCGGCTTGTTGAACAGGCTGACCGAGTACGTTACGAAGCAAGGGAAGCGGCTCTCCACTCATCGTCACTCGAAAACTACCAAGCTGCGCTCGATCTCGATGCTTTTTCACTTGAGACAGACGCCGCTCGGGCGTTAAAAGAAGTGCAATTGCCGGAACACGTCTGGACACACCCATTCGATACACTGAGCGGCGGCGAGCAGACACGCATTCAACTCGCCTGCCTGTTGGTCCAACAGCCGGATTTCATTCTGCTCGACGAACCGACCAATCACCTGGACTCGGATACGCTGGATTGGTTGATTCACTGGATGCATCAAACGCCGCTTACCATCCTGTATGTCTCACATGAGCGGGCTTTCATCGATGCGACAGCCGAGGCTGTCCTTGAACTGACTCCGAGTCAGGCAACGCGGTATAAAGGAAACTACCAAGCGTATTGTGAGCAAAAAGAACAGGAACGCCTGACGCAGGAACGCGAGTATGAAAAGCAGGAAAAAACGCGAAAGGAACTCAAACGGATGATTACCCAGTATCAAAATTGGCATCAGCAAGCTGTCGCTCACGCCAGTGAACGGAATCCTTACGCCAAGAAAAAAGCAGCAAAACAAGCTAAAAAATTTAAGGCGAAAGAAAAACAACTCGAGCAGGTGCTCGACCGCCGTGTCGCTAAACCGGAATCCCCGTCCTCCGTTCATGTAGCCTTTGAAGCGGCATCGTTTGCCGCCAAGCAGTTGCTTGCACTGGACGCCGTTTCCTTTTCGTACGATGACCGGACATTGTTTCAAAAACTGAGTTTTTCCATACAACAAGGCGACCGGATTGCCGTCATCGGTCGGAATGGTTCCGGCAAGACGACTTTGCTCCGGCTAATTCGAGGGGAGCTCAACCCGACGGAAGGAACGGTGACACGCCATCCTGCTCTGACAGTCGGTTACTTTTCGCAGGCACTTGCGGATTTACCCACTTCCGGCTCTCTGCTCGACACGTTGATGCAGGAAACGACGATTTCTGAGACCGATGCCCGGACGCTGCTCGCTTGTTTTCTGTTTCGCCGGGATCAGGTATATAAACCAATTACTGAAGCAAGCATGGGTGAACGGTGCCGGATTGCGTTCTTACGCCTTTACTTTTCCGGTGCCCGTCTGTTGATTCTCGATGAGCCGACCAACTACCTTGATTTGACGACCCGCGAACAAATCGAAGCCGCCCTCGATGTCTTTCCGGGTGAATTGTTGTTCGTATCACATGACCGTTACTTTAACGACCGTCTTTCGAACCGGACCATCTCGCTCGATCCACATGAACATGCGACCGTTCATCCGGTCGGGACAAAACAATTGCGCGAACAGCAGCCGAGTGACATTGAGGTCATTCAAAATGATTTGAAACGTCTTAAAGATTTGACGGGTACGATCGATTTTGACCGTGATTAAAGATCTTTTCAACAAAAGGAACGACACCTTCTCTGATTCGTCAGAAAGGTGTCGTTCCTTTGTGATTTTAAATAAAATCATCGTTTTTGATACTTCAGTTTCGTCCGTGCCTGGGCCTGTTTGTGAATCTTTTTCCACTTCTCTTTTTCTGCTGCCTGAAGAGCTGCATTTTGCTTTCGTTCTGCATAAGCGACTTCACGTTTCAGCTTCAGGAAACTGTCCCACCGTTCGCGCGACAGCTTTCCATCTGCCAAAGCGGCTTGGACAGCACAGCCTGGTTCTTCTACGTGCTGACAGTCCCGGAAACGGCAGGATTCCGCCAGCTCCTCAATATCCGAGAAGGTCGCTGCCAGTCCTTCTGTTCCGTCCCATAATCCGAGTTCCCGCATTCCCGGTGTATCGACGAGTAACAGACCGTTCGACAATCGTTTTAACTCCCGGTGTGTCGTCGTATGCCGGCCCCGTTCATCATCTTCCCGGACACCGCCCGTTTCCATCAGCTGTTCTTCTGCCAACGCATTGACGAGTGTCGATTTCCCGACGCCGGATGAGCCGACCAGGACAATCGTCTCCCGTGGGTGCAACGCGTCTCTTAATTCGGTCACCCCGTCACCCGTCAACGAATCCACAGCGAAATACGGTGTCCCAAAGGCGACGGTTTCCATCTCCGACAGGAACTCGTCGACCGAATCCACTAAACTTTTTTTCGTCAAGACGATAAGTGGTGTGACCCCGGCTTCCCAGGCGACCGTCAGATATCGTTCCAGGCGACGCACGTTAAAATCATGTCCAAATGCCATGACGAGCAATGCAATGTCGACATTCGCACAAATAACTTGTTCCTCGGTTTCCGTTCCGGCTGCTTTTCTGGAAAATTGCGTACTTCGCGGCAAGACACGTTCAATCCGTCCCTTACCGGCTTCCCGTCCGCTCTGAATCACCCAGTCCCCGACTGCCGGCAATTCGGATTTCGTCATGGCTTCAAATCGCAGCTTTCCGGATAACTCACTTAATGTTTCCCCGTCAGCCGTCATCACACGGAACTGTTTTTGAAAGACTGCCGTGACACGACCTAACTGTTCATTTATACCGACTTCATGTGCCGGTACTTTACCCCATTCGTTCAAATGGTCTCCTCCTCTGATTTAAGGGAGGGAAACCCCTCCCTGTGTTCCGATATGGTTTTCTGTTATGTGGCTGATTGCATACATAAAAACACCACTCCTCTCGTTTCTTATAGTCGAATTTTACCATATTCTATTCAGCTGACCTAGTAGACTCATTAAAGTCAGACTTCCCTCCTCCGCCTCAAGTCGGAGATGATTCCGGTCCGAAGGGCGTCGTGATTGCGGATTCACTTCGGTAAGATAAGAGTATCAAGAAAAAGGAGGCTTCATCATGAAGCAATCAAAAGGAAAACAGGTCTTGATGGCACTTGCCGGTCTCGCCCTTCTCGCTGTCGTCATCGGTACATTACCGCATATGATCGGACTCGGGCTCGGCGCGCTACTCGCTTTTTACGCCATCAGTAAGTTTATCCAAACATCAAGCGTTTTCGCGAAAATCGGATTTGGACTGCTCGCAGCAATCGGAATCGGTGTTGCCCTATCAAACATCTGGGCTGTTGTCGGGATCGCTGCCGCACTTGCACTCTACATCGGATACATGCGTATGAAACTGCAACGTGTTGATTTGAATCAACTGTTCGCCCGCCGTCGTCCGGCCGCATCGTCCCACTTTGAAGCCGATTGGCAAGATCTCGATCAAAAACGCTAACAAATGGACAGTACATCACGAACCGATACTTTGTAGATTTAACATCCAAGGAGGAATTTTTGATGAAAAACGTATTCGATCAATTAAATGAGTTTGCCAATCAAATGATGACAGAAGTAAAAAAAGCCGCCGATCAGGGAGAAGCACCTGCTAAAAAGCTGGTCCGCCACATCCGGACAACCGAATCGGACTTAAAAGAAATCGACCGTTTACTGGAACGTCAACGGACGTTGCTTGTTGAACTGACACAAAAACAGGATGAAGCGAAGGAACTCGCAGATAAACGTTTTACACAAGTTGAAATCGCCAAAGAAGCAGGCGAACAAGAACTTGCAGAACGGGCGGCCATCGAGTCGAAACATTACGGGGAACAGTTCCGCTTCTTTGAAGAACTGATTGTCGAAACGAAACGTGAGCTCAATCAGCTCGAACGGGAAGCACTGGAATTGAAACTGAAGCTGGAAGACTTACAAAACAAACGGTATGAATGGATGATGCGTGAAAACGTCTCGAATTTAAAATCGAAGATGAACCAGGTGCTAGAACGCGAACCAAATGCTACTATTAAACAAGAACAACATCCATTCACAACAAACGAACCTGAAACGAAAGAAGAGGAAGCGCCGATTGCAGAAGATGATATTGATGCGCGGATTGCCGATCTCGAACGTCGTTTCCAAAAATAAGTATTCGGACGAAGGAGGCATTCTTGCCTCCCTTTGTCATGTCAGGAAGGAGATTGCCCGTGCGACGATTAAGTACAAAACAACTTGTCGGCTACGTGTCGATCCTGTTTGCTCTCGGACTATTCTATGATTTGATGACAGGCGCGGGAAATGTATTATTCGGAGTGCTTTTCCCCTTCCTCCTGTATTATGTCGGGATTCATTTCCGAAAAAGAAATCATGAAAAACTGGCTATCCTGTTTTACATCGTTGGTACAATCATCTTAGCCGGTGTCGTCCTCAGTTCGGCAGCGATCGGATTCGTCATCGCCGGTATTCTGCTGTATCTCGGAATCATTCTCGTAACCCGTCACTCTGTCCGGGAATTTTTCTTCTCAAAAATTTCACCGAGCTTATATGAGGAGGAAGGCATTAAGATTCAACCGGCCTATTCTTTTGCGACACAACAGGAACTTCCCTACGTTTTAAAAGATTTGAGCGAACAATTCATCGTCCGTGATCTCGAAATCGACTTGACGCATGCTTATGTTCCGGAAGGCGAAACACTGATCGTCGTCAGTGGTGTCGTCGGTGATGTCCGAATCCTGTTACCGTCCGGTTACGATTACACGCTCGATACATCGATTGGTTTCGGGAGCGTCAAGACAGATGTCCGTCGTATTCCGACTTTCTTTAATCGCCGAATCCAGTACCGTGCCCCCGAATATGACGAGGCTGTCCGAAAAGTCCGGATTCATGTCATGCTTGGAATCGGGAACGTGGAGGTGACCTCGATATGAAACGTGATCAATTTCCGCTTGGTGTCATCGCACTCCAGGTCATGACCGGTTTTTTGACGGCTGTGATGACGACGTTATTATTTCTAAGTACACGCCAAGTCAATTGGCATGTACTTTTCGTCCGTCAACAGGACTTTCCTGTTTTTCTGCTCGTCATCGGTTTATCGCTTTTATTACCGTTAGCAGTTGGCAGTATCCACTATTTCTTTTTACGGCGCGATTTCAAGAGAGTCACAACGGCCATCATTGAACTGGAGCAAGGAAAAGAAGTGACAATTGTCAACGGTCCTTATTTCCACACGCTGACACGTCTGTCGCGGATCGGGAAACGGATTGATGAACAGGTCGAAACCGTTCAAAAAATCAGTACCCGTCCCCAACACATCGAACAAGTCCGTGTCCAGGCCATTACAGAAGAGCGAAAACGGCTGGCCCGTGATTTACACGACTCTGTTTCCCAGCAGCTGTATGCCATCTCGATGATGACGACAGCAGCGAAACAGACGATTCTGACGCAACCTGAAACAGCTGCCAAACAAATCGATTTGGTCGAAACAATGGCCCAGACGGCACAGTCAGAAATGCGTTCCCTGTTATTACAATTACGCCCGGTCGAACTCGAAGGCATGACCCTTCAGCAAGGCCTGACTCAATTGTTGGAAGAGTTATCAAGAAAGCAGTCCACCGAGCTGAGTTGGAAGCTTGAATCCATCGAATTACCCCGCCCGATTGAGAACGAATTGTTCCGGATTGTCCAAGAAGGACTGACCAATGCATTGCGCCATGCCAAAGCGTCACATATGGACATCGAACTTCGTCAATTCAATGATACAGTCATCTTAAGCATGAATGATGACGGCGTTGGTTTTATCGTCGATGAAAAAAAACTCGCTTCTTACGGCATCAATTCGATGCGGGAACGGACAGCTGAGATGGGTGGAGCGATTCGTCTCGTCAGTGTTCCGGGACAAGGAACGCAAATTGAAGTAAAATTAAGAAAAGATCGGATGGTGCAAGTATGATACGTGTGTTATTAGTCGATGATCACGAAATGGTCCGTGCAGGTGTTTCTGCTTTTTTGTCCACTCAACCAGATATCGAGGTCGTAGCAGAAGCATCGGACGGACAAGCAGGTGCTGAGCTTGCATTGAAACATCGTCCGGATGTCGTTTTAATGGATTTAGTCATGGAGCCGGTCGATGGCGTTGAAGGAACACGGTTGATTCGAAAAGAATGGCCAGATGCCAAAATTCTAGTCGTCACCAGCTTTTTAGATGATGAAAAGGTCTACCCTGTCATCGAGGCCGGTGCAATGAGTTATGTCTTAAAAACAGCAAGTGCCTTTGAAATTGCGGAAGCGATTCGAAAAACAGCAAGTGGTCAATCCGTCATGGCGGCCCAAGTCACGGGGAAAATGATGGAACGTTTACGAAAACCAACGAGCCATCTCCATGATGATTTGACAGAACGCGAACAGGAAGTATTGCAACTGATGGCACGCGGAATGGCGAACCAGGAAATTGCCGACGAACTGTTCATCTCTTTGAAGACTGTCAAAACACATGTTTCGAACATCTTGTCGAAGCTTGATGTCGTTGACCGGACGCAAGCTGTCGTTTATGCGTTTAAACACAACATCGTTAAGTAATCTTCAGCATTTTTCTATACTTACAATTGCTCTCATACTCAATGAAAATGACCGGGTTCCTCCTGTATCTCAGAGGAACCCGGTCATTTATTTGTTTTCGTTCTGTCACCACAATTTCCAGCCTGGTGCTCCAGGCGGCGCATTCTCAATCATATGCCAAATTGGAACCGTATAGGCAAATGCAATTAACGCAAACGTCACGAAAATCCAAAGCTTCCAATTTTCGAAGAACAGCGGTGTTTGCATCGCTGCTTTTTCTGTTTCAGCAACCGGGAACTCTTCCATGCCTTTCGGTGCCCGGAAAGCGAGTTGGAACATCGCAAATAAGAACAACAGAATGGAAAGGAATAAAATCGTTCCGCCAATTGCCATCGCAACATGATACGGAATCCAGTCGGCAACAAGCGAATCTTTGAAGTAAGCTGCCGGACCTGTTCGTCTCGGATTACCGAGTAACCCTGAAATATGCATCGCTGTCGACATGAACAGCATACCGACCGTCCACAACATCGTTTGGATCAGTCCGATCCGGTTGAGTTGTTTCGTCAGCGTCCGTCCTCTGAGCAAGGGGACCAACCAATAGGCAGTTCCAAAAAACGTTAAGGCAACGGCAGCTCCGACCGTGATATGAAAATGACCGGTCACCCACAGTGTGTTGTGGACAACAATGTTTAATTGATGCGACGCATTGATGACTCCACCTGCTCCCGCCGGAATGAAAAATAACATTCCGACAAACGGTGCTAAAAAGCGGACATCCCGGTACGGCATCTTCTTGATCCAGCCGAACAGTCCGGTTGCGCCTTGACGCCGCCCTGCCAGTTCAAAAGTCGCAAACATCGAGAAGGCTGTCATGAGTGACGGGATGATGACCAAAAACGTGAGAACGACCTGAATGTATTTCCAAAAGGCTGAGATACCCGGTTCCAACAATTGATGATGGAATCCGACCGGGAAGGAAAACAGTAAAAATAATAAAAAGGACATCCGGGCCAATGCATCTGAAAAAATCTTTCCGCCGACGATTTTCGGAATCACGGTGTACCAGACGATATATGCCGGCAACAGCCAAAAATATACAAGCGGATGACCAAAGTACCAAAAGAGCGTCCGTGACAACTCAATTCCGACTTTATCCGTCCAACCGAGTGACAACGGTAAGAGTTGAAACAAAATCGTAGCAGCGACTCCGAGTGTCGCGACGACCCATAACAATACCGTCATGATACTCATGTATGCCTGAAGCGGTGGATGAACACCTTTGTGCTCCCGTTTATAGTCCGCGTACATCCGGAACATCGCACCGGAAGAAATCCACGTTCCGACAACAAAGATGACAAGTCCGATATAAAACACCGGGTGAGCCTTCAATGGTGCATAAAAGGTATATAAAACAGAAGCTTCTCCTGCGAGGACCATCCATGTGACGAGGACGACACCAAGCATCATAAACCAAAATCCGACCCAACCGAGCCGTCTTGGAAATTCTTCGAAACGACCAAACGATTGTCCTAAAAAAGAAAATAGTAAGCCAAAAATAAATAATGTCGTAAATACAATCGCCAGCATCAACCCGTGGGCCGTCAATAATTCATAATAGCCGACGCCTGCAATTTCCGGAATCACACCGGTCCGCACGAGTGTCTGCAGTAACCCGCATAACCCGCCAATCAACAAGGCGACGAGCGAAAAGCTGACATGGGCAAAAGCCAGTTTCGCTTCTTTTAAGCCAATTGCCGTCGCCGGCATTCCCCGCTCCATCTCAAATTCTTTTAATTTTCTCGAAATGGCATTCATTTACTCCACCACCTTAATTTTTGTCGACATCATATGGTGACCGCTTCCGCAATACTCATTACAGACAATCAAATACTCTCCGGCTTTTTTAAAGGTATATTCGATTGAATTGATATGACCGGGTACGACCATCATGTTGACATTTGTCTTTACGATTTCAAAACCGTGAACGACATCTTTTGACGTCACGAGAAAGTCTACCGTTGCCCCTTTTTTAATTACCATATCTTGTGGCGTGAACTGAAACGCTTGCGACACCATGACTGCTTCATAGCGGTTGTCGTCAATTTTTTTCAACCCCGGTTTATCAAATGGTTTGGTCTGATCCACTTGTGTCGGATCAATTAATGTAGCGTCAGACGGCGGTTGATTGCCGGATGCAAAAGCAGAAATACCAATGATGACTAAAAAAACGGCTAACATCACACAACCAAATACTAACCAAATTTTCTCCAAACGATGAATGTGCATTGCCTTTCCTCCTTATCTGGAACTAAATAATAGAAAAATCGATCCCCACATCCCGATGATGACGGAAGCAACAATAAAAACGGCGACGATTGTGCCTGATAAATTCGGTTCTGGTTTACTGCTCATGATGCCTGACTCCCTTCTCATTTCAACTTGATGTCCTGTCTTCATTCTAGAAAAGACGTACCGCTTGAGACCGTGATAAATGTCACACCATTTGTGACGATTTCTCGCTTTCCCTTCTAAAAACACACATAAAGTTCACATTTTAGGAAGAAGCTCTCAAAAAAATCCCCTTGTCTCAAGGACAAGAGGATTCGTTTTATTTTTAAATCCGGCATACACCTACCGGACATCCTTCACAATGGCATAAATCTCTCAAATAGTTAGCATCATGGACGATGATTTTAGTCGTCGTTGATGAAATGACCTTGTCTTTTTTCCACTGGGAAAACATGCGATTGACCGTTTCGCGCGGCGCCCCGATCAACTGACCGAGTTCGCTATCGGATGGTCGTTTGGAAATGACATAGTCTTCCCCAACCTGTTTTCCATGCATGGCAATCAACCGGAGTAAGGTCGAGGCCAGTGCACCTTGTTTCCCAAACAACAACAGGTCACGCAGTTTCGTTTCGGACTGCTTTCGCATCAAGGCTTGCCAACGCATGATTTCTAAGGCAAATACACCGTCCTGCTTCATCAATTCCTCAAGCTTCGTTTTCGAAATGACACCCAGGACACTGTCTTCCATTGTTTCAACGCTATAAGAACTTGGAAATGCTTCGCCGACATCAAACTCACCGAACAAATCACCCTTAAAGTATAAAAACATCATTAAAGGGCTGCCTTTTTTCGTCAGTTTAGACAGTTTGACACCGCCTTGCTTCACATAAAACAACTTATCGTTTAACTCACCTTCCCAACAAACGATTGAATCCTTTTTAAACGTCACCTCTGTCATGAAGTCTTCCAGTATCATTCGTGTCTCTGCTGATAAGACAAACGTATTGGCTTCTGTTGTTCCGCAAGCAAGCATTTCGCATTCTCCTTTCCTTGATTCCTTCTGCTCCTAGTATAGAACATCACACGTCAAAAAAACGTTTTTTCAAAAGATTGTCAAACATTGTTCATGTTTTCACAAAATGTTTTAAAAAAATGATTCTAGTTTCGTTTAAAAACGTAGATCATTTTTTTACTTCAACGTACTTTCCGGTAGTAATGATCGACAATCCGACGTGTCGCTTGTCCCGGTTGTTCCGTATACCAGACTGTTTTGAATTTTTCCATCGCTGTCCGGCTTTCTTCTAGCGCTGCATCCGAATTAATCCAGTTCAATATAACATCAAATTGATTTGTGCAAGTAACCGGTAACGGGTCCGGATAGGAATCGATGATACCCGGAATCTGCCGGTACGTGTCGATATCTGGTGTGTAAAGAATGGTCGGAACATCCAGCAGACAACTTTCAAAAGGAATCGAGGAATAATCGGTGATCAATACATCGGTGATGAGTAAGTAATCATTGATTGAATATTCGTCCGTAACGAAGTGCACATGTTTTTTTTGATGTGTGAACATCGAACGGACCGTCGGATGTAATTTGACAAGAATTGTCCATCCTTGATCGGTCAATTGTTCGAGTTGGCGGACAGTCTGTCCTTCCATTCCATTATATTCCCGGTAGGTTGGCGCATACAATAGAATACGACGTTCCTGTTTGACGTAAGCATCGTGAAGTTTTTTTTTGGTGTGTTGATGTTGTTCGTCAAACCAGTAATCTGTCCGGGGCACGCCAAATGTTTTGAAGACTGTCCGCGGAAGATCATGTGGTCCCATGAATTGTTTCGCGCAAGCTCCTCCCGGTACGATGAAGTCCCCATAACGCTGGTACACCCGTTTGAAACGTCGCAGGACATGCTTCGGTACCATCAAACTCTTTGATGACGTCAAACCGAATTTCTTTAGTGTCCCTGCAGCATGCCATAACTGGATCCGTTTTGTTCCCTGACGAATCGGGGCGACACTATATTCGCCGATATAGTTATCGATGAAATGATGCTTCGATGTTGCAAGAAGGTACGCCAGCCGAATAAAACGCAGTCTGCGATAAGGCAATGCATATTCCGCCGACCATGCTTCCGGATATTTCACAAATTTTTTATCATAAATCAAATACCGTTTTTCGTTCGGAAATTCCGTCAGGAGCGCATCATTGATCGGTTTCACATTATCACCGTAAGTGACCCAAAAGAGCGTCACGGGTCTCACAGGTAACAAGCAGAAGATTCGATAGAAAATCCGGAAAAGCAGCAAGTAGATTTGCACGATACTCTCTCTCACGTTATTCCCTCCCTTCCATGAAGAAAGACCGCACGCAGGGTGTGGTCTTTTTTGTTCACGAACCTTTTCCTAACTCCGTTTTGATCTGGCTTGTCGAAATACCTTCCGTCCGACTGAGATAAACGACTTCACAATATTCTTTCAAGAAATCGAATTCACCGGCCCAGTCATCTCCCATGACAAATGTATCGATTTGATGTTCTTGTACATCGGTGATTTTCTGATCCCAATTGTTTTCCGCAATGACTTCGTCAACGTAACGAATCGATTCCAAAATCAATTTACGGTTTTCGAAGCTGTGATACGATTCTTTATGTTTCAATCGATTGAACTCGTCCGTCGAAATCGCGACGACTAAATAATCGCCCATTTCCTTTGCGCGTTTGAGGATGTTGATGTGACCCCAATGCAGTAAATCAAATGTGCCGTACGTGATGACTTTTTTCATGATAATTCTCCTTTATGCTGATTGCTGACAGGTTGCAAAAGACGTTGATAGGCTTGTAAAGACGCTGTTCCGTCATCCCACTGACAAAATTTCTTTTCAAATGCAGCAAATTTTGCGCCATATCGATTACTCCATTCATGCAACCGATCAATCTCTTCAAATAGTCGTGCTTGTTGTAAAACGAGCGGACCCGGTGCTTCCTGCTCAAAGTCAAAATAGAATCCGCGCAGTTGATCCCGATAATGTTCTAAATCATACGTGTAAAAAATCATCGGTCGTTTCAGATGAGCATAGTCAAACATGACGGATGAATAATCTGTAATCATAGCATCTGCTGCGATATATAAATCTGAAATATCCGGGTAATCCGAAGCGTTGTGGACAGATAGATAAGCTGACGTATCCACTTGATCCGCTACTAAATAATGCATCCGGATCAGCAACGTATATTCAGCACCAAACCGTTTTTCGAACTGTTCCAACGAAAATGGCAACGTAAAGGAATACGATCCTTGTGCCACGTACTCGTTGTCTCGCCAGGTCGGCGCATACAGAATGATTTTCTTAGTCCGATCAATTTGATACCGCGAATAAACCCGTTCGACGATTTCCGGATGCCGTTCCGTCTGGTAAAACACATCATTGCGTGGATAACCGACTTCAAGCATTTCACCTGAAAAATGAAAGGCCCGTCGAAAAATCCGACTTGAATAGGCATTCGGTGAAATCAAAAAATCCCACTTTGATGCTTCACGCGCAAAGTCACGCTTATAGCGTTTTGTCGTCGTATTGGCCATCTGCACATCATCCATGTCGAGTGCCAGCTTCTTTAACGGCGTTCCATGCCACGTCTGTAAATAGATGGTCCCTTTTCGTTTGAACAACCAAGAGGGAAGCCTGCTGTTAGAAATCCAGACGCGCGATGTAGCGAGCAGATAAATCCAGCGAATCGTCATTCGATTGACTGTCTGCACCGTCGGATCCGTTAATACACTCTGTCGATCTTTACTGAAAATCAACTCAAGTTCCGGATGTTCTTGTTTTAACGCTTCATAAATGGCACGTGGATTGTCGCTGTATTGTTTTCCTAAAAAGCTTTCGAAAAGGAAGCGATTTGGGTGAACCGGCAAACAAGCAAACAACCGCATCACGAGGTGCAATCCCGTTTCGACCAGTTTAGTTTTCTTGATCCACTGACGTAATTGACGTTTCAAAACATGTACTCCTTAATTCAACAAAAATTTACTTTTTATAACACTTCATATTAATCAAACCTCAACCATCATAACAAAAAGCGCATCCATTTGGAATCAGTATTTGAACGCATATAACGGAATGGTAAATCAAACTTCGTCGTATTGTGCACAAGACCTTTTTGATGGCTGAACGTTTCAAAGCTGTACTTGCCATGATATCCACCAATCCCGCTGGCACCGACACCACCAAACGGTAAGTTATGCTGTGCGACATGCATGAGCGTATCATTCACACAACCGCCACCAAAGGAAATCCGGTTCAGGACACGTTCCTTGACGAAGTCATTTTCTGTGAACAAATAGAGTGCAAGTGGTTTATCACGGTCTGTGACAAATGTGATGACATCTTCAATTTCATCATATACAAGAACCGGCAAAATCGGACCGAAAATTTCTTCTTGCATCAATTTCGAATCAAGAGGAACGTTCGTCATGACGGTCGGAGCCATTTTTCTTGTTTCCGGATTGACTTGTCCGCCGAATTCAATGTCTCCCTGATCGAGATAGCCCGTCAAGCGTTCCAAGTGACTGTCGGATACAATTTTGACGTATGATCCAACTCCCACCCCATTTCCATACTGTGAAAATGCTTCTTCCTCGATATAACGCAGGAATGTTTCTTGTACATCCCGATGAACAAAAACATAATCCGGTGCGATACATGTTTGTCCGGCATTTAACCATTTGCCCCAGGCAATCCGTTTCGCCGCGAGTCTTAAGTCTGCATCCTTGTGGACAATCGTCGGAGACTTACCGCCGAGTTCAAGTGTGACCGGTGTCAGGTGTTTCGCTGCCGCCTGATGAACGATTTTTCCGACGCGTGTCGAACCCGTAAAAAAGATGTAATCAAACTTTTCTTCTAACACTGCTGTACTCACTTCCGCATCACCTTCGATTACGACACCAAAACGTTCATGGAAGGCCGTCTCAAAGACTTCGCGTAGCACACGTGAGACGTTTGGCGTTAATTCCGAAGGTTTCAAAACGACGGTATTCCCCGCTGCAATCGCGCCTACGACAGGTGCAAGGGCAAGTTGGAAAGGATAATTCCAAGGTGCGATGACAAGAACGTTTCCGTACGGTTCGAAACGGATTTCACTTTTCGAGCCAAAATGCAACAATGGCGTCCCCACACGGCGCGGCTTTGCAAGACGGCGCAATTGTTTTTCCATCCGATTGATTTCGCCGTAGACAAAACCGATTTCTGTCGTAAAAGCGTCTTGACGCCCTTTATTCAAGTCGACTTTCAAGGCATCGTAAATGGCTGCTTCATGCGTTTCAATCGCTTGTTTCAAGAACGTCAACATACTTAAACGAAAAGCAATGCTTCTTGTTGCGCCTGTCTTGAAAAAAGTCCGTTGTACCTCGACCTGACGTGCTACATCTAATCCCGTTGTCGTCAATCCCATCCGTAAATCCCCCTTGTGAGCTCATTCATTTCTTCCTTCTCATTCTACCATAGCTGCCAGGGCAAATAAAAAAAGCGGAGAGTCTTTTCTCCGCCTTCCGTTTACAGTTGGATTGCTGTTTCAAGTGCGACTTTCATCATGTCGTTAAACGTCGTTTGACGTTCTTCCGACGTCGTCTCTTCACCCGTCAACAAGTGATCGGAAATCGTTAAGATCGTCAAGGCGTTGACTTTATGTTTTGCAGCGAGTGTGTAGAGACCTGCCGCTTCCATCTCGATTGCGAGGCAACCGAAGTCCGCCCATTTTTTGAAGTGGTGGAAATCATCTTGGTAAAATTGATCGGTCGTGAAGATTTGACCGACTTTTGCATCGATGCCGTGTTCTTTCGCTGTCATATAAGCTTTGTGCAATAAGTCAAACGATGCTGTCGGCGCATAATCCAGTCCGTTGAACCGAACCCGGTTTTGTGCCATATCGTGTGACGCACTCATCGCGATGACGACGTCGCGGACTTTGACGTCCGGCGTGATCCCGCCGGCAGTACCGACACGAATCAGGTTTTTAGCTCCGTATGATTGGATTAATTCGTTTGCATAAATCGACATCGACGGGACACCCATCCCTGTTCCTTGAACAGAAACTTTTTTACCTTTATACGTTCCTGTAAAACCATACATTCCGCGAACTTCGTTATACAAAACGACGTCCTCTAAAAATGTATCGGCAATGTATTTTGCACGAAGTGGATCTCCTGGAAGTAATACGGTTTCTGCAATCTGACCTTCTGTTGCGTTAATGTGTACGCTCATGTACGATTCCTCCTCTAAATAGTGACTAAACCGACAACAACTCCCGGAACTCATTTGGAGTCATTCCAAACTGCTTTTTAAAGACTTTCCGAAAATATTTATCATCATGGTATCCGACTTCAAGCGCGATCTCGTAGATTCGAGCATCCGTCTCACCCAACAATTCCTTCGCCCGATTTAAACGGATCGTTTGAATATAATCCGATAGATTGACCGAAAAACGTTGTTTGAATCGTCTTGAAATGTATTCCCGGCTTAAGTAAAAGCGTTCGCTCATGAGTTGAAGCGTTAGTTCTTCCGCATAGTGTGTCGCAATGTACTTCGCAATCTGATCAATCGCTTCTCCTTGTTCCGGAACAGGACCTATCAATTCCATCGCACGCCCGACAGCATCGTTTAAAATATCAGGATCGATTGGCTTGAGTAAGTAATCAAACGATTGATGCAAAATCGCACGACGCATATACGTATAATCATCATACCCTGTCAATACAATCGTGACGACCTTTGGATGATGATTTTTTGTCCATTCGAGTAAACTTAGTCCGTCCAGTCCGGGCATTTCGACATCTGTTAACATCAAATCGATTTTTTCCTGTTCCAAAAAACGTTTGGCAGTGACTCCGTCATCCGCTTCAAAGATGTTGTCTACCTGCCATGTATCCCACTCGCCAAGCAATTTAACGGCATCACGAACATGTTTTTCGTCGTCTACGATCAATACATTCATCATAGTTCCTCCTGTTCAACGGGAATTCGAATGACGATTCTAAAACCACCTTCAGTTGGAGACTGCAGGATCATACTGGCTTCCTCTCCATAAAAGATTAATAGACGTTCGTAGATATTGTGTAGACCGATCCCGGATGTTTGACGGTCTTCCGGCCGGCGGTGCATCCGCATCGTTTGATCAATACTTTTCAGTTCCGTCGATTCCATGACTGCCCCGCTGTTTTCGACTTGAATGATCAGTTGATCCCCGTCACTTCTGACTTTATAGGCGAGATAGTTTTCGGTTGCATCTACCTGTTGATTAAACGCATGCTTAAAATAATTTTCAGCAAAGGGTTGTAAAATCATTTTCGGGACTTCAATCGAATTCATGTGCCACGGCACATCAACGATGTAGCGGAATCGATCGGGAAAGCGTTGCTGCTGAAGACGCATATAGGACTGAAGATGATCGACTTCCTGCTTCAACGTCACAATTGTCTGTTCATTATTCATCGAATAACGCATCATTTGCGAAAGTCCTGTAATCGAACGATATGCAACTTTTCGGTCGCCCTGTAACGTCGTCGTCCCGATTGATTGCAAGGCATTAAACAAAAAATGCGGATTCAACTGGGATTGTAAGGCCCGCAATTCATTCGTCCGGTTTTCCAGTGCCAAACGGTATTCACGTTTGATCAGCCGGTCGATTCGTTGAATCATCCGCTGGAACTGCCGATTCAGCAATCCAATCTCATCATTGGTTGTCGCAATGAATTGAGCCGATAAATCGCCTTGTTCGACACGCCACACGTTTGCTGTCAGCTGTTTAATCGGCTTTGTGATTTCAAGTGCCACGAGACTTGCTGCAATAATCATCAAGACTAACGAGCCAATTCCGATCAAAATTAAAATCAGGGCTGTTTCATTAGCACTTTTGACGACAGAGGCGTATGGCGTCGTCTTAACAAGTGTGATAGGAACACCCTGTGTTTTCGTTTTGGCATAAACGATGAAGGAGTCCCCGACCCGCATGCTGCCACTTTTACCTGTAAATCGGTCATTCGTGACCGGAAGCTCTTTTCCCGTCTTGGCAATCAATTGATTTCCATTCAACAGCCAAAGCGATTCACCGGGGAAGTTTTCAAACAGCTTTAATTGCTGTTCAAAGACACTCGTTGGAATGTCGACAGAAAGAAATCCAAGCGGTTCATCTGTTTCCACACGATTGATCCGGTAACGGAAGCTGACGATCTGTTTGTCATCCAAAATCATCGTATGTGTATTATAGGCAGTAATCTGATGTGCCGGATCAATCAACCAGCCGTTTTTTTGTTTCATCAAACGAAAGTAGTCGGTCTCCTGTAACCAATCAAACTTCCCCCGGCTGGATGTCTTCATGTTATAAACCGAGTACTCCGAGTTTCCTTTTAAGATGACGAAGTGAAGCTGCTCAATATCTTGTCTGGATAAAAAGAGTCCGAGAAGCGCCCGTGAAATCACACCCTCCGATTCACTGAGCTCAGCATCCGCCCCGACATTCATAATATTGAGTAAGGAGCGATTCGCATACAAACTTGTCGGTAATCGTCTTATATCTTCCATATAATGACTGATTTGGTTGCTTCCTCTTTTCAAAGCGCTCAAGCTTGAACGTTCCGCCTGCTCCACATTTTGATTCCGTACATAGAGATAAGAAGCTGATGTAGCAAGCGTCGTCGGAATCAGAATCGCTAAGACGACAAGTCGGATCAAACGTGTTCGGATGCTCTTCATCGCCGTCTCCTCCATCCTTTTTCTTCTAATAATTAGTATAGCATAGCTGTATCCGCTTACATGTACGTGTTTTATTTGTTTGTGCCCCTCACGATTTTCTTCAAATTGGATTTCTAAAAAAACAACACTTGATTCCGAATGAATATTGATATAACATCGTTAATGTTCGTTTTTAACAAACTTTTAAGATTAAGGTGGTCTTTGGTTCATGTTTAAACTATCCGCACACGATACAACGGTCAAACGTGAAATTCAAGCTGGTTTTATCACGTTTATCACGATGGCCTATATTCTATTCGTCAACCCAACCATTTTGTCCGAAGCAGGAATTCCACAAGATCAAGCTTTCTCGGCGACAATTATTGCCACGCTGATAGGGACGTTATTGATGGGCTTTTATGCTAACTTACCGATTGCCGTAGCACCGGGAATGGGATTAAATGCTTATTTTACGTATACCTTGGTAATTGGTGAAAAAATACCTTATCAAACAGCCTTATCGGTCGTCTTCGTTGCCGGCATTATTTTTCTTTTGTTATCCCTGTCCCCTTTACGGACTAAATTGATTGAAGTCATTCCGACCACACTCAAATTGGCTATCACTGGAGGAATCGGTTTGTTCATTGCTTCCCTCGGTTTGAAAATGTCCGGAATCCTTGTCGCAGACCCTGCAACCTTGATTACAATCGGCTCCTTAACATCCCCGGAAGCCCTTATTACGTTAGTCGGTTTACTGATAGCAGCTATTCTGACAGTTAAACGTGTTCCGGGCGGGCTTTTGTACGCGATGATTTTATCCGGACTGCTGGCTTTCTTGACCGGTGAGTTGACGTTCTCGAAAACCTTGATTGCTTTGCCGACTTTACCGGAAGGCATTCTTGTCGCGAATCCGCTCACTGCCGTTCAAGACGTCATTCAATACGGACTCTTCAGTGGTGTGCTTTCGTTTGTGCTCGTCACGATGTTTGATACGACCGGTACGATGGTCGCAGTCGGTGAACAGGCTGGACTGATCGAAGAGGATGGTTCCCTGAAAAACAGTGAACGTGCCTTGTTATCCGATTCAACGGCGATGATTGCCGGAGCTATGTTCGGAACAAGTCCAACCACGGCCTATGTCGAATCGGCTTCCGGTGTCGCAGCCGGCGGACGAACCGGTTTGACATCCGTCACAGTTGGAATCTTGTTTGCGCTGTCAGCAGTTTTCGGCCCAATCGTTCAATCGATTTCAAGCGTTCCGGCCATTACGGCTCCGGCATTACTCCTTGTTGGTGCATTGATGCTACAAAACATCAAACAGATCCAGTGGGAAGATTTCAGTGAAGCCTTTACCGCGTTCATGGTGATCATCATCATGCCGCTATCCGGCAGTATCGCAACAGGTATCGCGTTCGGATTCATCATCTATCCCATCATGAAGGCTGTACAAAAACAGCGGGTTCACTTCTTGATTTATCTGTTCGCCGTTCTGTTTTTCATTCAATTGTTTTTTCTGCATTAATGAATAAAAAAACGTGTAAAAAAAAGTGCTGCTTCCAATTTTTCTTGGAAACAGCACTTTTTTTATTATTTCTTCATTTTTTCCCATGTCTTCGTAAAGTCTTGTAACATCTCTTCCGATGTTTTTTGTTTCCCTACATATGCCTGCATGATGGCACCAAATTCATTGACAGCGCCGTCCGGATATTTAAACCAGTTCCATGAGATGGTTTTATCTTCTTTAGAGTACTTGATGATATCGTCAGCCAGTGGTCCAAGATCGGCTGCTTCGATTGATTTGAAAGCCGGAATGAACTTGAACTTGTTGACCATGTAATCTTTTCCTGTGTCAGATGTCGCCATCCACTCGAGGAACTTTTTACCTTCCTCTTTATTTTTCGAGTTTTTGTTGACGACCCAGTTATTCGGAACGCCGACCGGAAGGCGGTCCATTTTTTCTTTATCATCATTGATCGGCATCGGGATGAAGCCCATCTCGATGTCCGGATTAACATCCGTGATCAATTGTTGCGCCCAGTTTCCTTGTTGGATCATTGCTGTTTTCCCTTCAGCAAACTGAGAAACTTGTGTATTGTAATCCGTCGTCAACGGATTTTTGTTTCCGTATTCGATCGTCAAATCAAACAAGTTCATAAACTCTTTAAATTGTTTATTGTCTTCGAACTTTCCTTTTCCAGAGTTCAAATCGGCAATGAACTGATCCGGATCATCCTGTTGCGCCATCGGGATATTCATTAAGTGGTTTCCAAGAATCCACCATTCGCCGTATCCGATTGAGAATGGCGTAACACCATCCGCTTTCAGTTTCTTAGACGCTTCTGTTAATTCTGTTAAAGTTTTTGGTAACTCTGTAATACCGGCTTTCTTGAAGATTTCTTTATTGTAGATGAAACCATAACCTTCCAGGTTCATCGGCATACCATAAAGTTTCCCGTCAATTGTCATCGGTTCTTTTGAAAGGTCTGTTAAATCACTGACCCATTTTTCATCCGAAAGATCTTCCAATTTGTCTTGCCATGTTTTCGCTTCTGTAAATCCACCGTTATTAAAGACATCCGGTTCATTCCCTGAAGCAAACTGCGATTTCAAGGCTGCGCCGTAATCCGATCCGCCACCAACCGTTTGAACGACGACTTTTACGCCTGTTTCTTTTTCATAGGCCTTTGCCATCTTTTCCATGTCTTTTGCGATTTCAGCTTTAAATTGGAATACGTTGAGGGTCTTCCCGTCCTTAGAAGAGCCACTGTCCTTTGAGTCATCACTATTGAGTGTCCCACCGCCACCACATGCTGCAAGTGCTACGACCATTGCGGTCGTCATAACTGGTAGTGCTGCCCATTTACGTTTACGCATTCGGATACCTCCCTGATTTTCGAGTTGATAATCGTGCTACGCTTTTACAATAAATGAAAACGCTTGCAATAAAAACGGATAATTTTGTCCGGTGCGGTGGAAAATATTGAACAATCGTTATCCGATAAAAAAAGTCGGGATTAGTGTATGATAAAAATAGATACTATTTAACGAAGGAGTTTGATGCAATGTCCCTACAGTTCACGATTTTATTGATTGGTTTATTGTTATTTACCGCAGTCTGGACAACGAAATTATCCAGTCGCTTGAACATTCCCGCTCTCTTGATTTTCATCGCTCTTGGTATGATTGCCGGCAGTGATATTACCGGTTTTATCCGGTTCGATGATGCGGAACTGGCGCAATTGCTCGGTACCGTGGCACTGATTATCATCTTATTTGAGGGAGGTCTTCAAACTGCCTGGAAAGAAGTGAAGACGGAATTGTCACCCTCTCTTTCACTTGCAACGTTTGGTGTCTTCATCGCAACGACGATTGTCGCCGTTGCGTCCCATTATATTCTCGGATTCAGCTGGGCTAACGCCTTTCTCCTCGGTGCCATTGTCGGATCGACGGATGCTGCCGCGATTTTTTCAGTACTCAGCGGACAATCCGTCCGGCGGAAAGTAGGATCGACGCTGGAACTCGAATCCGGTACGAATGATCCGATGGCTGTTTTTCTGACCGTCTTCTTCCTGGAATTCGTGACGAATCCTAAAGAGGCCTCACTTGTTTCCGGCTTAACTTCGCTAGTCTGGGAAATGGTGATCGGTTTACTGCTCGGTCTATTCATCGGCTGGATTGCTTCAACATTACTTAACCGGATTGATCTCAGTTCCTCGAGCTTTTATCCGATTCTGCTAATGTCATTCGCTTTTCTTTCGTTCGGTATTGCGGACACGATTCACGCCAGCGGTTTCCTCGCTGTTTACGTGACAGCGATTTATATTAGCAATCATGAGTTGGTCTACCGGCAGACGCTCGTCCGTTTCACAATGAGCATGGCGCACTTGGCGCAAATCGGAATGTTCATCGTGCTCGGATTACTTGTGTTTCCGAAACAGTTGCTTGATCCACAGGTGATTTTATCATCGATTGCCCTCGCTTTGATTTTAATCTTTATCGCTCGTCCGGTTTCCGTTTGGCTCAGTCTCCTTCCCTTTAACTATTCCTGGCAGGAAAAAGTATTTGTCTCTTTTGCCGGTTTAAAAGGAGCTGTTCCAATCATTCTCGCAACTTATCCGCTTGTTGCCGGAATCGATAATGCCGGCATGATCTTCAACATCGTCTTTTTCACTGTTTTGTTATCGACGTTAATCCAAGGGAGTATGTTGACCTTCTTGGCGGACCGGCTTCATTTAAACGAGACCGGTTCATCCACGATTCAAACGGTCATTGAGTTCATGTCGATCGGTAAACCGAATGCGGAAATCATCGAATTGACGATTCCGAACTCTCATCCGTTTGTCGGGGAAGCCATCTCGGATATTGATCTGCCGCAGGAATTTTTAATTACGGCCATCATCCGTAACGATCAAATCGTGACACCACGCGGCGATACAATTTTTGAAGGACGGGATCAATTACTTCTATTAACACCAAAACATCGGATTAAAACACTCAAACGTTTTTTATTCCCGCAAAAAGAGAAGACAAAAAAGAGCTGACGTCGCTGTCAGCTCTTTTTTGTCTTCTCTTAACGCTTTGATTTAACGCGGCGATACACAATGTATCCGATGATTCCGACGACGATAATACCAAGAATCCACCATAACTCCTGTTCGAGTCCTTTCAACATCGACTCTGCCCGTTCCACCCCAAACCTTTCTCCTAACCACACATAGAAGAACGATACCGGGAACAAGCCAATGCTTGAGGCCAATACATATCGTTTGAAAGACAAATTGAACAAACCACACGGAATGGAAACAACAGAACGAACGACCGGGAAGAAGCGGCCAAACAATGCTGACCAGGAACCGTATTTCGATACGATTCGTTCCCCTTGAACGATTTCCCGTTCCTTAATCATTAGCCATTTTCCGTAACGAACCAAAATCGGACGTCCGGCGTAACGACCGAGAAAATAAAATAATGTCGCCCCCATCAGACTGCCGAGAAAACCGATCAAGACGGCTGCGGTCCAACTAATTGTCCCGTTTGATACATAAAGACCGAGTACCGGCAACCCGACTTCAGCCGGGATTAATTCCGTCCCGAGTCCAAGAATCATAATTCCTAAAAACAGCCAGAGATTCGACTCTCCGGCTGAGAACAACCATTCTAACATCCAACCACTCCTCTAAATCAGCCTCGTGCAGGACGAAGAAGATAATAAATGATGACGACGAGCGTCGTCCAGACTCCTGTAAAGATCCCGATGATTCCGACGATAAAGAAGCCAAGTGCCATCATTGATCCCGTGCGTTTGTAATCACGCCACATCGTCCGTAATCCTTTGATGTTAAACCAAAGAAACACGACGAAAAGTAGGGCAAACACTAATCCTGTAATGAGTATCGCTGACATGTCTTCACCTCTCTCTTATTAGTTCATATGCCCATTATAACGTGTTTTCACACGTCTTTCCTCCGTCTGAGGTCGGATGAACTTATTTTACCCTATAAAAAAATGTCCTTCTGACCATGAAATCATGGCCAGTAGGACATTTTGAATCAGATTTATCAGTACATCACTCGTTCTTACAGCAGGTGCACACCTTGTTCACGGTACGACGCGCGTGTTTCTTCCGACCAGACCGATGCTTGAACTTCACCGATATGACGTTTCTTCAAGAGGAACATCGCCATCCGGGATTGTCCGATTCCTCCACCGATTGTCAGCGGCAGTTTCTCTGCCAATACACCTTGGTGGAACGGGAAATCAAGTTTCGTGTGTTCGCCCGTCGTTTCGATCTGCGCCAGCAATGTTTCGCGGTCGACCCGGATACCCATCGACGACAGTTCAAATGCTCCGATTTCCGGATGGTGAACTAAAATATCACCGTTGAGCGTCCAGTCATCGTAGTCTGCTGCTCGACCGTCATGTTTTTCTCCGGATGCCAATGCACCACCAATCTGCATCAAAAAGACAGCACCATACTCTTTCGTCACTTCGGTCTCGCGCTCTTTTGTCGAAAGTGTCGGGTATGCATCTTCAAGTTCTTGTGTCGTCATGAAATGAATCGTCTCCGGTAAAATCGCTTCAATCGCAAGTTTCTCTTCGACTTCACGTTCCACTTGGCGAATCGACTCGTAAATCGCACGAACCGTCGTTTGCAAGTAGTCAATCGTCCGCTCTTCTTTTGTAATGACACGTTCCCAGTCCCACTGGTCGACGTGAATCGAATGAGTTTCGTCCAGTACTTCATCACGACGGATGGCATGCATCAATGTGTACAAGCCTTCCCCTTTTGAGAATCCGTATGTGTGGAGTGCCTGGCGTTTCCACTTCGCAAGAGATTGAACGATCTCGAGTTCTGCCTGATGGTCAATTGCATCAAAGCGGATGACACGTTCGATTCCGTTCAGATGATCGTTGACTCCAAGTGTGCTTTCGACGAATAACGGCGCTTCGACGCGTGTTAATCCGAGTTGTGCCGAGAACTGCTCCTCAAAGCGTTTTTTTACAAGTGTGATGGCTTCCTGTGTCTGTTTCATAGATACGAGTGTTGTCATGGTATTCTTCCTCCTCAATTGTGTGTTTGAAAAAGAAGCCATAAAAAAGAGCCCTTCTCTCCCAAGAATATGGGACGAAAGACTCGGTTCCGCGGTACCACCCATGTTAACAGCTCAGCTGCTCACTCAAAAGACTGATGATCAATTATCATCTCAATCTTCGGCCATATGATAACGGACAGGCAACTCCGGCTACGCCTACTGACTTCAGTGTTCGGGTAGCGACTCCGGGATGTTCTTCGCAACTTGTTTCCGACTGGGCTCTCACCGCCCCCAGCTCGCTAATCCGGTTTTACAAGATGTTACTCTTCCCTTCAACGTCGTTGTTACAATTGAATTGAGAACATCGTACACCATCCGGCAAGCATTTGAAAAGCCCTTTTTTCAAAAAAAAATAAAATAATCTGACTAATCAGACTAGATATGTCATATAAAAACGTTCCCGCAGAAGCGAGAACGCGCTTACATCTTTATTTGATTGAACCACTCGTAATCCCTTGAATAATTTGTTTTTGCATCGCAAAGAAGAAGAGTAACAACGGAATAATCCCGAGAATTAATCCGGCTAGCGCCAAGTCCCACTGCTTCGTGTACTGACCGAAGAAATAGAACGTCGCGAGCGGAATCGTCCGCAGTTCGACATCACGCAACATCAGGGACGGCAACAAGAAATCATTCCAAATCCAAAGTGTGTTCAAAATGACAATCGTTACCGTGATCGGTTTAAGCAACGGGAACACAATCCGCCAAAAGACGCCCCACTGCGAGCAACCGTCAATGATGGCTGCTTCTTCAATCTCTTCCGGAATCGATTTCATGAATCCATGATACAAGAAAATCGACAAGCCGGAACCAAAGCCGAGATACATCAAAATCAGACCCCAATAACTGTTTTGCAGACCGAGATCACCCGACAGCTTCGATAACGGAATCATGATCGACTGAAACGGAATGATCATCGCGGCGACAAACAGGAAAAAGATGATGGTCGACAAGCGGGTTTTCGTCCGAACAAGTTTCCAGGCGGCCATCGAACAAAAAATAACAATAACTGCATTTGCACCAACTGTAATGATGACAGAATTCAGAAACACTTTTCCAAAATTCATCGCTGCCCAGGCATCTGTATAGTTTGAGGTGATCCATTCTTTCGGAAGCCCCGATGTATTTGTAAAGATATCTCCTTGCGTTTTAAACGAGTTCGAAATGACATAATAAAACGGAATCATATACAGTAAGCCCATCAACAGTGCGGCAATCTCAACGGTACCGAGACGCACGGAATAACGACCACGCTTTTTCGGTGCCGGTTTCTCCGGCGTCAGTTCCGGTTTCGGCAAAGGTTGTGCAGTACTCATGCTTCCACCTCCCGTTTTTTCGTCAAGTAGACTTGAGTAACGGTAATCGCGGCAACGACAACAAAGAAGATGATCGCTTTGGCAGAACCAAGACCCAGGTTATTGTTTGTAAACGATTCTTTATAGATGTTCAGCGCAAGCATTTCTGTCGATTTGAACGGACCACCATTTGTCAGCGATAAGTTCGTATCAAATAATTTAAAGGACCAAGAAATTGTCAAGAACAGACAAATCGTAACAGACGGCATGATCAGTGGAATCGTAATATTCCGCAACGTGGATAATCGGTTGGCTCCATCGATTTTGGCTGCTTCAATCAGTTCCTGCGGTACATTTTGCAGGGCAGCGATATAGATGACCATGATATATCCCCCACCTTGCCAAATCGAGACGATGACAATGCCCCAGAAACCAGTTCGGGCGTCACCGAGCCATGGAAGTTCGAATAAACTCCAACCTGTCAATTCTCCAATCGACGCAAATCCTTTAACGTAAATAAACTGCCAGACGAACCCAAGAATCAATCCACCAATTAAGTTTGGCATGAAGAAAATCGTCCGTAAGAAGTTTCGTGTCCGAATATTTTGCGTGAGTAAAAACGCTAAAATGAATCCGACCAGGTTTGTTAAAATTACGGCAACGACGGTATATTTTGTCGTCAGCCAAAAGGACTGCTGAAACTGTTCGTCCACTGTAAAGAGGCGGACATAGTTATCAAATCCAATCCAATTTAATTCACCCGTAATTCCGTTCCAATCCGTGAATGAATACATGACACCATTAAAAAAAGGTACGAGAACAATCACTGCGAACACTAAAAAGACGGGTCCGACAAACATCCAAAATTCAAGTCCGCGCTTTACTTTTTTCTTATTGCTTACTGCCATTGCTCATCCCTCCTCTATCCCTAGACTACGCAACTTTCCATAAAATGAAAACGCAACCATTTGACAAGTTGGGTGGAATATATTGAACGATTATTTGGCGTGTCAGTTTCAGATACGCTACTATTAAGGAAATATAGAGAAATTCATCTTGAGAGGAAGATTACGCCATGGAAAAAACGATTCGTTCTGATCTAGAAATTGCCCAACAAACCATTCTGCGCCCCATCTCCGAAATTGCTAAACATATTGGATTAACCGATGCGGATTATGATACGTACGGAAAATACAAAGCGAAGTTGACGGACGGATTAGTTAAACGATTGGCGACGAAGACGGATGGAAAACTGATTCTTGTCACGGCGATCAATCCGACGGCTGCCGGCGAAGGAAAATCGACAGTGACGGTCGGACTTGGTCAAGCATTGCATCGCCTCAATCATAAGACGATGATCTGTTTACGCGAACCATCACTTGGACCAACGATGGGGTTGAAAGGCGGAGCGTGCGGTGGCGGTTACAGCCAAGTCTTGCCGATGGAAGAAATTAACCTTCATTTTACAGGCGATATGCATGCCATCACGTCAGCCCACAATACAATCAGTGCCCTGCTCGATAATCATCTTCATCAAGGGAATGACTTAGGAATTGATCCTCGTCGGGTCACTTGGAAACGTGTCCTCGATCTCAATGACCGGGCCTTGCGACAAATCACGATCGGACTGGGTGGACCGGCTCATGGCGTTCCGCGTCAAGATGGGTTTGATATCACGGTCGCTTCGGAAATCATGGCTGTTCTCTGCCTCGCCGATTCCATCACGGATTTAGAAGAACGGATCAGCCGGATTGTCGTCGCCTATTCGTATGATCAACAACCGGTTACAGTTCAGGATATCGAAGCTGCCGGTGCTGCGACGTTACTTTTAAAAGAAGCCTTCCGCCCAAATCTTGTCCAGACGGTCGAAGGCACACCGGCTTTAATCCATGGCGGTCCGTTCGCAAATATTGCCCACGGTTGTAACTCGCTGATTGCGACACGTACTGCCTTGAAGCTGAGTGATTATGTCGTCACGGAAGCCGGATTCGGAGCAGATCTCGGAGCAGAAAAATTCTTTAACATTAAATCCAGAATTGGCAATCTGCATCCGGATGCGGTTGTCGTCGTTGCGACTGTCCGTGCGTTGAAAATGCATGGCGGGGTTGCAAAGGATCAATTGGCGGAAGAAAATTTATCCGCTTTAGTCGAAGGACTGGCTTTACTCGAGAAGCACGTTGAAACAATGGATTTGTTCGGCGTGCCGGCCGTTGTCGCCTTGAATCGTTTCGCAAGCGATACCGATACGGAGCGCGAGACGGTGCTCGAATGGTGCCGTGAACGCAAGATCCGCGTCGCTGAAAGCGAAGTCTTCAGCCAAGGGGGAGCCGGTGGAGAAGCACTGGCGGAGCAGGTCTTTGAGGCTTTGGAGGAAGAGAGTCAGTTTACTCCGCTTTATCCGGCCGAACTGCCGCTGACACAAAAAATCGAACGGATTGCTAAACGAGTATATGGTGCAGCAGATGTGCATTTCGAAGAAAAGGCATTACGTGAGCTTGAGCGTTGCACCGAGCAGGGACTGGGACATCTGCCGATCTGTATGGCAAAAACACCTTTCTCATTGACGGATGATCCAAGCAAGTACGGACGTGTCGAAGGATTTACGATTACTGTCCGCGAAATCAAACCATCCATCGGTGCGGGGTTCATCGTCGCCTTGACCGGGAATGTATTAACCATGCCGGGTTTACCGAAAACACCAGCTGCCAATAAGATGGGAATTTCTGAAGACGGAACAATATACGGACTTTCTTAATCAGGGAAGGATGATAGATGTGACAATCGACCATACACACTGGATTGCATCAGACGGCTACACGACGACGATGCATCTGTTAGAAGCTACCGCTCCGAAAGGGGTCGTCATTGTTTTTCACGGAATGATGGAGCACGGTGCGCGCTACCAAGAGTTTGCAGAGTTCCTCTATGCCCACCACTACCATACGATCATTCCGGATGTGCGTTGTTTTGGCACACGCGCACAACAACTGGACTCCCTTGGGCATTTGGAGCCAAATCATGGTTTTGCGCAATTGATGCAGGATGCTGAAGAACTGGTTTACGATATCAAAGATCGTTATCCGGATTTACCGATTTTCGTGTTTGGTCACAGTTTTGGTTCACTCATTTCAAGACGCCTTGGCCAAACACTCGGACACGAGTTGGCAGGGGTCATCGCAAGCGGTCCTCCGACAGACAATGGTTTACTCGGCACCGTCAGTCAAAAAATTGTCGGACGACTGATCGAACAAACTTCTTCTCAACATCCGGCAGAAGGACTCAGTAAGCTAATTTTCGGTCGGTATAACTTACGTTTCTTCCCGGCACTCTCTTCGAATGCCTGGTTATCCTCCGATCCTCAATCCGTCGTACGTTACGATGAAGATCCTCTATCGGGGCAAACCGTCACACTCGGCTTTTTTAACGAATTACTGTCGGCGACCAAATCCGTCAACTCACTGGCTTATCTGTATCAACATCCGCGTCATTTACCGTTGCTGCTGATAGCCGGGGAAGATGACCCGGTCGCATTCGACGGCAAAGGAATTCATGCCCTGTTTGATTCCTACAACCGGGTTCGTGTCGAAGGGGTGCAACTCACGGTCTACCGTGGATTGCGGCATGAGTTATTCCACGAGTTTGAGCGGATCCGTGTTTTTGCGGATATCGCAGGTTGGCTGAACAAGCAGATCGGCTCACATCCGCTTTCTTCACTGCGGAAACAAGGACATCCATAATGAACAAAAGCGAGGTGCCCTCAATTGAGGGCACCTCGCTTTTGTATTAGTGAATCCAGTTCAATGATAAGATCATCGCTTCAATTTCTTCCAATTCCAGTGACTCACGATCTGCAGAATACGTTAATAGAACAAGTCGTTCTCCGTCTGAATATGCATAAATCCGGATGAAGACCTCCTCTTCTTTCCCGTCTACAGCAAGAAGTGCTTCTTTGGAAGAATTCCGACGTGCTTCAAGTGGTCCAGTCAGTTCAATACCAAACTCTTCCACCAATAAGTTGATTTCCTGTTCTGCCGCTTCAAAAGGTGTCAGTTCTTCTGCATCCGACTCGTAGATGGATAACTGTAACGTCCCCATCGCATTTTCTTCCGTCGAATAAAAACTAACGAATGTTTCCTCTTCTTGGTATTCAAACGTTTTTGGATATTGCAGTGTAATCCAATTATCGACCGTGTACTGTTTCATATAATTTCCTCCATTCGATTTATCTCGTCAAAATGTATGCCTGTCACGGCTAGTTGCTGGAAACACCGTGCTAGCGTATCCGAGAGGAAAATACGTTCCGTACGTTCATCCCGCAAGATGTGGTGGGGACCAAGCGATGTACTGATGATTCGCTCCGTCATGAAGTAGACTTGTTTTTTCCGAAGAGTGCGGAAAATTTCCGTCTTATGTAGATGTTCCACCCGTCTTACCGCTAGAATATTGATGAGATAGTAATTGATGAGTCCCGTTCGTGTCTTCAGCTGGACACGAAGACATTGGACGGAAAACGGTGTCAGCCGCTCCAATATCTGTTTCATCCGTTCAGATACTAAGGGGATCCTCAATTCGTTCGGAAGCACGTCCGGTAGCATATCTGCATCCTGTTCGATTGAAAAGGCAAGTAAGCTTGCGTTAAGAAACCACTCTCCTGTCGTGAAGCGATAACGATCGATTTGATGGTGACATGTCGCCATCCATCCTCTTCCCATCAGCTGTTCGCTCCAAACTCGAACTTTGTTCACCAGTCATTCGCTCCTCTTTCCATCCTCAGCCACTCACTCTCGTTACAGGAAGCTCATGTAAACGATTTAGCTCTTATTATTGTACACATAAAATCGAAAGAATTACCTTTTTTCATAAAAGTTATGGAAATAAACGCTTTGCTATGCTACTATATTTCATGTAGTCACTTTTGCGGGTGTAGTTTAGTGGTAAAACCTCAGCCTTCCAAGCTGATGATGAGAGTTCGATTCTCTTCACCCGCTCCAATTTATGACATAACATAGGTCAACGACACATAGGTCAACGACTTTTATGCCCTCGAGGGCGGACGGCTTGCAATTTGCAAGCCGTCTTTTTGTTGTCTCCAGGATACATTCCGTCTGCTTTCGGGTATAGTTCGGTATAAAACGTTACTACAAGAAAAGAGGAGGACTGTCATGATTCAAATGAAAATGCCCGGTGTCACGGTCTACCAAAGTACATTAATGAAAACGACCTCGACCTTGATTGAGACACCCGACTGTCTGATCGTCGTTGATCCGGGCTGGTTACCGGATGAAATCGCAACAATCCGCCGCGATGTGGAAATCATCCGACACGACCGTCCTCTTTATATTGTGTATACACATGCCCATTTCGATCATATATTAGGTGCCTATGCTTTCAAAGATGCGATCGCGATCGCGTCTCGCCGCTTTGTGGATGTGAACCGGACGGCAGCACTGGAAGAAGTCCAAAATTTTAATGACGAATACTATATCGAGTCCCCTGTCCTTTTTCCGAATATTACACACGTCATCGAGGAGTCCGAAACGACGTTGACGATCGGTAAAACCAAACTGATGTTTTTCCTGACTCCCGGTCATGAATCTACTCACTTATCGTTCGTGGTGATGCCGCTCCATATCCTCGTCTGTGGTGACTATGCATCCGACGTCGAAATTCCTTTGATTGAACACGATTCGGGTGAATATTTAACAACGCTTGAATTGCTTGAATCGTTCATTTATGAGTATGAGGTAAAGCTACTTATTCCAGGACACGGTCATATTTGTGACGTTCGCACGGAAATGATTGAACGCCTTCATTTGAGTTACGACTACATCTTAGCCTTACGTGCACATAAGGAGTCGGACTGGTCGCCCTCATGGCAGCGAACGTCCTTCATGGGGCGGTTGCACGAAAAAAATAAACGGCAGATTACAAAAGAACAGACTGAGCAGCTCGCCCGGCGTCAATACGATTAAAACAAAAGACAGACTGTGTTCCTTATCGGAACCAACAGTCTGTCTTTTCGCTTAGTCCATTACTCCAATCAATTCGATCATTAATGCTTTTTGAGCATGGAGCCGGTTTTCCGCCTGGTCAAATACAAGTGAGTGACTGCCGTCAATGACTTCTGCCGTCACTTCTTCCCCGCGATGTGCCGGAAGACAGTGCAGGAAAATCACATCGTCAGCAGCTGTCATCAACAACGCTTGATTGACTTGATATCCTTGGAATGCTTTCAGACGATCTGCCGACTCTTCTTCTTGTCCCATGCTGGCAAATACATCACTGTAGATGACATCTGCACCCGCAACCGCTTGAACAGGATCCGTATATTGTTCGATTCGGCCGCCTGACTTTTGTGCCAGTACTTTTGCTTGATCGATAATCGTTTGATCCGGTGCATAGGCGGCCGGACTGCAAATTCGAACTGTCATTCCACTTAACGCTCCTCCTAAAAGCAGCGAATGTGCCATGTTGTTTCCATCTCCAACATAAGCGAGTATCTTGCCTTGACGTTGACCAAAATGTTCTTCGATCGTCAGTAAATCAGCTAACACCTGACACGGATGATGAAGGTCAGTCAATCCGTTGATAATTGGAATTGTCCCGTGTGCCGCTAACGTCTCGACCGTTTCATGGGCAAAGGTCCGAATCATCAAGGCGTCAACATAACGGCTCATGACTTGAATCGTATCGCTGAGAGATTCTCCGCGACCGATTTGCATATCCGATCCGTTTAAGACGACCGGATATCCCCCTAATTCGACGACACCGACTTCAAAAGAAATCCGTGTGCGCGTCGATGCTTTTTCAAACAGCAAAGCAACTTTTTTTCCTGCAAGTGTTTGAGCATAAGTCGCAGGAGAGGCTTTGACGGCCTTCGCCAGTTCCAGCAACTCAGTCAGTCCTTCTGCGGTCAACTCTTCCAGTGTCAGCAAATGTTTTAATCGTTGTGTTGTCGTCATTGGATCGGCTCCTTTTGTTTCGTCCATTCGGCTAACCGTTTCACGGTACACATCGGTATAGCTTGGACGGATTCAAAATAGTGGGCAAGATGTTCTTCAGTAATGACAATCGCTCCCTGAGCAAGTGCTTTTTCCCGTTGTATCCGTTCCTCTTCCGCCTTTGAGAAGAACACGAGACACGTATCAAACTCGGTATCCTGCTCTAGTTCCTCTCCGTCCGACCATGTGTGGGTTCCCGCTCCACAGATACGACGTGTGCGTTTCGACATCGCGGCTTTCGTCGTCTGATCGAAGACGAACCGTTCTTTGGCAAATCCCGCTTCCGTCCACTGTAACGTTTCTCCGGTTGAACGCATGACAGGACCTGTCATCGGATCAACCCCACGTAACTTCAATGTTGAAAAAACCGGCGTCTTGACGGCATGAAACGGCAATGTCAATCGAGCAGTCGGCAAGGCATCGACCTGCATCCCGATGGCTGCTTGAACAGCCCATTCAAGCAACGGTTGTCCCGTCACCTTCGAGACGATCGGTAACGTCCGTGATGCGCGGGGATTAATCTCGAGCACATAGATCGTTTGATCTTTGACGACAAACTGAATATTGAAGGCCCCTTGGTAATCCAAGTGTTGACCGATTGTTTGCGCAATCCGTTCAATCTCGTCCTGTAAGTCTGCCGAAGCTGAAACCGGGGGTAAAATCATCGTTGAATCACCTGAATGAACACCGGCGGCTTCAATTTGTTCCATGATGACCGGTACGTACGTCGTTGTCTTGTCTGAAATGCAGTCGACTTCGAACTCTTGTCCTTCGATGTACGCATCCACCAGGATCGGAAATGCGATTTCCGGCAATAATTTCTCTAAATCGCTTGCTGTCGTTAAACGATGCATTCCTTTTCCGCCAATGACGTACGATGGACGAATCATCAACGGATAACCAAGTTTTTGTACGACTGCTGTCAGCTCTTCAGGGTTTGAAACTTCTTGACCCGGTATGCGGTCAATCTGTAACCGGTCCAAAAACTGATAAAAACGATCACGGTCTTCCATCTCGTCAATTGTGTCTGCCGTCGTCCCTAACAGCTGGTAACCCAGCTGTTCGAGCCCGGCTGCCAGTGTGATGGCGGTCTGTCCGCCGAACTGGACAAGCACCTGCTGACATTGCTCTGCTTCCAGGACATGCACAACATCTTCAATCGTCAACGGTTCGACGTAAAGACGATCCGCGACCTCAAAGTCGGTCGAAACGGTTTCCGGATTATTGTTGATCATAATCGTTTCATAACCGGCTTGCTGCAAGGCACGGACGGCATGGACCGAGCAGTAGTCAAACTCGATTCCCTGTCCGATCCGAATCGGTCCGGCCCCGAGGACAGCAACTTTCTTCCGGCTGGATGGCGTGACTTCCGTCCGGCCGGACCAACTGCCGTAAAAGTACGGCGTCAGACTTGAAAATTCTGCTCCACAGGTATCAATCATTTGAAAACTCGGCTGAATTAGAAAGGAACGGCGTTGTTGCTGGACGACTTCCACCGGTACATCGGCAATCTGCGCAATCTGCCGGTCGGTAAATCCGAAGCGTTTTGCTTGTTGCAGCGATTCTTTTAAATTCAAATCCAACGTTTCCTGCATCAGAATCAAAGTCTCGAGCGTCGTGATGAACAATGACTGAATTTGTGTTTTTTCAGCTAACTCGTTGTGTGTCGTCGCCTGTCGGTCCAGCAATGCCAACATCGCTAACAATCGGCGGTCCGTGATTTGGCTGACTTCCTGCCATAATACATCCGTTTCGGCCTCTTTCATCCAGCCCGGATACAACGGGGCTTGTTCGATTCCGGCACCGCGCCATGCTTTTTGTAAGGCTTCCTCGAGTGTCTTCCCCATCGCCATACTTTCTCCGGTCGCCTTCATCTGCGTACCGAGTGTGCGGTCACTTACAGGGAAAAGATCAAACGGGAAACAAGGAACTTTAGCTGTGACATAATCCAGGACTGGTTCGAAACTGGCCATCGTTTCTTTCGTCACCGGATTGATGCAATCATCGAGACGCTCACCGAGTGCAAGACGGGTCGCTAATTTCGCAATCGGGTAACCCGTTGCTTTTGAAGCTAAAGCCGAAGAACGGCTGACCCGGGGATTCACCTCAATGACATAGTACGTCTGTTCTGTCGGATGGATTGCAAATTGGATATTACATCCCCCAACGACACCGAGCGCTGAAACGATTTCCCGTGATGCCGTCCGTAAGGTTTGATTCATTTGATCGGATATCGATTGGATGGGTGCGAAGACGACAGAATCTCCCGTGTGCACACCGACCGGATCGATATTCTCCATGTTGCAGACGATGATCGTCGTATCAAAAGCATCCCGCATCACTTCGTACTCGACTTCTTTATAACCGGCAATGCTGGCTTCGACGAGACATTGTGAAATCGGGCTGGCCTGAAGTCCATTCGCTGCAAGTTTGCGGGCATCTGCTTTCGTTTGAGCAATACCGCCCCCGGTTCCTCCTAGCGTAAATGCAGGACGGACAACAAGCGGGACTCCTGCCTTTTCCATGAATCCTTCCAGTTCTTCCAGTGTCTCAATCGTTTGACTGATCGGGAGCGGTTGATTCAGTTCCAGCATCCGTTGTTTAAACCGTTCGCGGTCTTCGCCGTCCCGGATCGTCTCAAGTGATGTTCCCAGCAGTTCGACTTGATACTGCTCAAGCACTCCCGCCTCTTCGAGTGATAAAGCAAGATTTAAAGCGGTTTGTCCCCCAACTGTCGCTAATAAATGGGTCGGTCGCTCACGTTTGATAATGGCAGTCGCTTTTTCAAGCGTCATTGCTTCGATATAGATATGATCCGCTGTTGATGGATCCGTCATGATCGTAGCCGGATTCGAATTCATCAACATGACCTCGCATCCCGCTTCCCGAAGCGTTTGACATGCCTGTGTACCCGAGTAATCAAATTCTGCTGCTTGACCAATCACGATCGGGCCTGATCCGATGACCAGGACTTTTTTATGTTCCTGCATATGCTACCTCCTGCTTTAAGATGCTCGTCACGAATTGATCAAATATCACCATCGCCTCCAGTGGACCGGGATGGGCTTCCGGGTGAAACTGAACTGTCAAGATAGGGTGTGTCGGATGAAACAGCCCTTCGATTGAACCATCGTTGATATGCTCATATGCGACATTCAATTCAGATTTCCGGACACTGTCCGCCTGGACAACATACCCGTGATTTTGTGATGTCATGAAGACACGTCCGGTCTTTACCTGACGGACAGGATGATTGGCTCCACGATGACCGTGATGCTGTTTTTCGATTTGACAACCAAAAGATTTCGCAATCAGTTGATGCCCCATACAGATGCCGAGCGTCGGATAGGCAAGCGCCAGTTCCTTGATTTCAGGAATCAAATGATCGAGCTGACTCGGATTTCCCGGTCCATTTGAGAAAAGCAGACCATCGGGTTGCAATGCGTCGATGACCGACTTCGGTGTATCAAACGGAACGACCGTCACTTTCATCCGACGTACCTGCAACGCCTCAATCATCGATTTTTTAACCCCGTAGTCGAGACAGACGATATGTCCGGCTTCGTGACTAGTTTGATAAGTTTCCGGCTGTTTCGTCGAGACGGCCGCAATCAAGTTCGACTGTTTCTGAACAGGTGAGGCGTCGCTTGTGATCGTACCGATTTGATCACCATGATTGCGCAAATGATGGACCAGTGCCCGCGTATCGACTTGAGTCAAAACCGGTACATCCGATGCTGCCAACCAATCAGCCAAGTCCGACCGTAATCCGTTGTTCGCCAATGTCTGAACAATTACGCCCGATACTTGAATCTGGCAACTTTCTGAATCCTGCTCTGAAATGCCATATTGTCCGATGAGGGGATACGTAAAAACAATGATTTGTCCCCGGTAGGAAGGATCGGTTAACACTTCTTGATAACCGGTCATTCCCGTGAAAAATACGACCTCTCCTTGAACGGACGAAGTGCCCATGAACTCACCGGGATATACTTGCCCATCCGCTAATTTTAATGCCCCTAACGCTTTCACATCATGACCTCCTGTTGACATACTGACTTGATCTTTTCGACAGCCGTATCGAGTTCCGATTCCGTAACGAACAAAGATGGTAACAATCGAATGACATTTGATCCCGCACTGACGACGAGCATTCCGGATTGTTGCAACGCCGAGATCAGCGGTGAGACCGGTTCATGAAATTCAACCCCAATCATCAATCCACGTCCGCGGATGTCCCGAACCATCGTTTTCGGCAATTGAGCGAGTTGTTGCATCAAATAAAGTCCTTTTAGTTGAACTTGTTTCATTTGCTGATCGTTTAACAATAAATCCAGTGTCGCTTCTGCCGCCGCCATCGCCAATGGATTCCCTCCGAATGTCGACCCGTGGGTACCCGGTGTGAAAATGGCCGTCGCTTCCGGTGTCGTGATGATTGCTCCGACCGGGAATCCACTTCCGAGACCTTTTGCCACGGTAATGATATCCGGCTTTAACGGCGTCTGCTCAAAGGCGAAACGCGATCCGGTGCGTCCGATACCTGTCTGTACTTCATCGATGACTACTTTCACATCAAACTTCCGAACTCTCTCCATCAACGCTTCTAACCAGGCATTTCCCGCTACGATTACCCCGCCTTCTCCTTGAATCACTTCAAGCCAGACGGCAGCAGTTTGGTCCGTGATCATTTCAAGACTGTCGAAATCGTTAAAAGTCAGATGCTTAAAATCCGGAACCATCTCTCCGAACCCGGCTTTAATTTTGTCTTGACCCGTCGCTCCCATCATGGCGAAGGTTCTTCCGTGGAAGGATTGACTAAACGTCAGGATTTCTTTTTTCTGCGTCCATTTCCGAATCAGCTTAAATGCCCCTTCATTCGCTTCTGTCCCACTGTTGCAAAAGAAGACATGGCTCAAATGACTGTTTTCGGTCAACATCGCTGCGACTCGTTCCTGTTTACTGCTGACGAATAAATTAGACGTATGCCATAATTTTTGCAGTTGTTCCTGTAATGCCTGTTCCACATGAGGATGACGATGACCGGTGTTACAGACGGCAATTCCCATCATGAAATCCAGGTAGGTTTTACCTGTCGTATCCTTGACGAACGATCCCTTCCCTTCGACTAATTCAATATCATGACGTAAATACGTCGGTAGTAAAGCGCTCATTGGTTTCCTCCTTAATCCGTGTCCCTCGGCTCGTCACGTCGTGTCCAGAACGAATCTTGACCTGATGTATCCCTTGTCGGACCGCTTCGATGACGGCTTCGACTTTCGGAATCATTCCACCATCGATTTCCGCCGATCCGATGCCCGCCTCCAGTTCTGAAACCGTCACCTCTGTCTGAAACGTTCCATTCAGCCTGACACCGGATACATCTGTCAGTAATTCGAATTCATCGACAGCCAGCCCTTCCGCTAAAGCAACCGCACACGTGTCTCCATTACAATTCAACGTTCCTTCCATCCCTGTAATCAAAGAGGTGACGACAGGGATGAATCCCGATTCCATCAGTGTCATAAACAACTTCGGATCAATCTGCGTCACTTCTCCGACTGCTCCGAACGCCGGTTGCTGTTTTCCGCGAATACTGGCTCCGTCAATTCCCGTCAAACCGATTGCCGGCAGTCCATTTTCATTCAAGGTGTAGACGATTTTGGATTGCACTTCTCCTCCGAGAACCCGTTCCGCTCCCAGAAGAACTGCTTCTGTCGTCATCCGAATACCATTTTTGAATTCGGCTTTGATATTCATGTCCTGACAATAGGCCGATAAAGCCGGACCACCGCCATGGAGGATAATCAATTCATTTTTCTTAGCAAGCCACTGATTCCATTCTTCGTAATAACGCGGATCCAATTGTTCAAAGATACTTCCACCCAGTTTGATTAATTTACGTTTCGTCATGTCCGGTAGCTCGCATTGATTTTGATGTAGTCATACGTCAAGTCACAACCAAATGCATAGCCACTGGCAGGTCCTTGATTTAAATGTACTTCGATTTCAACAACCTCTTGTGCGAGTTCTCGCGACGCTAACGATTCATCAAATAAAATCGGCATACTGTGACGCAGGACCCACTGAGAACCGATCCGGATATCAATTTGTCCGACATCAATCGGTTCATCAATGCTGCCGACAGCTGCAATGATACGTCCCCAGTTCGCATCTTCACCAAAAATCGCTGTTTTCACGAGTGAAGATCCTACGATCTGTTTGGCAATTTTCCGGGCAGTCCATTCATTCGCCGTACCATGGACGTTGACTTCAATCAGCTTCGTCGCACCTTCACCATCACGTGCAATTTGTTTCGCTAAGTCCTGGCATACTTCCTCAACTGCTTGTTGGAATTGTGCCAGTTCGTCTGTTCCCGGTTGGATTGACTGTGATTGTGCGGCCCCGCTCGCAAGAATCATCACCATGTCATTCGTCGAGCTGTCACCATCGACGGTGATACAGTTAAACGTCCGGTTGACTGCAGATTTCAAGGTATCCTGTAATAACGGAGAAGGAATTGAGGCATCGGTCGTTAAAAATCCAAGCATCGTTGCCATATTCGGATGAATCATCCCCGAACCCTTCGCAACCCCGCAGACCGAAACCAGTTCTCCATTTAACCAGACTTGGCGCCCGGCTGTTTTCGTACCTGTATCGGTCGTCAAAATAGCCAGTGCAAAATCATCGGCTTTCTCTTCGCCTTTCTCCGGCTGCAACTGTTCGATTCCTTGAAGTAACGTATCGATGGCGAGCGGTTGTCCGATGATACCGGTCGAAGCGATGACAACGTGTTCCTGAGCCAATTGAAACTGCTCGGCAACAGCTTGTTGCGAAGCATATGCATGTTCGAGTCCGAGTTGACCTGTACAGGCATTGGCATTCCCGCTGTTGACTAAAACGGCATGTACCTTTCCGCCTGATGTTGCCATCGCCTGTTTCGTCACCGTAATCGGTGCTGCCTGGACCTGATTGGTCGTGTAGACCGCTGCAGCATCGGCACCCGCTTCACATATTAAAAGTGCTAAATCTTTCCGTTTACGTCTAAGTCCGACATGGATTCCTGTCGCTTTAAATCCTTTTGGTGTCGTCACGGTTAATGGTGATGTCAGTTGTATATTCAACATAGTCATGGTCCCCTCTATATAAAGAATGGCTGTTGTGTCAGACCGAGCGTTTCTGGATATCCACTAATCAAGTTCGCATTTTGGATTGCTTGTCCGGCTGCGCCTTTTTGCATGTTATCCAGGACGGATACGACCGTCAGTCTTCCTGTACGCGTATCCAGGTAAACCGAAAGATCACAGTAGTTGCTTCCGGCTGCCGATTTGATTTCCGGATCGGCTTGTCCGACGCGGATAAATGGTTCTTCTTTATATTTTTCACTGAACCATGTTCGCCACTGCGCTTCCGTTTTTTCGACAAGAGGCTGTAACGTCATCGTCGCCATGATCCCGCGATTGAGCGGTACTAGATAAGTCGCGAGAGACACAGTGATTTTGTGTCCGGTAATCTCTTCAGCAATGGATTCAATTTCCGGAATGTGTTGATGATGATTCATTTTGTACAATCTGACATTTTCACTCGACCGGACATGGTGTGTTTGTTCCGTCAACGTTTTTCCTGCACCTGATAATCCAGAGCTTGCATGAATGATGATTTGCGACGGATCAATTACGTGTTCTTCTAATAATGGGAGTAATCCAAGTAAGATGGCCGTTGCATAACAACCGGGATTGGCAATCAAACGACTGTCCTTAATCTGATCCCGCTTCCATTCCGTCAGTCCGTAGGTTGCTTTTTTTTGAAGGTCCGAATCGACTCCTTCATGGGGATACCATTCTTCATACAATGCTTTTTCAAGACGTAAGTCTCCACTCAAGTCGATGACTGTTCCTTTCCAGTCATGTAACTGTTTTAGATATTTAGTAGAAATTCCACTTGGCGTTGCTAAAAATAAAAGATCGGTTTCAACTGCTTCAATCTGTTCCAATGAGAAAGCTGTCAGTACCGGAAACTGTTTTTTATTCATAAAACTGTATAACTGATTCATTTCCTGATCGGTCTGCGAATCGCTGATCAAGGAGACGATTTCTAAATGAGGATGTAATTCAATCAGTCGTATCAGCTCAATCGCAGCATATCCGGTCGCACCTACAATCGTACATTTCATGATGGAAACTCCTTTGCCGTTAAATGATAACTCGATTTAAACATATGTATATTTATGCTGTCAAATGTATTTTTATTTATTTTGAACATAAAAAAAAGGCTTTGATCAATGACATCGTGGTAGATGTGACTGATCAAAGCCTTTTTTATCTAAAAATCAAATTATCTTTTTTCTGCTTTCTGAGCGACCATGTGATCAATTCCATAAACACTGGCTCCCATTATTGCAATGACTACGAAAAAAATTGCAGTAAACATATGTATTCCCTCCTGTTCACAAAATCGACATCTCTTATTTCCTATTGTGCAAGATTTTCAGTGAAAAAGAAAGCGTTTACGACAAAAAATCGTCACATTTTCGTATATTCTGATGATTTTTAGTTATATCGAGTGAAATTCAGATAGTTGACGAATGAATTCATATCCTTTAACATAACAACTGTTCTTTACTTTCGTACGTAAAAGCAAACAAGCATAAACGCAACATAGAATTAAGGAGGTGGAAGCATGCGTATATCCTTTCGTGAATCCGCAGCTGTCCTAGGAGTTAGTATCATTATATTATTATCTGTCATATTCGGTGCCAAAGCCGAACCGCACCTCGCCATATTATCCAGTCTGATTTTTGTCGTAGCGTATGCCGCTTTTCGTGGCTTTAAATACGAACAGCTGGAACAACATATGATCAATGGTATTCGTGAAGCAATCAAACCGATCTTGATCATGTTACTTGTCGGTATGACGATTGCTGTCTGGATGATGAGCGGAGCTGTTCCGACACTCCTCCACTACGGACTTGAAACACTTTCTGCAACATGGTTTGCACCAAGTGCTTTAATCATTACGATGATTGTTTCCACGTTTACCGGTAGCTCCTTTACAACAATCGGAACGGTCGGTGTTGCTTTGATGGGAATCGCAGTAGCACTTGGTGTCGATCCTGCCCTTGCCGCCGGTGCCATCATCAGCGGTGCCTGTTTCGGAGATAAGATGTCTCCATTATCAGATACAACGAATTTTGCACCCGGAATCGTTAATGTCTCTGTCTTTGACCACATTCGTTTTATGATGGGAACGACAGTGCCCGCCATTACAATCACTTTCATCCTCTTCTTCATCTTCGGACAGGGAAATGGCGCAATTGATTCGCAAACCATCGGGTCTACGCAACAAGAGTTGGCGCTTCTGTTCAATCTTTCACCTTGGACACTACTGTCCCCTTTACTCGTGATGATTCTTGCATTACGAAAAACTCCTGTCGTTCCGACTTTGATCGCCGGCGTCCTAAGCGGTCTGCTATTGACGGGATTGACACAAGGCAACTGGAATGTCGGACAATGGATGAGCGTCATTCAAAATGGATTAAAGATCGAAACAGACAACAACACTGTCGCGAGTATCGTCAGTAAAGGTGGTCTCCAGTCGATGATGTGGTCCGTCTCGCTTGTCATGCTCGCTCTGGCTTTTGGTGGCGTTCTTCGCGGGATTGGCGTCATTGATGTCATCATCGAAAGAACGGTTTCAAAACTAAAACGGGATGGCAGTATTATCTCATCGGCTGCTCTTGCTTCAATCGGGGTCAATTTTATGGCCGGTGAGCAATACCTGTCGATTTTGTTACCCGGTCAAGCATTTAAAAAGATTTTTAAAGATCGTTCGATTGATCCGCGCTTCCTCTCACGCGCTCTCGAAGACGGGGGAACTCTCGTGAATCCGTTGATTCCTTGGGGCGTATCCGGTGCCTTCTTCGCATCCACACTCGGTGTTCCCGTTACCGCGTACGTACCATTTGCCTTTTTCTTATTGCTTTCCCCGTTCTTCACATTTGTGTTTGCCTTTACTCGTCCGACTAAAAAGGTTGCCGAAAACTTGGTGGCTTAAACAATATCTTTCACCGAATAGTATTGAGAGTAGAACTGATTTTTCAGTTCTGCTTTTTTCTTGGAAAATTATTTAAAAATATATTCATTTTCATTTTGTTTGACAAATATTGTACAGAATTCAGCAATTGCAAATAAACATGTGTAAATTCAAAAGGAAATGGGAATATACCAAACATAAGATTAAAAAATTACAGCGAATTATAAAAAGAGAAACTTGCACCTGACCCTGAGGATGCGTTCGATGTAATTTTGTAGGAGGAGTTCGATTATGATCAAACGTGGCACACTGGAACGGCTTGATGGCAAATATGCTGTTCTTCTCTGGGAGAACGGTTCAAGTTTCATCCCCCGTCGCTATTTGCCTACTGAAGCAAGGCTTGGTGACACAATATTATTCGACGGATCAAATTACTCAATTGACGCAACCAGTTCTACTCAGTCTTCCTTTCAAACGTTTTCGTTTCGGCAAATGGGTTGACACTTAAAAAGCCATCTGACCGCTTAAAATGACTAGCAGACACATTGTCTCGAATAGTCGTTTCTTGCGACAGATGGCTTTTGTACGTTTAACGGATATGGAGTGTCTGTTGTTCACAGTTGGGACAGGACGTTTGTGTGATTTCATCCAAAGAAAGTCGAACCAACACCGATTTATCTTGTTCACACCGATGGATCGGTTCAATGATTGACGACCTCAAAAACAAGGCACACCAAAATCGTGTTGAGATTTGTTGACATGTCGGACACTGAAATACATCATATTGATGCGGTACCCACCCGTCCTCAATTTCATCGATGTGGGCGTGGTACGTTCGAATCAAATCTGCCCGAATCCGGTCATCAATTTTTTGACGACTGACTAACGGCTCTTGATACGGCGGAACGAATAAAAAAGGTAACGCTGATGCGTAATTATCCATACCATAAGTCAACACGGACGGAAATCCTTTCCACTCTTCTTGCTGACCGACTTCAATGACTTGACGATACGTACACACCGCACAATATAATTCCATCCGGTTATCCTCCGATCTTCCGCACCATTTCTTTCAACATTTCTTCCGTGACCGGTCCTACATGTTTCCCGACAATTGCCCCTTTTTCGTCAATAATATAAGTAGCTGGCATCGCCACTAGTTGATACGTTTTCTCTGATTGTCCTTTTGTATCGTAAAGGACCGAGTACGTAATAGGATTTTTTTTCAAAAACTGCTCCACGTCGCTCAATCGTCTTTCTGCGGTCGTCACATTGATCCCATACACCGGAATCGATGTTGACTTGGCGAAAGCATTTAACTCTGGTATTTCCTGCTGACATGGAGGACACCAGGTCGCCCAAAAATTGATGACGATGAGTTGATTCGTCAAATCAGACAATTGAATCGGTTGACCGTCTTGTTCTATTTCGAGGTCAGGCGCTTTCATTCCTGTTTCGAGTCCACCTTCTGCTTGTTGTTTCGCCTGGATTTGTTGTTGGTTTTGTTTGGTCTGGTACGCGCTATAACTCGTATAGGCAATCCCTGAAATGATTACTGCTGCCATCAGGTACATTACATATTTTTTCACTGATTTCGTCACTCCTCTATGTGTTCAGTGTAGCAGAATCGTCCACTTATTTTGTGACAAAAAAGGTAGACTGTGTGGGCTCACCTTTTTTGTCCGTCTTGTATGAAGTTTGTTTTGCGTACAAAAAAACAGGAGCTGGATATTCTCCAACTCCTGTTTCCTGATTCAGACCGACTTTTCTTTCGACCTTTATACGTTCAGCGATTTTTACATCATTTCGTTAATTATAACGTGGTAATTGCTTTTTCACTTGGCGGTTGTCTTTAACGCTTCCAACTGCTTCATCTCCACCAAGCGCTTCGTTTAATGCCGTTTTACCTTCTTTAACTTCCAGGCGGCGATTAAAGACCGCTCGGTTGTCGACAGCAGCGACCAGGATTGAAGCAACATCCGTTTCCGAAATTGTAGCTTCCTTAACATCCTTCAAGTCTTCATCAGCCTCAATTAATCCGCGTCCTTCTCCGTCAACGATGTCAACCGGACAAATGATGGTGTAAGTGAGTCCGCTATGTTCAATCTGTTCTTCCGCTGCGTTTTTTGCAGCGTAAAACGGATACATTTCTTTTTTAAACTGATTGGGACGATCAGCACCATAGGCACTGAGGAGGACGAAATGACGAACACGCGCCTTTTTCGCAGCATCAATCGTTTTTAAAGCAACCGTCCGGTCGAGTAACTCGATTTCCGTAGGTTCCCCGTCAACACCGGCTGTCGCTGCACAGATGACAGCATCCTGACCGGAAACACCCTGTTCGATGACTTTTTCGAGTTCTGTTTCGATATCGACATAGTGCGCCTTGACACCAAGTTTTTCAAATCGTTCCACCAGGTGTTGATGGCGGACGATGACCGTAACTTGATGACCTTTTGCGAGCGACTTGACGACACGAGCTCCGATTGTACCTGATGCACCTACAACTAATACTTTCATATGATAGGTCCCTCCTCGATAGATTAGTCACCTTTAGTAATTTCCACTGTTCGAGAAAGAACAAACCCGTTTTGAAAAATTAATCATTTTTTAGTGTCCCATAAAATGTCGTATCGAGCTTCGCACGTAATTCCTTCAGCTCTTTTTCTTTCGGGAAATCATAGAAAATACCATTCATCCGCTCACTGACACCTTCAACTTCAAAGTGTTCCCGTTCTGAGAACAAAGCGAGTGATAAACCGGCTGACATCATCTGACGGAAGCTGACATCTAAATTCATTTCTTCCTTCATATAGCGGTTCGCTCCGGGAATACTGGACCAGCCCGTCGGTTTCATCAAATGCGTCGCCACTGCTTGAATGACTTCCGATTGACGATTCGCCCGTGCGACGTCTGTATCCGTTTTACGGTGACGGGAATACGCTAACGCCATCGCTCCGTCCATATGATATTCTTTCCCTTTTTGGAAGGAATACTGATTGGCTTTTCCGCTCGCATCTTGTTCCGAGAAGGTTCCTGTCGAGACTAAATCAACCCCTCCGATTTCATCAATTAATCCGATGAAGCTGTCAAATGAAATGACAATCTTACTGTCGATCTCTTGATCCAGAAGTCCACTGACTGCACTGGTCGTACAGTCTTCGCCACCGTAAGCGAACGCATGGGTGATCTTATCTTTTTTCCCGTTTTCACAGTCAATCGGCGTATACGTATCCCGCGGAATCGACGTCAATTGAATTGTCCGCGAGAGCGGTACGAATTGCATGACGGACAGTGAGTCTGATCTCGAACCGCGCAGCGACTCTCCCGGTCGCGCGTCACTTCCGATTAGAAGAAACGTAAACGGTTGTGATCCAAAGATAATGGCCGCAATCACGACAAGTAATAAGAAACCAATCAGCTTTGATTTGAATCGGCGTTTCTTTTTTGGGACCGGCTGTTTTTTCAATCGTTGCTCAGAACCTGCTTCACGTACTGGTTCTTTCGTTCTGCCGCTTCTTGATGCACGGCGTTGGCTAAAACGATTCAGCGATAAACTAATTAATCGGGTTCCTGAACGTACGATGGTTACGGCACCCGATTGCAGACGTTTTGCATTAGATGCCTTTTCAGGAGCAGCCTCATGCGCGCGCGATCGTCTTGACGGCTCGTCTAAATAACGTTGACTGGCAGATCGTCCGCTCTCACGAGGTGCATCCGCGAATTCCCGCGATGCCTTTTCCTGCTCCATTTTTTCTGATTCACGCAACTCTTCCTGACGTTTACGTTCTAGACGAGAACGTCCTGAATGAAATTCTTCCATAGGTTACCTCCGTATCAATCTCGGGCTAAATGTTTTTCCTGTAAAAAGTCACGCATATACGTCCGTTTCGGATCCTTCATCGAAGCAGCCATCTGATAGACCCAGCCTTCTGTCCGGCGTCCATCCGTCCGTTCGCCGTAGTATGCAGACGTTTCATTTTCATACTGTGACAACAATCGGCGCATCGTGTCGTCATTAGTATACGTATTCCGGTGGAAGACCGCATCCATCGGAAGGCGGGGTTTTTTCCCTGGCTGTTGATCAGGAATCCCTACCGCGACTCCGAATAATGGAACGACATGGCTCGGCAACGCCAACAGTTCACTCACTTTGGCAGCATCATTGCGTAGCGAACCGATATAGACTGTCCCGTATCCTAATGATTCCGCTGCAATGACTAAGTTTTGGGCGGCTAAGCCGGCATCGACCGCACCGACAATCAGCGCTTCCGTCGTTTCGACCGTCCGATCGACGGAACCTGATGCGATTTCTGCTGCTAAGATATGCTTATGATAATCGATACAAAAAACGAAAAAGTAACTGTTTTCCGCGACATAGGATTGACCGCTCGCCACACCTACCAACTGTTGTTTAAGTCCTTCGTCCTCGATGCCGATGATGGCATAGGCCTGCTGATAAGAAGACGTAGAAGCCGACTGTGCAGAACGAACGAGCGTCTCAATTGTCTCTTGATCTAATTGATGGGGCTTAAATTTACGGATAGACCGGTGGCTAAGTAATTGTTCGATTGTTTCATTCATGAATAATCGCTCCCTTTGATTAATGATTCTCTTAACGATAGGCAAACATTTAAGTAAGTGCAAATGTTAGATATCCATGTTCAAAAACAATCGTCTGTTAATTCCGCCCGCTGTCGGTTACTTCTTAAAAAAATCGGGAAAAGGATAGAACTAGTGTTGTGTCTTTTTGTCGAAGGAGGGCGATCATGAGAATTCGTAAGCTCCGTCTTTTACTTGAACAATATGGCGATACGACCCTTCGCGACATCATCGTAGAAATCTATCGCCAGCTCCCCAAACAAGTCATCGAAGAAAAAGACCTTGATTTGATGTTATCCCAGTTTGCTAAGTATAAAGGACTACAAAAAGAACACGACCAACCGACCGTTGAACAAACCATCGAACAAACGGAACAATTCATCCAGCTTGCTTATGATTTTCACTATTTGGAGCCAAATGAGCTCGTCTCCATGCGCGAACAAAAAAACTGGTATGTGACTGCGAAACGCCTGCTCAAACACTTACGGCATTATATCGGTCGGAAAAATGGAACACGGGTTGCTTTTGAGGAATTCTTTTTTTTACTCTCCTCAGCTGCCGGAGAAGAACCGCTTTTTTTAAGTAATGATCCCTTCCGGTTGATTAAAGTGACGCAAGTGGAATTGTTCGAGGAACTTGTCGGTTATTATAAACTTGATGCATCAGACCAGTCTTGGATGCAACGAGCCATCTATACAGCTGTCAAAGTGCCAATCGATGTCGACACGGAGCGAAGTGATCTCTTCCTTGCCGTCCTCACCCATTGCACGAATGTGAGTGAACGGGAATCCTATGTCGCATTGTTGAACACACATGCGAAGAAACTTCAGATGAAAGTTCGAATCGACGCAGATATTCTCGTGTTATATCAAGAGATACGTTTTGCTGAACTGCATGCCCTAATCGCCTTACGCGAACTCGAACGTGCTGAAGCAATGCTGTTTACAGAATATATCCCTTATTTTTCACATCGTTCGACACCCTTCCGGTATTATTTGGATTTGCTTGAAAAGGCCGGATTAAATGACGAACACGACCGAATCGAACGGGTCGGTCGTCGAAAACATATTCATTTTTAAAAGACAATGTCCGGTAAAAAAACGACGATAGGTTCTCCGGTAATCCCCGAGAACCTATCGTCGTTTTCCTTTAGTCTGTTGCATTCACGATTCCTAATCCGACTGTCGCAAGTAACGCAATGCAGGCGAATAAAAAAGCCATGTCATTTGGTGAGTCGAAGCCATCATAAGTCGGCTCTTTTTGATCCGTGATAATCTCATCCATCGTCCCGTAGCTACCGTACGTCGTGGATTCCCGGACGATTGTTTCTTTTTTTTCGATTTCCTGTGCTTGGACAGGATTCATGCCAATCAAGATCCAAAAAAGGCCTAACGCCATCAGCAGTTTCGCCATCTCATCACCACCTAATCATTTACCTTAAATTTCAATTATAACCATTTTAATGCCATTTATTTGTTATACTTCATGTACTGGCTTTCATTTTTTCTGAAAGGACGTGCACGTGTTGAACATTTTATCGTATGATCAGTTATCTCATCCACAACGCCGTTTGGTCCATCATTTAATCCGCACCAATCCGTCTCCCCCTTCATCATTTTCCTATCCACCGACCGAACATCAGCAATGGACGATTTGGAATGAAGAGTGTGTGCAGGCTACGCTCGGATTTCATGTTTTCGAACATTCTGTTCAGCTCTTAAATGCTTCCTACACCGATTTACAGGCATTCCAACGTCTCGCACATTATGTCCATTCACAGGCACTTTTGTTTTCTCCCCGTCACATCGATGTCCAAATCATACCGCCTTACGACTTTGGATTTGTCACGACTTGGAACGCTTTAGGTTACTGTTTATCCAGTGAACAGTTTCGGCTGATTGGTCTGACACACGATCGACCTGCCTCCGTCCAGTTCAAACCTCTCTCCTCACGTAATCGGCATTTGTTCTTGACGATTCGTAACGACGCCATCCGTTATTCTGAATTTCTTTTTCCTTACGATGCTGCCCATCTTGATTATTTAATCGACCAAGGTGTTTTGCCTTATCTCGTCTATGACAAGAAAACGATTGTTGGAACCATTTTAATGGAACAGCATAAACAAGTCGTCCGCCTTTTGGAAATTGCCTGTTTGCCGCAATTAAAAAATCAAGGCTACGGGCGCCGGATTTTAGACACCTTCCAAACGAAGTTACACAAGAAAAATATCTTATCGTTTGAAGTGTATTGTTGTTCTACACATCAAGAAGCGCTTCGTCTGTATCAGCCGACTGCTTTTTGTGATATTCAAATTTTTTCGAATTGGCACCGTTACTCCTCTGAACCGGTTTCGTTAGTCACGTAACCGCTGAACGATGTCCACGTATTCATCGAGTACATATTGATTGTCGAGTTCCTTAAAATCAATGCCTGCCTGTTGTTTTAATTGGCTGCCGATGACAAATAAACTTTCGTAATAGTCCGTTCCCATGCTTGCCGCAAGACCCGGCTGATGATTATGGAACGCCAACAATGCATCTTTTACGATTTCTTGCTGATTTGGTTCCGTCAAAACATCCTCTAACATTTTCGGAAATTGTTCAGTCTGGCGACCGACGATGGCATAAAAGAGCGGAAAATGTTTGGCATACTGAAATGCTACTTCGTAACGGGTATGATCAATGATTGGTCGGACACTTTCGAACTTTGCTCGTTGAAGACGTTCAACCAAGCCGACGGTCGCCGGATGTTTAAACAGAGAAAGGCTCTGTTCATCCAGTGCTTGTTCGTGCGTCAACAATAAGACGATATCCAGTGTGTTGATTTCATCCGTTTCAAGAAAACGGTCACTCCGTTGCAAAACCGTTGTGTAATCGAGGTACAAACCTGAATCGACGGCAAGTTGAAACAAGACGTGATCATAGACGGTATATAGACCTACCGGGAAAGATAACGGCTGTCTGACAAGCGACCGGTGGCCTTCCACTGTCATGATTTGATTCAAATCCAGTCCATTCGTAAGTAATTGTTGAAAGAGTGACGCTCCCTGACCGCTTTCTGCCAACTTTATCAACAGGCGATCCACCTCGATCAGCGGTTGTTTCGTCTCAAGGGCTAAAGTAAGGTGTTTATCTGATTGCAACGCAACGGCTCGTCCGATAAAATTCAAAGCTTTTCGTTCTTGTTCTGTCAATAGTTGATTGTATGTCTGAAAGGTTTCACTCTCAAGTGTAAGAAAAGCAGTCATCGCTGGAGCGATTGCTTCGTTTTTAACAAATCTTTTCATAATTTTAGTCCTCCTGCATGTTGTCTCTCTTCGTAGTGTACGCAATATTGAATCGTCTTGAAAGGCTCAAAAAAAATCTTGGTGGCTTCTACGGAAAAGGAAGCGACCAAGATTTTCATTTTTTACTGACCTGAAGATGTGAATTCCGGAATGCTTCATCCTGTTTTCCGGTTTTTTCGACACTGGTTCCAATCGAACCGCTGTATTCAATCTGTTGTTTAGGCTGAATGAATTTATAAGTGATGGCCGGTTCACCGCGCAGACGTACTTTAATCACTTGACGATGTTGAATTGAAAAAGAGGCCTTTACTTCGAGTAGTGACGTTTTATCGATGTCATGTTGTGCCTGCAACATCTTCGCTAACTGCTCTTCCGCACTGCGCTGGCTGCTTTGAAGTTCAGCGTAGGAAATTCCGACAGCAAACGACAACACGCCAATCAAACTTAACGCGAGAATGACCAGTACTTTTTTCAATGACTGACTCACCTCCAGACAAAGTTCTTCCTGCTCTCTTCATCGGTTCGTCCGTCCTATTCCTGAAGTCTTTTTGAAACTTCCTTTACGCTCATCTGCATGTCCAGATGGGGAATTCCGTCCTCCAAATATACGTCCGATATTTCCTTAAAACCAAATGAACTGTAAAATTGTTTTAAATGTGCCTGAGCCTGAAGATCAATCAATGCTTCATCCTGTCCTTGAATGTGGGCAATCGCTTCATTCAGCAGTCTTCTCGCTACACCGTTTGACCGGTAATCGGTTTGTACCGCCACCCGGCCGATTGCGACTGCGCCCGACGGCTTCCTCGGTAAGATACGCAGACAGCCAATCAAGCGTTCCCCGTCGTACGCTAGACCATGCAGCGCCTCTTGGTCACGGTTATCGAGTTCTGGATACGGACAGTTCTGTTCTACCACAAATATATCCGTTCTTAATTTTAATAATTGATATAAGCGTGCACCATCCAACTCATCAAATGCCATCCACTTCGTGTGATACATACCTGATCCGCTCCTCTGTACTTTTGAAAAATCAACCTCTGAACAGCCGGGATAACCGGCAAGAATAAATGACAACTGGAATTCCGTTAAAAATCGTATCTTTCTCCCATTGTAACCCATTCGCACGAGCGACATTTTGCGAAGAATGATTTTTTGGGTGCATGATTGAAATCAGACGATCATGTCCCCGTTCGAACGCTTCACGCATTAATCGTTTGGCCGCTTCCCTGCCATACCCTACTTTCCAATGAATGGGCGTCAACCAGTAGCCGACTTCTAATTCATCGATTCCATCAACTTGTTGTAAAACTAATCCGGCAAAACCCACGGGTTCATGCGTCTCTTTTTTGATCAACAGTAAAAAACCTGTTTGCCGTTCATCCTCATAACGATCGAATTGACGTTCGAACCAATTTCGCGCCTCATCTTCTTCCAGCATGACACCGCCGTTGATATACCGCATGACTTGTTCATTTTGCACAAGACTTTTATAAAAAGTAAAATCTTCTTCTACAAACGGTCGCATTTCCAGTCGTTCACTCTCCATTTCAATCCCCCGCTTTCCGAATAACAGTCTTTTTTTTGTTTTTCCCTTTTTTACTTTCATTCATTCCTAATCCGTTCATTTTTATAAAAAGAAAACAACATATACATGTTGATTCGATTACATTCTTCCCGAACAGCTTGCTTTTTATCTGTCAACTCTGTATTTTGGGAACAGTATGCTAAACATCAATCACGGAATTAGTGTAAAATATATTTTGAGCGTTTTTTTGGCTGAATGGAATTTATGAAAAAGGACTGAGACATGATGACTGAGCAATTGTTAGCTGGATTATATGAAGGTATTGCAAAAGAAGCTGTTTTAATTAATGAACCCTTAAAAAACCATACGTATACGAAGATGGGTGGATTGGCAGATCTTTTCCTCATCCCGTCGACATACGAAGAAACTGCCTTCGCCGTCCGGTATGCGTACGAAAATGATCTCCCGTTGACGATGCTCGGAAACGGCTCGAATCTCGTCGTCCGTGACGGGGGTATCCGTGGGATCGTTTTATCTTTTGAAAAGTTAACGGATATTTCGGTTGAAGGTCACGAACTGATTGCTCAAAGCGGTGCTGCGATTATTCAGGCTTCACGTATCGCCTACGACCATGCTTTAAGCGGGCTTGAATTCGCCTGCGGTATTCCCGGAACGATTGGCGGAGCCCTGATCATGAATGCCGGAGCATATGGCGGAGAAGTAAAAGACTGTCTCCACAGCGCAACCGTCTTGACACGTAAAGGCGAGTTATTGAATATCTCACAGGAAGAGCTTGAGCTCGGATACCGGACGAGCTGTTTTTCGAAAAAAGAGTACATCATTTTAGAAGGACGTTTTTCACTAACAGAAGGCGATCCTGCCCTGATCAAAGAAATGATGGATGATTTGACACATAAACGTGAGACAAAACAACCACTTGAATACCCTTCTTGCGGGAGTGTCTTTAAACGACCGGAAGGATATTTCGCTGGTAAATTAATTCAGGATAGCGGATTACAGGGTGCACGCATCGGTGGTGCAGAAGTTTCTCAAAAACATGCCGGTTTCATCGTCAACATCCAAGACGCGACAGCGACTGACTACATTTCGCTTATTCGCTACGTGCAGGAAACCGTTCAAGAAAAGTTCGGCATCTTACTTGAACCTGAAGTGAAAATCATCGGAGAAGAAGCTTAATTCTTTTCAAGCACATCAGATCAAAAAAGGGAGCCA
>CAACXB010000718.1_pt1 | contig 53550 bp, 54 predicted proteins | sample 2275821 | NCBI WGS metagenome assembly CAACXB01 (sample SAMEA5312479, study PRJEB27640) | indoor metagenome | biome: indoor environment; feature: uncontrolled; material: tiles wood | place: Germany | collected 2014-07-07
GCCGGCGACTGGCTGTGCCGTCAAGGCGACGCGGCGGATCGGATGTACTTGTTACTCGAGGGGAAACTGAAGATTACCCATATGTCGGCGACCGGAAAACGGCTTGTCTTATCGTTTAAGCATCCGTTTGATCTGGTCGGCGATATCGAATACGTCCGCCGGACCCCATTGATGAACACAGTCGAAGCGGTCACGCCGGTCAAAGCCGTCAGCATCTCCTATGCGGCACTCGAGCAAAAGGGTGCTGACAATCCGGCATTGCTCCGGTTTTTACTTGAGACGATTACGATGAAGTTTGAGCTGAAATCACACTCGATGAGCTTTAATCTGCTGTATCCGGTCGAGGTCAGGCTTGCCAGTTATCTCTTATCGATGACACCGGAAACACCGACGTTACCAGTCAGTGATTTGGTTGATGCGGCGGATTTAATCGGCACGAGTTATCGCCACTTGAACCGTGTCCTGCGGCAGTTCAGTCAGGACGGCTTGATTGAGCGGACGAACCGGATGATTACGATTATCGACCGGGCGGGTCTGACAGAACGGATCGGCGAAAGTATTTATGAGTGAGGAGGAAACAAGATGACACTTGGAATAGTTCTGGCTTTATTCGGCGGAATGATGGTCTGTATTCAGAATACGTTTAATGCCAAGGTCAAGGAACGGGTCGGGGCATGGGCGACGACGACGCTTGTCCTCGGACTCGGATTCCTGGCCTCGCTGACGATCGGACTGCTTGTTGAAGGCGGCAATCTCTTTTCCATGAACGGGATGCAACCGTGGTTTTGGTTCAGCGGGATCATCGGAGTCGGCGTCGTTTTGTGCGTAACGCAAGGGGTGCAACAGCTCGGACCAAGTTATGCGATTTCAATCGTCATGGTCTCGCAAATCCTGTTTGCCTTGCTGTGGGATACACTCGGTTGGTTCGGACTCGATCAAGTCGCGTTCACCTGGACGAAAGCTGTCGGCGTCGTCCTGATTGGCGGCGGTGTTTTATTGTTCCAACTCGGCGGCAAATTGACCGAACGACGGATGTTACGAAAAGGAGCCTGACAGATGAACTACACGACATTGTTATTTGATATCGATCATACATTACTTGATTTTGATGCGACGGAACGCGCGGCCTTGCGGCAACTGTTTGAAGACGAGCAGCTCGAATGGACGGCCGAGCGGGAAGCCCGTTACCGGACAATCAACCGCTCCTTATGGCAGGCACTTGAACGGGGCGAGGTAACACGGCAGGAAGTGATCACGTCACGGTTCGTGACGTTTTTTGCCGAGCAGGGCCGGACGGTCGACGGCAGTCGAATGGATACGCGTTACCGTGCGTACTTGAGTCAAGGGACGGAACTGATTGCAGGGGCAATCGAGTTGCTCGACTCACTCAATGGGAAGTATCAGCTGTATGTCGTGACGAACGGTGTCGCGGCGACGCAACATGCACGACTTAAAGGATCTGGTCTGGCGCCTTATTTTGACGGGATTTTTGTCTCGGAAGAAACCGGCTATCAAAAACCGATGCCGGCCTTTTTTGATTACGTGTTTGACCGGATCCCGGACGCGACGCGCGATCAGGCGTTGATCATCGGCGACTCGTTGACGGCAGATATTCAGGGCGGCATCTTGGCAGGAATTGCGACATGTTGGTTTAATCCCGGTCATGCCACTGCTTCGGCGGAACTGACGCCGACCTACATGATCGAGCGGCTTGATCAGCTTGTGACGCTGCTTGGGACGAAAGAGGTAGTTCGGACAACTTCGAAATGAAATCTAAGTAATGAGATGGATTTAACATATCCTGGATACCATCCGATAATAATGAAAAGATTACGAAAGGAGGCGATCATGGTGAACATGACGCAAACAAAACAGGAAACGGGGCGCGACGCGTAACCCGTTTTCTAAAAAACGGGGGAATGGATATGCAGATTGAATTGCGCCCAGTCACGAACGAGAACTGGGAAGCCTGCTGTGCGCTTGAATTGACGGCGGAACAACAGGGATTTTTAGAACCGAACGTCTACTCGATTGCGCAGGCTGGTTTTGAGCCGACGCTCGTCATGCGGGCGATTTATGCAGCGGATGAGTTGGTCGGATTTTTGATGTACAATTCGGAACGGGAAGAACTGGACGGCTACTGGATTTACCGACTGATGGTCGACCAACGCCACCAAGGGGCAGGAGTCGGCCGGGAAGCGATGCGGTTGTTGCTCGGAGAGATGCAACAGCTTCCGGAAGCGACGTGCATCGTCGTCGGTTACCGTCCGGACAATCAAGCAGCACACCGTCTGTATGCACGACTCGGATTTATCGATCACGGTGACCGGTTCGGAAAAGAGATGGCAGTCCGGTACACGTTTTAAGGAGTAAGACCTTAGCCTCGCTAAGGTCTTTTTTGATGGAATGGATATTTCTTGAAACTTTTTGGACGACCGAGTGCTCTAATCAGTAAAAGGAGGGAACGGAATTGGACTTACGAACGGAGCACACGGAGCTTGTCCGGCGTGCCATCAAACAGGACGAGGAAGCATTTGAACAATTGATTCTTCTACATAGTGAACAGCTCTACCGGACGGCCTACGTCTATGTGGAAAACGAGCAGGATGCGCTCGACGTCGTCCAGGAAACGGTCTACAAAGCCTTCATTTCCATCGGACAGGTCAAAGAACCCAAATATTTCGTGACCTGGTTGACGAAAATTCTGATTCGGAACTGTTACCGTGTCCTGAACCAACAGACCGTGGTAGCGGATCTCATTGAACAGATTCCGGTGAAGGAATCTTCGCGGGAAGAACATCTGGACTTGATTGAAGCGTTGTCGCACCTGCGAAAAGAATACCGGGATGTTTTGGTACTCTTTTATTTTCACGATGTCCCGATGAAGGAGATTGCTTCTTTTATCGGCATCACCTTGAATACGGTCAAGACATATCTCAAACGGGGACGGGCAGAATTGAAGAAACAATTGGGAGGACTTGATTATGTCGAAGCACGATCTTCAAAATGACTATAACCAGATTCCTGTACCGCAGGCCGCCTTACAGGAGCGGATTCGTCAAGGAATGGAGCAGGGAAAGCGGGAGCAGCAAATCAAACGGCCGAAACGTCTGCGACGCCTGGTTGTTTCGACGGGACTGGCGGCGTCACTGTTGATCACATCGACATTCGTCATCCCGTCCTTTGCGACGGCGATGGCAAAAGTTCCATTACTCGGTCAGATGTATCGACCGTTCCTCGAACAGGAAAACACCGGCACCGCCATTAGTCAGAAACAACTCGCAACGAAAATCGATCAAGTCGCAAGTGACAACGGAATCGACATCCAAGTCATCGATGCCTACTACGACGGGGCAACAATCGGCCTGAATTTGACGGCGACCGGCGTCCCGGATGTGAAGCCGGAAGCGCGGTCAGGATTATATGAACTGTTCAAAGGGGATAAACGGTTTGCCGGGACAGAGACGAAAGAAGTGGTTCAGTTCAAGCAGGTGAACGGTATTTGGCAAGGACGAATTGAATACACGCTCGGCGAAACCAAACTGCAAGATGCAATCAGGATTCCGATCGTGTTGACGGAGGTATTCGGCGTCAAAGGAAACTGGGCGTTTAACGTCCCGGTCAAACGGCTTCCGGCCGTCGAACAAGTCTACGGGACAACGATCAAAAATCCAATCTATCAAACGGAAGTCACATTGGATAAGTTGATTCAGGGCAAAGGGAGCACGTCGTTCGACTACACAACACGTTCACCGAAAAAAGAATGGGCCCGTGTCGAGATGACATTGCTTGATTCATCCGGCAAGGAAATCATTCACAACTGGACATGGTCGACTCAGTCCGTCAAGCGGACGAGAACCGAAACGGAAGCCATCGAGCAGTCGCGGTTAATCCTCGGGAACTATGTCATCCCAAAAGGGAACTATCTGTTGCAGCCTTCTTTACGAATTGATCTAGAGACACAACCGATTCCGTTAACCAAGCCGTTGCCGTACCGCCAACAGTCGGAAACGCACCCGCTCAAGATGACAATCACATCGATTGAGACAACATCCGAGCAAGTCGTCGTTGAATTTTCGACGAATTCCCGTGAGTCTCGATTTGGTATGAAGCTTGATATCCGTAACTCCATGCGGTTGCTTGAAGGAACAGAACCGCCGGACGGTCGGGAAATCAAACCAAAAGTCACCGTGCTCGATGCGGATAAACAAATGTTCCGGTCGACATTCCGCCTGCCGGAACCATCCGAGCACACACGTGAAGAATATTATCTCGAAACCGGCTACAGCAATACCCTCGTCAATACACCACTTGAGTTACAACCGATTACGTTTACGGTCGACTAACAGGAAAACCAGACCGGATGTCGAACTCCAAACGGATAGCGATTGAATAAGGAGTGGAAAAGTATGAATATACGGGCAATGACCGCAACCGATTATCCGGAGGTCGGTCGGATTTACAAACAGGGGATAAAGACGCAGAATGCGACGTTTCGAACGGAAGTACCATCGTTTGATTACTGGAATGCCCATCATCACCTGCACAGCCGGCTGGTGGCGGAAGAAGACGGGAAGGTGCTCGGTTGGGTCGCCATCAGTCCGTTTTCATCGATTCCCGCCTATCGAGGAGTAGCGGAAGTCAGTCTTTATATTGACGAAGATGCACGCGGCAAAGGAATCGGCACCGCATTGATGCAGGCTCTCATCGAAGCGAGTGAAGCGGCTGGCATCTGGACGCTGCATTCGCAAATCTTTCCGGAAAACACGGCCAGTTTGAAACTTCATCAACGGTTTGGTTTCCGGGAAGTCGGCCGGCGGGAACGGATTGGACAATTGGCAGGAGTTTGGCGGGATACGATTTTACTGGAGCGCAGAAGTCAGATTTAAAACGAAGCGAATTATATGAAAAGGGGAGATGGATGTTAGTGTCCGCCTCCCCTTTGTGTCTTAAAAATTAAAGTCATTCACTTGCTGTTAAAACAAGCGCAAAAATCTGTTCGTCCTTCTTCACATCAATATCCTCAGGACCATGGATATCTTCGAGTGAATGCGTCTCGATTTTACCACTTGTTGATACATGACGAAGCAACAGCACGTCATAATCACTCAGCGTGAAGTTCGAGCTAGGACCCGTAGTACTGAAGGCAACTGGTTTTTGTTTTAACGCTTCATGGGCACGAATACTTCCGCCCTCTAGATTCGCGCCAAAGTGAATGTATTTCGCTGAAGAGGATTGAAGGACTCGGAGTGTCGAATCGTATTTCTTTGGTTCAATTTCCATGGAAAAGAGTGTCCGTTCTTTGTGGTTCGGCAAATATTCGACGCCTTTTAACAGATAGTTTTTGTTCAGCTTACCTTTTAAGTGATAAGCAGCGATATCTTGATCATTGATTTCCGCAAAAACTTTTTCACCGGCTTTTAAATTAATGGAAGATACGGTCAATGTGTCACTTGTTGGTGATGTGCAGCCACTCAATAAGAAGGTAGCCGTCAGTAAAAAGACGCTGTATGTTTTCATGATCAGATCCTCATCTCGTAAGTAGTTATTGGTAATATTCACCAACGGATGAAAATAGACCTTCTTTTGAAGGATGATTTCAATGGAGAACGGGAAAAGACCGACAGCAGGTATTTTCAGGAGGGATAAAGATGGATGATTTTTTTGGAGAAGGTCTTGAGACCAATGAGCAGAAACGAAAACGAAAACTGGAGGAAGTGTTTGACCAATCGTTTGAGTCGGAACGTCGCGACTTTAACCAGTCACTTGAACAGGAAGTGACCGTTGCGCTGATCGGGGACGTCAACGCGGGCAAGTCCTCGACATTGAATGCGATCCTTGGTCGGGAAGTCGCGACCGTCGGAGCAAAGCCGGGGGAGACGACACGCATTGATCAAATTCGGCAACATCCGGAAGACAAGGTCGTCTTCGTCGATACGCCGGGACTGAACGATGCAAACAGCCTGAACTCGGACACGACGTGGAAGTTTTATCAAAGTGCCGATGTTATTCTTTATTTCTTAAACGCCGCCGGGACCGTCTTATCGGAAACGGAGACCAAAAACTTCAAGAAGATTTATGCCCATAATAAAAATATCGTCATCGTCGTCACGAAAATCGATGCGACGAACGACCTCGCGACGATCCTGTCGCATATCGAGTCGAAGTTACCGGGACCAAAAGTCGTTCCGGTCTCAGCGATGGACGGGACGAACATTGACCGTCTGCGTCGTGAGGTGCTCGACATCCTAAAAAAGTTCAACAAGGATAATCTGTTTGTTCGCGAGATCGATCCGGCGTTGCGGGGGAAAATCGCGAACAACTGGATTGTCGGAGCCGGAACGGCCGCCGGGGCAATTGGAGCGGTACCATTTCCGGGAGCTGACATCATTCCGTTGACATCGATTCAAATCGGACTGATGCTGAAACTGTCGAATTTGTACGAACGGAATCTGTCGAAGGAAAGTGCGAAGGAGTTGCTGGTCGTGACGATTGTCGGGAACTCCGGCAAAACAGCGTTCCGCCAACTGGCGAAGATGGTTCCGGGATACGGAGCGGTCATCGGAGCCGGTGTCGCTTCAACGGCAACACTCGCACTCGGATACGGGACGAAATATGCTTATGAGAACAAATTGGAACTGACACCGGAAAGTCTGATGGGCTTTCTTAAGAAATTCCGCAAGAAGCCGGACGGAGCAAAATGACGGACAGATTATGAAGTCCCTGCTATGCTGTAAGACAAACATAAGGAGGGACACGTCATGTCTACATTGCTTGAAGAAATAAAAGCGTATCAAGAACAGTTTCGTCAAAAGGCACCGCAGGAAAAACAACGGTTGATGGCACAAGCGACAAACGAGTTAGCCGCATCAGACGGCGCCAAAGGATTGACCGTCGGAGACGAAGCACCCCGTTTTACGTTACCGAACGCATCTGGTCAATCCGTGTCTCTTGAAAAACTGTTGCAGGACGGTCCCGTCATCGTGACGTTTTACCGCGGCGGTTGGTGCCCGTACTGTAATCTGGAACTTCGGGCTTACCAACGGGAATTGGGAAAAATTGAGGCAAAAGGAGCGACGCTTGTCGCCATCAGTCCGGAAACACCGGATCACTCGCTCTCGACGCAGGAAAAAAACGACCTGGCATTTCCCGTGTTGAGTGATGTCGATAACGTCGTCGCCCGTCAGTTCGACCTTGTGTTCGATATGCCCGACTATTTAATTGACGTGTACAAGGCATCCGGTCTTGACGTTGCCGGCCATAACGGTAACGAGGACTGGCAGTTACCGAAACCGGCGACGTTCATCATTCAGCCGTCCGGACAGATTACTTTTGCGGACGTACCGGACGACTATACGAAACGGACGGACCCTTTGGCTGTCATCGATCTGCTGTAACATCAGATGTGTTGGTACGCAACCAGTCACGAAAAGTCGGTTCAAGATCATGGAGATGTTTTGTGGTCGAGAATTGCTGAGCGGCATAGCGCAACATATGATAGGTGGTCTCGTCGAGCATACAGGAGCGCATTTCTGCGGCCAAAGCACCGGGATGATTGGCTTTAGCCAAATAACCGGTCATGCCATACTGGACAGCGTCACACAGACCGGGGGTGTCATAGACAATCGCCGGTGTTCCGACGCGTGCTGCTTCATAGACAATCATTCCCCAGTTATCTTCATGGGATGGAACGAGTAAGGCTGTGGCCCGGCTGATATGACGGTTGCGCTCGACAGGTTCGATATCGCCGAGGTAGTGAATGCTTTGTTGTATGGCTGCTGGAATCGACGCATCGAATCGGATTGGACAATGTCCGATAATCCAGAGTTGAACCGCTTGAAATTCTTGTTTCGAGGCGATGAAGGCTTGGCAGACATCAAATAATTCTTTTGATTGAGAGGGACGGCTGACGTAAACAAACGTCGGTCGTTTTTCTTTTTCGAGCCAAGTCGACTCAGGGGAAAGCAAATCGAGTCCTTCCGGAAGACGAACTACTTGATGGTACCCTTGTTTGGTTAACGTCATCAGGACGGACGGATGGAAAACAAGACATGGATCAGAAAATGACGATTTTGCCTGACAAGTCGGCATATTGACAAGGATTCGGGCAGATGGGATTGTGCTGCGTCGGCACATAAATTCAAGGAATGGAACATTGAACAGGAGAATCAACGCAATGGGATGGGACTTGATATAGTGCAAGGCATGCCAAGAGAAGCTGAGCGCATTACCACGCCGGATGTACGTTACACCGTCGATTGATTCGATGTCACGTCCGCCAAAAAATGCCGGAGCCAAGCATGTCACGTTGTATTCATCCGTGATTCGTTTAAAAAGTTCGTGTAAGAGGTGATGTGAAAAGTTAGCGTCAGGATGCTGAATATCAGATGAAGTCAGAAACAGTAAAGATTTACGCATATGACTCGTCTCCTTTACTGAATTTCTTTTGTATGTCTATTCGAGACGGGGGTAAAGAACTCCTCGGAAGAATCAAAAAAAGTTCCTGCCGATTAAGGGAGGAACTTATGTTTTAGCGGTCCACATGTTGAGTTAATTCATCAACAAGCTGCTCAAGGGAAACGGTCATTGTACTGAGCGATTCCGTCATCGTTTCAAATTCATGCTGGACGGTCGTTTGTTGTTCGAGTGAAACGGCAGTCGATTCGATACCGTGGCGGACTTCGAGGGAAGCGGTTCGCGTCGTCTCCATCCGCTGTTCGATGTCGAGCATCTGGACACCGACCCCGTGACGGGCGGTTTGAATGGAGCTGATACTTTGTTCGACTTCCTGTACGAGTTGCGTGATATCAGAAAATGTCTGACGGACACGGCTCGTCATTTCCTGATTTTCAGCCAGTGTTTTCGTATAACCGGCGGCGGTCGTTTTGATTTGATCGGTATCGGCAATCAGGGCCTGCAGGACTTCCGTTACTTCGTTTGCATAGCTGCGGGACTGAACAGCGAGATGCCCGACTTCCGTTGCAACGACGGCAAACCCCCGTCCGGCATCCCCGGCACGTGCCGCTTCGATCGCAGCGTTTAATGCCAATAGATTCGTCTGGCCGGCAATGGCTTCCAGACTGGCGAGGATTTTTTGAATCTTATCCGACCGGCTGGCCATTGCCGTGACGGAAGTGTGCAGACCGTTCGTTGATTCGACCATCTCTTCGACGCGGCGGTCCATCAGGTTCATCTCCTCGTTTCCAGTCAACGCGCGTTTCGTCATATGTTCCGTCGTCGTGACGGTTTGTGCCATTTTCGATTGGATCGATGCGATGGACGTATTGACCTGATGCAACTGATCCGTTCCTTGTTGCATCGATTGATGCTGACCGTCAGCGGACTGAACAATCGGTGCAATCGCTGTCGCGATCTGGTTCGTTGCTTCGACGGACTGGACAGCTGCCTGTTGTAAGTGTTTCGTATTCGTTTTTAAATTACCGACAAGTGCTTCGATTTGGTGACTGACATTCGTAATCAGCGTCGTGGCTTCCGTTTCTCGTTTCAAGGAGACGGATCGTTCCTGATTTTGTACGGCAATCTGGATAATCAGAGCCACACTCGTCAAAATCAAGAAAACGGCATGAATCATCAGAATGCTGAACGGATAACCGGTCGTTCCGCAAATCAGGGACGGGGCAAAAAAGAAGCCGGCGAAATGTTGCAAGGCGAAAAGGATGGTGCTGACGAGAATCAAGTTAATCCGGCGGAAATAAGCAATCAACGCCAGGACCATGAAAATTGAAAAATGATACTCGACCAGTCCATTGCCGCCGGCGACGATCGACATACTGGAAAACGTCAGTGTCAACGTCAAGAGAAGCGCAACGATTATACTGTCTGGTCGAATCCGGTAGAGAACGGCAGAAGCAATCCAACAGACAAACGGTAACAAAGCAATCCAGGCAAGTGTCGTGGGTGAAGCGGCTGTTACGTTTCCCCGGATGAGTTGATAACCTTCCGCAAAGTCGGTGAACCGGTGTAAACCATGGACAATGAACGATAAAGTGACGACAAGAAAACTGATCCAAAGCATAAGTTGATTCCGACGTTTCATAAAATAAAATTCCCCCATTTTCTAATAGAAAGTGAAACAAATCACGAGTAAACATGTTAAACGTATACGACTATCGGTCGGGAAAATAAGATTGTTTAGCTTCAAGATACTTAAAACAAAATTAAATTTTAAAATAGAAATTCATGCCTAAACAGACAAGATATGGGGTATAGAAGGGCATTGAGACTTGTAGGAGGAACCGTGTATGAAATGGAAGGGTAGAGAAAGAAGTTCGAACGTCGAAGATCGACGGGGCATGGGTGGAAAAGGAGTCGCCGGGATCGGAGGCGGACTCGGGATCATCATTTTAATCGTCGTCACGTTGATGGGCGGGAATCCGGCCGACATCCTCGGAGGATTGTCCGATTCACAAGGCGACAGTCAAGGCGAGTACCAGGAAACGGCCAAAGAAAAAGAAGCGGCTGATTTTGTATCCGTTGTCTTAGCGGATACGGAAAAAGTCTGGACAAAGGAATTTAAACAGGACGGTATGACATATAAAGAACCGACGCTCGTTTTATATACCGATCAGGTCAGTTCAGCGTGTGGACAAGCCGGAAAGTCAGTCGGACCGTTTTATTGTCCGGGGGATCAGAAATTATACATTGATCTAAGTTTTTATGATGAGTTACAAAATAAATACGGGGCACCGGGAGACTTCGCGATGGCGTATGTCATTGCCCACGAAGTTGGGCACCATGTTCAGACGTTGCTTGGGACATCAGACGAAATCATGCCGCTTCGTCAAAAGATGAGCGAAGAGAAGTTCAACAAATACCTGGTCCGCTTTGAATTGCAGGCGGATTACTATGCGGGTGTCTGGGCCAACCATGCACAAGGACAAAATCTGCTTGAAGAAGGCGATTTGGAAGAGGCACTTGGAGCGGCGAATGCTGTCGGAGATGATACATTGCAGAAAAAAGGGCAAGGATATGTCGTACCGGAAAGCTTTACACACGGTACATCGGCTCAACGCGAACGATGGTTCCAAAAAGGATTTGATAACGGAACGATTGAAGGCGGCGATACCTTCAAAGCGAAGAATTTATAAGCATAATCAACAGGCACCACTTCATAACGAAGTGATGCCTGTTTTCGATTAATCGTTGTATTGGTTAAACATCGCCGTATCATCGGGAACGTTGGCGAGATAGACAATCTTTCCATCCGCATTGAGCCGGGCGATGTCGGTTCCATCCTGGGTGAAGACAGAGCCGTCCGCGCGTTTCCCGCAAACAGCCCAGCGTGTTTCCATCGTATCTCCTGTTTCTGATGGAACCCATCCGGCATACATGTGTTTAATATCCTGATTCGCCGTAAAGACCATCCGGACGAACTGTTTCCAGGCATCGATACCGTGCTGTTCCTGTCCGTTCAGGACGAATGTGATTTCGTCCGAGAACAGGGAAATCAAGTCATCAAAAGCTTTTTCATCGGTCCGGGAAGCATCAAATAAATCAAAATAGCGGTCAAGTGTAGTGGTGTTCATCATATATTCTCCTTTTAGTTACGAATCATTTTTTCTTCAATTAAACTCTGCAGTTTTGTCAGATGATCGGGCGGACAGTTCAAATAAATTTCACGGCGGATCGAGTCGATCGTCTCGCGTTTGAGTATCGATTGCCACGACTGTTCCGCTTCTGCCATCAGGTCGGACAATAAGCAGATGTTCTGATCCTGGATACCCATCAAGTCTTCGAAAACACCGCTTGAGGCATATAAGGATTGTTTGCCCTCGATTGCTTCATAGATATCAAACACACGAATCGTCTCCGGTGACGCTTTGAGCCGGAAGCCGCCTTTTGCACCGGGAACAGAAATCAGCAGATCCGCACTCACGAGCTTCCGGAGCAACTTTTGAAAGTAGGTTGGCGAAGCGCCAAGTTGCTGACTGATGAATTCGCCCGGCAACACACCTTTCTCCGGTAAAAACGTCAATAAGAGCATCGCATACACCGATTGTTCAACACCTGTCTTCATTTGCATGAAACATTCTCCTTTCTGTATAACGTGGATAACTATTATCTATAATAAATCCGGATAAATCAATTGTCCAACAAAAGGTCCCTCACAAAACCGTCACACCTTTTCGACAGCATACCCGTGGCATCAACAGAATGGATTCGGTATACTGAATGTACGATATGTGAAAATATTCACTAAAAGTCGTTCACACTTAGTGAAAGGACGTTTTCTTATGAATCCACTCAAAGGAATTATTACGATTCCGCGTACGATTTTTATACAACTGATGCTGGCCGCCGTCCTGATGGGAGTCGCCGTCATCGGACAATCCTATCTGATTGTCATCATCGTTGACCGGATTTTTCTGCAAGGGGATCCGTTCGCGGCAGTCATTCCGTTGCTCGGTGTCCTATTGGGGATGCTTGTCCTGCGCGTCGGCGTCACGTACTGGAACGGGCGCCTCGGAACGAGTCTTGCGGCACGCGTCAAACAAGATCTGCGTCAGGCGCTCGTCGCGAAATACACACGAAACTCTGTCGAGTCGATGCTTGAAGGACAATCCGGACAAAAGGTCAGTATCCTGATGGATTCCGTCGATGAGATGGACAGCTATTACAGCCAGTACCTGCCGAAGGTCATTCAGACATCGATTGTTCCGTTGATGGTCTTGATTGCCGCCTTCAGCTATGACTGGGTCACGGGACTGGTCATGATGATTACCGCCCCGTTCATTCCGTTGTTTTACATCGTCATCGGGATCATGACGCAAAAGCGGGCCGATACGCAGCTTGAGAAGATGAATGCCTTTTCTGGTACGTTCCTCGATACGTTACAAGGATTGACGACGCTCAAGTTATTCGGGCGGGCGAAAGCTCAGCAGGACGTGATTGAACGAAGCAGTCTCGAATTTCGGGATGCGACGTTAACCGTCTTAAAACTCGCGTTCCTGTCGTCGTTGATGCTCGAATTCATCTCGATGCTCAGTATGGGGATGATTGCGCTTGAAGTCAGCTTACGGTTGATTTTGTTCCAAAGCATCACCTTTGTGCCGGCCTTCTTGATGTTGGTTCTGGCACCGGAATACTATCTGGCGTTAAAAGAGATGGGAGCTGCTTTCCATACCGGACGGGGCAGTGTCGCCGCCGCGAAACAGATTGCGGCCGAACTGACGGACGACGACCGGAATGTCGCTTTCGGACGAACGGAACTGCCGGCAGCCCGTCCGCCGCGAATTGAACTGAAAGACGTCGCGTTTTCGTACCGCGATGCCCGGTTTGCGATGGAACAGTTGAATTTGACGATTGAACCGTATCAAAAGGTTGCCTTGATCGGCCGCAGCGGTGCCGGAAAATCGACGGTCCTCCAATTGCTGGCTGGCCTTGCCGATCCGCAGGACGGACAGCTGTTGCTTGACGGTCAAGATCGTCAGACCATCACGGAATCCAGTTGGTTCAGTCAGCTCAGCTACATCTCGCAGCATCCGTATCTCTATGCCGGGACGCTGGCGGATAATATCGCCATCGGTGAATTGCGCGAAGCATCGCGGGCTGCGATTGAACAGGCGGCATCGGACGCCGGTCTGACCGAATTGATCGGACAGTTGCCGAACGGACTCGACACGATAATCGGAGAAGGCGGACGCGGCTTATCCGGCGGCGAAAAGCAGCGCGTTGCGTTAGCACGTGCCTTCCTGAAACGACCGAATGTCATCTTGTTTGATGAACCGACGACCGGTCTTGACGTGAAGACGGAACGGTTGTTGCAGGAAGCGATGACTGTTCTCGGACGTGAAGCGACCGTCATCACGGTCGCCCACCGTCTGCATACGATTGAACGGTCGGATCAAATCGTCGTGCTGGAAGCCGGACAGATTGTCGACCGGGGGACACATGAAGAATTACTTGGACGTGAATCGGAATATGCGATGATGCGTGCCGTTCAACGGGGGGAGGAGACACGATGAAAGAGTTAATGGGAATTTTTCGTTTGATGCTGCACCAGAAACGGGACATCGTGCTCTCGATCGTCTTCGGTGTTTTGGCCGGAATCACGGCAGTCGGCTTGTTCGCAGCAAGCGGTTTTTTGATTTCAAAAGCCGCCCTGTTGCCGCCGATTCAGACACTTGCCGTTTTGATTGCCTTACAGAAAATCTCCAGTCTGACGCGGGCTGTCAGCCGGTACGCCGAACGGTATTACTCACACCGGGCGACGTTTACGATCCTCAGTGACTTGCGGACGACGTTTTATAAACGGCTGGAACCACTCGCACCGGGTATCTTTGCCAAGTACCGGAGCGGGGATTTGCTCGCCCGGATTGTCGGGGACGTCGAAAGTCTGCAAAATACGTTTTTGCGCGTCGTCTATCCACCGATCATTTTAGTGCTCGTCTTTCTGTGTACAATCTTTTTCGTCAGTTTCTTTTCACTCAGTGTCGCGCTTGTCCTCGTGTTTGGTCTGATCTTGACGGGATTCGTCATTCCCGGCTGGTTTGCCTACCGGGAACAACGGTTTGCCCGGTCTGTCCGGGCCCGACGCGGGGAACTGTCGACGGAAGTGACGGAACTGTTCCAAGGTTATCGTGACTTAAAGATCTATCAGCAACTCGGGAACAAGGAAGCGGAGCTGAATGCCGTTGCCGCACGGTACGTGGCGGAAGAAAAACGCAACGGACTGCATGCGGTCTCGAACCTTGCATTGAATACACTGGCGACGTTGGTTATTTCCTGGATTGTCCTCGGATTCGGGGCATATCTGGTCGCTGACGGACAACTCGACGGCGTTTTCCTCGCATTGCTGGTCATGACCTCGTTGACGGTGTTTGAAAATGCCGCACCGATGGCGATTTTACCCGGATTTTTTGAAGACAGCCGTCATGCGGCACGTCGTCTTGATGACGTCGTCGAAGCCACAACGACACCGGAATACCGTCCGTTTGAATTGACGCAGGCTCCGGAACTGAGCACGGAACACGTCACTTTCACGTTTCCGGGTCAGGATCGTCCTGTCTTACGGGACGTCAGCGTGACGTTCCCTGCCGGCAGTAAAACGGCGATTGTCGGAGCGAGCGGTTCCGGAAAATCGACGCTGTTGCAACTGTTGTTGCGGATGTATCCGGTCGACGGGATCCGGATCGAAGGAACATCCGGTCAAGAAATTGATCCGGAAGCATTATGGCGACAGACGAATGTCGTCCTGCAACAAAATCATTTCTTTTACGGCACGATTCGTGACAATCTGAAGCTGGCAAGCGGGGAAGCGACGGATAAGCAGATGATGGAAGCACTCAAACACGTCGGTCTTTCTTTACTTGAACTCGACGACAGGGTGCTTGAAAAAGGGGAAAACCTGTCCGGCGGTGAAAAACAACGGCTTGCGATTGCCCGGATCTTCTTGCGTCAGACACCACTCTATCTGCTGGATGAGCCGACCTCATCGGTCGATGCGTTGACGGAACAGATGATTTTACGCCACCTGTTTTCCCGTGCAGAGGATTCAACGCTGTTGCTTGTCAGCCACCGGCTGGCTGGTCTTGAGACGATGGACCAAATCGTCGTCATGGAACAGGGCCAAATCATCGAAGTCGGCACGTATGCTGATTTGATGGCCAACCAAGGTGCTTTTTATGCTTTAAAACAAGTCGAACAGTCGGTCTTTGCACCGGATCAACTGGTCCGCTGAACCAACAGCCACATCCACGCTAACAGAGTGTCGGATGTGGCTTTTTTTGAGGAATCACAAATTTTTAAACGGTGGTCTTAAGCTCCGATGACAAGGAAATGGAATTTTAATGGACGGTTTCGTTATCGGATGGTAAAGTAAGGAAAAAATAAAGGGGGAGCATTGATGGAGATTCGCCGTTGTCAGGTACAATTGGACGATCAAACGATTGCCTATAATCACTATTATTCCGAGTCAGATGAGGTCTGCTTTATGTTGTCCGGCGCAGGTTATGCGTATGACCATCCATACTTTTACTTTAGTCGGATGATGTTATTGAAGCGGGACGTGAACGTGATTGAGATTCAGTATGTCTCGGACGACTTGTTCAGCTTGCCGGACGAACAGGGAGATGCGGAGGTGAGCAGGCGGATTGAAGCGGTCATCGAGGACGTGTTACATTCACGTACATATAAAACGATTCACTTTATTGCCAAATCGCTTGGAACGGTACCGCTTGTATCGATGATGCACCGCGGACTGTTTCCGGAAGCGCGTGTTGTCCTTCTGACGCCACTCTTAAAAGATCCGGCGATTGTCGAAGCGATTGCGAACAGTCAGCATCATGGATTACTCGTCATCGGTGACCACGATCGTCAGTTCAGTCCGGAAGCGTTGGAACGGTGCGGCAGCTCGAACCTCGTACTGGAACAAATAAAAGGGGCTAATCATTCCCTTGATCTCGATTTTGAGGTCGGTCCGTCCCTGCAAGTACTCGGACAGATCATGCAACGGACGGAAGAAGTGTTGTTCCCCGTACCGGTTAAGGAAAACTGAAAAAAACCGACAGAAAACTCTTGGAAGAGCGTTCTGTCGGTTTTTTTTAATACGGTCGCATCAGTGCACGGACGGGACTGCCGTCACCGTCGACGAGTGGAAGCGGAACAGCATTGAGATGATAATCACCCGGAGTGATCGTATCGAGGACTAACCCTTCGAGTATGTGAACTCCATGGGCGGCGAGCGCATGATGGGCCGCCATCTCTTTACTGTCGATCGCGTCAACAGACGGTAAATCGAGTCCGATTAATTCAATCCCGAGTGCTCCAAGGCGTTCGGCAAGACTCGGCGTCAGGACCGGAATCGTTTCCGGGAAAATCGACTTATCGACCCAACCGTCTGTTTTGATGATCAGCCGGCGCACATCGGTTAAATCAAATGCATCAAGGTCGCTTGCGACGAGTTCGGTCCGGCCGGGCAGATAAATGACGCGGACATGACCGATATAGAGATCCGGATCAAGATCGATGACTTTTTGACCGGCATCGTCAAAATGAAACGGAGCATCGATATGAGTACCGGTATGCAGACTCATCGTCACCTGGCCGACGTTGACGGAGCCGGTGTCGGCTTTACTCCAGTTGATCGTGTAGTTAAATTTCGTATCACCCGGCCATGTCGTAACAGACGAGGTTAACGGTTGTGAGACATCTATCCAACGGTTCATATCAGGTTCCCCCTCAAAGTTTTGTCCGGACCGACCAGAGTTCCGGGAAGAACCGGTGGTCGAGCACACGGCGCAGATAACTGACACCGGACGAACCGCCCGTTCCCGGTTTTTGACCGATGATCCGTTCGACGGTGCTCATATGGTTAAAGCGCCACATTTGTTGCTGGCTGCCGATATCGAGTAACTTTTCACCGAGCTCATATAAATCCCAGTACTGTTCGACATCCTGATAGACAGTCGCCCAAGCGGCTTCGACACTCGCGTTCGCTTCCCAGTCCTGGGTGACGTCCCGGTTGAGAATGGTCTCATCAATCTGTAAGCCGCGTCGATGCATCGCCCGGACAGTCTCGTCATAGATACTCGGTGTTTTTAAATCATCGTTCAATTGAGCGTACAACGCCGTTTCGTGTTCGTAGACCCGAAGAATTTGGGCGTTCTTGAAGCCGAGCGCAAACTCGATTTGCCGGTTTTGGTAGGATTGGAATCCGGACGAATGCCCAAGCGAGTCACGGAATTCAAGATACTCAGCCGGTGTCAGTGTCGAGAGGACACTCCATGACTGAATCAACTGTTGTTGGATTTTTGAGATACGGGCCAGCATCTTGAACGACCGTTCGAGCTGATCGTCGGCGACTGCCTGAATGGCAGCGGTCATCTCATGTAAAATCAATTTCATCCACAGTTCGCTTGTCTGATGAATGACGATGAACAGCATTTCGTCATGATGATTCGACAACCGTTGCTGGCTTGTCAAAAGGGAGTCGAGCTGTAAATAATCTCCGTAAGACATGTCTTTTTTAAAGTCGGTTTGAATCGTTTCCTCAATCTTCGTCGCATCCGTCTGTTTCATTCCAATCGTTCCCCTTTACGTTAAAGTGATTGTGAACGTTTTGTCTGATCCGCTTGCGGCGGGTTGTTGCGTTTCCAGAACACATAGGCAATCGTCAGGAAAATCAACCACGGAATACCAAACTTCAAGACGATCTGGAAATCGGTAAACCAGGTCGTGATGACCAGTGCAAATAACAAGAGGGCACCGAGCGCCGTCAAATACGGATAGCCCATCATCCGGACCGGCAGTTTCCGTCCACCGTCCCGTTCCCAGGCTTTCCGGAAATAGAGATGGGAGATGAAAATCATGAACCAGGTGAAGATGGCCCCGAACATCGAAATTCCCATCATGAACGGATAGGAGACACTCGATTGACTGCTGATGACGGCAGCAAGGAATATGCCGAGTGTCGACACAGCGAGTGCAAAGAGCGGCACGCCTTTCGCATTCAGACGACTGAAGATCTGGGGGGCGTAAGTTGCTTTCGACAATGAATACATCATTCGCGTTGAAGCGTACAACTGACTGTTCATCGCCGATAACGCAGCTGTCAGGATGATGAAGTTCATGATGCCGGCCGCACCGGGAATCGACAACATTTCCATGACCTTAACGAACGGACTTTCATCGACACCGCCGGCCTGTTGCCACGGAACGATCATGAGCATCAAAGCAATCGTGATGACGTAAAACGTCGACAGCCGGAAGACCGTTGCCTTCAGTGCTTTCGGCACGGCAACATCCGGATCCTTTGCTTCGCCGGCTGTGACGGCGATTAATTCTGTTCCGAGGAAACTGAACAGCGAGATGAAGACGGCAATCCAAAGACCGGAAAAACCGAACGGCATGAAGCCGCCGTCATTCGTGAAGTTTTGGGGACCAATCTCAGGTGAATTGCTTCCGAAGACCAGGTACGCACCGAGAATCATGAACATCAGAATGGCACTGATTTTAATGACAGAAAACCAGTATTCGAACGTCGCAAACGTATTGACGGTCGTGGCATTGATATAAATCAACGCCGCTGCGAAGACGAAAATCCAGATGTAACCGGGGACGTCCGGGAACCAATATTTCATGTAGATGGCGATGGCACTGACTTCGACGCCGATGGCCAAGACATTGGCGACCCAGTAAGAATAGCGGACAAGGAAACCGGCATAGGGACTGATGTACATTTCAGCAATCGTGCCGAATGAGCCGGAGGTCGGATGGGCGACGGTCATTTCCGCAAGACAGCCCATCAACAGCAGGACGATGAAAGCGCCGATTGCATAGCTGACGAGAACACTCGGTCCGGCAAGACTGATCGCGAGACCGCTTCCGAGGAAAAGACCGGTTCCGATCGCACAGCCCATCGCAATCATCGTCAGTTGGCGTGTTTTTAAGTCACGCCGTAATTCAGTAGGATGTTCTTTCATAAAGCCTCCTTACGCGACGACTTCGCGTTCGTTCTTAAATTGTTCGTACTGTTTTTCGTCCATGATCGTTTTCAAAATCGAAACGACCTCATAGACGTCTTCAAAACTATTATACAAGGCAACAGGGGCCAGGCGGACAATATTCGGTGCCCGGAAATCAGGAATGACCTGATGGGCTTTCAGCGCTTTACAAATCCGTGCCGCTTCCGGATGTTCGAGACTCAGGTGAGCGCCGCGTCGTGTGTCGTCACGCGGATTTCCGATTACAAAGCCGTACGGCGTCAATTCCTGATCGACGAGCGCCATCATGTAGTCGGTCAGTGCCAGTGATTTTGTCCGAACGGCATCGATGCCGACTTCTGCAAACAACTCGAGCGCACCGATTTGCGGGGCGAGGCTTAAAACGTGTGGTGTGCCGATTTGGAAGGCAGCGGCGTTTTCGGCAGGTGTCATCGTATGATTCATATCAAATTGTTTGTCTTTACGGGAACCGAACCAACCGGTCAGACCGGGCAATGTTCCGAAATGACGTTCATGGACGAATAATCCACCGACCGTACCGGGACCGCCATTCAAATGTTTGTAGTTGCACCAGTACGCAAAGTCGACGCCCCAGTCATGAAAGGCATGGGGAATCGCGCCGACGGAATGACAGCCGTCAAAGCCGATCAGGATCCCGCGGGCATGGGCTTCGCGGGTCAGCCGTTCCATATCTAAAATTTGTCCGCTCCGGTAAAGAACGGTCGGCAGAACGATCAAGGCAATGTCATCAGTCATTGCGGCGATGATGTCCGCTTCATCAAGAAACCGTCCGTCGCGGCTTTCGACCTGAACGAGGTGTTCCGCCGGATCGAGTCCGCGCAACCGGAGCTGGCTTTGCAGCGCATAAATATCAGACGGGAACGTCAAACTGTCGGCTAAAACTTTCGTCCGTCGTCCGGACGGAGCAAAGAAGGTCGCGACCAGCTGGTGCAGATTGACCGTCGTCGAACCGGTCACCATGACTTCATCCGCACGTCCACCGACAAGCGGTGCGTTCAAGGCAGCCAGTTTTTCCGACAAGTCAAACCAGGGATGCCGACCTTTCATCCATCCGTCAATCCCGAGTTCCCGCCAATCGGCGAGCGATTCGAGTAACGTGGCTTCCGCCCGTTTCGACAACAGGCCAAGCGAGTTGCCATCCATATAAATCGAACCTTCCTGCAGATAAAATTCGTTCCGGTAAGGGGCCAGTCGATCCTGTTCGTCTCGTTCGATTGCTTCTTCACGCTTAGCGGTCAATGCCATGTCCGTTCCTCCTTAAATGAATCAGTAATCAATTTTGACAAAAGCGTAGCAAACAAATTGACACTGTGTCAATATTATCGGATAGAGAATCAGGAGAGGTGGTTGATTATGATGAAATCAAATGAATCCAAAATGGACAAACGGCATTTGCGGACAGTCCGGACCCGGGAAAAACTGCTTGTCGCAGCCCGGGCTGTCTTTCTTGAAAATGACTTTCAGACAACGACGATTTCACAAATCATCAAACGGGCGGGTGTCGGCTATGGAACGGCATATGTCCATTTTGAAGGAAAAGATGAACTGCTGATTGTCCTGATGGAAGACGTCATGGATCGTTTCCATCAAGTAGCGGAACAGCCGTTTGAGCCCGGAACAGCTGAAGAGGCCAAAAAGCAAATCGAGCAGCAGGCAACGGCGTTTTTACAGCTTGCTGAACAGGAACGGGAGATGCTCCGGGTCGTCGAGCAGGCAATCGGGGTATCCTATGTCATCCGGACGAAGTGGAAACAGATTCGCGAGCGCTTCATTGAACGGATCAGTCGTGATATTCACTATGCGCAAGCGGCGGGACTGGCGCGTCCGGACTTGAATCCGACACTCGTCGCACGCGGCTGGTTTTTCGCCAATGAAATGTATTTGTTCGAAGTCGTCCGGGAAGAGACGACGGCGACGATTGAAGAAATCGCCGAGACATTGACGGCGGTCTATACGACCGGACTGTATCCACACGATTAAAGCCGGACGTTCCCGGGAATCTTTCAATAGAAGGAGGCGGTGAAAATGGCATTTGATTACGATTTGGACTTCAAGACGACGGATTTTCGGAAGGAACCGGAAAAATACCGGGTCGGGCGGGGCGAACAGGGTGTGTTGCTCGTCGAACCGTATAAAGGGGAAATCCTACCGCACTGGCGGTTCAAGACGCCGGAAATTGCCAAAGAATCTTCCGAAAAGATTTATCAGATGTACCTCGACTATAAAGAGGCCGGAGATTTCGTCGGAATGGACATGGCACGAAAGTTCATCCAAATGGGGCATACGCGGGCACGCCGTTATACGAATTACAAAGGCGGACGCAAATACAAAAATAAAGAGACCGGTGAATTAAACGAACGGGAAATTGATCCGGAAAAAGCAAAATCCGCGGAAATCTTTCAAGAAAAATGGGATTTGATCCGGGCGGATGAAGAGTACTTAAAATTAAAGAAAGCTCATCAAAAACAGTACGGATAAAAGGATTTTCAGTTTTCCGTTCGCCTGTTTCGAGATACTGAAAATCGAGGGTTCAGAATTTGCTATGATGTGATCAAAAGGGAGGAACATTTATGCGATACACGTACTGGGTAGCTTTGATCGGATTGATTATAAGTATGTATCTGCTAGTCGATTATACAACGGAAACCGTCCCTGTCAGCATCTTGGTCGGCCTGTTGGTATACAGTATCGGACTCAGTATCGTCACGACGTTCGAGGTATCTTCAATTGAGCTGACACGACGTGTCTTCGTGACGACGCTCCTGTTAGGACTAGTCCTGAATCATGTCCTTGATTTACGATTCACGGCATTTTTACTTGTATTGCTCGTCGTCGAAACGTTTGTCAAAACCCTCCGCTTCCTGCAGGCGCTTTGGTGGGACCGGACGACGTTGCATGGCTGATGTTTCCATACCATATGAAAAAAGCAGGAGGTTCTCCGACAATCCAATCGGACGACCTCCTGCTTTTGTTATGACATCTGAATCAAGATGTCTGTTCAATCTTTTTAATCAAACGGGACTGACGGCGTTGCCAAATGACAGATCCGATCAGTGTCACGGCCAGGAAGACAAGTCCAAGCATGAACGGGTAAAGAATGTTGACATCATATAACAGTCCGGCCAGTGTCGGACCGAGGACGTTTCCGATGCTCATGTAGGCGTTGTTCATCCCCATCGCAAATCCTTGTTCGTTTCCGGCCAGTTTTGAAATCATCGTGTTCAAAACAGGACGCAGGATCGACGTCGCAAGGAAGATGACGAGTGTGACGGCGAAGAAGCCGCCGTAACTTGCTGTCAGGAGTGACAACAAGAAGCCAAGCGTCGCGATCAACAGGAAGATGTTCAGGACTTTGCCTTCCCCGAGACTGCGTGATAACTTATCGACGACGAAAATCTGAGCGATGACGCTGATGATGCCGGTCGACGTCACCATGATGGCGATGTCTTTTGGAGAGGCGCCAAACTGGTTGTCGACGAACAGGCCGAGGACTGATTCATAGGCCATCAATCCGAAACTCATGACGAGTGTGATGACGAGCGGAACGAAGTACGGCTTATGGAACGATGCGCCAAGCTTTTTCCACATGGAGCCTTCGTCCGGTGCCATCGCCGTCGCATCGTGGACGTCACTTTCTTGAAGAAGAATGACACTGAATAAGACGGCTAGAAGTGAGACGAGTGCCGAAACAAGCAACGGTAATTTTAAATCAAACTCGGCAAGGAAACCGCCAATCCCGGGACCGATGACGATCCCGAGTGACATCGCAGCAGAGACGAAGCTGTTGCCTTTCGCGCGCTGGTCCATCGTCGTAATATCCGCAACATAGGCAAAGATTGCCGGAATCAGAAGCGCCGCACCGACACCGCCGATGGCCCGGGAGATGTAAAGAATCGTAACCGAGTTCGAGAAATAAAAGACGAACATCGATAACGTCAGTCCGATCAAACCGTAGATGATCATCTTGCGGCGACCGTATTGATCGGCCCATTTCCCGGCGACCGGGGACATGACGAGCTGGGCACCGGCAAAAATCGCGATCATCAGACCGGCAGCTGTACCGCCTTGACCGATTGAAGCTAAGTAAGCGGGCAGAATCGGAATGATGATCCCGAAGCTCCCGACGGCGATGAACATGTTGATCATCAGGACCGTTAATTTTTTACGTTGATCCGCTTGCAAGGGGATTCCTTCTTTCTGCACGCTTGTGTAAGCGTTTATTATAGCAACCTCTACTATCTTAGTTTCAAGGCAAAGATCCTGTCAATTTTATCGTACCGATACAAATACAAAAAGGACCAAATCTCAAGAAGCGAGATCTGGTCCTGGCATCAGGTGCTTTTTTGAAGAAAAGTTTACGATGTTTCCTTGAACAGCCAGTTGACATTTGGTGACAATAACGGTCGAAACAGTCGAACAACCGGACGACTCGATAAAATCCAAACGAAGAACAGGGCGAGCAAGAAGGATGAACCGATCAGGAGCACCGGCGACTCGGCAATCCATGGTGGAACCGAATCCCGAAACAGCCGGACGATGAACGAGTGTAACAGATAGATCGCCAACGTCTGAATCCCGATTTGATCAAACCGACCACCGAAGGAACGGTGTGGAATCATCATTAATACAGAAAAAATCATTACGGTACTGACCGCGTACAAAAAGAGCTGAATTAATGCGCCTTTGAGTACCGGGACATCAAATTCACCGTACGTGTCCCGGTAGAACAACCAGACCGTATCGAATCCGTTTTTTGTCCAAATGGCCATAGCGATGGCGATGGAAACAGAAACGAGTAATCCGGTCAAACGACCGATGGGGGACGTCATCCGGTCACGAATCCGTCCGTCCGCGAGCCATCCCCGTTCTTTGACGAGATATCCCATCAAGAAGAACGGATAAAAACTGATGACCTTTTGTAAGGACAGTAAGTTCGTGATCGAACCCGGATTAGCATTAATCAGCAGAGCAAACGCAATGCTGATCAACAACGGATAACGTAAGGTCAGGAATCCCGGTGTCACGATTTGCCAAATAATGATTCCGAGCAGGTACCAGAGTGTCCAGCTCGGAACGAGCGGATGCAGGAGACCGTCCATTAATCCATCGAACGTCTTTTCATTAACATAAGCGAGATAGACTTCATGAATCGATTGCCAGATGAAATAGAGAATAACAAACGAAAAGATTCGTTTTGGTCTGACTTCTTTGAAAAAATATCCGCTCATGAAGATGAAGGCCGGCATGTGCAGTAAATAAATGATGTTGTAGACGATTTGGACCGGATCGTTTCCATCAAGATTACGGAACGTTTCAATCAGGTGTCCGAACACGACCATGAAAATCAGTAGCACTTTGTAGTTCCCGAGCCAATGATCATAGGAAAAGGTCATTGGTTTTGGTGTTGGATTCATTTGTTTTCTCCAAGGATGATTTGATCGACGAAACGCTGGCTCGACTTTCCGTCCTGATGCTCGAAGAAGTATTCCGCGAAGGCTTTGACGTTTTGCATCTCGAAATCTTCGTTCTTAATCCGTTCAATCAACTCTTCCGAGGTACGGACGATTGGTCCCGGAACGAATTCTTCAAAGTCATAATAGAAGTCACGTTTTGAGATGTAATCTTCCAAATCATAGGCGAAGAATAACATCGGGCGGTCGAGCAGTGAAAATTCAAAACACGTCGATGAATAATCGGTAATCAAAATATCAGAGACGAACAGTAATTCGTTGATTTCCCGATGATCCGTCAAGTCGAGGAAGAAGTCAGCATAGACTTCCGGAATCTCCATCCGGCGGCGGACAAATGGATGCATCTTCAAAACGAAGACATAGTCTTCATGGAAAGCTTCATACAAAGCATCCAAATCGAGTTGACTGAAATCATAATGGGCACTTTTCGCGCCGTTCCCACGGAAAGTCGGTGCGAACATGATGACTTTTTTTGTTTTAAAGACAGGATATTCTTCGTAAATCCGTTCTTTTGCATCGGCGATGTAGGTTTGGTCAAAGAACATATCTGTCCGGGGAATTCCGGTTGCGATGACCTGATCCTCCCGTAATCCGAATCCTTCCGCATAGTGACGGGCGACGTTATGCGAACTGACGATGGCTTTCGTGTAGTTCCGGTGGCTGAGCGAGTTGGCACTTGGACCACCCGGCTTGCCAAGACGGCTGTATCCGAATGTCTTGAAGGCTCCGACTGCGTGCCAGACTTGAACAAGGTCGCTTCCTTTCCGGATGCTGAGCGGATAAATCATCGGATAAAAATCATCAACTAAAATCGTTTTGGCCGTCGCGAGATGATACGGCAATGTAAATTTGTCACGCCAATCGCGACGGGACTGCAAATTAGGTTTGAAGAACGTTTTAACGTCAAGGTTCAAATCCCGGCGTTCGATTTCGTTTAAGATATAGGCAAAATTCCCGCTGACATCACTTCGGGAATCCGAAGCAAATACCACTTTGTTGTCTTGGATCGGTTGCGTCCATTTCGTGACATTGTAAATACTCTTGAATGTAAAGCGACGGAATTTAAACGCGCGTTTCCGCCAATTCTTCTTCGCTTTGTTGAATTTTTCAATCAAGCGGATAAAACGTTTCGTCTCTCCTTGCTTAAGGGAATGAAAACCTAGGGTATTGCTGTATTCTGAATACTGGACGACCAGTTCATATTCGAGTTTGAGCAAGACATTACTATGTTTTGTTTCAACACGGTAAATGATCGGAATCAAGGAACGTGTATCACCGAATGGAGCTTCATGTAAAATTGATTTTCCTTGGACGATTCCGAAGAACGCATCGAAATAACCCATCGGCAACGGGCGCCCGGTCGGGGTCAGGTGATTGAGATCAAGCTCTCCGCTGAATGTTTCTTCTGTCCAGTCACCTTCAAACGGGAAACGAAGAATGAATGTCCGTTTATTTCGTTTGTTACGGAAAATGATAGCCCGTTCTAAAGGGATCGGTTCCGCCGGCGCCTCGGACTGGATGTATTCATCTTCCGGTTGTGTTTCTTCTGTGACTTCAGGGACAGCAGGATTCTCAAAAAGCAGCTGTTCGGCCTGAAGGAAATCAGTTAATCCGAAAAGACGAGCCTCGAAGCGGAATTTTGTTCCCGCCAGTTCTAGATAGTTAACGTGTGCCTGTAATATCGGCATCTGTGTTTCTTCTGTCAAAACAATCTCTCCTCGCTTAAATGATTACAATGCATTTACACAACAATGACAGATTTTTAAAATCATCACGAACATAGTATAGTGATATTAGAAATCACCCATCATTATATCGTGATGAAGCAAAAAAAATAGAACTTTATCTATTTTTTTTGCTTTAGGTGGATAGAATCGTCGAAAGAAGACATATTGTGAGACATACCCACATCGCTGGTAAGTGGAAACAACAAAAAACTTTTTTTACAAGGGAGGGAAGCGAAGTGACCCATGGCAGCGCCATTGTCTATTGGGTGGGTCCTTTGCGATACAAGATGATTTATGCAGCAATCTTAGCTGGCGGAAAAGGAACAAGAATGGGGAATGTCGATCGTCCTAAACAATTCCTGTCAATCGGAGAACGTCCGATCCTCGTGCATACCGTGGAAAAATTTCTGTTACACGAAGATTTTGATCAAATCATCATTGTGACTCCAACGGCGTGGATCAACTATACACGCGATATCTTGGAGAAATACATTGGGACCGATGAGCGGATCGTCATCACGGCAGGCGGAAGTGACCGCAACGAGTCCATCATGGCAGCTATCAACTGGATTGAAAATAAAAACGGTTTGTCAGACGAGGATGTCATCGTCACACATGATGCAGTCCGTCCGTTCTTGACACACCGGATCATTAAAGAAAACATTTCGACAGCACTCGAATACGGAGCGTGTGACACCGTCATCTCAGCCATTGATACGATTGTCGCTTCGACGGACGGAAAAACGATTTCCGATATTCCGGTCCGTGATCAAATGTATCAGGGACAAACGCCGCAAAGTTTCCAAATTACGAAACTGAAAAATCATTATGAAGCATTATCAACCGATGAGCGGGCAATTTTGACAGACGCATGTAAGATTCTCTTGCTTAAAGGTGAAGCGGTCGCTCTCGTCACAGGTGAATTGTTCAACATTAAAGTAACGACACCGTACGATCTCCGCATCGCCAATGCTATTCTGAAGGAGCGGATTCACCAATGATTAACCAAGTCTATCAACTCGTGGCACCACGCCAAATCGAGGTGACGTATGACGAACGGTCACTCAATTCAGACCGGGTCGTCGTTCGTCCGACTTTCCTATCGATTTGTCACGCGGATCAACGTTACTTCACGGGTAGCCGCAGTGCTGAAGTGTTAGCGAAAAAGTTACCGATGGCGATGATTCATGAAGGCATCGGTAAAGTAGTGCATGATCCGTCAGGCACGTTTAAGATCGGTACGTTGGTCGCGATGGTTCCGAACACACCGTCGGAAACGGATGACATTATCGGAGAAAACTACTTGCGGACAAGCCGTTTCCGCTCGAGCGGTTATGACGGCTACATGCAGGATTATGTCTTCATCAAACCGGATCGTCTCGTCGAAGTGCCGGCTGATCTCGATCCGGAAGTCGCTGCTTTCACGGAGCTTGTCAGTGTCTCCGTCCATGCTATGACACGCTTCGATCAGATTGCTCACAGCCGCCGTGAAACATTTGGCGTCTGGGGAGATGGAAATCTCGGATTCATCACAGCCTTGATGTTACGTAAATTGTATCCGGAAGCAAAATTGCTCGTTTTCGGAAAAACACAATCGAAGTTGGATTATTTCTCGTTTGCGGATGAAACGTATCATATCGATCAAATTCCGGATGATGTCTCGTTTAATCACGGATTCGAATGTGTGGGTGGAATCGGCAGTCAATATGCAATCAATCAGATGATTGATTACATTATTCCTGAAGGAACGATGGCATTGCTTGGCGTTTCGGAAGAACCGGTCGCCGTCAACACGCGGATGATTCTTGAAAAGGGATTACGTGTCTATGGATCAAGTCGGAGTACACCGGCTGATTTCGCACGGACGATGGAATTGTATCAGCAGTATCCAGATATTCCAGCTTATTTGTCCAACCTGGTTTCCGGTGTATTCCAGATTCGACAAATCGAAGATATCCATCAAGCATTTGAAAGTGATTTGACGAACCGTTTCGGTAAAACCGTCATGGAATGGTGCATGTAAGAATGAAAGTGGAAAGAGAAGGGATCTTATGAAACAGAAACTGCGTTTGATTCAGCGACGAACGGTCCATTATTTGCTTGTGGTGACGTATTGGATCTCGAAGTTCTTTCCGGTACAGACAAAAAAAGTCGTCTTCGCGACGTATCGTTCGGATAAGCTCGTCGATAACTTCCGCGCTGTTTATGATGAACTTGAAAGTCGTGAACTCGGATTTCAGTATGTGTTTTTATTGAAACGTTTCCCGCAAAATGTAGTGGGACAAATCAAGTACGTCTTCCACATGATGCGTGCGACATACGAACTGGCGACGGCCCGCTACTTCATTATTGATGACTATTATTATCCCGTCTATGTCTCGACGTTACGTAAAGGAACAGAAGTCATCCAGCTGTGGCACGCCTGTGGGGCATTCAAGAAATTTGGTTACAGTGTCCTCGATAAGTCCTATTCACCGGATGACGATTATTTGAAAATGGTGGATATACACCGGAACTATTCGAAAGTCTATGTTTCGGGAGAGGCTTGCATCGCACCGTTTGCTGAAGCTTTTGGTATGGATTCAACCCGAATTCATCCGTTTGGCGTTCCCCGGACGGATCAGTTGTTAAACCGGGAGCGGCAAGTGCAGATTGAGCATAAACTGTATGATCAGTATCCCGAATGGCGGTCGAAAAAGCTGATTTTACTGGCGCCGACGTTCCGTGGAAATGGACAAACAACTGCGCATTACGATCAGGAACTCGATTTCCAGCAATTTCGTGAACAACTGGGACCGGATCATATTCTATTGTTACGGATGCATCCGTTTGTCTTGAACCGACCGGTCGTGCCGACAGAGTTTTCGAATCAAATCATCGATATGACGGATTATCCGGACATCAATGACTTGATGCAGGTGGCGGATATTTTAGTGACCGATTATTCTTCCGTTATTTTTGAATTTGCTTTACTGAAAAAACCAATCATCTTCCTCGTGAACGATTTGAACTCGTATAAGGAAGAACGTGATTTTTACTTTCCGTACGAATCATTTGTACCGGGACCGATTGTCTCGTCATTCAATGACGTCATTTCCTGGATCAAGGCGAATCAGTTTGAACCCGAACAGATTGAAAAGTTCGCGGGCCGGTTCTTCACATATCAAGATGGACAGGCGACGAAACGGATCGTCAATCATATTTTGACGGGAGCGCTCCCGGATGCATCGATGCGTCCGGAAGAACTGAAGACCGTTTGATTTATTGAATCGAAACAGATGAAACAGAACAGAGGTGGTGGATACTAAATCCGCCACCTTTATTTGTCGTTCAGAATCAGACATCAAAAAAAGCGTCCATCTTTCACGATTCCGTTTGGGGAGGGAATGAAAAGATGAACGCTTTAACTATTATGATGGGGCTTGATTGGCGCGAGCAGGGGTAGCTCGCAGAATGCGCACCGATTTAGAAGTGCGTTAACTTGTCACGTGCAGCCGTTCGTTTTTTCAGTGGTGGAATCAAGGCAGGCCAGCCGAATTGAATGACTCCTGCGACACGTTCGCTTTCTGAAGCACCGATCATTTCAGCATATTCCTCCGTGAACCAATGTTTTCCGCTTTTCCAACAACAGCCTAAACCCAGTTCAGTCGCGAGGAGTTGAACGTTTTGAATCATGGCGGCGGTCGCGAGCAAATCTTCCATCTGCTGATCTTCTGTTCCTTTTACTTCATACAAAACAGTCAAGTAAACGGGGACCTCAGCAAATTTTTGACGCATCATCTGACGCTGTTCATCTGTTTTTTGATCCAATTGCCCCCGCTGGGCAAGCAAACGCATCAATTGATCGACATACCGGACTTGGCTTTCTTCATTCGCAAGGACAAATCGCCAAGGTTCACGCAATTTATGAGTCGGGGCGTAGATGGCAGCCTCGAGAATTTCTTCAATCATTTCATTTGGAATCGGTTGATCGGTATAAGCACGGACGGACCGTCGTTCTAAAATCAGTTGTCGAGCGTTCATATTGATCATCTCCTGACGTAAGTACTCTTAGAATATAATTGATAACGATTATCATTGTCAACGGTTAATTAAAAAAACGCTGGTTTGAATCAGCGTTTTTCAGATGAAGAAGCTATTTTTTTCTTGAGTTGGCGAATCCGGAATAAAGCAAACAAGTAATGTGCAAAATAGAGTGTGAAGCCGAAGAAAACGGCCATCATCACGTTAATCTGTACGCCGGGTACGACTGTCAAATTCACGTACAGGAGCACACCCATCGAGCATGTATAAAGGGCGGCTTCCAGTAATTGCGGCATCATCCGGTTTTTTTTCAGGAAGAACGAACGGATAATCGGCAGGATGACGAAGCTGACGAGCCGATCGAGCAGACCGATGACAAGTATGCTGATGATGATGGACAAAGGTCCGGCGAAGTATAATAAGTTCGGAAATAAGACGTAAGAAACAAGCAATAACGGTCCAATTAACAGGAAGATGGACACGGACGCCCGGAAAAAGATAAATAGACTATTGATACTGATTAAAAAGGCACGTGTGACCTTTTGAGACCAGGATGAAGGGCGTCCGACTTGCCAGGCAAAACAGCAGGCAAAGATGAACGCATAAAATTGCAGAAAGGCAACCATACAGCATCTCCTTTTAGATATGAAACTCAATGACCCTAGTGTAGCGATTTTAGGAAAGAAGTGCAAAGGCAAACAACTAAAAACCCGTTGACGATGTGCCGTCAACGGGTCCTGGAAAAGTCTTAATCGAGATTCGGTTCTTTTTTTCCATGCATGAAAAGCGACAAAATCAGGGCAACAGCAGATAAGACGGTAGCCACCCAAAAGGCATCCGTGATTCCACTGATTGTGGCTTGTTTCGTCAACTGCGTCATCCAGCTGACAGATGCTGCTTGCGGACTACCGAGCTGTTGTCCAAGCTCATTCAAATGCTGTGAAAGAGTTGGATCAAGTGTCGTAAACTGATTGGCATCATCTGCGAGATGAGCCGTTGTTTGCCGCGTCATGACTGTGACGAGAATCGCTGTCCCGATTGACCCGGCAACCTGGCGCAACGTATTTTGTGTTGCATTCCCATGTGGAATCATCTTCATCGGCAAGGCGTTCATACCGGCGGTCATGATCGGCATCATGATGAAAGCCATTCCGAACGACCGAAGCATATAAATGCCCATGATCGAATTGTAAGAGGTATTCATATCGAGTTGTGTCAATTCCCACGTTCCGTAGGTCATTAACGTCAATCCGAAAATAGCGAGCGGTCGGATGCCGAACCGGTCAAATAGTCGACCGGCAATCGGACCCGTGATTCCCATGATCAATGATCCGGGTAATAACAGGAGACCGGAATCAACCGGTGAGAAACCGCGAATACTTTGCAAGTAAATCGGAAGCAGAAGCATCCCGCCGAACAACGCCATCGTGACGATGATATTGATGAATAGCGTGAACGAAAACTCCGGTACTTTCAACACACGGATATTCAACATCGGATCATCCATTGAAAGTTCGCGAAGGGCGAACGCTGCGATTCCTAAGATACCGATCAGAATCGTGCTGATGACAAGCGGGCTGTCCCACCCGTCATTACCGGCTTCACTGAAGCCGTACAATAGACTTCCAAAACCAATCGTGCTGAAGACAACACCAAGTGCATCGAATTTCGGTTTGGATAAAGGCTGAACGAGTTTAAACCAAGCGACACCCAGTAAGAGTGTCAGAAGACCGAAAAAGGCCATTCCGTAAAACATGACATGCCAATCGTAATTCTGAATGACATAGCCGGTAATCGTCGGACCGATTGCGGGAGCAAGAATCATCGCGATTCCGAGCATGCCCATCGCTGCTCCACGTTTATGCGGCGGAAACAGCGTCATGAAGACGTTTGAGCCGAGTGGCATCAAAATACCGGCACCGGCTGCTTGTACGACTCGTCCGATCATCATGACCGGAAAGTTCATCGCCATCGAACAAATGATGGAGCCGAAGAAGAACAATGTCATCGAAACGAGGAACAGTTGACGAAACGTATAACTTCGCATCAAAAAGGCACTGATTGGAATCAAGATACCATTGACGAGCATGAATCCGGTCGTCAACCATTGTGCCGTCGAGGTCGAGACGTTAAAATCATTGATTAAGACAGGTAAAGCGACATTGATCAACGTTTGATTCAAAATCGCGATGAACATCCCGATCAAGAGAACCGTCAAGACTTTTGGAATACTGATATCTGCGGTCGCTAACGGCGTCCGCTCTTGCACTTGCGGTGCAGGCGTTACAGGAACGTTATCGAGATGGTCGGGCACGTCGTCAAGAGGAACATCACCGGCCACGGCTGGACGTGCACGCCGGACAATCAGGTTGACACCGATGATCGTGACAACCATAAAGGCAATGTATCCAAAGAGGAAGGTCGTAGACATAGACGTCCCTCCTTAATCCTTATGAATGCGGACGGTCACATTCATACCAGGTCGAATGTCGAGTGATTTTTCTTGTGAAAGCGAAACTTTTACAGGAATGACTTGCGCAACTTTTGTATAGTTGGCCGTTCCGTTTGAAGACGGCATCATCGAAAATGTTCCAGCCGTCGTCATACCGATTTGTTCGACTTCACCGGATAACGTCGTGTCTGGATAGCTGTCCACGTAAACATCGACGGTTTGTCCGACTTTAACTTCATCGATCTCTGTTTCTTCGACGTTTGCTGTTACCCAAAGCTCATTTAAGTTAAAACCATAAGCAAGTGGTGTTCCTGCACCAACGACGCCGTTTTCTGTCGCCATCGACTGAACGACCGTTGCTTTAGTTGGCATAGAGACAGCCGTGCTGACCGGTTTTTGACCAGCTTGTGCCATCATGACGTGACCTAACGTTGTGTCACTGTCGAGCGTTTGACCTGTTTTTGCTGTCCAGTCCATCAGTTTACCGGCACCGGGACTTGCGATTGTAATCATTTTTCCGTCGATCTTGGCATTGTCTGTTTTCACATAACTTGTCGCCTGATCGTAGTAGTAATAGCCGATCGCGCCTCCACCGATTAAAACAACCAGTGTCAAAATGTTAATCAATAATACTTTTTTCATGTTCATGATATGAAATGCATCCTTTCTTTCGTGTACTCTGAGTTCCCCAGTCGTAACATAAAAACTACTCCTCTGGGGGAGGAGTAGTTAATATAGTTAATTATATGGAGAAGGAATCAACATACAACCGACAATTTCCGACAAAGTGTTGGAAAAGTCGATGAGAACGGATACAATATCAAAAAAAGGTGGTTCCAGTAGATGAATCCAGGGCAAGATCCACGACCAAAGCGGTCACGTGACCGTATTACAAAAGAATTGTTTCGTTTGCTTGACCATCATCCTTTTTCAACGATCACAGTCAAGATGTTGACGGATGGGGCGGCTGTCAATCGATCGACGTTCTATGCACACTTTACAGATAAATATGATTTGATGAATCAGATTGTAGACGATCATATGCGGCTTCTTGTGGAAGCGATCCGGATTCAAGGAATCACATCACCGGACTATCCATCGCTCGAACGGGTCAGCCGCTATTTCGAACGGCTTTTCATCCATATTGAGCAACATGAACAATTTTACCGGACGATGTTGTTGAATGGTCCGGTAAAAACGTTCATTTCGCGCTTTTTGGATACGTTAAAAGAAAACTATCAACGTGTGTTTGAAGCACATGCCGTCAATGAAACCCAATTGGTTGATCGTGATTTATTATTGAACTACGTGATCGGTGGACAGCTCGGACTATTGATTTCCTGGTTACGAAACGGTCGTCCTTATTCAGCGGCCTATATGGCGGACCAGCTCAGCCGGATGATTGTTTTCGGAACAGTCAAAAGTATCGGTTTTCCGGAACAATCGGCTGGAACAGTAGAAAAGAATACCTAAAAAAGACTGCCCTTTCACCGAGTGACGGGAAAGGGCAGTGATCAGGCTTGTTCGAGTTCCAGTTTTTTGGTGTAATTCGTACTCCGATTCCGTCCGCTGTCTTTCGAATGATACAATGCCTTATCCGCCTGCTGTAAAGCCTCAAGAGACGTATGCGAGCTGCTGGAATGTGCAATACCCAGCGAAATCGTAATCTGTAAGTCAGGGACCGCCGTCGTCGGGAACAGATTTCGTGCGACCGTCGTCCGGGCAAGCTCAGCAATGTTTTTCGCATCGACGAGTGATGTATTCGGGAGAATGATTAAAAATTCTTCGCCCCCGTAACGCCCGACTAAATCATCCGGCCGTGCCAGTGATGCTAATGTCGTACCGAGTTGCCGTAAAACATCGTCTCCGGCATCATGACCGTACGTATCGTTGACGTGCTTAAAGAAATCAATATCAATCAAGACAAGCGAATACCCGTCTTCTGCTGAACCGACAAGGGACAAGGAATCATCCAGCCGGCGCCGGTTAGCGAGGCCCGTCAAGGCATCCGTCATGGCGAGCTTTTGTTGATACTGGATGTTTTCAAAGTGGCGTCGCAACTCTGTCAACAGGTGATAGGTCACAAAACCGGCAATCAGGTTAAAAAATATGTAAGTCAGTGATATTTCGATGAAGGTCGTCCAACTGCTCGTCAATAGATAGATGGCCGGCAACGAATAGAGAATACCGATCCCGATCATCAGTTCGAAGTTCCAGAAGGTCATCCGGATGTAGCGCCGGACGATGGCAATCGTCAGGATGAACAGTGCGATGACGATTGTTGACAGGATGGCAGCATCGATTTGTTCGACAGGCGTCAGGGCAAAACGTGTTGCGATAATCATGGTGCCGGTGACGAGTGCACTAGGTAAGCCGCCGAACATCATGGCAATGACGATGGGGACAATTCGTAAATCAATCCGGGCGACATCGATCTGGATGCTGTTGAACATCAAGAGTACAGAAATCAATCCGGCGATGAAGCCTAACACGAGTCGGATGTTCAGATTCGTGTTCGGTGTAATCCGCGGGTGATTTCGAAAAGGTAGAAACAAAAGAGTGATCGTTGTAAACAGTAGACAAAAATTGATGATGAAATTATTCATGATGGACAACAAATCCTCCCAGCTCCTCGTAAACGCATTTCCAATAAGATAGTTCTAGTATACCCATTTTAATAACGGCAAGAAATGGAAAAATGTTTAGGGAAACATGGCAAGTCGAAAAAAAAGACAAAGTACACAGTCAAGTGAACTTTGTCAGCGAAAAAAATAAATATTTTTTTAAAACAATTTTTAGGAAGAAACAGCCTCTTCATCCATCGTTAAAAGGATCTTATCGAAGACCTGGACCATCGCATGAAGCTCTTCTTCGGTGAGTGTACCAAAACGGTCTTGGAGATATTTCCGGCGGACGATTTCAAGTTCGCGGAAAGCGGCTTCACCTTCGGCCGTCAATGCTAAAACAATCGATCTTCTGTCGTCCGTCGAACGCGTCCGCGTGACGAATCCGGCTTTATACAGACGATCAGTCAAAGCCGTTACCTGACTTGTCGCAAGCTCAAACTGTTCTGCGAGTAGAGTCGGACGTTGGGGACCATTTTCGGACAGGCTGCGCAAAATGAAAAATTCACTCCGCGTCGCGGTTCCTTCAAACAGTCGGTTGAGTTCGCGGCGTAATGTCCGGAGAATGACCCGCATTTGTTCCTCTAATCGATAGGTCAGTTGATCACGTTCTTGTGGCATTCAAGCAACATCCTTTCTCTCGGTTAACTTCTATAATTTAGTGTACTAAAAATTACGGAATTTTACCACGGATAGCGGGAATTTCAAAAAAAGAATTGACAATTTGAAGACGTTTTGTGTAACATGACGAAGTAATAACGAAATTATAACTAACTTAATTAGTTCTCACTCAACCAGTGGGATGGAGGTTGCAGTTCTTATAAGTACAGTCACGGATGTCGTCAAGCGGCAGATGAGGTGACTGAAAAGGAAGAATTGCCGAAATCAATCATCGCTTTGAAGATGATCGATTGGGATTAGATCGAACAGGTCTAATACTGTCACAGGTCAGATCTGACTTGTGGGGAGCTATCTTTCACGACGGTAGAATGGGGCGCATCCTTTTTACTATGTTGCGTTCTCATCTTCCTTCTGGAAGGTGAGGGCGCTTTTTGTTTTTTTTCGATTCAAAAAGTGTCCTCTCAAAAATTTAAAAAAGAGAGAAGCGAATAAGATGAATACTTTACAACCCCAAAGAAAACTCGATTCAACTGAAGAAGGATTAAAACGCGGTCTGCAAGCCCGTCACATGTCGATGATTGCGATTGGCGGAGCCATCGGAACCGGTTTATTCATTGCCTCCGGTGCGTCCGTTGCAGCTGCCGGTCCGGGCGGTGCCCTGTTATCGTATGCGGTCGTCGGATTGATGGTGTACTTTTTAATGACGAGCCTTGGTGAGATGGCCGCTTACATGCCGGTCGCCGGTTCCTTCTCGACCTACGGTGCGAAGTTCGTTGATCCATCGTTTGGTTTTGCACTCGGTTGGAACTACTGGTACAACTGGGCAGTCACGATTGCCGTTGAACTCGTTGCGGCCCAAATCGTCATGACATACTGGTTCCCGGATGTTCCAGGTTTTTATTTCAGTGCCATCTTCTTGTTACTGATGATTGGTTTAAATTACTTCTCCGTTAAAGGATTCGGTGAAGCCGAATACTGGTTCGCGATGATCAAGGTCGTCACAGTCATCATCTTCTTGATTGTCGGAGTCGCGATGATTTTTGGTGTCTTCACATCAGAAGCGCCGGTCGGCTTTAAAAACTTTGCATTAGGTGATGCACCGTTCGTCGGAGGCATTCCAGCCGTTATCGGTATCATCTTGGTCGCCGGTTTCAGCTTCCAGGGAACCGAACTTGTCGGAATCGCGGCAGGCGAATCCGAAGATCCGGAAAAAAACGTCCCGAAAGCTGTTAAACAAGTCTTTTGGCGGATTCTTCTCTTTTATGTATTTGCGATTTTTGTCATCGGCATGTTGATTCCGTATACAAGTCCGAACCTGGTTTCAAACGATATTACCGATGTAGCAGTCAGTCCGTTCACACTTGTTTTTGAAAAAGCCGGTCTCGCGTTCTCGGCAGCATTGATGAACGCCGTCATCCTGACGTCTGTTTTATCAGCCGGGAACTCCGGGATGTACGCATCGACACGGATGCTGTACACATTGGCACGCCAAGGTGACGCGCCGAAAATGTTCGCACAAGTCTCGAAAAACGGTGTTCCCCGTAATGCCTTGCTCGCAACTGGGGCAATCGGCGCACTTTGCTTCCTGACATCGATGTTTGGCGGACAGGTCTACCTCTGGTTGTTGAATGCTTCCGGGATGACCGGTTTCATCGCATGGCTCGGTATCGCGATCAGCCATTACCGTTTCCGTAAAGGATTCCTTGCGCAAGGTCATTCACTCAGTGACTTGCCGTACGTTGCACCTGCTTTCCCGTTTGGACCGCTCTTTGCCTTCGGACTTTGTTTCCTTGTCATCGTCGGTCAAAACTATGCCGCATTCCTCGCGGATCAAATTGATTGGGTTGGAATCGCCGCGACATATGTCGGTATTCCGTTATTCCTTGCTTTCTGGTTAGGTCATAAATTTAAAAACCGGACATCGGTCGTTCCTTATTCAGAAATGGAATTCCCGAAACATCCGCGTTCGTAAGGTAAAAGTCGATTCCGTTTCAAACGGAGTCGGCTTTTTTTGATGGATGTTGAAAAAGAAATAATCTAGAAAAGCATATCAAACAGTAAAAAATCGTATAAGATAAAAGAAAAATGGAGGCGACCTCAGTGAACTATTGGTATCACTTTAAACGGGCATTCATCCCGATTGCGATTTTGCTTGTGACGTTAGCCATCTATCAGATGCTGTACCGTATGAATAACATATGGTATTCACTCGGTGGATTGATTTTAGTATTTGCGGCGATTTATTTTGTCATGCGCCGTCTAAAAGCGAATCCTGAAGAGTGACTGAGCAAGATAGTAGGGTAGTGGCGCGGAACGCGTTAAAATAGACCTATACAGAGGAGGGGAAGCTAGATGGCAAAAGCAATATTCGCAGGTGGCTGTTTTTGGTGCATGGTCAAGCCATTTCATAAATATGATGGCGTCGAACAAGTCATTTCCGGTTATACAGGTGGTCATACAGAAAACCCGACTTATAAAGAGGTCTGTTCTGAAACGACAGGACATTTAGAAGCGGTGGAAGTGACGTATGATCCGTCTGTCATTTCATACGATGAGTTACTTGAAATTTTTTGGCGGCAAATCGATCCGACGGACGGCGGCGGACAGTTCAATGACCGTGGTCAATCGTACGAACCGGCAATTTTTTATGTCGATGAAGAACAAAAGCAAGCCGCAGAACGTTCGAAAGCGGCCCTGGACGCCTCTGGACGTTTTTCACGTCCTGTAGCAGTCGACATCCGTCCGGCAAACCCGTTTTGGCCGGCAGAAGAATACCATCAGGATTATTACAAAAAAAATCCGTTCCGTTATCAGATGTACAGTGTCGGATCGGGACGTGCCAAGTTCGTGAAGGAAGCCTGGAAGGATCAGGGAAAAGAACAGGAACTGAAACAACGTCTGACGCCGATTCAGTATAAAGTTACGCAGGAAAACGGGACGGAACCGGCTTTCCGTAATGAATATTGGGATGAGGAACGACCGGGACTTTATGTTGATATCGTCGACGGGACACCGCTCTTTACGTCAAAAGATAAGTTTAACTCGAACTGCGGATGGCCGAGCTTCGCCAAACCTATTTCCGAGGACAAGATGGAAGTGGAACTCGATACGACACACGGCATGACACGGACAGAAGTCCGTTCCGCGAATGCAGACAGTCATCTTGGTCACATCTTTGATGACGGTCCGACCGAGCTTGGTGGTCTCCGCTACTGCATCAATTCGGCAGCACTCCGGTTTATTCCGGTAGAAGAGCTTGATTCGGCAGGATATGGGGAATATAAAAAACACTTCGAATGAAGTCAACAGGCAGGCAGCAAAGCGGATTCGTTTTGCTGTCTTTTTTCTAGAAAAAGGAGGGTTTTGTATGTTTACACAAGTCTATGAAGAAATTCGACAGCTGACCATCGCGAAAGTACTGGATTTTTACGATCATGAAGTCCGTGGACTGGATGAAGCAGCACGGCAAACGAAGTATCAAAAGATGAGTACCAGCCCGTTTCTCTTTTTCCGCGGCAGTTCACATTTGTTTTATTATGATGTGACACGGATTCCGCTCGGATTTGATACGCCCCCTGAGACACCGACCTGGATTCAAGGTGATCTCCATTTTGAAAACTTCGGGGTTCATGGTAATGCCAAGGGTGAAATCATTTATGACGTCAATGACTTTGACGAAGGGTATCTCGGTTCTTATCTGTACGATTTGATTCGGATGGCGGTCTCCGTCCAATTGTTTGCGGAAGAAGCGGGGTATGATGCAGAGCCGGCCATTGCAGCCTACATTCAACATTACTTAGATGACTTACGCCAATATGCCAAAGGGAAAAATCCAAGCAAGGTCTGCTTTACGATCGACAACACGAAAGGTCCGATCCGTAAACTGATTAAAAAAGCAGAGAAAAAGAAGGCGGAATTACTGGGAGAACGGACGACTGTCGTCGATGGACAACGTCAGTTCACTGATTTACCGGATATGAAGCGACTGGATGCCTCGACTTATGCAGCAATTGAAGCCGTTTGGCCGGAATATATCGCAACGATTGATCCTGAAGATCGGCAAGAGGACGGATTCTATGACATTAAGGATATCGTCTATAAACTCGACAGCGGAACGGCTTCGATCGGTCTTGAGCGGTATTATATTTTGGTCGAAGGAAAAGGGGGAGAGCATGAAGACTTGATTCTTGAGATGAAGCAAGCCCAGTCTTCTGTGCCGTCCTTGTTTGTCCCGGTGTATTTGCAGGAGGTTGAGACGGTTCACCAAGGTCGCCGGATTATCACGTCACAAAAGGCCATGCAGGCACATGAGGATCCGTATCTCGGTTATGTGACGATGCAAGAGAAAGAATATTATGTAAGGGAACGCTCTCCATACAAAAAAAAGTTGAAAGCAAAACACATTAAAAGCCAGGATGACCTCGAAAACGTCCTTTCGATTCAAGGTCAAATTACCGCCAAAATCCATGCACGGGCCGACATGGATGCAGGAATTGAGATTGATGTCTTAAACCATCATGCGGACGTCGTCATCATCGAATCGATTGGGGTATCGGATACAGAATTCACCCGTCAAATTCAACGGTGGTCGAGTGCCTATGCAGCACGGACAACGCTTGATTTCCAAGTGTTTTTAAGTTGGTTAGCTACTCGTTAAACACTATTTTCGAAGAGCTTTTTTTTAGACAAAGATTCCTTCTGAATACCAGTTCATACTGGGCTGAGAAGGGATTTTTTCATGCATTTAAAAACATGTAAGCGAAACACAATTTACAAATGGGTCTAATGACCTATATCAATTTATCTGAAAACTTCGTAAATTTTGGATTAAGTAATTGCAAAACATTTTTTGTAATTCGAACTAAACACACAACAGGGGGAGTATCATCATGAGTTTGACGCGGAAAAAAGATGTTTCCGCTATGATTGCTGCGAGTCAGCGTAACAATGGACTTGCTCGAAATCTTGGCGCAATGGATTTAACGTTTTTAGGAATTGGCGCCATCATTGGTACGGGAATTTTCGTCCTAACCGGAACAGGAGCATTGACAGCAGGACCTGGTCTTATCGTCTCATTCATTTTATCTGCCATTGCCTGTGGGTTAGCGGCACTCGCTTATGCGGAATTCGCTTCGACGATTCCGGTCAGTGGTTCCGTTTATACGTACACGTATGCAACGATGGGAGAAATCTTTGCCTGGATCATCGGTTGGAACTTAATTCTGGAATATGGACTCGCCTCGAGTGCCGTTGCGGCAGGTTGGTCAGGTTACTTCCAGTCCTTACTCGGTGGATTTGGCATTCATATCCCGACAGCACTCTCAGCAGCTCCCGGCGCGGTAGAAGGCGCAAAAACGTTCTTCAACTTACCGGCTTTCCTGATTTTACTTGCAATTACAGCCCTGTTATCGATGGGGATTAAAGAAACAAAACGTGTCAACAACATCATGGTTGTCATTAAACTGGCAGTCGTTGTCTTATTCATCGTCGTTGGTGTCGGCTATGTTGAACCTACGAACTGGGCACCATTTACACCGTTCGGATGGGGTGGCGTCTTCTCTGGAGCCGCAATCGTCTTCTTTGCTTACATCGGTTTTGATGCCGTCACATCGGCAGCAGAAGAAGTACGTGAGCCGCAAAAGAACTTACCACGTGGTATCATCGGTTCTCTTGCGGTCTGTACAGTCCTTTACGTCATCGTAGCGGCTATCATGACAGGAATCGTCCCGTACCAAAAATTTGCGGGCGTCGATCACCCGGTTTCACTCGCCATTCAAATGGCAGGACAAAACTGGGTCGCCGGTTTCATCGATTTAGGTGCCATCCTCGGGATCACAACCGTTATCCTCGTCATGACATACGGAATGGTACGTTTAGCGTTCGCCATCTCACGTGACGGAATGTTCCCGAAAGTATTCTCGGAAGTACATCCAAAATACAAAACACCGTTCAAAGCAACATGGATGATTGGTCTTGGTAGTGCGACAGTCGCAGGACTCGTTCCACTCGATGTCATCGCAAACCTCGTTAACATGGGGACACTCGCAGCATTCGTCTTAATCTCTGTTGCGGTCTTGATCCTTCGTAAAACACAACCGGATCTTCCTCGTGCATTCAAATGCCCGGGAATGCCTTATGTGCCGATCGCAGCGATCGCTTCTTGTCTCTTCTTAATGTTCAACTTGAAACTCGAAACATGGATTGCTTTCTTCATCTGGCTGGCGATTGGACTTGTCCTGTACTTCGCCTTTGCCCGGAAGAACTCGAATCTGGAACCAGGAAACATGCCGGCTACTGAAATCGCAGCTGCAGACGAAAAATAAAAAAATGCGATCCCGTGAAGGGGTCGCATTTTTTTGTTGTAAGTCAGAAGTATAGTGAATTAAGAAGGCAGAGAGGTCTTGATCCGAACCGCATCGAACTCACGTTGGATGCTGGCATTGGCTTTAGCTTCTTCTTCTGCCGACCATCCAAGTTCGCTTCGCATTAAAGCGAGAACACCGTCGGCATATTTTTCTGCATTCGGGAAATCGAAGAAGACGGCAGAGGCGCGTCGATTCAAGAAATCACCCGGTTGCATGACGAGTTCTGCTTCCATTCCGTATAACAGTCCTCCGAACCAGTGAAGGGGAAGCTGATAACGCTCCGCTTCACTGCCGCGCGAGCGAATTAATTCAAAGACACGTTCGACATCCGTTCCGTAACGTTGAATCAGCCATGTCGCTTCCTTCGGAGACAATCCGAGGGCTTCACCTTTAGGTTGCTGTTCTTTCAAGTAACGGGCAAATCCTTTACTGCCGTCAGGATGACCGCCGCCGAGTAAAATATCGTGTGTCCGGGACGCGAGATAAATCCGGTTCTCCTCCTCCTTGAACTGATCGGCGACCATATCGATGATTCGTTCCGCCATCTTCCGGTACCCCGTCAATTTTCCGCCGGCAATCGACATCAAGCCGGATTTCGAGACGAAGATTTCATCTTTACGCGACAGTTCACTCGGATCTTTGCCGTCTTCGTGAATCAACGGACGTAAGCCGGACCATGTCGATTCGACGTGGTCAGGGTGCAAATCAACGTTGAACATCTGATTTGTCGCATCCAAGATATAGTCCCGGTCTTCTTCTGTCACACCAGGTTCGAGAATGTCACCCTGATAATTCGTGTCCGTCGTGCCAACATACGTTTTTCCTTCGCGCGGAATCGCGAAAATCATCCGTCCGTCCGCCACATCAAAGTAGACGGCTTGTTGCAACGGGAAGTGAGCTTGGTCGATGACGAGATGAATGCCTTTCGTCAGATGAAGCGACTTCCCTGATTTCGAGCCGTCCTTTTCGCGTAATTCATCAACCCACGGACCGGTCGCATTGATGATTTTTTTCGCACGAATCGTATAAGTCTTGCCGGTTAAGACGTCCTGTACTTCAACACCGACGACTTTTCCGTTGTGGTAGACCAGTGACTCAGCCTTCGTATAGTTGACGGCACGTCCACCGTATCCGACCGCCGCTTTTAAGACTTCGACCGTCAAGCGGGCGTCATCCGTTTTGTATTCGACATAACGTCCGCCTCCGACAAGGTGTTCCGATCGTAAAAGCGGTTCGTAGCGAAGCGTTTCTTCTTTAGATAACATCGTCCGTCGTTCATGGCGTCGGACGCCTGCCAGTTGATCGTAAACCCGCAGACCGATCGACGTCGAAAAATTGCCGAATGTCCCACCTTCGACAAGCGGTAACATCATCCACTCAGGTGTCGTGACGTGCGGTGCATTTTCATAAACAATCGCCCGTTCTTTCCCGACTTCTGCGACTAACTTGATTTCAAATTGCTTTAAATAACGTAAGCCTCCGTGAACAAGTTTCGTCGAGCGGCTTGATGTGCCTTCTGCGAAATCCTGCATCTCAATCAATCCGGTCCGCATACCCCGGCTTTGAGCATCGAGTAAAATCCCTGCACCTGTAATGCCGCCACCAATGACCAATACATCGAGCAATTCCTGTCCCATCTCTTCTAACCATGCGGTTCGTTCCGTACTTGAAAACATGCATTTTCCCCCTGTTCGTCTGAAGTGGATTATTTTATTCTACTTCTATCCATGTACCCTCTTTTACACTTTTTTGAGCACAATCAATAATTTTCATGACGAGCAGAGCTTGTTCCGTCGTGACGGCAAGAGGGGCCTCATGACGTAAGGCCTGCGCTAAATCATGATAGTAGTCGGCAAAACCAGAAGCGACGAAAGGACGTTCCTCGAGAGGCTGTTCAGGTCTTCCCCATGTGTACGTCGAGCGTTTCGTATCCACACTGTCGACGAAATAACTCGCTTTCGTCCCGTGGACGGCAAGCGAAGGACCGGGAGCCGGAACAAGTGAGCCGATATGCAAAACAGCGCGTCGTGTTCCGAAAGCCAGAATCAGGTGCGTATAGTCTTCGACCGGACCATCCGGCCGCTGAATCGTCTGATCACAAAAGACACGATCCGGTCGTTCGCCAAATAATATCAGGGCTTGATCAATTAAATGAGAGCCTAAATCATAAAGCAGACCGGCACCCGGGACGTCCTGTTCCCGCCAGCGTGCCCGGACGGTCGGACGATAGCGGTCATAGTGGGCTTCGAAGGTCTGAACGACGCCCAGTTCGTCGGCTTGCACCAGTCCGAGCAACGTTTGGAAGTCTTTTGTATAACGGCGGTTATGGTAAACTGTCAGTAATCGATTTTGCTGACGCGCAAGATCCGTCAGCTGTTCGGCTTCCGTCAAGGTGACGGTAAACGGCTTCTCGACAAGGACATGACAGCCGGCAAGTAACGCTGTCTTGGCGAGGGGATAATGTTCAGCATTCGGTGTCGCGATGACGACCAGTTCAATCGTTTCAGCAGCTAACAACGCTTCAAGCGAAGAATACACCGGCACATCCGGATAACGGGCGGCGACTGCTTCCGGACGACTGGACTGAACTGCAACAAGTTGATAATCAGGTGGTGTAAGATATGGGGCATGCAGGTGTTCGCCGGCAAGTCCAAAACCAATTAAAGCAGTACGAATCATGGAGGACACTTCCTTTTCGGTTAATACATTCAATCTATCATATGAGGTGAGCAAGATGATTACAGAACAACAAGTCATTGAAAAAATGCGACAGATGATGTCAAAAATTGAGCAATCGAACGGTTCGTTGCAAATCGAATACGTCGCGGCCATGAAAGCCTATTGTGAGTTGCTGCTCGAACAACCGGCGACAGAACAGACGATCCGCCCGGTCATGACTCCGGCAACCGAACAGCAAAACCCGGAAGTCGATCCGATGCTGGCCCGTTTTATGGGAGTTGCCCAGGAAAAAGAAGAAAAAGGACCTTCCTTACTCGATTTTTGAGTAAATCAAATCAATTGTGGGAATAGGGTAAAAGGAAAAAATAAGGGGGAACAGATCATGAAAACAGTCATAGTCATTGGCGCCGGCCCAGGAAACGGAGCCGAAATCAGCAAGCGGTTCGGTAAAGAAGGCTTTCAAGTCGTTTGTGCCGCACGGACACAGGAAACATTGGCAGCCGTCATCACGGAACTGAAAGAACAAGGCATCGAAGCCGTTGGGGTTGAATGTGATGCCTCACGCCGCACAGATCTCGAATCACTCGTCGAATGGACAAAAGACCAATACGGACAAATTGATGTCCTTGTCTATAATGCCTCAATCCTGCATCAAGCGTCCGTACTCGAGGTATCGGCTGAACAGATTACAAAAGAATTTGAAATTGATGTCCTTGGAGCGTTGCATGCCGCGCAAGTCGTTGCACCGGATATGGTGGCACGAAAAGACGGAGCCATCTTGATTACCGGCGGCGGAGCAGCACTGAATGCGATTAAATCCTTACCGGGTTTATCGATTGGGAAGGCCGGTGTCCGTCAACTGACGCATATGTTGCACGACACGCTAAAAGACGACAATGTCTACGTCGGAACCGTGACGATTGCCGGGGAAGTCAAACGTGGAACGGCACTTGATCCGAAAAACGTTGCCGAAGCCTTCTATACGCTGTACACGAATCGCACCGATGTCGAAAAAGTGCTCGAAGCAGACTGATCAGCCGTCAGCCTCGGCAGAACGGCATAGGATGAAATGAACTTCAGGCAAGATGGGAATGGGCAAGCGTCGACGCTGATGTCGACGCTTTTTTGAATCGAATGAACGAGGGGGACGAGAATATGAAACGATGGTTCACCCAACTGCTTCTCATCGTCAGCATCATCAGTTTGACCGGATGTGCGCTGGATTCAGAGACAGATGAACAGATTGGCATCAAGCAACCGGATGAAACAAAAGTGACGGAAGCCACCGTCGAGCGTGTCATCGACGGGGATACGGTGAAAGTCCGGCTACAAAACGGTCAAACGGAAGATGTCCGTTTTTTATTGGTCGATACACCGGAAACCGTAAATCCGGAAAAGCCGGTTCAGCCGTATGGTCCGGAAGCCTCCCGTTTTACGAAAGAGGCATTACCGGTAGGGAGCGACATCCTGCTTGAACGGGATCAGTCAAAGACAGACCGCTATGGGCGATTGCTCGCTTATGTCTGGTCAGACGGCAAGATGATCAATCAGGAACTGTTGCGAAAAGGCTTGGCCCGGGTCGCGTATATCTATGAGCCGGATACCCGGTATGTCGAGACTTTTCAAGAAATTGAACAGGAAACAAAAGGGCAACAGGCAGGCATCTGGCAGACAAAAGGGTATGCCACTGATCGGGGATTTGATACCTCGGTCATGAATGGGACATCGGAAGAGTCAGCGGACTGTGCCGACATCAAAGGCAACATTAACCGCCAAGGGAAAAAAATCTACCACATCCAAGGGGGACGTTCATATGATGAGGTGAACCCGGAAGAGATGTTTTGCAGTGAACAGGAAGCAAAAGAGGCCGGATTCGTCCGGTCGGCGAATTGACTAAAAAAGCAGGAACATCCCCAAAAGGACGTTCCTGCTTTTTTTGTGTTAGGGCTGTGTCGGTGGCTGATAGTGTTGAATCTTATCATCTTCATCAAAAGAAATTGTAACATCCGTGATCCCTTTTAGAATCCGAATCTGCAATTCAAGGCGGTCTTTAATATCGTCTGCTTGAGCAATCGTCAGTTCAGGATCCACTTCAATCTCAATTTCGACGTGGAAGTGATCTCCTTCTTTGATGACTTCAAGTTTTTCGATATCACGTACGTCCGGATCACGCATCAGGATTTCCCCGATTTTTGCGGTTAAGACTTCATCAATCTCACCGAGCGCACCGGCAGCATTTTGAATGAAGACATTATAGACGACATAGAACATCATTAAACCGATCAATATCGAAGCGATTCCTTCTGCCTGATAAAACGACGTATAATGTGAAATCAAGACAGCGATAATGGCGATGACACCACCGAGCGTTGCGACCAAATCTTCCATGAAGACAAGCCGTGTCGCCGGTTTTGCCTGCGATAAGTTAGCAAAACTTTGACCGACCAGCGTCAGGCCACGGGATTTTAATCCGGTCTCATGGGCAATCTCAATCATTGCTTTGTAAAAGACACCGATTTCAAGTACGACACCGATTCCAAGCGCAGTCAGGATGATCCAAAGACCGCTTGTTTTCTCACCCGGTGCATGCAGGATGTGCAGGATACCTTCACGAATCGTTTCGTAGGCAAGAATGGCGACAACAAGAATGGCGGCAAGTAAAACAAGGTTGACGAGTCGACCGAATCCGTTCGGGAACCGTTTGGTCGGTGCTTTTTTACTTAATGCTGATCCGATATAAACAAAAAACTGATTGGCTGCGTCACCGATGGTATGCATCATTTCTGCAAACATGGCGATATTACCCGTCAAGATGTAAGCAACGAATTTTATAATGGCGATAATGGTATTGACGATTGCAGCAGCGAGAGCGGATTTATTTCCGCGCCTGAGCAGAGTAAAAAAATTCGACATGAGGGTTCCTCCCTTTAAAGAGCGGAAACGCGGGAATTACCCGCGTCCAGCTTGGAATGATGGATAAAGTGTCATACCGCCGTCAGCAAACAGAGTAATCCCCGTTACATAACTCGCTTCGTCCGAAGCAAGCCATGCTGCGACTGCAGAAATTTCTTCCGGCTTCCCGATATTACCCATCGGAATCATACTTTCGACGTCAGCACGTTGTTTCGGATCCTCGAATTTCTCGGCATTGATGGGGGTATTGATTGCACCCGGTCCGATTGCATTGATGCGGATACCTTTTGGTGCATATTCCATTGCAAGCGTCTGAGTCATCAGTTTGACGCCACCTTTACTTGCTGCATAATGGACGAACGTCGGCCATGGAATGATTTCGTGGACGCTCGACATATTGATGATGTTTCCTTTGACGTTATGCTCAACAAAGTATTTGAGTGCTTCGCGGGCACCGAGGAAGGCACCGGTTAAATTGACATCGATGACTTTTTGCCAGTCTTCAAGTGACATTTCATGCGAGGGTGACGGCATTTCAACACCGGCATTGTTGACGAAAACATCGAGCTGTCCGAAGTGATCGACCGTTTCTTTGACGAGGTTGATCATGTCCTCCTCTTTTGATACATCCCCTTGAACGGTGATGGCTTCACCGCCGGCTTGGATGATGTCATCGGCAATTTTCTTGGCTTCTTCCGGATGACTCCGGTAGTTGATGACGACACGCATGCCTTCTTCCGCATAACGGCGAATGATGGCTTCACCGATTCCCATTGATCCACCTGTGACGATAGCGACTTTACCTTTTAGACTGTTATACATAACATGAATTCCTCCTTATTATTGCTTCGTAAATCCAATCATGATCCCACCGACGACGACTAAGATACAGCCGATAACGACGAAGGTCATTTCTTTTTTTGTTTTTGCTTCTTTTAGCAAAACGACACCACCGATTGTCGAGATGACGACACCGGTTTGTGACAGTGAAAAGCTGGTGGCGACACCGACCTTGGCAGTTGCAAACAACAGGGCGATGTTACCGACTGCCCACATGAGACCACCAATTGTATTACCGGCTGTTTTTTTCGTAAACAAGTTTCCTTTTCTTAAAGATAAAAGGATGGCACTGATGACCATACCGATGGCCTGCGGCAAGACCGCTTCCCAACCGTTGATGTTGAACCAACGGGCGATGACGACATAGCCGACGTAACCGACAGTTGAGATCAGGAGTAACAGTAAACCTTTTCCGATATGTTCATCCTGTTTGCTTTTATCTTCTTTATAAGAAGTGAAAGCGGCACCGGCAACGATCAAAACGAGTGCACTGATACCGAGGATCAAGGCGGTTCGGTTTGACCATTCGCCAAAAGCGAGGACACCGAACAATGACGTCCCGACGAGTTGCATCCCGGTTGAAATCGGCATCGTTTTTGAGACACCCATCTGTTTAAAGGCAGCAAACTGATTCATTTGACCAAGCGCCCAAAAAGCACCGGAGAAGAATCCAGCCACCCAGGCAGTCGTCGAAAGTTCAGGACTGACGAAAAAGAACGTAATGATGGCAAACGCTAACGCCCCAAGTGTTGTTCCGATAATTTGTTGTTCCGTCGAACCGCCGATTTTAGAGACGACTAATGGAAGTGTCCCCCACATCAAGGCAGGTACGAGCGCGATTAAGATATCAATCAAGTGTTTCACCTCTTCATAAATTTCTTTCTATCTACTTGAAGATGTACCCCGGGAACAGATCTGAAAAACATAGAAGAATGAAGAAACATTATTTTAAAATAAAAAAACGTCCTCTTACAAGGACGTTTTGGTGATTATTTAAACGGTTCATCAGCAATCCGGACGATTTGTCGTCCGATGCGTCGACCGTTCCATAAAGCAATGATGGCAATGGTCAGTGAAATTCCCATCAAATCGTAGTGGGCGAGAAAATAGCCGGTGTAGCTGACCGGCAGGCTGACGATTCCGACAAGAGAACTGGTCCACTGACGGATTTTCAACGACTCCATGTTAGCGACACGGGAAAACTTCTGTTGTTCAAACAGACGCCATCTTGTCGGTTCACTTAAGGCATCGTTGACGAGACGAGGGAAGGCAAGTAATCGTGCGCCGTAGGAAGCGGCGATTTGCAAGTAACGGTTTTGGTTTTTCCCTTCTTCGTCGAGCCATCTCCGGACCATCGGCTTAGCAAGATCGAGTAAATTGATTTTCGGTGATAAGATTTGTAAGATACCGAGAATCGTCGAGGCCGCACGACCGAAAAAGGCAAATTCTGCCGGAAGTTGGATTGGTTCGTTTCGGACCAGTAATTCAATATCGGATAATACTTTTTCAATCAACTTCGTATCAACGTTCTCCATGTCACTCTCAAGATAGAAGGTAACGGCTTTTTCGATCGCTTGACGGATGTTTTGTTTGTTGGCGTTTGGTAATAAAAAGCGTAAGTCTTCGAGTCCGTCGACAATGGCATCGTAATCGAGCGTCACGAAGGACTGGAGAATACGTTGAATGGCCCGCATATCGTCGGCTGTCGTCGCACCGATCATCCCGAAATCGAGTAAGACGATCCGACCGTCACTTTGGACAAGGACATTACCCGGATGGGGATCGGCATGGAATTTACCTCCGAACAATAACTGTTCTCCGGCATTCAGGAACAGGTTTTGGGCCAGTTCATCGCGGTCGATGTTATGTTCCGCTAAGTAATCAAGATCCGTGATGCGTGTGCCTTCGATCCATTCCATGACAAGAACGCGGTTGGTACAGTGTTCTTCAAAATAATCGGGAATATAGATGACAGGATTCGTTTCGTACATTTTCTTGAAGTACAAACCGTTTTTCAGCTCAGTCCGGTAGTTCAGCTCATCTCCGATGACGAACACCATCTGACGGTACAGACTTTGTAAATCGGTTGATTTATTGAGTGACGTCCGGCGGAGCATCGCAATGACGAGCCGCATCGCCCGGAAATCGGTTTTGATGATTTGATCAATGTTCGGCCGTTGAACTTTGATCGCTACTTTCCGGCCGTTTGATTTAAGAGTTGCGCTGTAGACTTCACCGATTGAAGCAGAGGCAATCGGCCGGGGGGAGATGTTATCGACGATGTCTTCGATCGTCGTTCCCCAGTCTTCTTCGATGATTTTCCGGGATTCGCCGAGTTTACTGGATGGAACTTTGTCGACGAGTTCCGTCAGCTCCATCAAGACGGACGGGGGAAACAGGTCGGCCCGAATCGACAGGAACTGCCCCAGCTTAATGAGGAGTCCTTCGAGACGAAGGGCTTTTTTCTTATAGTCACGCGCAATCGTAATCATGATGCGCTCAAATTCTTCATTATTCGTACCGGGTCGGTTCTTCCGGGTGAATCGATAAATCGTCCAAATGTAACGAGCGAACATCGTTACGATGATGAAAATCCGATAAAGCGCCCAACGTTTCATGCCTTCACCTAGCTTCCTGTACAGTTTGTTTCAGTATAGGTTACTTTACCTAAAAACGTCACTTACAAACGGTTGAATCGGTGACAGAAAAAATAAGCTTGCCGGAATCAAAAAAGAGCGTATAGTAAGTATTGAAATTTCTAATGGGAAAGGTGAAATGTGCGTATGTCCTGGGACTTATTAAATATCATTGGAACGGTTGCGTTTGCGATGAGTGGCGCGATTGTCGCGATGGAAGAAAAGTATGATTTGTTTGGTGTTTGGCTGCTCGCTTTAATCACGGCCTTCGGTGGTGGTGCCATCCGTAACCTGTTGATTGGTGTCCCGGTTTCTGCGCTCTGGTCGCAAGGCGGATTGTTTTTAATCGCGATTTTAGTCGCTTTGTTGATTTTCATTTTGCCGCAATTATTTTTACCGCACTGGACGCGATGGGGCGTGCTTGCTGATGCCCTCGGTTTATCCGCCTTTGCGATTCAAGGAGCTTTGATGGCTTCTGCGAAAGGTCTGCCGTTATCGGCAACCATCTCCGCAGCAGTTTTGACAGGTGTCGGTGGTGGTGTCATCCGCGATTTACTCGCCGGACGTAAACCGCTTGTCCTGCATAAAGAAATCTATGCGATGTGGGCCGTCATGGCAGCACTCGTCATCGATCGGTTCGAACTGACGAATCCACTCCATTTGTTCACATTACTCGGACTGATTACGATTTTACGTATGCTATCCTATTATTATGAATGGAATTTACCAGCACGACGTTTAGGGGGAGACAAAGAATGAAGATTTTCATCATGATTGGAGCATTATCGATGATGCTCGCCGTAGCACTTGGTGCGTTCGGTGCCCATGCCTTAAAAGATATGTTATCGGAGCGGATGCTCGCGAACTGGCAGACGGGTGTGTTATATCAAATGGTTCACTCGCTTGGAATCCTCGCACTTGGCGGGATGTTATTGAAAGTATCAATTTCCCAGTTCTCATTAGCCGGTTGGTTGATGCTTGCCGGAATCGTTTTCTTCTCAGGAAGCCTGTATGTGATGGCGCTGACAGGTGTGACGAAACTCGGTGCTGTGACGCCGATCGGCGGAGTCCTGTTCATCGCAGCATGGATTTTCGTTGCCATCGGGGCGTATAAAGGATTGTAAAGACAATAAGGATCTACTCGCTTCACGTGACTCACACAGAGAAACGTATGAAGCGAATAGGTCTTTTTTTGATATGTGAATGTCTACAAAAAACCGGTGAACAGACAGTAATTGTCTGTTCACCGGTACGATAGAGCGACAAAAGCAAATGCTTTAGCGCTTGGCAGGTTGTGTTTTGTTTAGCTTCGATAATGCTTGCTCATAGCGGTCCAGTACGCGTTCTGCGACTGGCTTTAGCTCTTTTGAAAGCACAGCGAATTGCAATTCACGCGATCGTGTTGATCGGTTCATAGCATTCCCCATGGTAATTCCTCCTTCAGGTACAAATCTGACAGTTTTTGTGGCCGCAAAGAGTATATTCCCGCAGGGTTTTCCTATGAAACGTGATTTAGCAGATTAAAGTGCGAAATGTGCTTCAATATCCGCTGTTTCGAGGCGGTTACCGATAAAGAACTCACCGAACTCACCGTATTTGGCACTGACTTCGTCAAAACGCATTTCGTAGACGATTTTCTTGAACTGCAGAATATCGTTTGCGAACAGCGTGACGCCCCATTCCCAGTCGTCGAATCCGGTTGATCCGCCGATGAT
>CAACXB010000030.1_pt1 | contig 39298 bp, 34 predicted proteins | sample 2275821 | NCBI WGS metagenome assembly CAACXB01 (sample SAMEA5312479, study PRJEB27640) | indoor metagenome | biome: indoor environment; feature: uncontrolled; material: tiles wood | place: Germany | collected 2014-07-07
CGTGCCGATACGATGATTGTCGCAACGTTCAACAAAACGGATAAACAAGTCAGTTTGCTGAGTATTCCTCGTGATTCCCTCGTCATGATCCCGTCTGTCGGGTACGAAGATAAAATCAATCATTCCTATGCGTTCGGCGGCATTGATTCAACGATTGAGACCGTCGAAAAGTTGCTCGATATCCCGATTGATTATTACGGTTCAATCAATTTCAATGGTGTCGTTGCGATTGTCGATGCTGTCGGCGGCATTGAAGTCGATGTCAAATTACCAATCGATACGTTAAACTCTTCCGACAAAAAGGGCGGCGTCAAACTCGAGCCCGGTCTTCAACGCTTAAACGGTGAGGAAGCTCTTGCCTATGCCCGGATGCGTTACGAAGATCCAGAAGGAGATATCGGACGGACGAAACGCCAACAACAGGTTGTCCAAGCGATCATCGATCAATCGACATCCTTTGGATCCATCACAAAGCTGAACAAGTTGATGGATGCGACCGGGGATAATTTCACGACAAACATGTCCCTGACGGAAGCGTTCCAATTACAGCCGTTCGTCAAATCCTTGAATACCGTCAACCGGATTGATTTAAAAGGGACGGATACCAAGATCAACGGTGCCTACTATTATAAGCTCGACCCAGGTTCTCTCGCCGATGCGAAAACGATGTTAAAGGAACAGTTGAACTTGCCTGATACAGCGGATGAATCGACTTCAACACCGGAGGTTACCGATGATTCAACGACTGGAATCAACTGATTATCCCGAACTTTACCGGCTTCAACAACAGGCTTACCGGGTCGAGGCAGAATTGATCGGTGCCGCTCTCTTTCCACCGCTTCTTCAGACAGAAGCCGCGTTGCACGAGGAGCACCCGATCGGTTATATCATGCGTCTTGACGGGCGACTCGTCGGAGCGGTAACAGTCGAAGGTGAGACCATCACCCGGTTGCTCGTTTCCCCGGATTATTTTCGTCAAGGTATCGCCACGCAACTGCTCCGGTATGCCTGCGAAAAACAACCGCTCCGCTTCGTCTCTACAGCTGCCTTAAATGAGCCGGCGATTGCGTTGTATCAAAAATTCGGATTTCAATCCATCCGTCAAGTCAAACAAGATTCAATCGTACTCGTGACACTTGAATGCGATGACGTTTCCGATACGTGATTGGTTATAGAGAGAGGTTAACTTAAACGTCAGTCTCTACAAAGAAAAGGGTGGCAGAACAATTCTGCCACCCTTTGTCTTGTTCAAAATCAGAACCAGCCCATGACGGATCCAATCAATGCACCCAAAATAACAATCCGGAGCGGTGATTGTTTATAAAATCGGAGCAGACAAAACAAACCGAATGCAACGAAAAAATCGACTCCTGTTTTGACGCTCGACGTGAAGATCGGATCATATAACGCAGCAAGCAGAATTCCGACGACCGCCGCATTGACACCAATCAACATCCGGCCGACCTGTTTGTTGCCACGGACCCGGTCCCAAAACGGCAGGACACCGAGGACAAGTAAAAAGCCAGGCAGGAAGATGGCGAGAGTCGCAAGGATTCCGCCCATCAGTCCGTTCACGACCGTCCCGAGGTACGTCGCGAAGGTAAAGAGCGGTCCTGGGACGGCTTGCGCTGCCGCATACCCGGCAAGAAAACTATCACCCGTCAAAAAGTCCGGCACAAGCGACTGCTGTAAGAATGGCAGGACGACATGTCCACCACCAAACACGAGTGCACCTGCACTGTACATGATACTCGTCAGTTGAAGATTTCCTGTCGCGTTAGCGGCTAGGAAAGGTGTCACGACGAGCAGGACGACGAACAAAATCAACGCACCGATGCTGAGAACACGTGGCACACGAATATCTAGTTTCCCACCACCCGCAGGTTCATCTTCAAACCAAAATAGACCAATCAGTGCCGCAACAAGCAAGACACCGACTTGTGCCAATGGATGGGCAAGCACCAAGACACCGGCCAACGCCAGCAACATTAAAAATAACCGTTTCGGACCAACTGCAAGTTTTGTTCCCATACCGAGAACCGCATCCGCAACGATGGCGACCGCAACCAGTTTCAGACCATGGATGAAACCGGCTTCCGTTAAATCAAATTCGGTTGCGAGCAACGCAAAAATGATTAACAGAATACTTGATGGTAACGTAAAGCCGATGAATGAGACGATCGCCCCGACGACTCCACCCCGGACAAGACCAATTCCCATCCCGACCTGACTCGAAGCCGGTCCTGGCAAGAATTGGCAAAGGGCGACGAGATCGGCATAGGCTTTCTCATCCACCCATTTCCTTCGCTTGACGTATTCCTCGTAAAAGTAGCCTAAATGGGCAACCGGTCCGCCAAATGATGTTAATCCAAGCTTCAAGGACACGATAAAAATTTCGATCCATCTGTTCATATAACCACCTCCACGCTGAATTATACGAAAAATTTGTAAATTTTCTGTGACCATTCAGACGTTTCGTGATTTTTCCCCGCCATATGTGACAGTTCTCCAAAAAGTCTCCACAGGACCTTGACGATACCGTTTCAGGTACCAGCTCGAGAACAGGATTTGCATGACTAGTACGACGATAACCAGTAACATTCCCTGCCAGAGCGGAATCGTCCCGTATCGCCCGGTTACGAACAGCACCAGTGTAAAGACAAACGTCTGCGTGAGGTAATTCGTCAAGGCCATCCGTCCCAACACTTGAAATCCCATTAACGGACGTCCTGACCGGACGAGTAAAGCAATCCCCGCTGCATAGGCGACAGCGAGTGTGCGCCCCGACAGCCAGACAAAAAAGTAGTTGGCCAGTCCATCCGGGATGCGCCCCTGATGAATCTGAACGATCGGATAGAGTAACGGTAACGACAGCAACAGACTGACGCCGAACACGAGACCGATTGTTCGGGTCGCCGGCGGTCGGGCCGTGAACCGTTCCATGAAGTAAGCCCCGATTAAAAACAGGGAAAGAATTTCCGGCCAAATCGCCAGTGAATTGTTTAAACCGTGCGGTAATTGAACGATCGCATGATAGGTGACGAATTCCATAATGTCACGTGCCGCCACGATGGATTGCAGGGCCATATCCGGGTTCGGAATCGACCGGTCCCCGACAGACTGGGCATATTGATAAATCGAGAGATAACGAAAGAAGACATACAGCTGTAAGGCAAGACCAATCCATAGTTTCGTTGATGATCGTGTGTGGACGAAGGCAAGCAACATCAAGCCGCAAAGGGCATACGTCTGCAGAATATCCCCTCTCCAGAACAACAGATGGATAAGACCGAATAGAAATAAAGCCAGCAAGCGGCGGACGAAAATCCACAGTGATTTTTTCTTCACCCGCAAGCGATTGATGAATAAGATAAAGCCGGCTCCAAATAAAACACTGAACAACGTGTAAAATTTCGTTTGGATGAACAGGTCAAAAAGCAGGCGCAACACCTGATCGGCAGTTCCCATCTCATTCGTGAAACGTTCCCCAAGGAAACTCGGCATATTGACAAAGAGGATTCCGCATAAAGCAAATCCCCGCAAAACATCCAGATAGACAATTCGGTCTGCTCGTTCAATCGGATTCATCTCGACTCTCCCATCGCCAAATCAGCCGCTCAAACGGATTTGAGCGGCTGATTGGTCATTTTGATGTCATGCGTTCCAGCAAATCCAGTAACGGTCGATAACGCTCACCCAGTAAGCCCAGCGATTCGACTAAAATATCGAGTACCAGCAATAACATCAGCAAGGATACCAGTGCTCCAAGCGAAGTCGTTTGTGAAAAGAGGATCGCTGTCATCCCGAAAACGGCACATAGTCCGTAAATGACGAGTACCGCCTGCCGCATCGTAAACCCAAGGTCGAGTAACCGGTGATGAAGATGGGCTTTATCCGGCGCAAACGGTGGTTTTCCCTGTAACACTCGTCGAACGATCGCAAACAAGGTATCGGAAATCGGGATACCGAGCAGGATGACCGGAACCGCGAGCGAAAACAAGGTGACGTTCTTGAAACCGAGCAATGACAAGACACCTAACATATATCCGAGGAATAACGCCCCGGTGTCCCCCATGAAAATCTTTGCCGGATAAAAGTTGTGGAACAGAAAACCAAATGTACTCATTAATAAGAGAATCGCGACAATCGTCACGTAGACATTGCCCTGAATGACGGCGAGACTGATCAGCGTCAGCAAAACGATACTCGACACCCCTGCCGCCAGGCCATCCAGCCCGTCAATCAGGTTGACGGCATTCGTGATACCGATAACCCATAGAAACGTCAGCGGGACACTCCACCAGCCGAGAAATAATTGTTGATCGAACGGCAGATTGATGAACTCAATCCGGATACCGCCGTTTAAGACGACCACGGCCGCGACGATCTGCCCCATTAATTTAAGCCGGGCATTTAATTGAAAACGGTCATCGAGTGCTCCCGTCAAAATCACGACAAAGCCTCCGACCAGGATATGTGTCGCATAGGGACTGGAAGGTTGCAAAATAAAGTAACCGATCATGAATGCGATGTAAATCGCAAGTCCGCCTAACCGCGGCATAATTCGTACGTGTACCTTTCGCGCGTCCGGACTGTCAACGGCACCGACTGCAATCGCAAAGCGTTTTACAACGGGTGTGATCAGTAAGGCCGCGATAAAACAGACAATGGACGCCGTCCATAACATAATAACATCACGCTCCTGCGCGAATTATATCATAAAAAAAAAGAGCCGACGAGCGGCTCACATGAAGATCGGGACTTCTGCAGATGGATCATATGTATAGATACCGCGTCCGACTTTTTTAATCGCAGGATTCGCTTGTTCCACTTTGGCCATCAATTGATAGATGTTGCTGATTTGGTGACGGTACCGGAGTTCGAGTTCCATTTGGATATCGCGTGCCGACATCGACTCGCGCTCACGCATCAAGTCACTGATTTGGTGGACATACACTTCCAGCGGGTAACGTTGATTCACTCGGCGTTGTTTAAGGGGACGTTCTTGTGTCACCGCGATTTCTTTTGCTGAATCGCTTGTTCCCCGGCTTAATTCTGCGATTAAATATTCAGCGCGTCGTTGCAAACGACGGTATTCCTCTTCGATTTCCATCAGTTCTCGGTAGATATGTTCACTCGATCCCATTTGTTAACCTACTTTCCTAAATTAAACATAAATATTTCAATTATGTTTCAATTGTATGTTTTTTGAAATAAAACAAACTACATTTTGCCTCTTTAATATATAATTTTATTATATATTTAATTATTCTGTAATATTTTTCTCTCATTGGTTGTCACTTGACTACACTTCATATTAACAGAAAGGAGCTAGAACGGAATAGATAAATTATAAATTAAACTATTTTAAAAATACTTAATTGACTATATAAGGTTTTATACGTATTCATTCTACTTAAAAGGAGACTGGAAATTTAATGGACAAATTAACTAAAATCTTAACAATGGCACTAGTACTTTTGCTTCTGACTACCATCGCTTTTCCGTCCTCATTAGTATCGGCTGCATCCGGCGTAACGTTTACGAAAACAATCTATCAAACAACAGATTTATTGAATTTACGTTCGACTGACTCGATCTCTTCGAAAAAATTAACAACGATTCCGAAAAAAACGTCTCTGACGTCCAACTACCGGATCGGGGAATGGTATCGTGTAACACACAATGGCAAGACGGGTTATGTACTCGGTCAATACTTAACGAAAGTCGTCACCGGGACGAACTTTACAAAAACGAATTACCAGACGACAGATGCTTTGTCGTTACGACAGGCAGCCTCGACGTCTTCGGCACGTCTGTTGACGATTCCCGCGAATACGACGCTCGCATCAAGCTTCCGGGACGGCGATTGGTACAAAGTGACGTATAACAAACAGACCGGTTTTGTATCGGGTGCCTATTTAAAGAAAGCGACGGCATCATCGACAGCTTATACGACGACCGAACGGCTGAACTTCCGGAGTGCCCCGACGACATCCGGTGCCTTATTGATGACGATTCCGAGCAATCAAGTCGTCCAGTCCCTATCCGTCAGTTCGAACTGGCATAAAATCAATTACGGGGGCAAGACCGGATACGTCATCGGTACGTATTTGAAAAAGGGAACAGCTTCCCCTACTGCACCGTCTGCCGGAAATGCGGATTACAGCGGTAGCAAGATGTATGTCCTGATTGATGCCGGCAGCACCGTTGCCTTACGGTCATCCGCTTCCGTCCTCAGCGGACAACTCACTCGTCTCGGCCGCGGTACGCCGGTTGTCGTGACAAACAGTCTTCATAAGACACGTGGTTTTGTTGCTGTCCAAACAGCGGACGGACGACGGGGATATGTCGAAGCCACTTACTTGACGATTTTCCAGCCAAGCCCAACGAATCGTCCCTTGATTGTCCTCGATCCCGGACACGGTGCTTATGATCCCGGTGCTGTCCGGGCAGGGCTCGCAGAACGGGACATCGTCCTGTCCGTCGCGCGTCAAGTCGCCGGTCTTCTACAGGGAAAAGTAGATTTGACGCTGACGCGTTACACAAACGATTATTATCCGTCATTAGGCGAACGGAGTGCGATGGCGAATGCCTTGTCAACGTCACGGTTCGTCAGTATCCATATCAATGCTTCAAATGCCGGTAGTGCGTCCGGTGCGGAAAGTTACTACTATAAGGGAACCACTTCGGTTCAACTCGCCCAGGCGATCCAACAACGGATGACAGGTTATGCCGGTATGCGTGACCGGGGTGTCCATTTCGCTAACTATGCCGTCATTCGGGGGACGCAGGCACCAGCCGTCCTGGCGGAACTCGGTTTCCTATCCAATACGTCTGACCGTGCGAAACTGGCGGATCCCGCTTATCAAGCGCGTTATGCCCGGGCGATTGCCGACGGTATTCTCGCGACACTTTAAGTACTGCAAAAACGCTCATTCCGTTTGTCGGAACGAGCGTTTTTTTATATGACAAAAGGACCGCTCAGGGAAGCGGTCCTTTTGTACTCACATGAAAAGAGATCAATCAGATAAACCTATCTGCCATCAGGGAATGGCGGATGGTCATTAGCGACTAGCTAGGATCTGCTCAAGGGAAAGCAAATCCGTCGAATCGACACGATAGTCTGCCTCATGTAACGTCGTTTCCGGACCGACGCCGACAGCATACATACCCGCTGCGTGAATGGCCGTGATTCCTGCTGCTGCATCTTCTACACCGATACAACGTTCAGGTGCGACGTCAAGCGCCTCTGCTGCCCGTAAAAACACTTCAGGGTGTGGTTTTGACCGGGCGACGGTTGCCGCATCGACGATGTCGTCAAAATAATGCCGAACTCCAAGTGCCTCAACGACAGTCAACGCATTTTTAGAAGCTGACGCCATTCCGATCTTCAGCCCAGTCGCACGGATTTCGTCAAGGAACGCAATGATTCCCGGCAGAAGATCCTGTTCTGAGATGTGCTGGATCAACGTGACGTAATGGTCGTTCTTCTTCGTTGCGAGCGCAACTTTCTCTTGTTCCGTGAAAGCATCCTGCTTTCCGCCAAGTGTTAAAATCCGCTCCAGCGAATCAGTCCGACTGACGCCTTTCAGTGTTTCATTGAACTCCCGGTCGAACGGGATATCCAACTCCTCACCCAGTTGTTTCCAAGCCAGATAATGATACTCGGCTGTATCGGTAATTACGCCGTCCAAGTCAAAAATGACCGCTTCAATCGTTGGTGCCATTCGACATCCATCCTTTCATCCATCGTACATGAAAGACAAGAAATCGAATGATTTGCGCAAACGATTGCACTTGCCTCAAGAATTATTTTACCTGTTCCCCACATTGTTTGCAAGCGTTATCAAAAAACAAATCCAAATCATTAGTCTTTCCCCAAAGAAACCGTTTTCAATTTCAAGGGAATGTTTTACTTATTTCGCTCTTTACTGTTCGTTTTACAATTTTTAACTGTTATAATAAAAGCGAGTTTGACAGTCGAACCGAAGGAGTGACCAACTATGTTTCAGCGTGTTAAACAATTAATAGATGAACAGAGCCGCAGAATGCGCCGTTATGAAAAAACCGTTTTATTAATTAACAGTCTGGAAGCAGAAATGGAACAAAAAACGGATGAAGAATTAAGGATTTTGACACAATCCTTAAAAACCCGCCTTCAAGCTGGTGAGAAAATCGAAGCCCTCACCGGGACAGCGTTCGCGCTTGTCCGTGAAGCGAGCAAGCGGACACTCGGTCTTCGTCACTACGATGTCCAGTTACTTGGTGGATTGGCCCTTCTGTCCGGACACATCGCCGAAATGGCGACCGGTGAAGGAAAGACACTGGTCGCGTCACTTGCAAGTTTCACCCAGGCTTTACACGGTCAAGGGGTTCATGTCATCACGGTCAACGAATATCTCGCCCGGCGTGATGCGGAACAGATCGGTCAGATTCACCGGTTTTTAGGTTTAACGGTCGGCATCAATTCAGCAGAACTGTCATTCGAAGAAAAACAACAGGCCTATGCGTCTGATATTACATACGGAGTCGGAACGGAATTTGGTTTCGATTATCTGCGCGACCATTTAGTCATGCGACAAGAGGATCGTCTGCAACGCCCCCTCCGCTTCGCCTTGATTGACGAAGTCGACAGCGTCTTGATTGACGAAGCAAAAACACCGCTTATCATGGCGGAACGCGATACCGTCCATGAAGGATTACAGCAATTGGTTCGTCATGTCGTCAAAGACTTTAAAGAAGACGCTGACTATTCATACGACGAAGAAATCAAAGCGGTCGCCTTGACCGATCAAAGTATCGAGACGATCGAACGGATTTTCGGTATCGATCAGCTGTTCGCGGCCGAGCATGCCGTCCTGTTCCACTATGTCATCCAAGCACTTCGGGCCCACGTCGTTCTGAAACGGGATGTCGATTATATCGTCAAGGATGATAAAATCGCGCTCGTCGACTTATTCACCGGACGGTTGATGGAAGGACGAAGTTTATCGGATGGCCTCCATCAAGCGCTCGAGGCGAAGGAACACGTCAGCGTGACCGAAGAAAACCGGACGACGGCGCAAATTACGATTCAGCATTACTTCCGCATGTATCATCATGTGTCCGGAATGACAGGTACTGCTGCCACGTCTCGCGATGAATTTTTGAAGACGTACCGGATGGATGTTGTCTCAATTCCACCGAATCGTCCTAAAATTCGGATTGACGAAGCCGATGTCCTGTTCTTGACGAGTTCCGAGAAATATTCAGCGATTGCGGCAGCGACCGAAACGGCTCATTTGACGGGACAACCCGTCTTGATCGGAACGACTTCAATCGAACAATCCTTAAAGGTTGCCGATGTCCTTGATCAACGTCAGATCCCTTACGAAATACTGAATGCCAAGACCGTCGATCAAGAAATTCGGATTATCGAGTCCGCCGGCCGCCACGGTCGGGTGACGATTGCGACAAACATGGCAGGACGCGGAACGGATATCCTGCTTGATGATGCGGCGAAGGCGCAGGGCGGTTTGTTCGTCATCGGCACGGAACGGCACGAGTCCGTCCGGATCGATAACCAGTTGCGTGGTCGGGCAGGACGCCAAGGCGATCCCGGCCTGACCCGGTTCTACCTGTCGCTTGAGGATGATCTGCCCCGCCGGTTTGCGCGCGAACGGTTAGAGCGTGTCAAAAAGAAACTTGGTCCTGTCAACGGTCCGGTTCATGCAAAAGAAGCTCAGCAACTGATGGCCTATGCTCAGGAAACGTGTGAATCTGTCAACCGCAGTGTCCGTGACGACCTTGTCCAACTCGAGGAAGTCATCAGTGAACAGCGCCTTGCCATTTATCGTCTTCGCAACCAAATCGTTGATTCGGCGACGCTGGAACAATTTGTTCAGCCGTTTGCGGCTCGGACCATCCATTCCTATCTCGAGCAATATTTGACGGATGATCTCGTTCCGGAAGAATGGCCAATCGAATTATTGACGGCGGAACTGGAGCAGCTGCTGCATCAACCGGTTGAATTGGTCCTGGGTGACTCGATCGAGACCATCCAACAACAAATGGAACCGCTGATTACTTCAGTCGATCAAAAAATGGCCTTGCAGATTGCCGAAGATGAAGAGACGGCACGACGTTTCATGTTACTTGCCCTGGACGAACAGTGGACGAGTCACTTGACGGCGATGAACTCGCTCAAGGAAGGAATTCATTTACGCAGTTACGGTCAAGAACAGCCGGTTCGGATCTTCGAACGGGAAGGCATGGATTATTTCCGTTATGCCATCTTCAGTTTTGAAAAACAAGTCGTGTCTGGACTATGTCGTCTGGACGAGACTACTTTGCAAGGAGGACTGCTTCATGCAACCGTCGATTGATTCTGACATTCAACCCGCGCTTTACTTTACCGAGGATATGCCGATTGTCAAAGAAGACGAGTATGTCTTTCGCTATGCACTCAATCAGTTACCGAAACTCGGACCCAACCAGTTGGCGATCCATCTCTTTCAAGTGTTACAGACCGAACCGTTACACGTGATTGCGTTGTTCCAAAATACGCTTCCGCGTTCTTTCCAGCTGAATGATTTGGTCGTTCTCGTCCTGTCAGGTGACCAGCTCGTCGCCCGGAAAATATTCACGATTGAGGAAGTACCGGTCCTTCTTCCGACAGCGACCTTACCGCTTTGGCTCGAGTTTTCCGATGAAGAACAGTTCGTTGATTTATCGACGCTTGATGCACCGCTCGAACTCGTCTTCTCGAATGAACAGCTGACGGATCTCGTAATCGATGAGTCGTTCTCTGCTCCGGAACAGCGTTTGATTCGCCAAATCGCTTTCTCTCACCCTGCCCCGCCGACAGATGGATGGTCCCTGTTGCCGGTCTCGATTTTTAAACAGGAACAAAAGGTCGAGGCCATCGTGCTGGTCCGTAATCCGAGCGGACAGTCTCTCGAGCTGGATTCGCTGTCGTTTGAGTTACTGCTTGGTGATCAGGCCGTCGCTGCAACCCGGCATACTTCGCTGACCGTGTCCTCGCAGAGTGAACACGCAATCCGTTTAAGCTTTGATTACGTAGCACATCCGGCTGCTTCACTGGATTTACGGTATCTGCCGGAATAATCCCCTCAAAAAAATGGACTTCTCGTCAATGACGAAAAGTCCATTTTTGATTATCCTTTTAATAAACCGATCACACGTACATTAATCGCTTGCGGTTGGAATGCTAACATGTTTTCCATGTCTTGTGCAATCCGTTCCTGTACTTTTCCTGCTGTCTTGATGATCGACATCCCGTATTTGATATGGACCGAGAGACTGACCGTAATCGCACCGTCCACATCTTCGACCTTCACGAGTTTGACCATCTGTTTTTCCTGTAACTTCGAATCGTCCTGTGTAAAGGCAATTCCTTCTGTTTCCTGAACTGCTACCCCGGCAATCACTTCAATGACTTGTTGGGAAACGTTTACGACACCATCCGCATTGTTTAAGTTATATGACATACTTTCCACGCCCTTCATCTATTAATCGCTCTACTTTAAAGTGTATAGCATTTAGCCTTTTTTTGAAAGGTCTTGTCGTTCTTCGACGATTGGACGAATGTCGATTTCAATCAGTGGACGCATCAGGCGGACAACGAACGGATGAATGATTACTCCGACGATCAACAGGGCGACACCGATGACGACCAGCAAGGCGAGCCAAGTTTGCGGCACGAAGGCTGTCGTCGCGTACTGACGCCATGCCATGACGAAGAAAACATGAAGCAAGTAGACATATAAGCTGAGCTCACCCGCCCGTGTAACAAGCGGCAGACGACGCATCGGAACGAGCATCATGAATCCAAGCGATGCTGTAATCGACAGGAAGTAGATCACACTGTGCTTCAACACACCGATCCAGGCATCACTGTCATATTGTTCGACATACGGGAAGCGGTGCTTGAATGCATTCGCCAGAGCGACGATTTCTTGCGGCGTATCGCGCCACGCTTCATATAGGAGAAAACCGATGACACTCGCGAACGCCAGTCCGCCAATTAACCGGACATTCATTCTCCGTTTGAAGCTTTTTGGCATTTCAAAAATCCGGATGAACTCATGTTCCGACAAGTAGTTACCGAGCAGGAAGTAGGGATAAAACATGATCAATTTCCGTAAGGCCAAAAAACCTGTGTTTTCGAGCTCAAAGCCGTACAATAAAGCAAAGGCGAGTCCGAACCAGACATACCCACGTAGATGGACGACATACGGTGTAACGATATACCAGACGACCATGACGAACAAATACCAGAGTGCCCAGTAGGGACGCAACAGATGCGTGCCGAGATTTTGTCCGGACAACAACGGCAATCCTTCTCCAAACGTTGCCCATGAACCAATCAGGATTTGCCAGACACAATAGACGGCAAACAGTTGGATGACACGCAAGTACTTGTTTTCACGGAAGAAGTAGCCGCTTAAAATAATAAATAATGGCATGTGAAACGAATAAATGATCAAGTACACCGTTTCGAGTAACTTTCCATCGTAATCAAACCGTAAATCCGTCAGCATATGACCAATTACTACGAAAATGACAAGGAATCCTTTGATATTATCAAACCACGGATTTCGATTCATGTTACACTACCCCTTATACTCCCTCGAAAGGAACGATTGTTTTATGAAAAAAGCACTAGTCATTCTCTCGGTCGTCGCAAACGTCGTCCTCCTCGCCCTATTGCTCGGACGCAAACCGATCGAGTTATTCGAGCAGGCCTTTCCTGCCACCACTACACAACCCATCACGACATTCCAATATACGAAAAATCCGAACTACGTCCGGTTGAATAGTCTCTTTCATACTTATCAATACCCAAAATCACCGAATTCTGTCATGCTCGGTGACTCCATGACGAATTTTGGTGATTGGCGGATTTTGCTCAATGATCCGACAATCGTTAACTTCGGGATTCCCGGCGATACGACGGAAGGATTTTTGACCCGGCTTGACCTGATTGTCGAGTTGAAACCGAAACGTGTCTTCCTGATGGGCGGCATCAATGACATCCGTCACTTCACTCCGATTCCGACCATTACGGAAAACATGACGACGATCGTGACGACGCTGCGAAAAAATAACATTGATGTCGTCATTCAGTCAACACTACCCGTCGCACCCAAGTATTCCGATTCGGTCCGCGTCAATCGTGACGTCGAAGCCCTGAACCGGAATCTTGAACAACTTGCGAAATCTGCTGGTATTCCCTTTGTTGATTTACGACCTGAGTTGACCAATCAGCAAGGTTACCTTCAAAACCGGATGACGTACGACGGGCTTCATTTGGTCGGTGGCGGCTATCTTCGATGGAGCGACGCACTCAAACCGTTTGCTGAAAAAATTCAGATTACGGAAAACAAATAACAGTCATTAAAAAAGGAGATTCCGATTTTTACGGAATCTCCTTTTTTCAGCACTCATCTACACGGTGACAGGCACCATGTCATTAGTCTTCCTGGTTTTTGACACCCATGTATGCGGCAACGCTTGATGCTGAAAATACAGCAATTGCGACGATACCGACTGCAATCCATACCACTTGATCCATCATTTTTCCCCCTTGTATGTAACCGTTCACTTTCTTTTTTTAGCGTACACGAAATTCGTCAAGAAAGAAACACATTTTCTATGTCTAACGACTAGACGTTTCGGGAAAAAGTAACTATAGTAGAAGGACAAGTATAAATTGTCAGAAAATTCGATTATTTAAAAAGGAGGTGATTCTGATGTCAACCCCAATCCTGAAACCCCGATTTCAGATGAAGCAACAACAACGAAGTATAGTCAACTTTAGTTATTGGCTTGTCATCGGTATCATTGGATGGACGATGATCAGTTTCGTAACCGGACTTCGCAATCAGCTGGCGGGTCTCCCAATCTACGAAAGCATCCCGCTTGTGTTGGCTGTCCTCTTAACCACCGGCGTCCTGTTAAAAATGGCCCGGGATGAATGGTGGATCCGGTATCTCAATCGTCAAACCCAGTTTTACATCGGTCATGAAACCGTCGTGACCTGGTGCCTCATCATCGATAGCATGTGGTTGATCCGTAAACCGATGCGCCGTGAACTCCGTCACCTCTACCGACACATCACCCAAACGAAAACATCATCAGAAGCCATCGAGACGCTTGCGAACGAGCTCGTCGAACGTGGTGTCCTCATCGTCTATTCCCGTCCTAAGAGCGACCATCCTGCTTGAACAAAAAAAGAGCATGGAATGTCAGGACATCTGCTCCCTGCATCCCGTGCTTTTTTGCTGTCGTTATTTTTGAGTCAGCCATTCTGCTGCTGCTTCGATCGTCGGCATGACGAGCTGATGACCGTGGTTTGACCAGGTCACATCAACCGTAGCTCCTGCCTGTTCAAAAATCGCTTTCAAATCTTCCGTCTCCGAAGCCGGACAGATTGGATCGTTCGTTCCGGCTCCGATAAAGATTCGAACCCGCGACGAATCCGGTAACGTCACACCGCGACGCGGTACCATCGGATGCAATAAAATCGCCTGTTCAAATAACCGTTCTTCAAACATCATATTCGCTGCGATGTTGGCACCATTCGAATAACCGACCGGGATGACATCTTGAAGCGAAAAGTCCGACGTGCGGCTCATGTCTTTCACGAACTCCATCAAACGGGCTGTCCGGAGGGCGAGATCCTCTTCATCAAAAACCCCTTCCGCCAATCGTTTGAAGAATCGGGGCATTCCGTTTTCCGTCACCTCACCCCGGACCGACAGATAACCGGCCTCCGGATCGAGGAGCCGGACGAGTCCGACTAAATCCTGTTCCGTCCCGCCTGTTCCGTGCAATAAAAGAAAAATGGGTGCGCCTGGTCGTTTAGCAGGTTCAAATAAATGAATCATATGAGTCTCCCCTTTGGTAGTCTGATGGGTGCGACATGTCCTTCAATTGTCGCCCGGTGTGCTTCGAACTGTTCCGGTAATTTTAACGCTTCTCCTAATACTTCAAATGCTTCATCGACCGCAAATCCCGGATTATCGGTGGCGATTTCATGCAGAATCCGTCCACGGTCGTGGAAGTAGACCGATGTAAAGTAATTCCGGTCTTTCACTTCTGTCGTCATCAAGCCAAACGTATTGATTTGTTTCATCCAGTCCATTTGCTGTGCCTGATCATCGGCCCGCCACGCGATATGGTGGACGGTCCCGGCACCCGGTCGCCCAACCGGTACGTTCGTATGCAGGATATCGACGGTGTTGCCGAATTCGCCTTCCGCTTCATAACGATCCATCGTCTCGGAACGTTTCGCAACCGTTAATCCGAATGCATCCGTTAAGAGACGTCCTGTATCTGCCGGATCATGCGACAACAAGGTCGCACCGGCAAACCCTTTGATGGCGACATCGGTTGAGATGCCGTCGATTTCAAAGCGGCTGTTTGCGCCTTTGCTGCGTTCGACGAGTTCAATCTGTAATCCGTGCGGATCCTGAAAGACAAGTTGTTTTTCGCCGAAACGTTCGGCTTCTTCAAAGACAACTCCTTTTTCCGTCAAACGGTTTTTCCAAAAGTCATAGCTCCCAGTCGGAATCGCATATGCCGTCGTTCCAACCTGCCCCGCTCCGACTTTCCCCTGCTGCATGCCTTCAAACGGGAAAAAGGTGATAATCGTCCCGGGTGCACCCGATTCATTGCCGAAATAAAAATGATAGGTTCCCGGATCGTCAAAGTTGACCGTTTTCTTGACGAAACGCAGACCAAGCGTCGTACCGTAAAAATCAAGATTTTCCTGTGGATTACCGACCATTGCTGAAATGTGATGAATGCCTTTCGTTTTCATATTCGTTCGCACTCCCTTCTTTCATTTCCTTTAACACAATAATAGTAACTTATTTACTAAAAGTAAACCATTATGCTTAAACATCTCTTTTTTGGAACCTTTCTTCCATTTATCCGTAAGAATAAGAGATACTTCAACTGGACCATGCACTTTATCTGAATGAAGGAGGACTGATTCCATGCTTGAAATTAAAGCCATCACGAAACGATTCGGGTCGTTCACAGCGGTCGACGATTTATCATTCGAAGTGCCGGAAGGACAGATTTTCGGATTACTTGGAGCGAACGGAGCCGGAAAAACAACGACGTTCCGGATGTTGCTCGGTTTATTGCAACCGACAGAAGGGTCGATCACGTGGAAAGGACAACCGATTCCTTTATCAAAAATCGGTTACCTTCCTGAGGAACGTGGCTTGTATCCGAAAATCCGGGTCGATGAACAATTGATTTTTTTAGCTGAACTCCGCGACATGAAACGAAAAGATGCCAAAGCCTCTTTACTCGAATGGCTCAACTACTTCCAGATTCCGCAGTACGAAAAGATGCGGGTCGAACAATTATCAAAAGGAAATCAGCAAAAAATCCAGCTGATTTCTGCCGTCCTACATAAACCCGACTTATTAATCCTCGACGAACCGTTCAGCGGACTTGATCCCGTCAACGTCGAACAGTTGAAAAAAGCGGTCCGGAAACTGACGGCAGAAGGCACGACAATCGTCTTCTCAAGCCACCGGATGGATCATGTCGAGGAACTGTGTGAACATGTCGCCATTCTCGATCACGGGAAACCGGTTGTCGCCGGGTATCTTCCGGAGATCAAGGCAGGATACGGCAAGACACGTGTCTTATTGACGACCGATGCGCCTGCCCTGCTTTGGGATGCACTGCCGGGCATTCTTCAAGTCGAATCGGACGGAACCGGTCACAGCTTACAAGTCGAGTCAAAAGAGGCGGCCGACTTGCTGCTCCGTCATTTGATTACAGAAGGATTCCATGTCGAGCGATTCGTATGGGATCAATTATCCCTGCAAGACATCTTCATCGAGGAGGTTGGAAAACGTTATGAACCGTAAATTCCTGACATTGTATCGTTTCAGTCTGTTTCAAAAATTACGGGCGAAAAGTTTTCTGATTTCGACCGTCCTGATGGTCGTGTTCCTTGTCGGATTCAGCAACATCGAGCGGATCATCGACTGGTTCTCGGGAGACGATCCGAAAATCGCGGTCGTCAGCTCGCTTGAAGCTCCGATCGTTCCGGTTCTAAAAGAAGTCGGCATCAAAACAAAGATCACCGAAAAAGATTATTCCCTGAAGCAGGCACGACAAGTCGTCGACAAAGGGACGTATGACGCAGTCGCTTTGTTGTCCGACGATCCGTACCGGGTGACGTTAATCAGTGCCAGTCCGGAACAGGAGTTGCAGACACAACTGTCGACTGCTTTAAAACAAGTCCGTGACCAGACGATCATTACGGACGCCGACGTCGATCCGGCATTGCTTGCTTCGCTTGCTGCTCCCATCGACGTGAAACAGGAATTGACCTCAACCGGCGGTAAGAGCGAGGACGAATTATTCGCCGCGTCGGCTCTCGTCTATGTGTTGCTGTTCCTGATGTACTTTACGATTGCCATCTACGGCGGCATGATCGTGACGGAAATTGCCAATGAAAAATCATCGCGTGTCATGGAATTGCTGATTTCTGCCGCCAGCCCGATTCAGCATATGTTGGCGAAAATCACCTCGATCGCCACCGTCAGTCTGATTCAATTATCGTTACTCGTCGGAGTCGGCTATTACAGTGCCCAAAGCAGCAGTCTGTTTGATCAGCTGTCGCTTGATTCACTGAGCGTCAAGACGATTGTGTATCTGTTCGTCTTCTTCTTGCTCGGTTATCTGCTGTATGCGACGCTGCTCGCCGCCCTCGGTTCGCTCGTCAGTCGGGTTGAAGATGCCCAACAGGTCACCTTGCCGGTCATCATGTTGATCGTCGCTGCTTTCACGGTGTCGATTTTCAGCCTGAACGCCCCGACGAACCAGGCAGTCGTCATCCTGTCATTCGTGCCGTTCTTTACCCCGATGTTGATGTTCTTACGTGTCATGCTGACGGAAGTCCCGGTCTGGCAAGTCGCGTTATCCCTCCTCCTGATGGGAATCAGCATCGCCCTCGCCCTGTTCGTCGGAACACGATTCTATCGCGGGGGTGTCCTCTTTTACGGATCAAATCCGTTGAAGCAACTGCGTCGTATTTTAGGTGGCCGCCAGTAGTAGTTTACAAGACGAACCGTTTCCGCTATCGTTAGGTGAGAAAAAGCCTTGAGGAGGAATTACGTTATGCGGTCTCGTTTTTGGGCAGCGATTTTATTCACAGCTGCCGCCATCGTCTCGTCCCTTGTCATGTTTACGAAATTTCCACAAGCAAGTGAGACATGGAAGCTGGTCCTCGCTTATGGCGGAGTGACATTCATCGTCAGTTTATTTTATTGGTCTTTCGTCGCTGTACGCGTCCAGTCCTCCCGTTTATATGGAAGCTGGATCGGCGTCTTTATCGGTGGAACAACAGTCTTACTCGTTTGTGTCGCTCGTTTCCTGATTCGGGGAGACTTCATGATGATTTTAAAATGGCAGGCCATGCTTGGCAGTCTGACTTTAAACTTCGGATATGTCGGCTGGGTGCTTGTCATCGCAAATGCCTTCATCGGTTTCTTGATTGGACGGACACGACAAAAAGGACGCCGGGCACCACGTCCTGCGCCACAGCGTTAATTCATTTAAAACAGAACTGACTTGAACGTCAGTGTTCATACAAACGAGGAAGACGGATATTACATCCGCCTTCCTCGTTTGTTTATCCTTCCGTTCGGATCGTTTATTTACGGTGATAACGTGCCCGGTCAACTGATTGACTGAACTTCGTATAACAATCGGTTACTGTCGTCTCGGTTTCTTCCGTCAGACGATTGAGGTATTCATCGAGTTGAAGCATCGTCGGGAGTTTGTCCGCAAACAATTCGAACGTCTCGTTCGCCTCTTCCCGTTGCAGTTCCCCCGCCTCCATGACTGCTTCCACCAATTCGTGAAAAATCCGCTGTTCCGTCGCACTCATGGTCTGTTCAATCCGTTTGACGTCTTCGTCATACATTAAATCGAACAGGCGCATCCGTTCTTCCAGTTGTTGTTCAATCATTGTTTCATCTTGTCCCATCGTCTGTTCATACGCCAATCGCATTTCTTCGAGCGGCGTTCTTTCCTGCATGACGAACTTCAAGGACTCCCCGGTCCAGATGTGTCGTGCCAAGTAACTGGAATCGATATGCAGGGCCTCCGCCAAAGATTCGATATACGCTTTCGTCGGATACACTTCGCTGAGTTCCGTACGACGAATGAAATAGGGGGCAACCCCAAGATTTTCCGCCAACTGGTCGATTGAAATTCCGGCACGTTCCCGTAAGATTCGGATGCGGTCACCGTATCCCCGGTAAGGTGAATGGTCCAGCATATTATCCCTCCTCGCTATGCTATTATCATACCCTTGAATCGGGTATCGGATACATCGAACTTTCGCACGATTTTTTCATCAGATGCCGCGGATAGCGGACCCATAAAGGCAAGATACTGATGAAATAACAGCCGGTGACGATTCCGATCCAGGTGAAGGATAAGGGAAGAAACGGACCGATTTCCAGTCCCCCATTCGATAAGATGACCTGAAAGAGCAACCAGGCATGAAAAATCGAAATGAAGTACGGAACCATCAAGACCGTACCGTATTTGATGAACAGGAAACGACGGATGCTCCGTTTACTGAAACCGAGCGCAGACAATGTCTTTAACCGCTTTTGTTCACGTTCTGCCGTCATCTGCATCCAGACGTGCAGGAAGCTCGCATTGATGACAAACAGCCAGACCGTCAACAGAATGACAACAAACGAGACCAGCCGGATGATGCGAATCCCGTCCAGTTTATCTTCCGTCTCATTGATCAGCTGGTACGGAACCGGAGTGTTTTTACCTAGCTCTGCTTTGGATTGAATTTCCCGGACAATCGACATCCAACGCGTCCAGCGGTCCGTCCCGTAATCGGCATACGATGGTGTATCAAAGACACGGATATGGAATACCGGACGATCCATCGTGGTAAAAGCACGGTCACTGACGACGAATAATGTTTCAATCCGGTCATTGTACCCGAATAGCAGACGATGTTCCGCCATCGGCTCAAGCCGGTAGCCGGCTTGCTTCATCCCGGCTTTTGCTTTTTGCATCGTCGGTGTCACTTCCTTGACTTGAACCGGACGGGCCGGAATCATGAAAGTTTGTTTGTCCGTCAACAGCGTCCGTTGCTCATGACCCAGATGCTTCATCAGTTCGTTATAATCCGATAACGGAATTACGTACCGGGTCTTGACTCCTTTGAGCCGGACATCCTGCCGGTATTTGTCCGGAAACGTTTTTGTCATCGTCCGTTCCAGTTTTTCCAGACGTTCGGACGGGACGGCAGCTTCTTCGTAATAGACCAGTCCGAATTGATTGTTCGACGACAGATCAAATCCGATCAGTTGAAAGATAAAGACGAGACCGACGGCCGTCAAAGCACAGGAGGTCAAGATTGTTCCGAGCGCGACCAGCGTACTGTTCGTTTTTAACTGAATCGCGATTTCCGAGACGATTAACTTCCGTAACGACAACCGTCGCGGACGATACAGTTTAAGCACCATCGGGATGACGTGACGGCAGAAAAAGAACGAGCCGACAAAGATGATGAAAGGAAAGACGAACAGAAAGGTATCTTGTTGTGTCAATGCCGTGAAATATCCGTAAAACAGAATGAGCACTGCCACTCCCTGCATCGTAAGACCAAACCGGATCCGGAAGCGCGAACGGGACCGGACAGGACGATCCGGTCGGAATCTATAAATCGCGAGGACGGTCGCAATCAAGAGGGTCAGGAGCGCACCTGCAATCAACACTAAAAACGAGGTAAGGGACAGTTCGATCGTCAGTCGCGGTAAGAACATGACTTTTTCAATCGAGAGTAACATCAGTTTCGTCAGGACGACACCGAGCGTGATACCGCCGATGATCGCCAGCCCGCCGACAATCAGGATTTCAATCATAAAATATTTCAGGAAATGCGAAAATCCGCTTCCGAGCGTCCGCATCACCCGTAAATCGTTTTTCCGGTGCTCGAGCATCGTATACGTTGTCGAATAAATAAACAAGATACTAAAAAACAGGATGATGACTTCGGCAATGAATACAAACAGCATCGTCAGTTCGATGACCTGATTGAGTTGACTTAAAACTTTGGCGATGTTCTGAAACGATTCGCTGACGACGAGGTTCCAGTAACTCGTCGCAATCGTCATCGCGACGATGATCGTCAACGCGTATCCATAGTAGAGACGCTGGTACCGCTTGATGTTACGTAGGGCGTATTGCAGATAAGTGATGTTCATCCCCTCCTAATAACGAGAGCGACTCAATGACACGCTGAAAGAAGACCCGGCGTGGTTCATCCCGGAACAATTCCGTTTGAATGCTGCCGTCTTTCAGGAACAGGACGTGATTGCAATACGAGGCGACCGTCGGATCATGGGTGACGATGACCATCGTCATGCCTGCCGCATTCAATTCTGCCAGCAATTCCATGACGTGTTTCGTCGCCTGAAAATCAAGAGCGCCCGTCGGTTCGTCCGCGAGCATCAGCCGCGGTGCGTGAATCAGGGCACGCCCGATCGCCGTCCGTTGCCGTTGCCCGCCGGATACTTCATCCACCTGTTTGTCGAGCAATTCGTCAATCTGCAACCGTTTTGCGAGATGTTGCATTTCTTCCCGGGCTTCCTTCGTCTTTTTTCCGCTGAGCATCAGAGGAACGAGCATATTTTCAGCCACCGTCAACGAATCCAGCAAGTTGAACTCCTGAAAGATGATTCCGAGCGTCTCACGCCGGAAGCGGGTTGTTTCTTTCCGTTTGAACGTTGCCGTATCGATATCTTCAATCAAAATCGATCCCCAACTGGGTTGATCGAGTGTCGCGAGCAGGTTGATCAAGGTCGACTTTCCGCTGCCGGACGGTCCCATGACGGCGACCATCTCCCCTTCCTCCACCCGAAAGTTGATATCCGTCAATGGTTGTTCCGTCACTTTTCCGGGATAGACTTTTCCTAACTGTTTGACTTCAATCATGTTGTTTCCCTCCTACCAGTGTAAGACGACAAGTCGTTCCGACACCTTCCGTGCTGTCGAGTTCAATCGTATGCCCGAGCTTCAGACAAATCTGACTGACGAAGTACAGTCCCATCCCGGTTGATTCTCCGTAACGTCGTCCATTTTCGCCCGTGAAAAATGCATTGAAGACACGCGGGACGTCACGTTTCGGAATCCCGACGCCGTCATCTTCAATCGTCAGCACGATTTTCCCGGATTGTTCGACCGCCCGAATGCAGACTTCGTGACCATGACCGGCTGTATATTTGACGGCATTCGTGATCAATTGCAACACTAAAAAGCGGAACCACTTCGAGTCGGTATAGATATAAAAATCCGGTGAGAGTTCCAGCTTCGGATACACTTTATTTTTGACGAACAGCCGTTTTTCCTGATTGATGATACTCGTCACCAGCGTCCGAAGATTTAAACGCTCCGCCTTCAAGTCCGTTTCAATCGCTTCGAGACGCGACGAATACAGCATCTGATCCAGTCCGATTCGCATCCGGTCGACTTCATGGCGTAAGTCCGCCTGGAACTGTTCCCCCGGATGCTCGAGAATCAATTCGATGACCGAAAGCGGCGTCTTCATTTGATGAATCCATTGATCGACGTACCGGTGCCGTTCCTTTTCCTTCCGCCGCTCCGCAAACAGACTGTTTCGAAAGACGGTCTGTTGCCGTTCTAAAAAGTGTTCGACGGCTGCCGCAAGCGGTTCGTCGCTGTCCGCCCGGATGGGTTCTGCGACCGATTGAATCGGTGTCTGCAATCGTTTGAGCAACGGTAACATACTAAAGAAACGGTAACTTAAATAAATCAGCAAGGCGATTGCATTTAAAAGAGCAATATAAAAAAAGGCAGCCGGGCGATAGAGGTCATATAACCATAAGATGAGGAACAAGGCTACCATCTGTCCGCTGAAGAAAAGAATGCCCGGAATCGTATGTCTGAAAAAAAGTCTCATTTGTCGAGGACCAGTTTATAGCCGACTCCCCGGACCGTTTCAAGGCCCCCGATTCCGATTTCCGCCAGTCGTTTCCGTACACGGGTGATGTTGACGTTCAGCGTGTTTTCATCGACGAACGCTTCATCATCCCAAATCCGTTCCAACAAGTCACCCCGACTGACAATCCGTGGACTCACCGTCAATAACATCTCTAAAATCAATCCTTCTTTTTTCGATAGTTCAATAGACCGTTCCTCATGTTCGACGATATAACGATCCAAATACAATGTCAGACCGGCACGACTGACCGTCCGCTCCTCACTCTCCTGGGACAATGTCCCGTACGCACGTCGAATCTGACTTTTGATTTTCGCAATGACGACGGCTCCCTGGAAGGGTTTGACGATATAGTCATCCGCTCCATATTCGAGTGCCATGACTTGATCCATCTCCCCGACACGGGCCGAGATGAACAGGATGGGTGCCCGCGTCTTCATCCGGAGCTGACGGCACCAATAAAATCCGTCAAACTTTGGCAAGTTGACGTCCAACAGGATGACGTCCGGTTGCGTTTCTTCGAATCGAGCGACGACATCTCCTAATCCATCTTCGTGAATGACATGAAAATCGTACCGTTCCAACAGTTCTTTTAATAACAGTGCAATCTGTTGATCGTCTTCTACTAATAAAATGGTTTCCATCTGCAGATTCAACTCCTTCTTCCTCCATGATACCGAACAAAAAATGGACTGGAAACGATTATTCGTTTCCCGCCCATTTGAATTAGATGACGATCCGCCGATAAGCACGCACCGTGACGAGATAGTACAACAGATAAACGATGGTATAACAACCGATTGCAAGTGACATCGGTAACCGCAAATCATAGTTCAACAATTTTTGCAGAACTTGCATCGCAAACAGACTGTGGACCAGACCAAGCAGATACGGCAAGACGAACATGAAACCGACCGAGCGTCGGATGATACCGGTCTGCTCTTGCTGATCGACACCAATCTTTTGAATGATTTCAAACCGTTGTTTCGATTCTTCTGCTTCCGCAAGCATTTTAAAGTAAATGATGGATCCAGTCGCCAGTAAAAAGACGAGTCCGAGGAATCCGGCGGCAAAGGCAAGCAATCCTGTCGTCGCCGTCGTCATGGCGTAGACCGGATAATAGGCTGCCATCTCTGTCTCTGCTTTTTCACCATACAACTGCTCCAGTCGGTTGATCAGCCCGTCATCCGACCGTTCGTCGGAGAACTGATAGTTCGTCAGCATGGCAGCTTTTTCCGGCATTATCGCAAAGGCATCATCCGAAACAGCAAAGGCCAACCGTTTTTTCGCATACAGTTGAGTAAGTGGTAGATTCGTCGCACCGGTAATCCGAAAGGACGAATGTGTGTCTTTAAACGTCACTCCGATTGGGGACCGAACGGATTCCTCCAATAAATCATTGCCTTTGAACGTCTCAAGGACAATCGCTTCGCCTGTTGCCGGTTCGGGTAGCACACGTTTTCCGTTACTCTTCGCGAGCTTCTGATAATCGGAATAACTGATATAACTGAACTGTCCGGGTTCCCCGTCAAACGCGTATGTCTGGTACGACGTCGTAAACGACAGCGGATTCGGCAGCTCCTCGAGCGTATGATTGACGTTCTTGACGTTGACCATCGTCCGCGACTCAATTGTCTGATTCGATGACCGGATTAATTTTTCTGCCTCTGCTTGTTTGCTTGCAACTGACAAGCTGTATGGCATTTGTTCCTCGACCGTCCGATCGATGTAATAGTAGATCGATGTCGCTGTCCCGACTGTCGTCAGCGTGACGGCAGTGATGACGGTGATCGTCGACAACATGACAGCATTCGATTTAATCCGCGATATCAATTGCCCGTGTAAAATCAAGTTCGTGCCACGGTAATGCCGAAGGCGTTTACTGACGACACGCAGTAAAAAAATCGTGAAGTAGCTCATCGTGCCGAACGTTCCGACAATGATACAGACCATCAAAATCGGTGCGACGATTGTAAAGTGAGCGAGCAACGGTTTCCCCGTCAAGTAATAACCGGTACCAATCAATAAGACGGACACTACGGCAAGAACCGGATGCACTTTCGGGATGGTTTCAACCTGCTGTTTCGCCTTAAACAATTCGATCAAGGTAAACCGGTAAATCGTCCGGGCTGAACGGAGCGCAATCACAAGGAAGATTGTCAAGAAGACAACAACCGTCTGACCGATTGCACCGGCGTTGATCGAAAAATCTGCTTCAATCGTCATTCCCATCACGTACGCCAACAGTTGGACAAAATACTTCGAGGCGACCGTACCAAGCAGAACTCCAATCAACAGCCCAATCAATCCATACCCCATCGTCTCAAGAAACAGCAACTTCGCAATCTGTTGGCGTTCGAGACCAAGTAAGGCATACAGACCGATTTCCTGTTTCCGGCGTCGTAAGAAAAAATCACTCGAATACCAGATAAAGATGGCGGAAAAGAGTGCCAGAATCACACTCGAACCTGTAAAGACCGTCCCGAGTTTTCCGTACAATTCATTGGCTTGTAACATCGCTTCATTGGAGCGGATTGCTAAAAACGTATAGTAAATTAAAATCGCAAACGTGACAGCACCGAGATACATCACATTCTGACGGATGTTCTTTAAATTCCGGAAAGCTAACTTAAACAAGTTCACGAACCGCACCTCCGAGTTCACGTTGAACTTCCATGATCTGCTCGAAAAACTCTTTGCGTGTCCCGAACTGATGAATTTCACGGAACAATTCGCCGTCTTTGACGAACAGAACCCGTTCCGCATACGACGCGGTTACCGGATCATGCGTCACCATCAAAATCGTCGCCCCCTGTTCGTTCAGACCGGCCATTGCTTCAAGCAGACCGGTCGCTGATTTTGAATCGAGTGCACCGGTCGGCTCATCCGCTAAAATCAGTGACGGCTGATGGACGATTGCACGTGCGGCGGCCGTTCGTTGTTTTTGACCACCAGACAGTTCGGACGGCCGTTTCGCGAGTAACTCCCCGATTCCAAGCTCTCGGGCGACAGATGCGACCCGAACCAAAATATCGGCTTTCGGGACCTGCTGTAACGCAAGCGGTAAGGCAATGTTTTCTTCGATGGTCATCGTATCGAGCAGGTTAAAATCCTGAAAGATAAAACCAAGCTGTTCCCGCCGAAAACGGGCCAGCTGTTTTTCCTTCATTGCGGTCACATCTTCCCCGTTAATCTGAATCGTACCGTCCGTCGGTTGATCGATCGTTGACAATAGATTTAACAATGTTGATTTTCCGGCTCCAGACGGACCCATGATACTGACGAATTCTGCGTCGTGAATCGTCAGTGTCGTCGGCCGGAGAGCCTCGTGTCGGGCATTTTTCGTCTGATAGACTTTCGTAATCTGTTCTGCGTGTAAGATGGCTTTCATGATGTGTTTCCTCCCGTATTCTTCATGTTGCTTTTAGTATAAGGAACACCATTCCTTTCAAAGAATCGGCTAGACTTTCATTCATCTTACAAAACAGTAAGCTCGGGTATGAGACGACAAAAAAAGCCCCCTCATCTAGGACAAGGGGACTGATTCGGTGTGTAATTATTTATGTGTTGCTTTGAAGAGTTCTGTTTCGCCTGCGACAACAGATGTTCCTTCAGCCGGTACTGCAGAAAGTGTAAATTGATCGTGGTTCGTCACGATGATTGGTGTGATTGTTGATGGTGCGTTCGCACGGATGAAGTCGAGGTCGAATTCAACAAGAACGTCACCGGCTTTCACTTTATCACCAGATTGGACGTGTGCTGTGAAGCCTTCACCTTTAAGGTTAACTGTATCTAATCCAACGTGGATCAATAACTCAAGACCGTCTTCGCCTTTAAGACCAATCGCGTGTTTTGTCGGGAAAATGGTTTCGACCGTTGCGTTGATCGGTGAAACGACTTTACCTTCCGTTGGTTCGATGGCGATACCGTCGCCCATCATTTTTTGCGAGAAAACTTGATCGGGTACGTTCTCGATGCTGACGATTTTACCTGTAAGGGCAGAAGCAATTTTCGTGTTTCCTTCATCATTACCACCAAACAATTTTTTAAAGAATCCCATGATACTATCCCTCTACTTTCTCGATCGTTTTCTTCTTGACGAAGATTCGATTTTTTTATAGGAGCCAGTTAAATACGAACTCGCTCACGTTCTCACAAAAAGCATACGTTTGTAACTCTGGTTTTGCAAGTATTTTTGTGTGATAATAGTTAGAAATCACAAGGAGGCGCTTACATGTTAACATTTTCAGAACTTACATATGTCCGTCCTGACCTGAACGTCCTTGAAACTTCCATGCATGCTGCAATCGCTCGTTTGCGTGAAGCAACTGAGGTAGACACAGCAAACAATGCCATCTCTGAGATTAATACCCTTAGAAATCAATTTGAAACAGCCAGTCAACTCGTGGAGATTCGTCACACGATCGATACACGCGATGGTTTCTATGAAACGGAGCAAGGTTTCTTTGACGAAGCCGGTCCGGTTTATCAAGGATATGTCTCGAGTTATTATCAAACGTTGACGACGCATCCCCTCCGCTCTTCACTTGAATCCACATGGGGGAAACAACTTTTCTTACTGGCGGAAGCCAGCTTAAAAACATTTTCTGACGCCATCATTCCAAAACTCCAGGAAGAAAATCGTCTGGCAAGTGAATATACGAAGCTGATGTCGGCGGCGCAAATTGAATTCGACGGCAAGACATTGAACTTGTCCCAGTTTGGTCCATATCTTCAGTCGGCCGACCGGACTGTCCGAAAAGCCGCTTCTGAAGCACGTTACGGCTACTTAAAAGAGCACGGCGACGCGATTGATACGATTTACGACAAACTTGTTCATGTCCGGACCGATATCGCGAAGACACTTGGTTTCCCGTCATTCGTTGAACTCGGTTACGCCCGGATGTTGCGTGTCGATTACGATCAATCGATGGTCGAAAACTACCGGGAACAGATTCTCGAGACGATCGTTCCGATTGCAACATCCCTCAAAGAACGCCAGCAACGCCGGATTGGTGTCGATTCTCTTTATTATTACGATGAAGGATTTGCTTTCAAATCCGGAAATGCGACACCACAAGGCGAAGAAGCGTTCATCATCGAAGGCGGAAAGAAAATGTACCGCGACATGTCACCGGAGACAAACGAGTTCTTCGAGTATATGCTCGAACGCGGCGCACTCGACTTGACGGCCAAACCGGGGAAAGCCGGCGGCGGTTATTGTACGTATATCGCTGATGAAAAACTGCCGTTCATCTTCTCGAACTTTAACGGAACGGCCGGCGACATCGATGTTCTGACACACGAAGTCGGACACGCCTTCCAAGTCTATGAGAGCCGTCATTTCACGGTGCCGGAATATGGATTCCCGACGTACGAAGCGTGTGAAATCCACTCCATGTCGATGGAATACTTCGCTTACCCGTGGATGGAAGAATTCTTCGGCGATCAGACGGCGAAGTATAAGTTCAGTCACCTTGCCGGTGGCGTCACATTCTTACCATACGGCGTCGCAATCGATGAATTCCAGCATGTCATCTACAATCAACCGGAACTGACACCGGCAGAACGCCGGACGGCATGGCGTGATATTGAGAAGAAATATCTGCCACACCGGAACTATGAAGAAAATGATTATCTCGATTCAGGTGCCTGGTGGCACCAGCAGGGTCACGTCTTCGGCAGCCCGTTCTATTATATCGATTATACGCTCGCACAAGTCTGTGCCTTCCAGTTCTATGCCTGGATGGAACAAGACCGGGAAGCCGCTTGGAAATCGTATCTCGAGCTCTGTAAAGCCGGTGGATCGGAAAGCTTCCTGACACTCGTCGAACGCGCCGGACTGAAATCACCATTCGCTCCTGGTACGGTCGGTGCAGCCGTCGAACCGATCAAAGCTTATTTATCAGAAACGGATGATCTCGCACTCGACCGTGTTTGATTGATTCGCAAGAAAGAACATCAAAAAACGAACCGCCGGATTCCTGATTAGGGTAATCTTCGGTTCGTTTTTTGATTGGTTGTTTCACGAGAAGAATCGAAAGAAAGTTCCGTTCAAACGAAAAATGACCGCTTCCCACCATCAGACGGGAAGCGGTCATTTTGTATCATCGAGCCGGTCATCATCCCGACAGTTTAATATCCTCTTGATACCGGTCATACCAGATTTCAAATTCATCGGCTGGAACCGGACGGGAGTAATAGAAACCTTGACCATATTCACAGTCCAGTTTTCGTAAATTCTCTCCCTGTTCGGCTTGTTCGATTCCTTCCGCCACGACATCATATTTTAACGTGTGGGCGAGTCGGATGATCGTCTCGATCAACGGTGCGTTTGAACAGGCATCGGTCCCGCTGATAAACGACCGATCAATCTTCAGACGCTGAATCGGAAGACGGCTTAAATACGACAGCGAGGAATAGCCGGTCCCAAAGTCGTCGATCGCCAGTCGGTAACCGAGCTGATGCAACGTCTGCAACGCATCGAATACGCGTGTATCGGAAAAGACACCAAATGATTCTGTAATTTCAAGTTCCATCCGTTGTTCAATCCCGGGATAACGGTCCCTGACATCCGTTAACAACTCGACGATTCGTCCCGAGACCAACTCTTTGACGGATAGATTGGCAGACACACGAAGCGACGCAAGCGGTGTCCCTTCCCATCGTCTGACCTGATTGACGGATTCCTGGACGACCCACATCCCGATTTCTTCGATCAACATCGATCGTTCGGCAATCGGAATAAAGACGGCCGGACTGATCATGCCACGCTCTGGATGGAACCAGCGGAGCAGGGCTTCGCATCCATCGACCGTTTTTGTCTTCAGATTGATTTGAGGCTGATAAAACAGTTGCAGTTCGTTTCGGGCAATCGCTTCCCGTAACTCTGCTTCTAAGACGACCGATTCGCGGTATTCTTCACTCATCCAGGACTCAAACCAGATGGGTCCACCCGTTTGTTCCCGTTTCGCATGTTGCATCGCGATATCGACTGAAGACAGCAACGAGGTCACCGCGACCGCGTCATCCGGATAACGGACCATACTCATACTGATGTTGACATCAATTTTTTCACCATCGATTCGGTAAGGACGTTCCAAAATCGTTTTCAGATCGCGGTAATCGACAATGTCCTGTTGGAAAATCAGGACGGCAAACTCATCGCCGCCGATCCGGGCTGCCGAACCTGTCCCGATGAAATGATGCCGTAAACGATTCGCCATTTCCTTTAAGATTTGGTCACCGGCACTGTGTCCGTAAATATCGTTGATCCGTCTGAACTGACGTACACCGATCGTGACCAATTCTCCCGGTTGCGGTGCAGCGATGGCTTCTGCCATTTTTTGTTCAAACCCGTTCCGGTTCAACAAGGAGGTCAGCACATCATACAATGCCAATTGTGTGATTCGTTCTTCCCGTTTGAATTGATCCGTCTCGTCATGACAGGTTAAATAAAGTGCTGTCCCATTGTCATTTTTCGACGGGACATGAATGATATTGACGAACATGTTCCGGATGTCTTGTTTGAAAATCATTTGGCAACGGATTGTCTGACTGTATCCCTCGATTGCCCGATTGAGTGCCCGGCGAAACCGATTTAAATCCGCCGGGTGAATCAGTTCTTCAATCGTCATCAATTCAGAGGATTGGGCCAGATGCTTGAAACGGTCGTTACTGCTAAGCAATTGAAAATCAGACGACAGCGCGACGATTGGATTCGTATTTTGAGAAAATAAGGACTCGATTTCCGCCTTCTTCTGTTTGATTTCCCTTGTTTTTTTATCGTTATAATCCAACAATCCGGAAATGATTGTCGTCATCGTCCGGAAGGCTTCGACGACCGGATGGAAGTCATTTGATTCCGGCACCTGATGATGCGACTGCTTCGGACCTTCCGCAAAAAAGTCTGCTTCTGCCTGCAGAATATGTAAGTCTTTTCGGAATGCCCGTAATAAGGATAACGTCAACAAAAGCAGCAATAGAATGACACAACACGTCGCGACGAACATTAACCAGGCATTTTGGATAAGTGTTGTCCCGTGTTCAGTCATTTCAGTCTGAACATTAGCAATCCCTTGATCGAACGAACGGTACATACTTGCCTGATACCGCCCTGCCACGTCATCAATCGTTCCATATTGCCGGAGTTCCGGTTGATTGATTGTCGCATCAATCATTCGTAAGTAAGCGTACATCTGGTTGCTCATGACGGAAATATCACGGCGACGATCTTCATATTCCGGTCGCATCGTCGCATAGAGGGACTGGATTAATGCATTGTTCCGCGAATTCAGCTCCTGGCGTATCTGCCGAAGGCGCAACAAATCAATCGAATTCAATTGGTCCTCTTTAGTGACACTGACTAAGAACTGTCCCGCCCTTCCGAACTCTTCCTGCATTAAAAAAAGATTTGAGAAGAACGAGTAATAGGTGCCGGTCTCTCCGCTTAAGTACAGTTGGTTAAACAAGACTTCACTTTTATACGCAGTCGCTACCCGAAAGAATTGATGATCCGACTGATATCCTCCGGTCTGCAGACGGTTAATTTCAGCTAGGAGATCCTTTTGAGCAGGTCCTTCCATCTGTATTTTTTTAATCTGTTGACTCAATGCTGTCAGTTCAGTTTTCGTTTGTTGCCACGTATCGGTCCGTGCCGGAACGGCATCTCTCGTTGTTTCACTTAAGGTGAGGTAATACTCATTCGTCAAATCCCGTTCGACCTGATTGAGTTGTTCAAAAATATCCATCCTATCACTTGATCGTTTGAACTGATACCCGTCTTCAAGATTTTTAGCCAGTTGTTGCATCGCGATTAGTAACGCTAACAGACCAATAACTGAAATCATCCATGAGAACGTTTTGTAGTAGGAGCGTTTTCGGAATGCTTCTACGATGGAGACTGGTGATAAACGTCGCAACACATCGTCCTCCCTAACTTGTCATTATGTTTCTATATCGTCCAACACAACCGGTTCTTGAAGTGAAAACGGGTCAATAAAAAGCACTTCTCTCCACTTTTCGTGAAAATCAGTGCTTTTTTTACTGGATTTCAGTATTGAACGTTTTCCCGCGCTACTTTTTTAGCAAAGTAGTCAATGATATCGCGTCGACGAATGATCCCGATGAAGTGTTTTCCATCATCGATGACCGGTACGAAATTTTGATCGGTGATGACTTCAATCATCTCTTCCATCTGCGCTGTGATGGAAACCGGTTTGTACCGGACACGTTGCTTAATATCCGTTAAACGGGTTTGCAGGACATGATCATAATCCGCATGTTCAAGATTTTTTTCAAGTGCCCACAAGACATCCCCTTCCGTCAGGGTTCCTGCATATTTTCCCTTGTCATCAACGAGTGGGACCGACGTGAATCGATGATGTTTCATCTTTTCGAGTGCTTGTCTGACCGTTGATTCCGGATCTAAGTATTTGACTTCGTCTTTTGGTAATAAGAAAAAAGCAATATTCATTTCTGTTCCTCCCTAGCCACTCTGTGACACCCCTTCTATTTTATCATGAACTCCGGTTACGTTCAGTTCCCAAATCATGAAAATCTCCCCACAATTCCTTCATATTTAGTACTACCCTTCCGATAATCAGAATAGACAGATTTTATAGACTATTTCAAAAGATAGGAGAATTACATATGCGTCTTCCGATAACACGCCGTCTTTTCATCGGGTTGATTCTATTACCTGCCCTCACGTTAGGGGTCTCGACCTGGTTTTCCTACGATCAGACGAGTCAGACCGTCGAGCGACTGGTCGATTCGACTTCTCAAACGGCCTTAAAACAACTCGAACAATCCTTTTCCCGCATCATCGATGATACTAAAAAAGATACCACCCTGTTAGCCGGTCTTCCGTTCAACCGGACGAACGGACAACTACCGAATTACATACGCAATACTCCGGAGATTGGTGCGGAACTGCCTTCTCAAAAAGCAAAAGATATCTACAGTGTCCTTGAGAAATATGGTTCATCTAAAATCGAAAATTCCTTTGTTCAGTATGCCGATGTCAAAGGCGGTTATTTAAACTGGCCGAAACAGGAAGCAACGTCGGGTTATGATCCCCGTCAGGACGTTTGGTACAAACAGGCATTAGAAAATTCAAGTACGGTCGCAATGAGCGAACCCTACTATGATCAGGCGACCAAGCTTTCCGTCATCGGTTTTTCAAAAGCAGCGCTCGATGATCAGGCGAACATCAAAGGAGTCTTATCCGTCTACAAGAGTGTCGACCGGTTATCGGAAGACATGAAACGGATTGAAATCGGTCAACAAGGATTCGTCTTCAGTTATACGAAAGACGGTAAAGTCGTCACGCACCCGAATAAAAATTATTTCTTCAAAAAAGTCGATCAGTTACGTGAAGGTGGAAAAGCATACTTTGAAGCACCGAAACAAATGATCAACCAGGAATCCGGTTCGACGATCATGGATGTCGGCGGAAAAAAATCGGTCGTCATCTGGCAGTTGTCCTCGAAGACCGGCTTTAAATTAGCCGTCGTTCTCGACTACGCCTCGTTGTATGCGCCGAAGGATGCGATGCTGAAACAATCGTTAATCAATTTCGTCATTGCGATTGCCTTAGCGACATTGATCGCCTGGCTCATCGGCCGGTCCATCAATCGCCCGTTAGCCGGACTGCGTAATGAAGCGTTAGCGATTGCGAGCGGCGATTTGCGATCAACGACCCGTCCGAAACGATGGATCCGCGATGAACTGTCTGATCTTGGCGAAAACTTTGACGCGATGCGCCAAAAGCTTCGTCAAACGATTACCGCGATGACTCAGTCAGCCGGAACCGTCCGGGATGCTTCGCAAGATTTGTCATCAAATGCGACCCACGTTCAAAATGCATCGGTTCAAATCGGACAGACGATGGAAGAAATCGCTTCCGCCGGTGAGACCCAAACCAAGCAAGCGGAACGATCTTCCCAGGCGGTATATGGCGTCAAGGAACGGTCTGTCGCAATGCAGGCATCGGCTACCCAAACACTGAATGAAGTCGCTTCCGTTGCAACTGCAGCGGCACGCGGCAGCAGCTTAACGAAACAAACCATCACCGATTTATTACAGCATTCCGACTCGCTGGAGCAGGAAATCCAGAATACATCCGATTTCCTCAGCAATCGTTCGGAAGAGATCGGTAAAATCCTCGGAACGTTACAGGCCATCTCGAGTCAAACCAACCTGTTGGCCTTAAACGCGGCCATCGAAGCGGCGCGGGTCGGAGAACAGGGACGCGGGTTCGCCGTCGTCGCAAGCGAAGTACGGAAACTTGCCGAGGAAAGTGATCAGTCCGCGAAACAAATCAAACAGCTGCTCGATAACATCCAACATGAAACACAGACGGCGATGGGCGCGATGAATGGCGTCATGGATGACTTAAAGCAATCGCTCGAATCGGTCAAGACGACCGGTGTCGATTTCGAACAGATCGCCGGATCCGTCCAGCATGTCTCGAAACGGACAGAATCCTTAACGGGTGACATCAGTGCGCTGACGACGGCTACCGAAGAAGTCTCTGACGCGATGGGAACGATTCTTGCCTTGACGGAAGAAAATGCTGCCGGGATCGAGACGAGTGCCGCAAGCATCCAGGAAACGAATGCGACAATCGAAGCGGTTACGACAGCAGCGGCCCATCTCGCGCAAATCGCAACGGAACTTCATGCCCTGACCGTCGATTTCCAAGTGGATGAACCGATTGGCGGGGACGACCTTTTGCCGCCTGCCGAAGTATCTGAACCGGTTGTTAATGACACATCTTACGATCAAGTAGCAGCGGCCTCACTCGATGCGCTGCCTGAAACCGAGGACGTATCAACTGATATCGAATCAATTGATCCGGTCGACTCAGACTCCTTTGACGACGCGCATCGTTAATCGATTTCACTTAAGACCAAACAGACATCAACAGCCTGAGCACGCAGGCCGTTGATGTCTTTTGATTTTTCGGCGTCCCCCGTGTCCAGGCGATTCTTGCTATACAATCGCCTGGACACGACGTAAACTGAAAACAACACGTTTAGAAGAAAGGAGGATTTCCAGTGTCACCCTTATCAACAGAAGATTTAATTCAGATCGCGGAAAGTCTTTACGGGACGACTGGTTTTTTTGTTTCGTACCAGTCCCTGACCGGTGAAGAACTGGACATCAGTCCTGTTGCTCCCTCCCATCCAAGCCGTTTATCGATCGAACAGGAGTGGCCTGCACCGGATCAGACACCGCTCCTGTATACATTAAAAGACGGGACGGCCTATCTGTTCATTCCTGTCCATGAACAAGGGCAGTACCGGATCGGTCCGGTCTTACTGCAGTCGGCCTTGTTCCGTGCGCATATCCAGGATGAAGCGTTCCATCAATTTTATAAATCCTTGACCCGAACGACGGAAAACCGGCTGATTGACTGTGCTCATCTGGTCCACCGCTTATTGACCGGCCAGCAACTCGCCAAACGGGACATCCGGACTGTATCGGAAAGCGAGGAGCAGGAAATCCCGTTGATTGCCGACGTTTCTCCCCATACGGCCACAACCGCCTACATCAAAGCATGGGAGCGGGAACAACAGATCATTGAATGGATTTCTTCCGGACAAAGCGAACGCTTAGCGACGACCTACTCTCTCCCCGCTTACGGTGAGTTCGGATCATTGGCACGTCATCAACCATTACGGGCAGAAAAAAATCTTCTGCTCGGTACCGTTTTATTGAGCGCCCGGGCTGCCATCAATGGCGGGTTGGAACCGGATGAAGCCTTTATGCTCAGTGACCGGATGATTGAATCGATTGAGGCGGCAACCAGTATTTCCGAACTGCGAAACCGTCATGTCCGGATTACGGTCAGTTTTGCAGAAGCCGTCAAACAGATCCAGGAGTTACGCCATTCGCCGCACGTACTTGCCGCGATCCGTTATATCCAGCAGCATCTGTATGATCCTCTATCGGTCTCGTCAATCAGCCAGGCCATTCATGTCTCGGCGAATTATTTATCCGTCCTGTTCAAGGAAGAAACGGGTCTTCCACTCGCACGCTATGTCATTCGTGAACGGATCCGTGAAGCGAAAAGGTTATTGCGTTCGACGGATGATTCCTTACTGACCATCTCGAACAAGTTACATTTTTCGAGTCAAAGTCATTTCAGTCAAGCGTTCAAACAGACGACGGGCGAGACGCCGACTCATTACAGACAACATCATTTTTAAAGGAGCATGACATGACACAGCTATTTACGAAAATCCGTCGCAAGAAAATCCATAAAGGATTACTTCTCTATCGACTGTTTCAAAAGCTTCCGGTTCAACAGAATCTTGTCCTGTTTGAAAGTTTTTTAGGACGCGGTTATTCGGACAATCCGAAGGCGCTCTACCTGACGCTTCAAAAACAGCATCCGGAACTGCAACTCGTCTGGATTTTTGCCAAAGAACCGACCGCTACAGTCAAGGCAGCTTGTCCGAACTGGGTATTGCGGAATAGCCCGAAATACTATTATCAGATGGCCCGGGCCAAGTACTGGATTTTCAACACGCGTCAGCCGCTCAGCTTAAAGAAACGGCGGGAGACGCTGTATTTACAGACCTGGCACGGGACACCCTTAAAACGGTTGGGACTCGATATGGACGAAGTTCATATGCCGGGTACGAATACCGAACAATATAAAAAAAACTTTTCGTCACAGGCACAGGAATGGAATTACCTGCTTTCACCCAATGTCTATTCCAGTGAGATTTTTAAACGGGCGTTTGATTTCCGGGGACAACTTCTCGAAACCGGTTATCCGCGAAATGATCTGTTGTATGCCCCGAATCGTCAGCAACAAGCCGAACAGATCAAACAGTCATTACAATTACCGCCTGACAAAAAAGTCATCTTATATGCACCGACTTGGCGTGACGACGAGTTCGTGACGAAGGGACAATACCGTTTCAATCTCAAGCTGGATCTGGAACAGATGCAAGCCCGGTTAGGTGATGACTATATCGTTCTGTTACGAATGCACTACTTGATTGCGGAACATCTCGATCTCAGCGCACAGGCGGACTTCGCTTACGACGTTTCCTCTTACGGCGACATCGCAGAACTGTATCTGATCAGCGATCTGCTGATTACCGATTATTCGTCCGTTTTCTTTGACTATGCCCACCTGAACCGTCCGATGTTGTTCTTTACGTATGATTTAGAGAAATATGCTTCTGTTCTCCGAGGATTCTATTTTGATTTTGAAGCAGTCGTTCCCGGTCCCTTGTTAAAAGAAAGTGACCAGGTAATCGACTATATCGCAGACATCGAGGCACACTCCAGAAAATACGCAGATAAATACACGGCATTCCAGGAACGCTTTTGCAGTTTGGACGACGGGAAAGCCAGTCAACGCGCGGTGGATGCGCTATTCGCTTCTAATAGCCAGTAAACATTACGCATAAAAAAAACGAGAATCACTTCACCGTTCTTGCGGTAAGTGATTCTCGTTTTTTTGTTAGTATAGAGATTTTTAGTTTTCTTCACGTACGAACAAAGCAACGCTCTCGACGTGTGTCGTATGCGGGAACATATCAACAGGTGTCACTTCCATCAGCTTGTAGCCGAGTTCAGCCAAAAGCTTGGCGTCCCGTGCTTGTGTTGAAGCGTTACAAGAGACGTAGACAATCCGCTTTGGCGCGACTTCAGCAGCAGCACGGAGGAATTCTTCGTCACAGCCTTTACGCGGCGGGTCAACGACGATGACGTCAGGCTTGATGCCGCCTTTCACGAGTGCCGGCATGACCGTTTCTGCAGTTCCGTATTCGAACGATACGTTATCGATGCCGTTTGCTTTTGCATTCCGGCGTGCATCGTCAATCGCTTGTGGTACCATCTCGATGCCGTAGACGTGTTTCGCCTGTTGCGCAAGCGACAATGAAATCGAACCGATACCGCAATACGCATCGACAACGATTTCATCGCCAGTTAACTGAGCGTATTCAAGCGCTTTTCCGTACAGTTTTTCCGTTTGTAACGGGTTGACCTGGAAGAACGAATGCGGTGAAATTTCATACGTCAATCCGGCAATTTGATCGCGGATGACAGATGGTCCGTGTAAGACGATGTTACGTTTTCCTAAGATGACGTTCGTCTCATCCGGATTGATATTTTGCTGGATCGATGTGACGTTCGGGACAGCTTTTAAGATGCCTTCGACGATTTTATCAGCACCGCGCAATTGTTTGACCTTCGTCACGAGGACGATCATCAATTCGTTTGTGTGGTAACCGTGGCGTGCCATGATGTGACGGATGACACCGCTGTTTTTCTTTTCGTCGTAAGCCGGAACCTTCAGGTCAGCCAGTACTTTCCGGACGGCTTGAATTGCATCATCATTCTCTTTATTTTGGATCAGACAGTAATCCATGTCGATGATCCGGTGACTGCGTTTTTGATAAAAACCGGCCATTAACTTGTTGGATTGGAACGCGACCGGCACTTGTGCCTTGTTGCGGTAACCCCATGGATCTTCCATACCCATCGTTTCGTGGACCGGAATCTCAAGACCGGCAAGACGCGCGAACGCATCACGGACACGGTTATGTTTGAATTTCAGTTCCGCGTCATACGAGAGATGCTGCAGTTGGCAACCGCCGCACTGGTTATAGACCGGGCAAGGCGGCTCAACACGATCGACACTCTTCGTTTTTTGACGGATGATCCGTCCGAAACCGTACGATTTCGTCGTTTTCGTAATTCTGATTTTGACTTGTTCCGTCGGCAAGGCACCGGGAATGAAGACGGTGTAGCCGTCAATCCGGGCAACCCCTGAACCGTCGTGCGTCAAGTCGACGATATCGACGACGTGCTCATCGTTTTTTTGTACTGGGATCATGTTATTTTCCTCCTAGAAAATCCCGCGTCTTACGCGAGATTCGTTTCCTGTTCTTGTGCCTGTAGCTGTAAATTGATCGTTTCCATCTCGTCGATCCGGAACTTCGGCGTCATGACGTCGAAATGTGATTGAAGATTCGTCATCTCCCCTTCACAAATCCCGCCAAACTCGCCATCGATGTTCAAGCTCATCTCGGATGTATTTCGCATCCGGACAAACGACGTCGTCACATGTTCAATACATGGATCAGAGAAGTGGTCTCCCTTTAACGCCAACCGCATGACACGGATTAACTCAACGAGATTACATTTTTTCAAAATGAATAAATCAAAGCGTCCATCATTGAGGGATGCATTCGGTGAAAGTTTTTCAAAACCGCCTACGGAATTGGT
>CAACXB010000262.1_pt1 | contig 34790 bp, 36 predicted proteins | sample 2275821 | NCBI WGS metagenome assembly CAACXB01 (sample SAMEA5312479, study PRJEB27640) | indoor metagenome | biome: indoor environment; feature: uncontrolled; material: tiles wood | place: Germany | collected 2014-07-07
GTATAACAGGATGTTATTGTCGAATAAAGTCGTATTTTGAAGGTTTTTTAACGAAAAACATAAAAAAGTGAATGTTTTTGATTGATTTTTGAATGTAAACGCTTTATATTAAGGATGTGGAGGGAAACTCATGTTAACGAAAAAACGCCATCAACTGATTCTCGAGCTGCTCGCCCGGGAAGAAGTCGTCAAAATGCAAACCATTGTTGATCAGACGGGAGCCAGTGAATCAACGATTCGCCGCGACTTATCACAACTTGAATCGGCTGGTCACTTACGGCGGGTTCACGGCGGGGCAACCGCCAACCATATGCAGATTGATGAACCGAGTTATTTCGAGAAAAGTGACCGTTTCGTCGAAGAGAAGGACCGGATCGCAAAAGCAGCGGCCGACCTGATCGAAGACGGAATGTACGTGTATCTCGATGCAGGAACGACGACACTAGCCATCGTCCCTTATCTCGAACAAAAGGCGATTACAGTCGTGACGAACAGTCTTCCTCTAGCGAACACGTTACTCTATCACCGTATCCCGACGTTCGTCGTCGGAGGGCAACTCAAGCATTCGACCCAAGCACTTGTTGGTTACAATGCGCGTGAAGGAATGTTGATTTACCATTTTGATGTCGCTTTCCTTGGGATGAACGGTGTTCATCCGACTCAAGGTTTCACGACACCAGATCCGGAAGAGGCACTCGTTAAGAAGACCGCGATTGAGTTAGCGAAAAAGTCTTATGTATTAGTCGATGAGACGAAACTGGATGACATCAGTTTCAGCCGGGTCGCGTCACTGCGGGCGGCAACGATTATCACGATGACATCCAGTGAACAGGAAGCGAAATACAGTCAATATACAGAGGTGGTGAACGCGAAATGATTTATACACTGACACTCAACCCATCGATCGATTATTACGTCACGTTGCCCGTATTTGAGGCCGGACAAGTCAATCGTGTGGAAAAAGCGGAAAAAGTAGCAGGCGGTAAAGGAATCAATGTCTCGTTGGTCTTAAGAAATTACGACGTCGAGACGGAAGCTCTTGGATTTTTAGGTGGCAGTACGGGACAGTTCATTCGTGACGAACTGGAAAAACAAGGCGTCCTGACAGCCTTCACACCGATTGCCGATGAAACGCGGATCAACGTTAAGATCCGTGCCGATCAGGAATCGGAACTTAATGCGGCAGGTCCTCAAATCAAGGATGAAGAATTGCAGGAGTTACTGGCAGCGTTCGAAACGATGCAACCGGGTGACATCGTCGTCTTCGCCGGCAGCATTCCAAGCAGTCTGCCGCAGGATTTATACCGGAAGATTGCGCAAGTCCTGACGGAACGAGGCGTGAAGTTCGCTGTCGATACGACGAAGGAAGCCATGCTTGAAGTCTTACCGCTCGGTCCGTTCATGATCAAGCCGAACCATCATGAACTCGGTGAAATTTTTGATGTCGACATCACGTCAAAAGAAATGGCTGTCCCGTATGCGCAACAACTCGTTGAACGCGGCGCGGAAAATGTCATCATCTCTTTTGCAGGTGACGGAGCGTTACTTGTCAACAAGCAAGGGGCCTACACGGCGAACACACCGGCCGGTAAGCTGATTAATTCAGTCGGTGCCGGAGATTCACTCGTCGCAGGATTCGTCGCCAGTTACGCCCTCGGGCGATCGCCGGAAGAAGCTTTCCGCTATGCGGTCACGACAGGCAGTGCGTCCGCTTACTCATTTGGTTTATGTACAAAAAAAGATATTGACCGTTTATTGACCGATGTCCAAGTCGTTGAACTCATTCAATCCTAAAAGGAGTGACAAACTCATGAAAATTACAGATCTGTTAACCCGTGATACGATCCAACTCGATTTACGTTCGTCGAATAAAGCAGCTGTCATCGATGAATTGGTGGATGTACTCGATCGTGCCGGGAAATTAAATGACCGCTCGGCTTACCGCGAAGCCATCCTGGCCCGGGAAGCACAAAGTACGACCGGACTCGGTGAAGGAATCGCGATTCCGCATGCGAAGACGGCAGCCGTCAAATCACCGGCCATCGCTTTTGGACGTTCGACAGGAATCGATTACGAAGCACTCGACGGACAACCAAGCCGCTTGTTCTTCATGATTGCTGCCGGCGAAAATGCCGACAACGCGCACCTTGAAACATTATCAAAACTGTCTGTCTACCTGATGGACATGAAGTTCCGTGATACGATTCTTTCCGCCCGTTCGGAAGATGAAGTCATCGCTGCGATCGAAGCAAAAGAACGGGAAGAAGAAGGTCCGGTCGACGTCTCATCGCCAAACGTCGCACAGGACGCACCATACATTCTTGCCGTCACAGCGTGTCCGACCGGTATCGCCCATACGTATATGGCAGCAGATGCTCTCCGTCAAAAAGCGGAAGAAATGGGTGTCCGCATCAAAGTCGAAACAAACGGTTCGACCGGCGTGAAAAACGGTCTGACAAGTCAAGATATTCAAGAAGCGACAGCAATCATCGTCGCTGCGGATAAAGCTGTCGAGATGGATCGTTTCAACGGGAAACACGTTGTTGAAGTTCCGGTCGCTCAGGGAATCCGGAAACCAAAAGAACTGATTGACCGTGCCGTTAAACAGGATGCACCGGTGTATAAAGGCAGTGGATCAAGCGATAGCTCGAAACCAGCCCGCGGCGGTTTCTACAAACACCTGATGAGCGGGGTTTCCGCCATGTTGCCACTCGTCGTTGCCGGCGGACTCTTAATCGCAATCAGCTTCTTCTGGGGCATCAACTCAGCGAACCCGGAAGATCCATCATACAACGAATTTGCCGCTCAATTGATGTCGATCGGTAAAGCAGCCTTTGGTCTTCTGATTCCGATTCTTGCCGGATTCATCGCGATGTCGATCGCCGATAAACCGGGTCTTGCACCAGGTTTGATTGCCGGTTTCCTCGCAAGCCAAGGGAATGCCGGATTCCTCGGTGGATTGATCGCCGGTTTCCTTGCCGGTTATGTTGTTCTCTTACTGATCAAAGTCTTGCAAGGTCTTCCGAAAGCTCTTGAAGGGATCAAACCGGTCTTGCTTTACCCGCTGTTCGGTTCATTCATCACAGGTATGATCATGTTGCTTGTCATCAACGAGCCAATCGCTGCTTTCATGACATGGTTAACAGATTCACTCAACGGTCTAAGTGGCGGTAACGCCATCCTGCTCGGTATGCTCGTCGCAGCAATGATGGCAATCGATATGGGTGGTCCAATCAACAAAACGGCCTACGTCTTCGGAACAGCCGCTTTAACAGCAGGAAACACGGAAGTCATGGCAGCCGTCATGGCAGGTGGTATGGTTCCACCGCTTCTCGTCGCTTTCTCTTCCACATTGTTCGCACGTAAGAAATTTACACCGCAAGAACGCGAAGCGGGTATCGCTGCTTACGCAATGGGTGCGTCATTCGTCACAGAAGGTGCGATTCCATTCGCAGCAGCCGATCCACTTCGTGTCATCCCGGCAAGCGTCATCGGTTCAGCAATCGCCGGTGCATTGACAATCGTCTTCGGTGTGTTGCTTCCGGCACCACACGGCGGTGTGTTCGTCTTCCCATTACTTGACGGACCATCAGGCACATGGATGGCCGTTCTCAGCTACGCAGGTGCCATCTTAATCGGATCACTTGTCGGAGCCGCTATCCTCTCGATCTTGAAAAAACCGCTCGTCGATCAAGAAGTTGCGAAAAAAGAAATGACTTCTGGTACGGGAACAAAAGCTTCATAAGAAAAAAAGATTCGATAAAAATCACTCCAAGACTTCTTGGAGTGATTTTTTAATTGCCTTTTTCGGGTATTAGAGCAAGAATAGGGGGCGTATCCCCACTATGAAGGAGGTTTGTATATGGGCGGTCAGTCTTTACAAATCGGACCACGTACCATCAAGACCGGACTTGCGGTCATCTTGGCGCTGATTATCAGTAACCTGTTTAATCTAAGCCCGATCCTACCTGCGATTTCGGCAGCTACAACGTTATTACCGTCCGTGTATCAGACATGGAAACAATTCCTCGAGGAAGCGGAAGCCAACCTGATCGGAGCCTTCCTGACACTCGTCTCGTTATGGATTCTAGGTGACAACCCGGCCAATCCACTGGCAATCGGAATCGTCATCATGGCTGCCATCTCGATTTTACTGGCATTTGGTTTCGGCCGGACGATTCCCCACGTCGTCTTGATGATCATCGTCATCCTGGAAAGTGTTGAAGGGGCGACGGATCCGTTGTGGCAAATCGTCCTGATCCGTTACTTACTCGTCATGCTCGGGATCGGTTGTGCCCTCGGTGTCAATGCGCTGATTTTCCCGCCGCGTTACGGGAACGTCTATTATCAGAAAGCCTCGAAACTGTTCGAGAAGCTGCTTGTCGTGACCCGGGCAATTGCCTTTGAAGGGAAAGTCACACCGTACCGGTCAGCGATCGACAAAATGAGCCGTTCGATGCTCGAGACAAAGACGTTATTTAATCTGCACCGGGAAGAAATTCGCGGATCCCGGCAACGGCACGTCTCGTTATTGCGGAATTTGATCATTTTGCAACATATGCAGTCGTGTCTGGAACGGGGGGTTGCGACCGCTGAACGGTTCCGGGAGCGGGAGAAGGCGTTGAATTCGATTGCTGACGAGTTACGGAGCGAATTGTTCTATCACCTGATGCATATTGCCCAGCGTCAGGAAAAAGTCTTGCTGACGTACGATCTGTTACTGACGGAAGAACCACTCGCGATGGAAGACCTCGTCAAAGAAAATATCGCTTTCGTCAAACACTCGTTTCTCGACCGGGATGAACTGGAAGAAGAAATCATCATGGAAATCCTGCCGATCGTCGTTGCGATGAACGAATGGATTCAGGAACTGGAATTGTTTGAGAAACGGCTGAACGGGGCGCTTCGTCGCCATGTGACGTCGCTGTCGATCGAACAGAAATCAGTCCGTGATAAAACCTTTAACCGCTTTAAACGAAAAAAAGCGATTGACGAAAGTCAAAAGTAAGCGTATAGTCCTTCTTAACAACACTTTAGTTGCTAACAGCATAACAGCATAACAGAACAAAAGAAGTTGGACGAAGACGAAACCGAAGTAGAAACAATCTCCCTGTTTCAGAGAGCACGTGGCGCTGCGAACGTGTACACAGATTGAATCGAATTACAGTTTCCGAGTCTCTTGCCATGCAAGCGGAGAAAACCGTTATCCCGTAATGAAGCGATCTATGTCTACGTAGATTATCAGGGTGGTACCGCGGCCTTTTGTCGTCCCTGTCGAACATCTTTGTTCGGCAGGGACTTTTTGTTGTTCATCTACTTTCAAGGGGGAATTCATATGTCTACACCAATCATTCCAAGTCACTTACAACCACACGTCGCACCACAGCACTACGACGATTACACGCCGACGGATCACGCGGTCTGGCGTTACGTCATGCGACTGAATTTAAAGACGTTACAAGATACAGCCCATCCGGCATACCTCGAAGGACTCGCTGCGTCCGGCATCAGTCCGGAACGGATTCCGGATGTCCGGGAGATGACGGCCAACTTGAGCCGGGGCGGCTGGGGAACGGTCGCCGTTGACGGTCTGATACCGGGCGTCGCATTCTTTGATTTCCAAGGACACGGCTTGTTACCGATCGCAACGGATATCCGCAAGGTCGATAACATTCTCTACACACCGGCACCGGACATCTTGCACGAAGCAGCGGGACATGCACCAATCCTGATGAATCCGACGTACGCAGAATTCGTTCGCCGGTTCGGTGAGATCGGTGCCCATGCCTTTAACCATAAAGCGGAGCACGACGTCTTCAAAGCGTTAAAAAAATTGACGATTGTCAAAGAAAGTCCGTTTTCGACACCGGCTGACATCGAGCAGGCGGAAATCGCCCTTGCTGAAACCCGGACCCATGTGACGGGAATCTCGGAAGCGAATGAAATTTCACGTCTGTTCTGGTGGACGGTCGAATTCGGTCTGATTGGCGATATCGACAATCCACAAATCTACGGAGCTGGTCTCCTGTCATCGGTCGGCGAGAGCCGTCACTGTCTGACAGACGCGGTCGTCAAACATCCGTTTTCACTTGAAAAAGCACTGGCGACGAAACATGACGTCACGAGCATGCAAAAAGAACTGTTTGTCTGCGAATCATTCGAACAGCTCCGGGAAGCCCTGGAAGAGTTCGCGCAGACGATGTCATACGTCCGCGGCGGCATCCACGGATTAACGAAAGCCGTCGATTCAGGCAACCTTTCGACGCTTGTCTTTGACAGCGGCGTCTCGCTCGTCGGTGTACCGGCAACACAGGAAATCCATGAAACCCTGCACATCGTCAAGCTGACCGGTCCGACGGCGCTGGCTGCGAAAGGTGAAGTCATGACAGGTCAAGGGCTGGCTGATCATCCAGAAGGATTTACACTCCTTCACGGACCGGAGCTGAACGAAGTCTTGCTCCAGGTCAAAGTCGGGGAAGAGCTGGACTGGACAGAAGGTGCAGTTCACGTCACAGGACAAATTTCAGCGATTCAAAACGTCAACGGTCACCGGGCACTCGTCGTCCTGGAAGACGCTCAATTAACGAACGACGGTCAAACGACGGCAATGGACCGGATGGAGTTAGTCGTCGGAGACATCACGTCGGCTTTCCCGGGAACAGAAGTCGAAGCGTTAAAACCGATTCCGGAGACAGTCGAATTCGAACGGATCGAACGTCCGTTGACAGCTGCTGATCCGATTTTTGAAGCCATTCGGGAAATGCGGGAAGGACGGGCCGATCGTCAACTGTTGCCGCAACTGATTGACCGGACGTTGACTCAATTACCGGATGCCTGGTTGTTGCGTCTTGAATTACTGGAACTGGCGGATGAAGTCGATCAGCCCCGGTTAATCGCGGATTTAGACCGTCTGAAGCAGACGTCGGCCGAACGGGACGAGCTGATCAGCCGCGGCATGCGCCTGCTGGATCTTGTCCGGTAATTCAGGCATCGAGAAATCTCCTGAAACCTGTTAGAATGGAAACCGTGTGAAAGTGATACGGAACAGGGGAGTGATCGATATGAAACAACCGAATTATTATCAGGACGTCAAACAATTTCATCAGACGTTCCGTCATCCGGGTGCTGAACAGCCGACAGCGATTCCGCTCGAACGGGGTGTCAAACGGGCGACCTGGACAGCGGAAGAAGCAGTCGTTGAGTTTCTCCACCAGTCGTCGCAAAACGAAACCGAGTTTTTGGCAGCCATCGAGACGTTTAAGACAGGACTTGATCAGGCGGTTCAAAAATCATTGAAGGAAACCTACCCGACGGCGGAAGTCGAACGGTTGGTCGGTCAAGGCGATGCGTTGACGGATGCCCTGTACTTCATCATGGGCAGTTTTGTTGAAGCAGGTCTTGAGCCTGGGCCGTTGTTTGAAATCGTCCAACAGGCGAACATGGCAAAACTGGGGCCGGACGGTCAACCGATTTTCCGGGAATCGGATCAAAAGGTCATGAAACCGGAAGGCTGGGTGCCGCCGGAACCGCAGCTCGAGGCAGAAGTAGTACGCCAAATGAAGGAAAAAGCATAAAAAAAGGAAGTAAGCCGCATCGATGCGGTTTACTTCCTTTTTGTTAGACCTGATAACGGGATAATGATAGTTTCCCGGGATGCTCAAAGACGACGCCTTCCGCCTCGAGTGCCAGTTGCTGTTCGTCACCGTCGAGTGAAATCTCACCTTTCGCATTCAAGACGCGGTGCCAGGGCAACTGTTCCGTCCGGCTGAGGCTGTGAAGAATCCGGGCCACTTGTCGGGCAGCCCGCGGATTTCCGGCAAGGCGGGCGATTTGACCGTACGTCATGACGCGTCCTGCCGGAATTGAACGAATGACCTCAACGACTTCTTGTGTGAACGGAATCAAGGGGTTTCGTTGGTCGAGACGATGTATTGTTGAATCTTGTCATCTTCGTCAAATCCAATCGTGACATCAGTGATTCCTTGCTGAAGCCGGATTTGCAGTTCGAGCCGGTCTTTGATGTCATCGGCCTGGGCAATCGTCAACGCCGGATCGACTTCAATCTCGACTTCGACATGGAAATGATCGCCTTCCTTGATGACTTCGAGTTTGCTGATGTCCCGGACATCGGCATCTTGCATGATAAGCCCGCCGAGCCGTGCTGCCATCGTTTCGTCTGCTTCTCCGAGGGCGCCGGCTGCATTTTGTAAAAAGACGTTGCCGACGACATAAAACATCATCAGTCCGATGATGATCGAGGCAATGCCTTCCGCCTGATGAAACGGTGTCAGATGCGAGATGATGACGGCGATCATTGCGACAAGTCCGCCGGCCGTTGCGACTAAATCTTCGAGGAAGACAAGGCGTGTCGCCGGTTTTGCCTGCTTTAAGGCACGGAAACTGTCGAGAATCAATTTCGGACCTTTTGTCGTGATACGGGCATCATGTGCGATTTCCTGCATCGCTTTATAAAAGACACCACTTTCAAGGACGACACCGACGAATAAGACGGACAAGGTAATCCAGAAACCGGTTGATTCGGTTGGTTGGATGATGTGAGCAATTCCTTCATGAATCGTTTCGTAGGCCATGATGCCGACGAATAAAATCGCGCCGAGCAACACGAGGTTGACGAGACGGCCAAACCCGTTCGGGAACCGTTTCGTCGGTGCCTTTTTACTGAGGGCGGAACCGATGAAAACAAAAAATTGGTTGGCGGCGTCCCCAATCGTGTGCATCATTTCCGCAAACATCGCGACGTTGCCGGTTAAGACATAAGCGACGGCTTTGATGATGGCGATGACCGAGTTGACGATGCCGGCCGTCAGAGCAGAACGATTGCCCCGTTTTAATAATGTAATGAATTCTCCCATGATGCGTCTCCTTTAGCTAATAAACTTGATTACTAATAGTAGTATGTTACACCAGATGGTCCCGATAAAACCAATTCAAACAAAAAAAGACCAAATCGCCGAAAGACGATTTGGTCTAAAAGAGACTTATGTCAAATCTACTTTTTTGTTGATTTCGTTCGAGTCATCGTTGCCGACTGCTTTTTTCAACAGTTGCTTAACGGATTTTGTTGTGTTGCCGGTTTCCCAATATTCAGCGCCTTCCGTGTTGACCTTGATCAAGACGACTTTTGGATCTTCATATGTCGTTCCGAGATACGCTTCATAACGCGGGCTCCATAATTCTTTTTTACGGGCCACGTCTTCGACGAATTCTGCTTTCCCGCGAATCGAAACGTAAGATTTATCAACGTAGGCGACGTTGACGTTCGGATTTTTAAGAATTTCATTATATTTGCCTGTATCTTTTGATGTAAGGAACCAGAGATCGCCATCGAACTCGATATCCTGAGTTTGCATCGGACGTGAGACAAGACCTTCATCAGAGATCGTCGTCAGCATGGCTGTTTCGATTTTATCGATTAATTTTTTGACCGTTTCAACGGCTTCTTGATTTGATGTATGGTTCGTTGACATGAAAAACACCTCATCCTCTAAGTTTTAATTGCTGCTACTTTAAGAATGTTCCCTGAATTTCAAATTGAAAACGTCGCCATCGGGTAAACAGGCAGTTTAATTGCATTCGATTATCAGACAGGCGTACAGTTTAGACATGAAGTCAACATCAGAGGAGAGATTATATTGAAATTAAGTATTTTAGACCAATCACCGGTCTCAAAAGGACAGACCCCGTCAGAAGCTTTACATGAAACAGTTGAACTTGCGAAGATTGCCGATGAACTCGGATATACACGATTATGGGTATCGGAACACCACTTTGCCAAAACACTTGCCGGATCAAGCCCGGAAGTCTTAATCGCTTACATGGCAGCGGTCACGAAACAGATTCGTCTCGGTTCAGGGGGCGTCATGTTACCACATTACAGTCCGTACAAAGTCGCAGAGAACTTCCGTGTCCTCGAAGGACTGGCACCAAACCGGATTGATTTAGGACTAGGCCGGGCACCGGGCGGTATGCCGCTCGCAACCCGTGCACTCCAGGAAGGATCGTCCCCACGATTCGGCGGAGCAGACTACGGGGCACAACTCGATGATCTCGTCGATTATTTAAAAGACGGGGCACCGGCTGATCACCGGTTTGCAGGACTCGTCGCAACACCGGAAGTCGATACGACACCGGAAGCCTGGTTGCTCGGATCAAGCGGCGGCAGCGCCTTGAATGCGGCGCAACGCGGATTCGGATTCGCCTTTGCCCACTTCATCAACGGACAGGGCGGTCAGGAAGTAATGGATTACTACCGTCATAACTTCATGGCGACGTCGTTCAATGAGACACCGCAAACGCTCGTCTCGATTTTCGTGACATGTGCGGAGACAACGGAAGAAGCGGAACGATTGGCTTCGAGTCTTGATTTGTCATTGCTCCTGCTTGAGAAAGGTATCTCGTCAACAGGCACACCGACTCCGGAAGAAGCAGCCGCTTACCAGTACTCGTTCCAAGACCAGTTCCGGATTGCCGAAAACCGGAAACGGATGATCGTCGGAAATCCGGAAGACGTCGCGCGTCAGTTGCAGAATCTCGCCGATTCGTACGGAACAGATGAAGTGATGATTGCTTCGATGATTGCCGACAAGGACGCAAAACAACAATCACTCCGTCTGATCATGGACGCAGTCAAAGCAACGGTTTAAACGAATGATCAAGGACGTTCATCTCAGCTCGCTGAGGTGGACGTTTTTTTTGTTTCAAGCGACGTGAGTTCTTCTGAGCATTCTGCCCGAACATCATGCCGCAAATGAAAGAATCCGATACTGACGGTCACGAGTAAACCGAATGAACTGATCCCGAGTATCAGAGTGAGCGAGACGTGATCACTTAAGAAGCCGAATAACAACATACCGAGCGGAATGATCCCCATCGCGAGTGATTCCATGACACCCATGACACGACCTAAGTATGCAGGGTCTGTTTGACGTTGAACGAGCAGTTGAATCGGAATGTTTGAGCGGAGGATGATGAACCCTACCGTGAAGGAGAAAATGAGAAAATAACCAAATGTCCAGTTCGATGGAACGATGTCGAGTAACGGCAACAGAGGTGAAAGAAACAGCATACCGACTAAAGCGATTGACTGAAATAAAGTCATCAACGGACGTTTGATCGTAAAGCGAGGCAGAGCAAGCATCAGTGAACTAAGTAAGAGACCAGCACCTAAAGCGGCTTCAATTGTTCCGAACTGGAAGGGTGTAAATTTGAGATGATCGAGTAAAATGATCGGATAGATGACTTCCAAGGCGATGAAAAAGAAATTCAAAACAAGGGCCATTAAGATGAGCGTCGTCAGGACACGTTGTTTGAACAAATAACGGTAGCCTGATTGAAAGTCTGTCCAGAGTGAAGGCGAACTTTCTTCACGGGTAAAAGGGATGACCCGGAACGTCAGCCGCATGTTCCAAAGTGCGGCGAAGGAAAACAAGCTTAACGGTAAGAGGGTGAAGAGATGAATCGGTGCAAAGGCTAACAGGAAACCGGCAAGCATCGGAGCAACAATTGATGAAAGGGAACTGATACTTGAAATGAGGGAATTACCACGCTATAATTCCGCATCATCAAGCAATCGTGTCAACGAACTCATTAAGGTGACGGAAAGGAAAGTTGAAAGAGCAGTCAAAAGGGCGCTGACGATCATGTAATGCATCGTGTGGACAGGGAAAAAGGTCGCGTAACCTGCAAATATGGCAAGTATGAAGGCACTTGATACCTCGGTCGTGACGATGATTTTTTTCCGGTTCCAGCGATCAGACAGAACGCCGGCAACGGGAGATAACAGAATCCGCGGCAGTGTCCCTGCGAGTAAGACAAGTGCGAATTGAAGCCCGGATGACGTTTCCCGTAAAACAGTCAGACCGGCGACGAACGTAAACAGACTGGCGGCGAACAATGAACAAAACTTGCCGAATAATAACCTTTGTAAATTTTTAGACATCATAATTCCTCCTTTTTGTTCAATTAAATTGAACTTTCCTTTATACTAGAGGAATAGGGAAATATTGTAAATGTAAAAGTTGAATTTAATTTAACTTATTTAATAAATTGAGGTGACAACGATGCTGGGAAAACGCATTAAAAGTTTACGGAAAGCAAAAAAAATGACGCAGTCTGATGTCGCAGACGGCATCATGACGAAGTCGATGCTCAGTATGATCGAGAACGGAAAGGCGACACCGTCCTTACCGGCCTTACAGTCGATTGCCAATCGTCTGCATGTCTCAATCGACGAGTTATTGATTGATCCGCGCGCCGTTGAAATGAAGCAAGTGATTGAAAAAATCAATTCGACCGCAAGCGGTTATTATGCAGAGGGACAGATTGCGATGATGCTCGCACCGTATTTGGAGCCCGCCATCAATTCTTACTGGCAAGGACAAATATATTACGAGTATGGAAGTGCTTTACGTTTTTCCGATACGGAAAAAGGCTTACATTACTTCGATCTGGCAGAAGACGTATTTAAACAGCTCGGATTGCGGGATGAACAGATTAAAGTACAGATTTCAAAAGTCTATTTTTTATTTTTCCTGCGCCGTTATGAAGAAGCGTACCGAAAGATTGACGGGATGATGATTTTTCAGGATGTCCCGCTCGCGCACGAAACGTTTTTGGACTATCAAATGTTACAGGCGATTCGTGTCAGTGTGATTAACGATAACTGGAGTCAGTCAATCGTTTTCTTACGGGAAGGGATCAGCTATATGCGGGAAAAGGGCGTCTACAGTGATGTCAGGAACTACCACCGGCTCCTCGCCTTATTTTTAAGCTTAGAAGAGGACTATGAAGCAGCAGAATTTGAACTCGAAAAATTGCGGCACTTCTTTTTATTTACGGAAGCGACAGCGTTTGATCAAATCCTTGTCGACCTGACAAAAGGATCCATCGCGGTCCACCGGAAGGATTACGCCGGAATTCGTGAGGCACGGGAACGGCTGATCGAAGTCGAGATTGAAGCCTGCCTTCATTACATCGGGTATTTCGAAGTCTACCTTTGTTTGTGGAATGATTCAAAAGAGGAACTCACATTTGACCTGCAAAGCGCCGTTTCTAAAATTTGGAGGAATGCACACTTATGGCGGGCTGGTGGTGAGTACGATCATGCGATGATGTTATATGCGCTCGCGTTTGCCATGCGGGCCGGAGTGGGACTGGACCGTCAAGCAGAAGTAGAAGAATTGACAACACAACTGTCACCCGGTCATTTCAAACAAAAAATTGAACAAACCTTGACAGCATTAACGTAAAAAAAAAGGACCAACCGGGTATCATCCCGATTGGTCCTGTTGGATTAAAGTGCTTTAAAACCAAGTAACTTTTGTGTCCAGTATTTTTCAGACAGGCGACTGATCCCGAGTGACGGTGTATTGGCATGAATGAACTGATCGTTGTTCAACATGATGCCAATGTGAGTCGGACCGGCTGCATACGTATTTTCGAAGAAAATGATATCGCCGCGGACCGGTTGGCGTAATTTCGATAACTTTTGACCAAGGTAGCCGTCGTTGTTCCAGTAACCGTTGACATTGGTCCGGGCCACTTTGTAGCCGGCCGTATTCAACGCATAGTTGATAAAACCGGAGCAATCAAAACCACCGTTAACGGGACTGCTTGAACCCCAAACGTACGGAGTACCGAGATATTGTTGTCCGATGGAGATGGCTTTTTCCATGATGCCGGACGCTGGAATTGTCGTCGTTGGCGGCGTGACCGGTGGTGTCACAGGAGCCGTGACGGATCCTGTCGTAATGTAAGTTTTGGCGACGTAGTAATACGCAGTGCCGATTTTAATCTGGTACCAGCCCGCAGATGCTCCCGTCGTTTCACCGGAGACTTGAACAGTTGATCCGTGTGCGAGTTGCGTAAAGACCGTCGAAGTTGTACTTGGAGCCGTCCGGACATTTAAGCCGGTCGGCGCATCCACTTTATACGTCTTCGATTGATCGACCGGTGTGACCGAGACACCCGGTGTAGGCGGTGGTGTCTCCTTGGCCGTCGCTGAAACATAACTCGAAGCGACATACAGATCTTTTCCATCGAGCTGGATTTGATACCATTTATCAAGCGATCCAGTTACTTTTAAAACGGTTTTATGTGCTAACGTCTTGTAAATTTTAGCGGTCGTTGACGCTGACAGACGGGCATTTAACCCTTCTTTTGCATTGACTTCATATTGTTTGGACGAATCGACTGCTTTGACGGCAGTGGAAACAGGCGGTGTCACCGGCTTCGTGACCGGAGGTTTTGATCCTGTCGTCACTGTCGATGTTTTAGCTGTGACGAGTGTCGTATGGACATAAGCGGACTTATTTTTGTAATTGATTTCGTACCATTCACCGGTTTTCTTTTTAACGGAAAGACTGACATTCTTCGCAAGTTTACCAAGCGATTTCGAAGTGGTCGTTGCTTTCTCGCGCACGTTGACGGATGAGGTGTTCGTTATGTAGGTCGTGGTTGTCGGTGCTTTTGCTGGAACGGTTTTGACGTAAGCGGCAGTGATAAAGGCTTTTTTGGATTGATGACGAATCTCGTACCAGGAACCGGTCTTCTTGACTGCGGTGACCGTCGTTCCTTTTTTGAGAGTCGTAATGACAGGAGCGGAAGTAGTGGCAGCAATCCGGATATTGACGTTGTCTGTCAAGATGAGTGTCGTTGATGCGGCTTCGACGCCAGTGGCTGAACTGATCAGCGCAAGTGTCGTCAAAGTGAGAAAAGTCTTTTTCACGTAGTGTGGCTCCCTTCCAAATGATGAATCTAGTCCGATCATGGATCGAATCGTTGTTACCATTTTGTCATAAGAAGCCGGGAATTCACCTTATTTTAAAATATATTTTTTGAGAAAGAAATTCGATTCGTTTTCAAAAAAAGAACGACGGTTTGTAAACGAGAATTATTTTCAGTAATCCTGTACACTAAAGGTAATTTGAAAGGAGGACTCGCATGTTAAAACGGTTTTATCATTATTACATACCGCACAAACGGTTGTTTTGGCTTGATTTTTCGTCCGCCTTATTCGTCGGCCTGCTCGAGTTGGCTTTTCCGCTTGCTGTCAAATGGTTCATCGACTCATTGCTACCAAAAGGGGAGTTGAACTGGATTATTTTAGTTAGTGTCGGATTACTCGGATTGTATGTCATCAGTACGCTGATGCAGTTCGTCGTCAACTACTTCGGGCATAAGCTCGGCATCAATATCGAGACCGACATGCGGCGGCAATTGTTTGGTCACGTCCAAAAGCAATCATTCCGTTTTTTTGACAACACCAAAACGGGGCATATCATGAGCCGGATTACGAACGATTTGTTTGATATCGGTGAACTGGCTCACCATGGTCCGGAAGATGCTTTCATTGCCGTCATGACACTGCTCGGTGCCTTTTCGATCATGATGACGATCAATGTGCCGCTCGCCCTTGTCACGATCATTGCCGTACCGTTTCTAATCTGGCTAATCAGTTATGCCAATGTCCGGATGAATCGGTCATGGGACCGGATGTACGGTAACATTGCCGAAGTCAATTCGCGGGTTGAGGACAGTGTGTCCGGAATCCGTGTCGTTCAATCGTTTACGAATGAAGCCCATGAGGTCGCACGGTTCGAAAAAGATAATGCGACGTTCCGGCAATCAAAGATCAATGCCTATAAAGTGATGAGTACAAGTTTATCCGGCATTTATCTGACGACACGTCTGATGACGCTTGCTGTCCTCGTCGTCGGTGCCTATCTCAGCTATACAAAGAAACTCACTTACGGGGAACTCGTTGGATTCATTCTTTATATGAATATCCTGCTGAAACCGATTGATAAAATTACGGCACTTTTGGAACTTTATCCGAAAGGGATGGCCGGATTCAAACGTTTTCTCGAGATGATTGATCATGACGAAGAACTGAAGGATGCACCGGATGCCATTCATGTGTCGGCATTACGCGGGGCGATTCGGTTTGATGACGTCAGCTTCGGTTATGAAGCCGAACGGTTGATTTTAAAAGACATCAGCCTGTCCATCGAACCGGGACAGACGATTGCCTTTGTCGGGACGTCGGGTGCGGGGAAAACAACGATCTGTTCGTTAATTCCGCGGTTTTATGATGTCACGGACGGTGCGATTACGATTGACGGAATCGACATCCGCCAGATGACGAAGTCGTCGTTGCGGCAACAAATCGGAATCGTTCAACAGGATGTCTTCCTGTTTTCGGGGACGATTGCTGACAATATCGCCTACGGGGATTTGACGGCAAGCCGGACGGACATCATCCAGGCGGCAGAACGGGCGCATCTTGGACAGATGATTGCCGATTTACCGGATGGATACGATACCGAGATTGGTGAGCGGGGGTTGAAGCTGTCCGGCGGGCAAAAACAACGGCTGGCGATTGCACGGATGTTCTTGAAAAATCCGCCAATCCTGATTCTTGATGAGGCGACGTCAGCTCTTGATACCGAGACGGAAGCCATTATCCAGGAGTCACTTGCTGAATTATCTAAAAATCGGACGACGCTGATCATCGCGCACCGCCTGGCGACGATTCGTCAAGCAGACCGCATCCTGGTCGTGACGAAAGATGGAATCGTCGAAGACGGGACACATGAAGAATTGGTCGAAAACGGAGGATATTTCTCACGACTCCTTGACCGGCAACGCGTCTGAAAAACCGGAAGTCAACTCATCATCAGGATGATCATGGCTTCCGGTTTTGTCATCTTTTTAATTAGCGTGGAAGAAAGGCGGAATGATTTCACAAGAACCGGGAACATATAAGGGAAGGGAGGATGGGAAGATGTATGGTTTGTTTTGCGAAAACTATGATGAGACCTATTCGACGTTACACGGGGAATCTTCACATGATTTCCACCGTTTTTTTGCCTTATCTTATACGATTCATGATACAGTCTTTGACAAAACCGCGTTTGATCGGATGATGCAGATCGTCAAACAAAAGACGACCCGGTTTTCAGCCTTACGCAGCCGGTACACGGCGCTCTTGATCTCACATATCCAGTTAAACAGTCCTGAACCGGAGCGATTGCTCGAACGGGTCATCGAGGCGGAGCGACACATCAAACGACGCTTCATTAAAGAAAAGGCAGTCCGACCGTTCTTTGCACTTGGTGAAGTCTTAAACCGTGAGCAGGGAATCGACGCCTTTCCGATCGTGGAACAACTGCGACAGACACGTCCCGTCCTCAATCTGGCAAAACAATATGTGGTGACTTCGACGCTGATGGAGACAGGGCAATTACCTGACTCTTTCGTTGAAACCGTCGAACAGGCCGAAAAATGGCTGGAACGATGGATGAACCCTTCAAGCGAACGTTTGATGACAGCTCAGATTTTAGCTGCATCCGACGCAATTGACAGTCAAAAAAAACGGATTCAGGTCTGGTGCGAAATGATGGAAGAACGGGAGCTCCGGATTTGGGATCGGATTTTTCCGTTACTGGCGTTACTTGAGACGACCGAACGGGTTGATATGATTTATGTGACGCGTGTCGTCGACCGGGAGCGGTCCCGCAATCGCTTTTCAGATGAGGTCAACTGGTTGATTGCGTTTCATCTGTTGCTCGCGAAAAGCGGCAAAAGTCGTCTGCAATCGGCCTTACTGATTTTAGCGACGCTGGAACTGACGAAAAAACCATGAAAACAACAGCCCAAAAGGATCCTCGGAAAATCAACCGAGGATCCTTTGGTGTGTCTGCTGATTAATCAAACGTCGTGAAGGTGGCATGTTGTTCCACCGGATACAATTCTTTGCCGGCGACATCATTTAAGATGAGTTGATTGCGCGAAACGGACATGCCGAGGTTATCGGCTGCCGGACCGTGTGACAGTTCGAGGTTCGTTGTCGCATACAAGTGATGATTCGCCGAAACGCTTCGGCTGATCCGGTAGTTGGCATCGACCTTCCACGCTTGTTCCCCTTCAAACTCGATCTCGAGTCGGTTGATGAAGCGGGGGAGAGACGGGACGAAGCCGGTCGCAGCGACGACGGCACCGGTTGTTGAAGTCCGTTGGTCATTCAGTTCGGTATGCCGCATCGTGATGGTAAAGTCGTTCTCGTACGAAATCTGATCGACTTCCAAATTGGCACGGATCTTTACGCGATTCTGTTCTTCATTTGATAGATCATACAAATGTTCATAGATAGCTTGCAACGTTTCCGGGCTAATCCCGTTTTGCGACCGAGCGAATTTTGTGACGGCTTCTTGTCTGACAGCTAACGGCAGACTGTTGAAATAACGGACGTAACTCGGAGAGAAGATTTCTTCACCCAGTTTACCGGTTTCGAGCGTTTCAAAAATCGTCGAGCGGGAAATCCATTCGAGTTCGAATGTCTCTTTCCGGTCACTCGTTAACAGATCAAGGAAGATTTCGGCGGCACTTTGACCGGAACCGACGATACTTACTTTATCCTGTTGCAGGATGGTCTCTTTTTCCATGACGTATTGGGTGTTATGAATGACACCTTTATCGAAGCTCTCCGGAATCGACGGTTTTGAACCGGTTCCAAGCACGACGTTGCGTGTTTCATAAGTCGTCCGTTTCCCGGTGGCGACTTCTTCCACCAATACTTCGTAACTGTCACCTGTATCCTGGATGTCGATGACACGGGTCGAAAAATGTAAATCATCGAGCTGCGTTGAAACCCATTTCAAGTACGCATTATATTCTTGTCGGGAAATAAGTAGTTTTTCATAAAAATAAAACGTATGCAACCGGTTGATGGATCGTAAGTAGTTGAGATACGTAAAAGGACTGGTCGGATCAGCCAGTGTGACGAGATCGGAAATGAAGCTCGTCTGCATCATTGAATCCTTAATCATCATCCCGGGATGCCAGGAAAATTGTTCGCTTTCATCAAAAAATAATGTCCGTAAAGGTGTCGGATGAGCCAGGGCACTTAAGCCTAAATTCATCGGTCCGATACCTACGCCAATCAAATCATACATAAAAAAAGCCTCCCAATCGATATTGTTATAAAACAATACCCGATATGGGAGGGTGTTGAAACGTATCTTGTCAGTTCTTTACAGTTGATCCGTCGTTGTCGTTTGCGTCGACACTGTCATTTGTTTGCCGTCACGGATGATGGTCAAGGTGACGTTACCGTCAGATTTGATGAGTGCCGTCTTGATATCAACAAAACTTTTAATCTCTTCCTTGTTGATTTTCGTGATGACGTCTCCGGTTTTTAATTTAGCGGAAGCAGCAGGGCTGTTCGGTTCAACCGACATGACGACGACACCTGTTTTTTGGGACTCCGGTAATTTAACTTGATCAAGCAGATAGCCGGCCGGGAAAGCCGAGACGTCCTGCAGGGACACACCCAGCGTCGGGTGTTTCACTTCACCGTTTGTTTCGAGCTGTTTCAAAATCGGCAGAGCGTCATCAATCGGGATGCTGAAACCGACTCCTTCGACACCGGTCTCGGCAATCTTCATCGAGTTGATTCCGACCAGTTGCCCCTGTTCATTGATCAGGGCACCACCGGAGTTCCCCGGATTGATAGCGGCGTCGGTCTGGATGACCGTCGTATTGAAATCATCCTGTCCATCCTTGTTCGTATCGACGGGAACGGTCCGGTCGTTTGAGCTCACGATTCCGCGGGTGACGGAGTTTTGGAACTCACCGAGCGGATTCCCGATCGCAAGGACGGTTTGACCGGCTTTTAAGTCAGCCGATTTTCCGAGGGTGATGACGGACGGGACGTCACTGGCGTTGACTTCCAACACGGCTAAATCATATGTTTCGTCACTACCCAATAATTTGGCACTGAGTGTTTTTCCGTTGTTTAACGTGACTTCGAGTTTGGACGCACCGTCGACGACATGGTGATTCGTAATGATGTAGGCTTTGCCGTCTGCTTTTTTATAGATGACACCTGAGCCGGAACCTGCGGCTGCTTCTTCCTGACTCATCGCATTACCCGCCTGATAGTTCGTGACCGTAACGACGGCTTTTTGCGCTGTCGCTACAGCGTTCGTCACCGGATCGCTTGTTGTCGTCGAAACTTGTTTTGGCATGCCGTTTGAGAGTGGTGTATCGGCGACTTGCTGTTCTTGGTCCATTAAAATCGGAAAGGCGACCGTCGCGGTAAGTACAGCACCGATGATGCCTCCGGTAAGTCCTGGTAAGAGTTGTCTTGTTTTTCCTGCCATCGAAATCCATCCCTTCATGTGGTGTCTTTTCTAAGATTAATGTATCAGATTTCACCGAACGGAATGAAATTACGGTGGTTTTTCCAAAATGCCTCATCATTCCCCATAATTCGACAACAATCTCAAACAGTTGAGTCGAGCCGGTCAGTTCGGTACACTGAGTGTGTTTCGTACTTAAGCAACCGACTTAGTCGCAAAGGGAGAGATTCAGATGAAGTATGTACTGCGTATTTTATATGGTGCCGGTTTATTGTTCGCCGGAATCGGTCATTTCCGGAATGAAAAGGGATTTGTTAAGATTATGCCCGCTTTCATCCCGTTCAAACGTTTTTTCGTCCAGGTGACGGGGGTCATCGAAATTCTGTACGGTTTGATGTTGCTGTCCGGACGTGGCGTTGATCTCGTCCGGAAGACGTTACCGGCGTTTTTATATGCCGTTTTACCGGCAAATATCAACATGGCGGTCAATCCGAAACCGATTAACGGGAAAACATTGCCGGCTTGGGGATTATGGGGCCGTTTGCCGTTACAGTGGGTCTTGATTGCTTTTGCTAAACGCTTAAAATGAAGAGACAAAAGGGTTACCGGGAGCAGTTGAATCGCACCGGGTAACCCTTTTTTGTTGTTCCATTAAAACCGTTTTTCGACGGCGAGGATGGCTGCATTCGCAATGTCTTCGTATGTCGAGTCGTTCGGGTGGAACTGGTCGCTTGAAAGATCACGTTTGACGTCACGGACGAGGTTAAACGTATCGATGATTTCGATATCATGTTTTAGACCAAGTGTCCGGGATTTAGCGTTCCACTCTTGAACGATTGCGTCAAATGCTTCTCCGTTTTCGCTGGCGCGGAACGGATTATAGAGTCCGACATAGAAAATGACGGCATCCGGATTTTCTTCACGTAAAATGCGGAACGTTTTTGCCAGATTGTCTTGAGCCTTTTCAATCGTGGCGGCCGTTTTTTTTGCATTAAAGTTTGCGACACCTTCGCCACGGTTAAACAAATCGTTTCCGCCAATCGTCACGGAAATGACTTTTGCTTGGGACAACGTACGACGGACTTCTTTTTGTTCCAATTGTTTTAAGAGATTTTCCGTCCGTGCACCGCTGACGGCAAGATTTTGGAAACGTTCGACGCGGTCGTTTTTGACAAGGTCGCGACCAACGATGGCTGCATAACTGTTTCCGTTTGAGGCACCGACACCACGCGTCAATGAATCACCGAGCGCGACATACGTCCCGCCTTTTTTGACGGGTTCTTCCTTTGTCGGCGTCAAGACGGCCCGTTTCGGTGGATTGACGACATCGTTATAGGCACTGGCGAAACCGTACCCGAAGACTGCCGTTAAAATTAGAGAAACTACTAAAAAAAGTGGCCAAAGATATCGTTTCATGAACCGTTCCTCCTTTTGCTGTTACTATGATTGTAGCAAACCTTTTTGGAATGTGCGGTTTTGAAGTGTTCCGATAAGGTAAATCATTCATTATTCCGCTAGAATGGATACTAAGAGGTGAGAGACGTGAAACCAACTGTAAAATTAGAATCAGTCACAAAAGTCATTGGAAAAAAGACAATCATCGACAATATTTCATTTGAAATCTTCCCCGGTGAAGTATTCGGATTCCTCGGCCCGAACGGTGCCGGGAAAACGACGACGATTCGGATGCTTGTCGGGTTAATTAAACCGACATCCGGTAAAATCACGGTCTGCGACTTTGATGTCCGGAAACAGTTTGTCCAAGCGATGCAACGAATTGGCTCGATCGTTGAAAATCCCGAGCTGTATAAATATTTGACGGGACGTGAAAATTTACAAGTGTTTTCACGGATGTTGCCAGGTGTTGACGATGCCCGGATTCAAGAAGTCATTGATCTGGTCGATTTGACAGCACGGGTCGATGATCAAGTCCGGACGTATTCGCTCGGGATGCGTCAGCGTCTCGGGATTGCCCAAGCCCTGCTCGGACGTCCCGATGTCCTGATTCTCGATGAACCGACGAATGGGCTGGATCCGATGGGAATTCGTGATTTACGACAATTCATCCGGAAGCTGGTTGATGAGACCGGTTTATCCGTGCTCGTCTCGAGTCATATCCTGGCGGAGATCGAAATGCTGGCGGATCGTGTCGCCATCATGAGTTACGGAAAAATCGTCCAGGTCGGAACGGTCAAGGAACTGGTCGAGTCGCTCGCACCTGGTGTCGACTGGCGTGTCGACGATGCGTTCAAAGCAAACGAAATCCTGTCGGCGTCGCCTGACGTCCAGGTCTCGGAAATCGTCGATGCCAATACGGTCCATACATTGATGGATGCCAGCAAGACACCATCCTTAAATAAACAGCTGTTCGAAGCGGGTGTCGAAGTGTGGACGATCGAACGTAAAGTCCAGACACTCGAAGATCTCTTCATCACACTGACAGGAGGAGATCATATTGCGTAATCCGAACATGCTCGGCTTGATTCAAAACGAAGTCATGAAGATTGCTTCGAAAAAACGTTTTGCCGTCGTTGCGATCATCCTGGTCGTCCTCGTTTCAATGTTTACGTATGCCCAGTACCGTGATATTCAGGAGCAAATCAAGAAACAGGGCACACTCGACTGGCGGGTCGAACTGCAACAGGATATCGTCGACACACAAAACCGTTTGGCATCAAGCAGTATTCAAGACGAATTCCGACAATTTTTGGAGTTTGATTTAAAACAAAACCAGTATTATCTCGATAATGATATCAATCCGAACTATCCGGGGGCACCGACCTTCATCCGGATTTTCTTCTCGCAAGGATTGACGTTGATTCTGCCGCTGTTCATCATCGTCATCATGGCCGATATCGTCAGCGGGGAGCAAAATGACGGAACGATTAAGACGTTGCTGTCCCGTCCCGTAAGGCGCTGGAAAATCTTAATGGCGAAATGGCTGACGACGTTGCTGTATACATCGATGCTGATGGCGTTGACTGCCGCCGTCTGTTATGCGATTTCCGGTATCGTCCTCGGATATGACGGATGGACCGCACCGATTCTGACCGGGTTCCAAGCGTCACCGAGCGGAACGTTCTCGACCGAATTCGTGCATACGATTCCGATGTGGGAGTATCTGTTGATGGCGATTGGCCTTGCCTGGATTGTGACCGCAGTCGTTGCGACGATTGCCTTGATGGTGTCCGTATTGGTCAAAAACACGGCAACCGGGATCGGCATCATGATGGCTGTCCTGATTTCCGGTACCTTGTTGACGACACTCGGTTCTAGTTGGACGAGTTCGAAATATCTCGTTAACGTCAACTTCGGATTAATCAACTACCTGGATGGACAAGCACCACCAATCGAAGGGATGACGTTACCGTTCTCGCTCGCCGTTCTCCTCTGCTGGACGATTGGAGCATTGGTCGTCGCGTTTTGGAACTTTACGCAAAAAGATATGTACTGATTTTAACCTGAATGAAAAAAAGTCCCTTCTCCGTAATGGAAAAGGGACTTTTTGCAGATGTCGGGCATCTGCGTGGAATCAAGAGGGGAATCCCTCTTAAAAGAAGCCGATGCAGGTCAGCTTCTGCGCTACGTAACAATCGTACTTTTATCATAGCGATTCCAGTAATTGGTGTCAAACCTGCTTGAAAGGGTTTACGAAATCCCGGATTTGTCAAAAGGTATCTAAAGACAACGAGGAGGTGCCCGACATGACAGATTGGGGAATCATGCTGACCGGTTTAGTGATTTGCGGATGGTGTGTATTTAGTGCAGTATATGACGACTTTATTCGTCGGGTCTAACAGAAGCAACTGAGTCGTCTTCCTTAGTGGGAGACGTTTTTTTGTCCTGTCGTCCGCTTGTCCGGATATGATACACTGACTACAAAAATGTATGAACTAGGAATGGTGATGTCATTGAGTAAACAGCCCGTCATTGTCATCGTTGGACCGACTGCCGTCGGAAAAACCAAGACAGGAATTGAATTAGCAAAACGGTTAAACGGAGAAATCATTTCAGGAGATTCCGTTCAGGTCTATAAACAGATGAATATCGGATCCGCGAAGGTGACCCATGAAGAAATGGACGGGATACCGCACCATCTGCTCGATCTGGTTGATCCGGACGACGAGATGAGTGTCGCCCGTTTTCAGACGTTAGCCCGGACGGCGATCGATGAGATTGCGGCAAAAGGCAAGTTACCGATCATCGTCGGCGGAACCGGACTTTATATCCGTGCGATCCTGTATGATTATCAATTTACCGTTCAGGCAGAAAATAAGGTCTTGCGCGAGGAACTGGAACAGTTTGCACAAGCGGAAGGAGCTGCAGCTCTTCATGACCGCCTGCGGCAACTGGACGCGAAACGGGCGGACGAGATCCACCCGAACAATATTCAACGGGTCGTCCGGGCAATTGAGGTCGCAATGAGCGGACAAACGCAGACGTCCGGCAGTGAACCGAGTTTGTATGACAGTCTGTTGTTCGTCTTACATATGGAAGACCGGGAACAGCTGTACACGCGGATCGATCAACGGGTCGATCTGATGCTCGATCAAGGGCTCGTCCCTGAAGTCGGACAGTTAGTCGCAGCTGGTTATAAAGAAACCAAAGCGATGCAGGCAATCGGCTACAAGGAAATCGTCCCGGTTCTTGAAGGAGCGCCGCTCGAACCGGCTGTTGAGCAATTGAAACGGAATACCCGACGCTTCGCAAAACGGCAATTAACATGGTTCCGCCATCAATTTGACGGAAATTGGATTGAAATGGGAAGGCTTTCATTTGAAGAAAACTTCAAAATTATCTATGATAGAACAGTAGGGTTTCTGAAAGCGGTTAAATCGGAATAGCCTGAAGTAAAAAAAACAGATAAAAATAGAGGGGGCACGGGGGCTTATGAAGGCAACGTACAACATTCAAGACTATTTCCTAAATCAATTGCGTAAAGATTCAGTTCCGACGACAGTATTTTTAATCAGCGGGTATCAGTTACGGGGATTGATCAAGTCGTTTGATAACTTCACCGTCATTTTGGAATCAGAAGGCAAACAACAATTGATTTACAAGCATGCCATCTCGACATTCGCACCGGCACGGAATGTGACGCTGTATGAACAAGAGGCGGAAACGGAAGAAGTCACACGTTAAAAAAAGACGGCCGGGGGGCCGCCTACTCGATGGGACAACGCCATGGCGTTGTTCCTTTTTTTGTTACAGTAAATCTTTCAGTTCGTCGACTGCTTCCGCATACCGACGGAGGGAGACTTCCTTATACAGACAGGTCTTCGTCAACCGTTCCTCTTTCGTCAACTCCTCGAGATACGTTCCGAGAATGAAACTGTTCCGCAACATCGATGGGGTGATGATCCGCTTATTGTCCGACCGTTCGTTTAACTGACGCATCATCTTCGTGATCATGACGATCGACAATTGTTTCGGGGCATTTTTGCTGTAGACCCAGCGGAACGTCATCCGTGAGAAATCAAAAGCGACAAAAAATGGATCGGTCGAATGATACCGCGGACGAACCGGTTCCGGGATTGTCTTTAAATACGCGAGCATCAGATCCTGATCGTCCCGCTCGAGGTGAAGCAGGTAGGCATTACCGAGCCGGTCATGAACCGTCATCTCCCGTTGGGCAAAGTTCAAGTCCTGCATCTTCAGACCAATGATATGGTGGACGCGAAGACCATACCGGTAAAAGAGTCGTAAAATCAATTCATTGCGGTCGATCAGATACGGCCGCGCAACGAGCTGATGGTCCGTCAAACCCCGGTCGGACCGGTTCGTCCGGATCAGTTGCTCATATTCGGCAAGGGATGCGACATGCTGCGGCGTCAACTCATGCGTCGGCTGGGCATACTCGATCAGCTTCGATTTTGTCTGACGAATCTGGTAGTTCAGCTGATTGAGGACGGTGACAATCCGGGCGACCGTCGCCTGTTGGTACAATTTTTCCTCGATCAGATAGTCGTTGATGAACGTTTTCCACGTTTCGAGCGGAATCGCCTTGAAATCGTCGATCGTCTCGAGCGGCTGATCGACTTCCGTCATATAACGATGAATTTCAATTAAATCGTAGCGGTACCGTCGGATCGTCGAGTCCTGTCTGCCGCTCGCGCTGAGGAAAAACAGATACCGTTCGATGAATTCCGGCAAGGTATAGTCGAGTCGTTCTCGTGCCATCACGGACCTCCTGTGTAAAGTACTTTTCTTTATGATAAACCGAACGGATGTTTCCTGTCCAAAAATGTTCAGACGGCAGGTCCGTGTGGTATGATTAGGGACGCAGAAGGTTTGTTATTTTGAAAGGAATGATTCTATGTCAGAACGCGTTATCGTCGTCGGTTGTCAGCTCCCCGGTGTACCGGATCATATTTATGAAGAATCGGTCGCGGAGCTCGAAGCACTCGTTACGACTGCGCACGCCGTCGTGGTAGGACGACTCGATCAAAAACGTCAATCGATCGACCGCCGCACGTTTATTGGAAAAGGGAAGGTTGAGGAACTGGTTGCATTGGCACAGGAACTCGAACCGGATTTGATTATTTTTAATGCCGAAGTCACGCCGGGGCAGATGAAAAACATCCGGATTGCCCTCGAAGATCCGGAATCGATCAAATTGATCGACCGGACCCAGTTGATTCTCGACATCTTCGCTGGCCGTGCCCAGTCGCGGGAAGGGAAGCTCCAGGTCGAACTCGCCCAGATGAGTTACCTGTTGCCGCGCTTAAGCGGACAAGGAACACAATTGTCCCGCCTCGGCGGCGGGATCGGGACTCGTGGTCCCGGTGAATCAAAACTTGAGACAGACCGCCGGCACATCCGCCGCCGTGTCGACGAAATCAAGAAACAGCTCGAAACGTCGGTTGCCCACCGTGCCCGCTACCGCGAACGCCGGAAAGAAAACCAGACGTTCCAAATCGCCCTTGTCGGATATACGAATGCCGGGAAGTCCACCATCTTCAACCGGTTGACCAATGCCGACACGTACGAAAAAAATGAATTATTCGCGACACTCGATCCGTTGACGCGTCAGTTCGACTTACCGGAAGGCGGACAGATCCTCCTGACCGATACCGTCGGATTCATTCAGGATTTGCCGACGAAACTAATTGCCGCATTCCGGTCGACACTCGAAGAAGTGCTTGAGGCAGACCTGATCATTCATGTCATCGATGCGTCAAGCGAACATTATCTCAATCAGATGCAGACGACCAATGATGTTCTCGATGAGCTCGGTGCCGGGGATATCCCGCAACTTGAAGTCTTCAATAAAAAAGACCGGTTAACGAACTTGTTCACAGGTGGAAAACTGTTGATTTCGGCACTCGATCCGGCAGATATCGAACGCCTGACCGTCGAAATCGAAAAAGCGATCAGTGAGATTCTCGAATATCTCGAGATCCGGATTCCGGTCAACGCATTTGCCCATTACAATCCGGCAAAAGAAGTCATGATGAATTTAACAGAACAATATGAAGAGGACGGCTCCGTGACTTTGAAAGGCTACTTGCGCAAAGATACACGTCTGTACTCGACATTGAAACAATACGAGGTGTAAGCATGTTTACAGAGTTAACGCATTATGAAACAATCCGTCCGTTCGTCGAGCGGGCGGAAGAAAAAATCGCACCCGGTATTCGCAAGGCACAACAAGTCGCGGAACAGAATCAGTTCCGTGTCCTGAATGCCTTCCGTGAGCATAAAGTGAGTGACTTTCACTTCATGCCGTCGACAGGTTACGGCTACAACGATGAGGGCCGCGATAATCTCGAACGGATTTACGCAGCGGTCTTCGGAGCGGAAGCCGGACTCTGCCGGGCGCAGATCATCAGCGGGACCCACGCGATCGGTATCGCGTTGTTCGGTTTGCTGTTACCGGGAGACGAACTGCTGTACATCACCGGTAAACCGTACGATACACTCGAAGAAATCGTCGGTATCCGCGGTGACGGCCGCGGCTCGTTAAAAGAACTCGGTGTCACGTATGACGTCGTCGAGATGAAACAGGCAGAGACGATTGATCTGGATGCTGTCCTCGCCCGAATCACGGACAAGACAAAAGTCGTCGGGATCCAGCGTTCAAAAGGGTATGCGACACGCCGGAGCTTGCCTGTCGCAGAAATCGGTCAAGCGATTGAAGCCATCAAGGCGCAACATCCGCACGTTATCGTCTTCGTCGACAACTGTTACGGCGAATTCGTTGAAACGATCGAACCGACCCATGTCGGAGCGGATTTGATGGCCGGCTCACTGATCAAGAATCCGGGTGGCGGTCTCGCGAAGACAGGCGGTTATCTCGTCGGACGCCGCGATTTGATTGAACGGGCGTCGTTCCGAATGACGACACCGGGAATCGGTGCCGAGGCCGGTCCGTCGCTTTATTCGCTGCAGGACATGTATCAAGGGTTCTTCATGGCCCCGCATACGGTCAGTCAGGCACTGATGGGGGCGATGTTCACCTCGAGCATGATGGAACAGTTCGGATTCGATACAGCACCGCACTATGCAGCAGAACGGACGGATTTGATCCAGTCGGTCTCTTTCCATGCACCTGAGCCGATGATTGCCTTTTGTCAGGCGATTCAAGCGGCGTCTCCCGTCAATGCGCAAGCCTTGCCGATTCCGGATTATATGCCGGGATATGCAGATGATGTCATCATGGCTGCCGGAACGTTCATTCAAGGATCATCGATCGAGTTATCGGCAGATGGTCCGATCCGGGCACCGTACACGGCCTATGTCCAGGGCGGACTGACTTACAGTCACGTCAGAATCGCGATTGTCTCGGCCGTCAATCAATTAATGGAACAACAATTGATTCAACCGCAACAGGTTTAAAAAAATAGCTTGATGTGAAAAGACCTCTGTTACGCAGGACGTCTGACTTGTAAGAAAGTCATGTTAACTTTCCTTACATCTCTTGACAACTTGCCTCACAGAGGTTTATTCTCATGAGGTAAGGAAAAAGGAGGAACGAAATGGCAGACTTATCACGACAGTCCAAGCCACTATTCCCCATCGGAGTCGTTCAAGAGTTGACCGCGTTATCTGCCCGACAAATCCGATATTACGAAGAACAAGGATTGATCAAGCCGGAGCGGACAGAGACGAAACGTCGCCTCTATTCGTTCAACGATGTCGATCGCTTGTTATCGATCAAGGAATATCTGGACCAGGGACTGAATATCGCAGGGATCAAAATGATTTTTGACAATGATCTTGTCAAGCGCGAACGAGTTGCGGAGAAGGTCGTTACGGCCCGTCCGGAATTATCAGATGGCGAATTGTATAAACTCCTGAAAAATGAATTGCAGGAAGCAGGGCGACATGGGAAAACGTCACTCATCCAAGGTGAGCTCGGACGATTTTTCAAGTAAGCACCTGTTACCATATAAAAAAGAGCCGGAGAGGGGATTTGTCACATGACACGTCGCAACATTACACGAGAAGACATTATGAAAATCGCTAAAGCTGAGGATGTACGTTTTATTCGTTTACAGTTCACAGATATCCTCGGTACGATCAAGAACGTTGAAATTCCAGTGAGCCAATTGGAAAAAGCACTTGATAACAAAATGATGTTCGATGGTTCGTCAATCGAAGGATTCGTCCGCATTGAAGAATCAGATATGTATCTCTTCCCAGACCTCAACACATGGGTGGTCTTCCCATGGACAGAAGACGGAACGGGTAAAGTCGCACGTCTCATCTGTGACATCTACAATCCAGATGGCACACCGTTTGCTGGAGATCCGCGTGGTCAACTCAAACGTGTACTTAAAGAAATGGAAGAGCTTGGCTTCACTTCATTCAACGTTGGTCCAGAACCAGAATTCTTCTTGTTCAAGAAGGATGCTAACGGCCGTCCGACACTTGAACTCAATGACCAAGGCGGTTACTTTGACTTAGCACCAGTCGATCTCGGTGAAAACTGCCGTAAGGAAATCGTCATCGAGCTTGAAAACATGGGCTTTGAAATCGAAGCATCTCACCATGAAGTCGCACCGGGACAACACGAAATCGACTTCAAATACGCTGACGCGATCACAACGGCGGATAACATCCAAACGTTCAAACTCGTTGTTAAGACGATTGCAGCGAAACATAACTTACACGCGACATTCATGCCAAAACCGCTTTACGGTGTCAACGGTTCAGGAATGCACGCCAACATGTCTCTCTTTAAAGGCAACGAAAACGTCTTCTTCGACGAAGCGAACAGCAACATGCAATTGTCGGATGATGCCCGTGCGTTCACAGCCGGTATCCTGAAGCACGCCCGTGCCTTCACAGCTGTCTGTAACCCGACAGTTAACTCGTACAAACGTCTTGTGCCTGGTTATGAAGCACCTTGCTACGTCGCATGGTCAGCGCGTAACCGTTCACCGCTCGTACGTGTACCGGCAGCCCGCGGTCTCTCGACACGAATCGAAGTCCGTTCAGTCGACCCGGCAGCAAACCCGTACTTGGCACTTGCGACCTTGCTCGCTTCAGGTCTTGACGGAATCAAAAACAACTTGAAAGCACCGGCTCCAATCGACCGTAACATCTACGTGATGGACAAACCGGAACGTGTGGCAAACGGCATTGACGATCTTCCGTCAACACTCAGCCACGCACTCGAAGTCTTGAAAGCGGATGACGTCGTCATGCACGCACTTGGCGAGCACATCGCAGAGCACTTCGTTGAACTGAAAGAAATCGAATGGGATATGTTCCGGACGCAAGTCACGGAATGGGAACGCGATCAGTACATGGTCTTGTTCTAATCTAAATGATGAAAAATGAATGAAAAACAGGCTAAGAATAGTCAATACGCTTTTGTATTGCTTTTCTTAGCCTTATTTTTTTAGGGAGGGATTGCAATGACTAAGCGTATTTCTATTTATGAACAGCTTAAAGAGATGTTAAAGCATAAAAAAGAAGAAGTTGTAACTCCGAGTGAAATGAAAGAAGCCTTGTTTCACAAATATGGAACAAATAAAGATAGTGTGATACTTTCTGACTATTGTTACAATCGTTCAAACCGTGGAATTTCTTTTAATAAGCATTTATTTGTATATCTAAATTATGGAATGTATAAATATATTGGCGAAAATGCTGATTATAACGGATTAATTTATGCGCGAACACGAAATTCTCCTGATGATCAAGTAGTAGGGATATGGACAGACGGAAAAAAACAACTATCTATAAATAAGTTATTAGAAAATCAGGAATTTCTTAAAGGTAATTACATAATCCAACTATTTGAAGAGTATATGGACATTTTGAAATTTGAAATGAACGTTCTTGGTTGTAAAGCCACAGAGTTGCGTCATTTAATAGGTCGATTGGGAGAGTTTTTTTGTGCTATATATACGAAAGGGAAATTAGCTCATGTGACCAACCAACACGGTTTTGATGTAATTAGTAATGGAAGACGGATTAGTGTAAAAACAACGGCTCAAAAATCTGGTTTCATCTCATTGAATATAAGAACTTTAGATCAATTTGATGATATCTTCATAGTCCAGTTCCTAAATAATGAATTTCACTTATTATTTTATGCATCAAAAGATCAACTACCTAAGGGACGGATTTACAAACAGCGGTTAGAAGTTGATTTATCTTCTTTAAAACAAGAGCAACTCCTATGACTGAATAAAGCTTTAGATTTTAAGTATAGGAAAGTACAAATCATCTTAAAAAGGGGTATGTATATATGATGTAAAACAGCAAGACTGCACTCTTAATCTACTTTGTAAGGAGGCGTTTTAAATGAAAAAGGCGTATGAAGGAAAAGGGATCACCGTTTATTTTGATGCCGAAGTCTGTATCCATTCCGGTCATTGTGTGAAGAGTTTACCGGCCGTCTTTGATGTTAAAAAGCGTCCATGGATTGAAACGGACGGGGCCCCGGCCGAAGATGTCATGCTAGTCATCGATGGCTGTCCGAGCGGCGCCTTATCGTATGAACGGAGGGAAGCATGATGGAATTTAAACGAGCGGATCAAAAGATTGAAGCCTATCAAGAGGGGCAAGTTGTCGGGGAAATCACGTACAGTGACACAAAAGGCGGCAAGTGGATCATTGATCATACGTATGTCGACCCGAATCATCGGAACCAACAAATCGGCGAACAACTGGTCAAAGCCATGGTCGAGTGGGCACGCGAAGAAAACGTCAAGCTGTTGCCGCTCTGTCCGTTCGCGAAACGGGAGTTCGAGCAGACGCCGGACTATGCAGATGTATCGGCTTAATCGAAAGCGTGTAATTATCAAAAGACGAGGAGAGCGGATCATCGGATCCGTTCTCCTCGTCTTTTTGATTTATTGTGAACAAGTTTTACAGAAACAAACGAAGCAACGCCATCGACAGGACACCGGTGATGACAGTGTAGGAAAGGCTTTTGCTGCTGACGGCGACGAGGACGGTCGGAACGGATGCTGCGAGGTGGAGAAGGGAGAGTGTCGGATAGTCTCCGTTTCGTGCCACTAGTAAGTTTTGAAAGAATAAAGCACTTAACAAACAAACCGGGATAAACGACAACCAATCGGTCAGCAGACGGGGTAACGTCAGACCATGCATCAACAAAAACGGCAGTATCCGCGGAATCAACGTGACGAGACCGCAGGCAGCAAAAAGGACGAATAGTTCTAAGCGGATTTCCATCGTGAGATTACAACTCCTATACTGGCAGCTATCATCGTCGCGAATAAAACGGCGAGTTCCGGTGACAGATAGCGCATTGATATGTACAACAACAGGAAAACAAGGACGAGCAACAGACCATTTAGAGCGATGCGGGACCGCTCGCTTTCAAACTGCAGGTACAATAACCCGATGAACATCGCGGTTAAAGCAAAATCCAGTCCGAATCGTTCCGGATCCGGGAACCAACTGCCGACGAGTGCTCCGAGGACTGTCGAGGCAATCCAGCTCAAATAAGCGGTTATGTTCAATCCGTGCATGAATGGTGCATCAAGCGGCCGTTTTAAGGAAGTATTCATGGCTACGGCAAACGACTCATCTGTCAAGAGAGCGCCGATTCCAAACCGATCGAAGAAATGCCGGCTTTTAACACGCGGTGCGAGCGTCATACTCATCAGAAGATGGCGGGAATTGACGATGAACGTCGTCAAGATGATGGCAGAAAACGGACTGTTTAGTAACAGTAGACTCGTAATGATGAATTGAGCAGCGCCGGCATAAATCAAGATGGACATCAATCCGATTTCAAGCGGACTGAGTCCGGCGGCGCGTCCGACGATGCCGGCAGAAAAGCCGATGCCGAGATAACCGAGGACGGTCGGCAGACAGGCTTTGATACCTGCTTGAAACGAAGCGTTCATAGAAGGTGACTCCTCTCGCGATGATGTGTTATCAGCATAGCATCATCAAAACGGATTGGAAATGAACTGGTCAATATTTTCATATGTTTCCTTGACATAAGTCGTCTCGATTTGTGGTAAAGAGTAAGTGGTACGGCAAAATTCGTTAGACGAAGGAGCGTTCAAGATGGATAAATTAATGCAAGATGCGAACCGGTTTGTCTCAGATATGGTGGAAGGTCTCGTTTTAGCACATCCTGATCTTTATGCAAAAGTCGACGGAGTCAATGTCATTAAACGAAAAGAACCGTTGAACGGGAAAGTGGCCCTTGTATCCGGTGGGGGAAGCGGCCATGAGCCGGCGCATGCCGGATTTATCGGGGACGGTATGCTCGCAGCTGCTGTCTGTGGTGAAGTCTTTACTTCTCCGACACCTGACATGGTGCTTGAAGGAATCAAGGCGGCAGACGGTGGGAAAGGGGTGCTGCTCGTCGTCAAAAACTATTCTGGAGATGTCATGAACTTCGACATGGCGAAAGAATTGGCCGAACTCGAAGACATCGAAGTCGAGACGGTCATCGTCCGGGATGATATCGCCATCAAAAAAGAAGAAGACCGCCGCGGAGTCGCTGGCACGATTTTTGTCCACAAGATTGCCGGAGCTGCGGCAGCAGAGGGCAAATCACTTGTTGAAGTCAAAGCCGTCGCTGAGAAAGTCATTGCCGGTGTCCGTTCCATCGGGATGGCGTTGTCCCCATGTTATATGCCGGAGAGCGGTAAACCCGGTTTTGATTTGCACGAGGATGAAATGGAAATCGGAATTGGGATTCACGGTGAAAAGGGTCTGGAGCGGAAACCGATTGCCTCCGTCGAAGCCATCGTGACGGAATTACTCGATCGATTGACAGCGGAAGTAACCGATAAAAAAGTAGCGGTCATGGTCAACGGAATGGGCGGAACGCCTGAATCGGAATTGTACATCACCTATAAATATGTCGCGGAACAATTGCAGGCTAAAGGATACGAGATTGTTCGTCCGTTCGTCGGCAACTATATGACATCACTCGAAATGCACGGTTTCTCAATTACGCTGCTTCCGGTTGACGATGAACTGGTCGGCTACTTGGATGCAAAAACGAACGCAATCGGATTCTAATTAAAAGAGGGTGAGATAGATGAAGTTATCGACTGAAGAATTCCGCAAAGCATTGCTTAAAGCGGCTGCCGATCTCGAACACCATAAAGATGAATTGACGGATCTTGACCGGGAAATCGGTGACGGCGACCACGGCATCAATATGTCGCGCGGTTTCCA
>CAACXB010000943.1_pt1 | contig 34263 bp, 42 predicted proteins | sample 2275821 | NCBI WGS metagenome assembly CAACXB01 (sample SAMEA5312479, study PRJEB27640) | indoor metagenome | biome: indoor environment; feature: uncontrolled; material: tiles wood | place: Germany | collected 2014-07-07
GACAACCGGAGAAAAACTTCTACATCATCGGTTCCAAAAGTTATGGACGCGCCCCTACTTTTCTTTTAACAACCGGTTATGAACAAATCCGGTCGATCGTCGCGCATTTAACAGGAGATACGATAAGCGCAAAACAGATCCGGTTGAAATTGCCGGAAACAGGTGTTTGTCGGGTTTCTACAACCGAAACATCATCCAGTTGTTGTTAAGCTGCGTCTTGCATTCTCAATTGGATACAACAGATGATTTCGGCACAACGAAGGGAGGTGGATTTGGTCCACCTCCCTTTTTAAATTTTAAAAATGACCGTATGTACAAGACGTTAACGGTTCTTTTCATTCGATTGTCTAACATGAACAAGGTAAACGATTAAAAAATAGGCAAAGAACGCGGAAAAATAAAAAGTGATGAATTTGTTCATTTCCGTTGTACTCAGCCAGATTGATTCATCGTACATCAATCGTCCCGATGCCGTAATGACGACGGGATGCGTCGCAAGCGTCAGACCGATCAGGACGAATAAGCAAACACCAAGATCATTGAGCCAGACTTGGGTGCTGCCTTTTGGATTACGAAACATCCAATCCCTCCTTTATTTTGGAATCGTTTCAGCCAGTTCCAGTAAGATCCCCTCCGGTCCCCGGACATAACAAAGGCGGTATGTTTCTCCAAACGGTTCGACCGGATGAACGGCTGTATATCCCTGCTGTTCTACAAGGCGGATCATTTCGTCAAGCGACTCGACGTTGAGGCAAAGATGGCGAAGACCCGGGGAATAGACTTCGTTAGATGGGGGATGGGAATCAACCGGCGAATGGTAGTGAACGAGTTCAAGCCAGGTCTCTCCATTCGCAATACCGAGTGCGACACACGATGTTTTCGCGTTACGCAGGCCGGTCACCCGGTCGAGTTGCGGTCCGGACGCTTCCCACTCGCCTTTGACGATAAATCCCAGGCTGACGAAAAAGCGTGTCGCCGCTGCCAGGTCCAAAACGTTGATGCTGATATGATCCATCCGGTTGATCTTCATACCGGTTTCACCTGTTTCCGTTGATGCCGGCTTGCTTGATAGTCCGGCTTTAACAAAGAGAAAATCCGTCCGTCATGCGATGTTCCGTCTTGGAACAGGTAACCGCGTAAAATCCCTTCTTCTTCAAACCCGATTCGCGTCAACAGTTGGATCGAGGCTGTGTTTTCAAGGAACGTCACTGCCCCCATCCGGTACAACTCAAGTGTCTCAAATGCATATTCCAAAACAGCTTCAATCGCTTCTGCTACATAACCGCGCCGCCAGTGTGCCGGATCAAGTTCAAAGCCGATTTCCGCCTTTTTACTGTACAGGCTGAGATGGTTCAGTCCGATGGTGCCGATGAACGTTCCGCCGTCACGAATGATCATCCCCCAGCGGATGCCTTGCCGGCTGTCGAATGTCTGTTTGAACGATTCGATGATATGTAGAGCATCCTCTTGTTCACGAAGCGGATTCATCCCGTAAAAGCGGGTGACGTCCTCGTTCGACAGAATGTGGAAGAGGGCAGGCGCGTGTTCAGGTGTGACTTCAATCAGTTGCAGCCGTGCGGTTTTTAGTATTGGAAAAGGCATAGGGAATTCCTCCAGTATTTAAATTTGTAAGCTATGTACTGATACTTAACTGTTTAACACTTGTATTCTAATTATGCTTTAAGTGCTTGAATTCATGCGTGTCGTTTTTATTGTGAAATCCACTCAATTCCACACGTCCTTCGGGATTGACCTTATACTCATACGCAGCATCCGGTTCGTTTTGAAAGGGTACGGTCGAGATGGTCCACTTTTCGCCCGGAAATTCCTTCGCGAGATATGGTTTGACGACTGTCACGTTTTTCTGAATCTGCGCCTTGATGTCTTCCTCATCCGGCTGATTCATTAAAAAACTGCCGAACATCAGACAGAGCACTCCTGCAGTCATCAAAGCCAGCATACGCTTTTTTCCCGTCTTCACTAAGCCGAACACTACAATCGGAAGCACAATCAAACCGAATATCTCGTAAAGAATCCATTCAATGAGTTCATGTGGTCCCATATCCGTAACCTCCTTTTCTCTATTGCTACTTATTACCGTTCCTTTTTCAAAATCCCTGCTTTTTCCATAAAAAAACAGGTACCTATTTTAGGTACCTGCTTGATTCATTACACGTTAAAACGGCTCGACAATCGTTTTAAGTCTTCCGCCATCGTCGCCAGTGATTGTGACGCTGACGAGATTTCCTGCATCGATGCCATCTGTTCTTCCGTCGAAGCCGAGATGTTTTCCGTTCCGGCGGCCGTACTTTCCGTCACGCCTTGAATCTCGCGCATGATCGCAGAAATCTGTTCGCTTCCGGCTGCCATTTCCTGCACAGCGCCGGACACTTCCTCGACTTGCCCTGTCACTTCGCTAATCGAACGTTCGATCGCCTGGAATGAAGCACTCGCTTCACCGGCCACTTGAATTCCGTTCGTCATCTCAGTCGTCACCTTTTCCATCGAAACAACGGATTGTTCTGTTTCCTGTCGGATAACTTGGATCAAGCTCTCGATCTGCTTCGCCGCAAGAGCCGATTGCTCGGCAAGCGTCTTGACTTCCGCTGCAACGACCGCAAATCCGCGTCCCTGTTCACCGGCACGCGCCGCTTCGATCGCCGCGTTCAGTGCCAACAGATTCGTCTGTGCGGCAATTCCCGTGATCGAATCGGTAATCTGTCCGATTTCCTGCGACCGGTTTCCGAGACCGACGATGACTTGACCGAGTTCCGTGAAATCGGTGTTGATCCGCTCCATCTGTTGACCGAGTTGCCGGACGACTTGTCCGCCGTGCGTGACTTTATCCATCGCGTCACCTGTCGCATCTGTCATCTGTTGCGCGTTACCGGCGACTTGACTGACGCCGGACGTTAAGTCCTGAACAGTCCGTGATGCACCGGAGACCTGGTTCAATTGCTGGCTTGCACCACTCGCGATTTCTTCCATCGTCACGGCGACCATTTCCGTCGCTTTCGTCGTCGCTTCCGCATTCGTGCTTAGCTCATCCGATGCTGTCGCAACGTGTTTTGATGTATCCGTCATCTCAATGATGACTTGGTGAAGTTGCTCCGTCATCGTGTTGAATGATGTCGTCAATTGACCAAGTTCGTCTTTTGAGACGTAATCACCTCGGACCGTTAAATCACCTTCACCCGACTGCTTCATCCACCCTTGCAACGAACGAATCGGTTGTGTGATCAGACGTGTGATGTAAATGGCGAGACCTGCAAACAACATCAGGGCGATGACGAAAATACCAAGCATGATGTAGAACGCAGTTTGTTGTTCCTGCTGGTTCAACGCGTTGATGTCTTTCGCTTGTTTCGTCATCGTCTTCATCAGACTTTTTGCCGAGTTCGCGACGTTCTCCCGAACTTGCTCCAGGTTTTCTGAATAACTCTTATACGCGTCTTCATTTTCATTTCGTGACGCAAAGTCTTGGACCATACTCATACCATTATCATATGCCAGTACATTGTCCTTTAATGTTTCCAATTGCTTACTTGATTGTTCCGTCATCTTGGCTGTACGTTCGTATGTATCTAAAGACGACCGGATTTGCGCTTGACGTGTATCAATTTCGCCTCCCAATTCTTCAATCCGCTTCGGATCCGTCGTTAGAATCATTTCGACCAGAAATGAATCAAGCGCCCGGGTATCAATTCGGATTTGAGCGACTTCCTGGACCGGCAACAGATTTTCCTGATACATCGCTTCCGATGCCTTTGACATCTGATTCAGGAAATAAAGCCCGGCGCTTGCCAGTAAAATCATGGCGATGATTGCTGTCGCAATCAATAGTTGAATCTTTTTACGTACCGTTAAATTTTTCATGTTCTCATCCCTCCATCTCCTTTATCGGTAACTTGTTCAAATTATTCATTGTTTTTTCATGATTGGCGTGAGCAATGTGTTGTCCTGAGCCCTTGATTACGACAGCGGGTACCGGATTCGATATAATCAGAATCATACAGAAACAAAAGGAGTGAAGTCTGTGCAGTCTGTCTCGAATGAAATCACGCAGTTCCGCGGAACACACTATGACTTCGGCTGCGAACAGGGCCGTTACGTCAAACGCAACCAACTGTTGCATAACCGCGAAGACAATTGGAAAATCCGGGTTCCCCGTTTTCAGGTCGACCCTGTCGAAACGAAAGAGATGTTTCTCCGCTATGCCCCGTATATTTGGGATGAGTTGCTCGGGTTACAGGATGAACTCGAATTATCGCTCGCCGATACACTGCTTCATTTTGGTCACTACCGGGTCGAAGGACCGAAAAGCGGCTGTTCGATCATGACGGGTGATAATTTCCTCGTCCGCAATTATGATTATCATCCGATGACGTACGATGGACGGTTTTCCGTTTTTCAACCGACGGATGGCGGCTCCGCTATCATCGGACCGGCGTCCCGCGTCACCGGACGAATGGACGGAATGAACGAACATGGCCTTGCGATGGGGTACAACTTCATCAACCGCCGTCGTCCTGGAGACGGCTTCGTCAGTTTCATGATTGGACGGATTATCCTCGAGACATGTACCTCGGTCGAAGATGCAATTTCGCTCGTAAAGGAGATGCCGCACCGGGGGTCGTTCAGCTATGTCGTCCATGACCAATCGAACCGCTCATTTGTCATCGAGGCGACGGCACGGGATATCGAAGTCCGCGAGACGAATCTCTGTACGAATCATTTTGATTTGTTGCAACACGAAAACCGGTTCCATCTCGACGATTCAAAACGGCGGATGATGGAACTGAAGACGCACCAGCATTTGATTCAGGACGCGGAATCGGCTTTCCGGCTGTTGAACGATTCCGATAAAGGAGTTTTCTCCGACCTGTACAGTCACTGGGCAGGGACGATTCATACATCGGCCTATTTCCCGTCCGACATGAAAGTCTGGTTTGCGCTCGGCGGCGATCAGGAGCCGGTTGAGTTCAATTTTAAAGACTGGCTTGCCGGAAATGACTTTACCTCAACCCACATTCATGGTGAACTTGAAACCGATATCCAGTTCGCCAATACGCTTCAAACGTGGCGCTGAAAACAACCAAACTCCTCTGTCATCCCATTGGGACAGCAGAGGAGTTTGGTTGTCAGTTCAGCGTTTTTGTCATATGTAAATCCGTTGTGAGAAATCCCGTCGTTTCATAGAGATGAATCGCACGCGTGTTATGCGCAAAAACGTGTAATTTGATTTTTTTGATGTTCATCCTCCGGGCGACCTGTTCGAGCATCTCCATCGCTTGCCGGCCATAGCCTTTTCCTTGATGAACGTCATCGATTTTAAAGTCGAAGATAAAGGCGGTCCGTCCGTGCGTCGATTCGCTTACTTGAAACCAGATCATGCCGACGTCTGTCTGTTCGATGTCGTCCAAAATCGAAAACAGATAATGCTGTTTTGTATGAATCCCGTCCGGCAACAATTGCCCGTACTCAGCTGCCGAACGGTCAACAGCTTCCACTTCTGCCCATGTTCCGGCCTTGACCTTCTCCTCGGCATATTCTTTGATGGCTTCCGGTAGATACGCTGCGTATGCCGTTTCCGACATTTTTTCAAATTTAACCATCGTCCCTCTTCCTTTCTCTTTCCCGTCAGTTTGAACGGTAGCTTACGCGTTGATCAGACACCAAGGTATTGGACCAGTCCTGTGCAAGCATCGCATAAACCGCAACATCATGATACGCGTCGTACAATTTCTCCGCATCACGAAGGATTCCTTCCTGCTGAAAACCTAAACGTTCCGGTATCTTCCGGCTTCGTGTATTGCCGACCGCACATTCGATGACGACCCGGTTCAGTTGTAATGTCATAAAACAATAGTCTGTGATAAAAGCGACGACAGGTGTCATCAATCCTTTGCCGCGCCCGTTCCCGGTCAAATAATACCCGATCGACGTTTGCCGTAACATCTGATTGATTTCGTGTAAGGCAATCGTCCCGACGAGCTCACCTTTGAAGTAAATGCCGCAGGCAAAGCCGTTGCCGTTCGCATAGTCCGTCAACCAGGCCGGAATGATTTCGTTCCGGTAGATGTCGGGTCCGGTCGCCCCGTCGACCCAGCGGAGCCATTGCCGCAAGTGGTCCCGGTTGGCGTCGATCAACGCATACAGCTCGTCGGCGTCCTGTCGTTCGATTAATTTTAAGCTCAATTGATCGGTAATATGATGCATGAACATCTGATTTCACTCCTTATGTACGTCTAAAGCTATACTTTAGACGTCGACGCTCAAAATACCTGCTTTAGAATATGGTGTTGACTCGATTGTGACAAATTTTTATGGATGACTTGTTTCGGTTTCGTCGTTAACGCCCGCTCGAGGAAGTTTGCTTGTAATCGTTCGCCGATGACGATGATTTGCTCCTAACCGAGCGGTCAATTTAGTTTCTCGACTTCACCTGATAGTTCCCCGTCAATTTTCCTCCATCGTCATAGCGACCGAACAATCGACGTTGCGCCGTATACGCCAAAAACTTTGCTAGACGTTTTTCATACTCCGGGCTGTCTCGCTTGCTGACCTGGATATAACTGATCCGGACACGGATGTAGAGCTCCGGCAACGTCCGGAAAAATTGATAGGTGTCCGGATCTTTTTTCAGTTCCCTGATAATGGATTGATCGATGTCGAACGGTATCGTCAAGTCAGGTGTCACCTTTAACCCCTGTTCCTGCATCTTTCCGAGTGCTGTCAGTCGGCGGACCCGTTCTTTATTCAGTTCAGTCCAGTGACTGTTTGTCCGACGTGGCGTAAATCGCTGAAGCAGTAGGTCCCCGTCCCTTTTTTTAATCCCGTCGATCCAACCAAAACAAAGAGCTTCTTCGACGGTTTCGATATAATCCAACTGATATTTTTCTGCATCCTTTTTATCAAATATAAGCCAAACTTCGGTCTCCGTTAAATGATGATTCTCCAACCAACTATGCCACTGTTCAATATGTTCGATATAAAGCCGTGTTGTGATGTCCATTGGTCGCCCCTTACTTCAATCAAATCATTTTCAGTTTCGTCTCGAACTCACTTCCCCTCCGCGAACGACCATATCCATTGACCTTTAATCATCAATTGCATCGATGGTCCTGCGGCATCGGTCTCCGATGTTAACTACTTCTTCATGTTTACTAGTTTTCCTGTTTCCGTCGCTTTACCGATTAATTTTCAGACAGAAAAACGCTAACAGGTAAAATCGGCAGAATCAACCGTTTTTACCTGTTAGCGTAAATTCATCAAGCTTCTGTTAATAAGGATTGAGCCTGTTCGAGGACCAAGTCCCCTTTCATCAGACCATAGGCCATCTGATTGATGATCGCGACCCGAACCCCTTTTGGTTCTGCTACTTGACGAATCTTTGTTTCTAAATACCGGACTTGTGGTCCGATTAAAATCACGTCCGTCTGATCCAGATGATGCGATAATTCACTTTCGGGAATGGCTTCGATTGTCACATCAAGTCCTTGTATCACCGCCTGTTCACGCATTTTCCGAACTAAGATCGACGTCGACATGCCGGCCGAGCAAACGAGTAAAATGTTCATGATTTTTCCTCCAGTCGTGTGAGTCGCGTATACAGTTCGACCATCTCGACAGCTAAATCTCTGACGGTCATCGCTGTCATCAAATGGTCTTGGGCATGAATCAACAGAATCGATAACGGCGTTTCAAGACCTTTTGCTTCGTCCTGCAGTAAAGTCGTCTGGGCACGATGCGCCTGCAGACTTTCCTGATTGGCTTCTTCCAGTTTAGATTGGGCTAACGCAAGGTCTCCTTTTTTAGCAGCCTGAATCGATTCCATTGCTGCCGAACGGGCATTGCCTGCATGAAGAATCATCGTAAATGATAGGATTTGCAGTTCTTCTGTCATCAGCTTGCCATCTTCCCTTCTGTTTGTTTTTTCATCGCCCGGACGCCGGCTGCGACGAACGGGACATAAATCGCTGTCGCGAGCGTCAAATTGACGACTTGTAGTGCGATTCCGCGCTAACTCCCGCCTGTTACGAGATATCCGCTGATTAAAGGCGGTGTCGTCCACGGTAAAATCGCGACGGTTTTTGGCACCAGTCCGGTCGACAGCGCGACATAGGACACGATCGTCAATGTGACCGGAACCAGGATGAATGGAATCAACATAATCGGGTTCAAGACGATTGGTAAGCCGAAAATCACCGGTTCGTTGATGTTGAATAATCCAGCGGGTGTCGATAACTTGGCGACTTCACGGTACGGATGATTTTTCTGTTCGCGGATGACAAAGAAAATGGCAAAGAGAAGAGCAAGCGTCGTACCGGAACCCCCTATGAATACGAAGGAGTCGAGGAAAGGTTTCGTCACCGTATTCGGGACATCGTAAGCAGAAGTCCCGGCTTGGAATGCTTCCAGGTTCTGCTGAATCAACGGCAGATAAATCGGTTCGATGACGGCTCCGATGATGTTTGTCCCATGTAAACCGAAGAACCAGAGAATATGATTTAAAAAGGCAATCGCGATTGCAGCCGGAAGTGTATCCCCGAACCCTTGCAACGGTTTTTGAATACTGTTGAAGATGACTTCAAACAGACTCGACTCAATGGCAAGCGTCATGAATAATTGGAAACCTCCGACGAGGATCAAAATCAATGTGGCCGGAATCAACGCCTGGAACGAGCGGACGACACCATCCGGAACCCCATCCGGCATCGAGATCGTCAACCGTGTCTTCAGTAAGATGCGAAATAGCTCGGTCGTCAAAAGAGAAAGAATGATGGCGACGAATAGTCCTTGCGCGCCGAGCCAGGCAAAACTGAGTCCCCAGTCTTTCGTGACCGGAACGAGAATGATATAGGAGGCGACGGAAATCAACCCTGCCGACAACGGATCGACATCGTAACTTTTAGCCAGGCTGTAAGCGATCGAAAAAGCCACCAGCAATCCTAAAATCGCAAACGATCCGTTCCAGATGTTTCCCCCTAACCCCTGCCAGTTTCCTTCCCCAAACAACCCGTTCATCCAACCGACGAAGTCAAGACTGCCGATGGCGGGGAAGTTATTGATCAGTATCGCGAGAGACCCGACGATGATCAGAGGCATAATGGCGACGAATCCATCCCGTATCGCGACGAGATGGCGTTGGGCCCCGATTCTTCCTGCGATTTCAATGAATTTATTCATGTCCGTTGCGCCTCCTTGGATTGAAATTGTGGTAACCATGCTGCGTGCGCAAGCAACATCTCCTCGAGTAACGGTTGCGCCCGTTTTTCATCTTGAATCAATGGATTCATCAAAAAGGCTAAGTAAGCATCTTTGACGGATCCGCTTAACGCGGCTTGAATCGTCAATTCTTCCATCTGCTTCATCTGCAAAATCAATCCTTTGACGGATAATGGTATTGGTCCGACCGCAATCGGGAGTGGACCGTCTTTCGTAATGACGGCGTTGACTTCGATGACGGCATCAACCGGTAAGTCGGAAATCGCCCCGCGGTTTAATGTATTGACGGTCTGGATGTCTCCGCGATTGTTGTGAATCGAATCCATCAAAGAGCAGGCAGCATCACTGTAATACGCGCCACCGCGTAATTCGAGTTCAGCCGGTTTTTCGTCCAACTGTTCATCCTGATAGGCTTCGAACAATGTCCGTTCGACTTCCTGGACAATCTCGGCCCGGGTGCCGTTCGTGTTGTAGGCGGCGAGGTCCTTCTCGAGCGTCTCAGCGGTTTGGAAATAGTACTGGTGGTAGGGATTCGGCAACATGTTGACGGCTTGCAAGAAGGAGTCGGACCAACCGAGGCTGACAATATTCGCCGGTGAAAAATCAAGCTGATTCGACATCAGACGCTGCATCACCTCTTGCGTTCGGTCGCTTCCGTCGACAAAGACCCGGCGACCAAAGACAAAATGGTTTAAACCGATAAACTCGATCGAGACGCGTTTCACATCGACGTGCAAGACTTCGGCAGTCGAGTTCCGCATGTTAAACGGAATGTTGCAGACACCGATGACTTTTTGGTGGGGACCGTGCTTCAATAACGCTTCCGTCACGATACCGGCTGGATTCGTAAAGTTAATCAGCCAGGCATCGGGACAGATTTCGTGCATCTCTTTTGACAGTTCGAGCAGGACGGGAATCGTCCGGAACGCTTTGAAAATCCCGCCCGCGCCATTCGTTTCCTGACCGATAAAACCGTGTTTCAAAGGAATCCGTTCATCGAGTGCCCGTGCCTGCAACCCTCCGACGCGGATTTGTGTCGATACGAAGTCTGCTCCTTCCAGGGCATGACGGCGATTTAATGTTGAACTGACACGAATCGGCAAACCGGACCGGTGAATCATCCGCTCTGCAAGCCGGGTAATGATGTCCAACTTGTCTGTTCCGGATTCGATATCACATAAGACGATTTCAGAAACCGGAAAGGATTCATACCGTTTGATGAACCCTTCAATCAGTTCAGGTGTATAGCTTGATCCACCTCCGATGATGACAACTTTGATGCCCATGATAAAAACCTCCTCTTTTTTGTAACCGCTTCCTCTTTTTCTTGATTGTAATGTATCATACAAAAAGAACAAATGTAAATACAAATATCAAATGTATTAATACAAATTTTCGTAACTTGTTATAACATTTGCATTCAGTTGTCTTTTATCGCTACAATAAAAGAAAAATCGTGAAGGAAGGTCCGTCATGGAAACCAACCAATCGTTACACTCCTATATCAAAGAAGAGTTGTTAGAACGTATTAAATCGGGACTCTATCAAGCCGGTCAACAATTACCGACCGAATATGAGCTCTGTGAAGATTTTGATGTCAGCCGGACGACCGTCCGGGCCGCCTTGAATCAATTGACGCTCGAAGGGTACCTGATTCGGCAACAAGGCAAAGGGACGTTCGTCGCCGATCAAAAGGTACGCCAAACCTTATCGGATACACCTGACACCTATACCGAACAGCTCGCTGTCCAAGGCAAACGGGGGCATGTCGCCGCCGTTGATTTGACGGTCGTCCCGGCAAACGCGGCAATCGTCGCCAAGTTAAATGTCAAACTCAATGATCCGATTCAACGGATCGAACGGATTCGCCGGGCCAATGACGAACCGACTCAATACGAAATCTCCTATATCCCCTGGCACATTGCGCCCGGCATCACGAAAAAACAAGCGGAACATTCCCTGTACACGACGCTCCGCGAAACCTTTTCAATTTCCGTCGCCAAAACGACTGAGTCCCTTGAAATCACGTTGGCAGACGAACGAATCAGTGAACATTTAAACTGTGAACTCGGCATGCCGTGTTTTTATATCGAAACGGTTGCTGAAAACAGTGCCGGTGAGCCGATTGAGTATTCGCGGTCTTATTTCAGAGGTGACAAGACAAACTTCGTCATCGAACGGCACTATGCCGCGGGTGACGTCTTATGAACATTTTCATTAATGCCGATGATTTTGGTTTGACACGCGGTGTGACAGACGGCATCGTCCGGGCACACGAACAGGGCATCGTCCATGCGACAACGCTGATGATGAACGGGCTGGCCGTCCCCTATGCCGTGCAACAAGCAAAACGTTTTCCACAGTTACAGGTTGGTATTCACCTCGTCTTGACTTACGGACGTCCATTGACGACGACGACCACGACATTAACGGACGCGTCCGGTCACTTCCGCTTTACCAACCAATATGCGGAACAGGTCCCCCCTTCTCAAGAAGACGTCTTGACGGAATGGACCGCCCAAATCGAAGCTTTTTTAGCAACCGGTTTGCCATTGCATCATATCGACAGTCATCATCATATTCACGGGTGGAATCCGTTGCAGGAAGTCGTGTTAGAGTTGGCCCGGCGTTACGGGGTGCCTGTCCGTTTTGCCCCGACGCTTGCCGCTCATACGGACTATCTGTTGACGGACACACTGTATACCGGTTTTTATGGCGAAGGAATTTATCTCGACTTGTGGCAGGAACTGCGTTCACTCGATAGCGATTCGGTCGAAATCATGGTCCACCCGGCTTATGTCGATGCCGATCTTCAAGACGTCAGTTCGTATACGACACAACGGGAGGAAGAACTCGCATTATTAACAAGACTTACGTTGCCTGACGACATGACCTTCATGAGCAGATGACAAACCCCGCTTTTGAAAATACGCCAAGGTCTTCGATCAAATCGATTGCCTTAGCGTATTTTTTGTATAGAAATCTTTTAAAACCATTTGCCATTTGAGTCTTTGCTTGCTACACTCAATCCGACTACTTATTAAAATATTTTAAAAAGTGTAAAGGAGATTGCTTATGGCTGGAACCAATACCGATTTATTAAAACAACTCCGTCAAGCCATCCTGTTTCAACAGATCAATACGATTCCGGAACTGAGCCGGATGTTGTCGGCCAGTTTTCCGACGGTCAAAAAGCACGTGGACATCTTGATCGCACATGGAGAAATCGACGAACAGATGTCGGAATCGTCAAATGGCGGCCGCCCGGCAAAACAGTACCGGTATCGGGCCGATCATACCCATGGACTTGCCCTCTACCTTGAACTCGATGCGATCGGCTTTCGGATATTCGATGCACTCGGAACGGTTCTGTCGTTTGGCACCGAACCGGTCGGGGCAGATGAGCCGCACGTCCCGGCTTTGATCCGTCTGATTCAGCGACTGCTGGAAGAGAATACGCGGATCACCTTCTTGAGCGTCGGGGTTGCCGCATCGGTCGAAGACGGGAAAGTCTTTTTTGCACCGGACTATCCGTCCCTGCAACAGATCGATCTGAAACAGACGCTCGAATCCGAGTTCCGGTTACCGGTCGTCGTCGAAAACGACATGAATGCGGCTGTGGTCGGATTCCACGAAGCAGATCAGAACCGTCAACAATCATTGATTTATTTGTACTTAGGAAAAAACGGTCCCGGTTCCGGGATTTTGATCAACGGTCAGCTCGTGCGCGGAAGCAGTCATTTTGCCGGTGAAATCTCCGTCGTCCCGCAATACGACAAGATGACATTCGGACAAGCGATTGCCAAGCGGCAAACCGCCTTGGATGCCCGGACGATTGATGCGATCAGCCGCTTGACGGCGACGTTTGCCGCGACATTGAATCCGCGTCTGTTGATTTTTAACGGGGAGGAACTGACGGAGCACGATTTGGAACAAATCCGGTTCAAGACAACCGAATACATCCCGGAAGCACATATCCCGCTCTTGATCCGGAGTAACTGGGAAACCGATTACCTGAACGGTTTGACCCGAATCGGATTACAGCTTCTGACCGAACAACCTTTATCAGCGAACAGGAGGAATTCTTCATGAGTGGTGTCTTATTACTCAGCATCATCTATCTGGCATTCATCAGTTTAGGGTTACCGGACTCGTTGCTCGGGGTCGCCTGGCCCGTCATGCGGACGGAGTTCGGGGCCGATCTCGAAGTCGCCGGCTGGTTGTTCATGACGATTGCCGGCGGAACGATCATCTCGAGTCTGTTCAGCGGCAAGATTCTCAACCGGTTCGAGACGAGTCATGTCACAGCCTTTTGTGCCGCGATCACGGCCGGCAGCCTGCTCGGATTTTATTTCGCTCCGTCGTTACTGTGGCTGTTTCTGCTTGCGATCCCGCTTGGACTCGGAGCGGGCGTCGTCGACGCGGCCCTGAATCATTTTGTCGCGACCCGTTACAAAGCCCATCATATGAACTGGCTCCATTGTTTTTGGGGCGTCGGTGCGACGACCGGACCGTTGATCATGGCGGCGATGATGAGCGGATCCGGCGACTGGCGCAGCGGATATTTGACCGTCGCCCTGACACAGTTTGGTCTCGCTCTCCTGCTCCTTCTCAGTCTACCGCTTTGGAAACAGGCACCGGTCGCTGTCTCGGACGTACCGGACGATTTGTCGTTAACTGATACGCCGTCGAAACGGTTAGTCGGACTACCGTTTGCGTTAGCTTCATTTGTCCTTTATTGCGGTGCCGAAGCCTTGATTGGTTTATGGGGCAGCAGTTACCTCGTTCAAGTACAGTCGTTTTCCGTCCAAACGGCAGCGACGTGGATTTCCGTCTATTACGGCAGCATCACGGTCGGGCGGTTCTTGAGCGGTTTCTTATCGCTACGGATGACGAACCGACAGTTGATCCGGGTCGGACAAGGCACTGCACTGCTCGGCAGTCTGTTGTTCTTTATTCCGGTCGACGGTCTGATGTTCACCGGTTTCATCCTGATCGGACTCGGACTCGCTCCGATTTACCCGGCGATGTTGCACGAAACACCGGTCCGGTTCGGACGGGATGCAGCGAAACGATTGATGGGGATCCAGATGGCATTTGCCTACAGCGGCAGCACCTTTTTACCGCCTCTGTTCGGTGTCCTCGCCTCGCTCCTGACGTTGCAGTTGTTCCCGGTGACAGGATTCGTCATGATTTTATTCTTGTTGCTCTGTTCAGAACGTCTCAATCGTGTCCTTGCCAAGCGGGCGTTGTCGCGCGCGTCTTAACTCATTAGAAAAGGAGTTTTCTATCATGAAAATTGAACATATCGCCATCTGGGTCAAGGATCTCGAACGGATGAAAACATTTTACGAAACGTATTTCGAGGCACAGGCCAATGCGTTATATCAGAATCCGACAAAAGGATTTTCATCGTATTTTTTGCACTTTAAGTCAGGAGGAAGGCTTGAATTGATGCACCGGACGGATATCACACACGAAGCCCCGCGTGACCGGTTCGGTTATGCCCACATTGCTTTTTCGCTCGGCAGCCGCTTCGCTGTTGATCAGTTGACAAACCGACTCGAACAGGATGGCTATACCCGGCTTGACGGCCCGCGTCTGACGGGAGACAGTTATTACGAAAGCGTCTTTCTCGATCCGGAAGGACTGACGATTGAACTGACCGTCTGAAGACAAACAAAAACACCATTGGTCGTCATGCCCTTCTCGCGGAAGCGGCCATGCAGACGGATGGTGTTTTTTAGACCGTAAGTCCATGCGGTCAGTTCTCTTGTTGTGCCTTAAACCATTTGTACCTGTTCTTACCGGACGACTTGGCCTCGTATAACGCGACATCCGCCTGCCTCAGGAGATTTTTTAAACTGGTTTCCTTCGCAGCAGTATACGAGACGATTCCGATACTCGCTGACAGTTCATACGCATCCCACTTACTCAGACAGGCAAGGATTTCGTCTGCTTGACGGACCAACGTTTCCTGGCTGGCGCAACAGGCAAAATGGAGAACGAACTCATCTCCGCCCAAGCGAACGGCGCAAACTGATTTTCGTCCCGCAATCAGCGATTGAAGCCGTCTTGCCACTTCTTGTAATACCGTGTCACCCGCGTCATGTCCATAAACATCGTTTATTTTCTTGAAACCGTCCAAATCAAGGAAAAAGAGTGCTCCCGCTTTGTGAGGTTGCGTATCGAAGCGGTTCATCAAATACCGTCTGTTGTAGAGATCAGTTAACGTATCGCGCCAGACGAACCGTTCCAGTTCCAGATAATATGAGAACAGACGGACGATCCGTTGCAGCAATTTGATACTCTTACTCTCAAACAGACTCGCTTCATCATTGATGGCACATAAGGTACCGAATTTTTCACCATTCGTCAGTGAAATCGGAATTCCTAAATAGGACTGGACGTTAGCCTGCTCGAGTATTTCTTTCATTCCATCGAGACTCGGTTCTTTTGTGACATCCTCATACACTAATGGTTGTTTCGTTTGAAAATCGATTCGCCGGCAAAGCGAATAATTCAGATCGACGACCATCCCTTCCGTGACACGCATACTGGTCTGATCATCGGACAGTTTTAAAATTAATTGCTCTGCATCATCGATGGCGGACAAGTAAAACAGTTGCTCCGGCAGAATTTCTTTCGCAAGATCGAGTAAATCGTCTGCTAAATCATCAAAGTTCGTATACATCTTCAATTCTTCAAATTGTATGTTCATCCGGCACCTCGACACGTCATAGTTTTTAGATATTTCGTTTGCGTGTTCCAATTTCATCTTCATCGTTAGAATTCCATTTTACCATATCATCGATAGAGAAATGAGGCCGAACCGGAACATGAGAAAACAGAACCGGTTCCAACAGAACGAAACGATGAGAGTTTACATATACTAGTTTTTGGACAAATTGTGCAATAATGAAAAGACGAAAAAGGAGGAATTTCCGTTGTCATCACTCATAAAAGAGATTGCCGTCCGGATCAAGTATCCACTCGGACACGTCATCTCGTTTGACGATTTACCCGCGTTACTCGAAGCGTTTGCCTACCATCTCCCGTTTGATAACCAGGCGGTCCTGTCGAAACGGACTGCTTCATTTAACCAGAGTCGTCTTGAACAGACATTCGTGACGGATCAGACCGGTGGTGTTTGCTACGACTTGAATTATCTATTATTCGAAGTCTTACGGATTAAAGGGTTTGATGTCTCTCTCGTCAAAGCGACCGTCTTCGATCAGGAAAATGAAGTCTGGTCCGCGACGGGTCCGACACACGTCGCTGTCCTGCTCCGGCATCAAGGAGACACGTACGTTGTCGATACCGGATTTGGCGTTAATCTCGCCTTACGTCCGATTCCGTTGACCGGAGAAACAATCAGTTCAGCAAGCGGCAGCTTCCGGATTGCCCCGAATGGTGCCGGTTATCAGCTTGAGATGTTACGGACCGGTCAGGACGATGAGTTCGTCATCGGTTACCACTTCTACACGCAACAGACGATGTTGCCGGAACAACTGTCGTCTATCGAACAAGTCATTCAGGACCATCCGGCGTCTCCGTTCAACAAACGCATCCTGCTTGCGATCCGGACACCGGACGGTCATCGAATTTTGACGCAACAGGATTTGACGACGTGGATTGACGGGAAGAAAACGATTCGACCGGTCACGTCTGACGACCAGTATGCTGCCTGGAAACACGAATTCTTTTAAGGATGTGAGGATGCTTGTATCGATATACACTGTGTTTAATCCGAAAAGCAGATCAGTGGTTGTTGCTGAACCGCCAAAAACAGCCGGCGATGGGCATGTGGAACGGCGTCGGCGGGAAAATCGAAGCCGGTGAGTCTCCGACGGAAGCCGTCATCCGGGAAACGTTCGAAGAAACCGGTCTTACGATACCGGACGTCCAGTTCGCCGGAACAATCCTCTTACGGGCGGAGGAGACGGCCGGGATTTATCTGTTCCTTGCCGATTTGCCGCCGGATCAGCAACTGACGACACCGGTCGCGACCCGTGAAGGAATTCTTGACTGGAAACGACTCGACTGGATTCTTGAGCCGGACAACATCGGTGTCATCAGTAATCTGAAAGCGTACTTGCCACGTGTCATGGAACAGACAACACTACAGCTCCATACATTTGAGTATGACGGACACCGGTTACTTGATTATCATGCTGTCCCTTTAGAACAGGAAATCCGTTAAAAAAAGACGTTCCTCCGCTTGCTGATGACAAAGGTCAACCGAGCGGAGAGACGTCTTTTTTAGTTAAAACCAAACAGTTCCAAGCCGGTCACAATCAAACCGACCATCACGATACCAGGCAACAGATTCGCGACCCGGATTTTCGTAATGCCGGCAAGATTCAAGCCGATGGCTAAAATCATCACTCCGCCCGTCGCCGTCATCTCAACGATGAACCGTTGCAAGATGGCGTCCGGAACGAATTGCATAATGGCGACGGCCCCCAGCGCAATCGCCCCTTGATAGACGAGAACCGGAATCGCCGAAAAGATGACACCGATGCCGAGTGTCGAACTGAGGACGAGCGCCGTAAAACCATCAATCAGTCCTTTAGTATAAAGCACATCATGATCCTGACGTAACCCGCCGTCGAGTGCCCCGAGCACACCCATCGCTCCGATGACGAAAATCAAGGTTGCCGTGACGAACCCTTCGGCAATATTCGACGGACGGCCCCGACCGATTTTCAGCTCAAGCCATTCACCGACCCGGTTCAGTTTTTCGTCAATCCGTAGCCATTCACCGATTGCCCCGCCTAGGACGAGACTGCCGATGACAATCAGAAAGTTTTCACTCTTCAACCCCATTTGGACACCAAGGACGACGACGGCAAGACCGATTGCCTGGACGACCGTCTCCTTCATCCGTTCGGGGATTTTATGGAACAGCAAGCCAAGTAATGTTCCGATAATGATTAATCCTGTATTGACGAGTGTTCCGGTTAAGACCATCCTATGTTCCTCTTTTCTAAGTAAATATATTTATATGTGGTAATTGAAATAATTATAGTTCTGGTACCGGTTTGGACTGGGCCTGCTTGATACTGTGGATTGTCATCCCGAGCATGACGAGCAGCATGCCAACTAAGGCGAGCCCCGTCGGGAATAACGTGTGTAAAAACAGCAGCTCTCCGAGCACGGTAAACAAAATCTCAAACGACTGCGTCGCTTCGACCGCCGCCAACCGAATCGGTTCCGTCCGGACGAGTGTCGTCGCATAAAAGAACAATGATGTCGCGATGACTCCGGAGAATAAGGCGACCAGCCCCGACTGTCCGACTTGCCCCGCGGACGGTAATCCGACCTGCACGTAGGCAATACCGGACAGGATGAACCAAAACGGCAGACTGGCAATCGTCATCCCGAGAATCCGGTCAAAGACATCCAGCTCGTTGCCGTACCGTTCCATCATCTTCCGGTTGCCGAGCGGATAGGCAATCGCAGCACAAAGGACCGGAATAATCCCAAGCAACAGCGTCTTAAGCGACAGTCCTTCCGCGACTGACAGTTGCATCAGGAAGACACCGGCGACGATCAACAACGAATAGCGCAGTGACGCCCAGGGAATCGATTGCTTAAAGAGTGGCGCCAGCAACGGTCCTGCTAGAATCGTCACCTGCCACGTCCCGGCAATCAGCCAGCCGGGCGAATAGTCAGCAGCAAGACAAATCCCGCTGTAAAAAATCCCGAAGCCGATTGTCCCGTAGGTCAGCCAAAAGCGCGGCGCTTCTCGGAGTGCCGACCAGACACGACCGAGCCGACGCCGGCAGGCGACAATTAGTATCAATAACGGCAACATCAGGTAAAAGCGTAAGGCCGCACTGTATATCCAGTGCCCCCCGCTCCCTTGCATCGACTGGTTCAGGATGAAGGTGACGGCAAAAAACATCGCCGCGAATATCCCGATCACGATTGGTCGCATGGTGGTTCCTCCTCTAAGGCGGCGACCAGGTGTCGTCCTAGACCATTCCAATTTTGTTCCGTTGCGCGGACGAGTGCTTCGATATTCGCGCTTTGACAGGCTTCAATGATTGTTTGGTGATCCGTGACCGAATCATGACCGTGGCGGCTGAACTGTGCATACTCGAGCCGGCGGATCAGCGGCGTCAGACGGTTCAGTGTTTCCGTCAGTTGATCGTTTTGACTCCGTTCGAGGAAAAGACCATGAAAGGCATCATCCAGTCGAAGGGCCGACTCCGCGTCCTGACGTTCAATCGCTTCTTCAAATGTTTTCTCGATCTCAATCAATTGTTCGATGTCTGTTGCTTGCATCAACGGGAATGCCAGGCGTGCCGCCAACGCATGAAGCGTCGCGACAATCGGAAACGTCTGGCGGGTTTGTGTCGCATCAAGTAGCGTGACGTTCGTCCGCGAGCCGCGTTTCATCGCGACCAGTCCCTCCTCCTCCAGTTTTTTCAGCGCTTCGCGGACCGGTGTCCGGCTGACGCCAAACGCTTCCGCAAGCTCCTGGTCGTTCAGCTTTTGACCCGGTGCAAGCGTCAAGGTAATGATTTGCTGTTGCAGTCGTTGATACACTTCTTCACTTAACGAGAGTCGTTTAATCGGTTGAGTTTTCATACAACTAATATATTACATATCAATTCCGGCTGTATAGTCTTTTTTCCCAAAAAAATGAAGCAACCAAAATCAGTTGCATTCTAAAGGCGTGCTCTGTTTCTTATGCCGCAAGCGGTCGTTTCAAATGACTGAGAGCATGCCGCTTAAGCAGCAGCTGAATCAGAATCGCCAAGGCAACAAACACTTGCGTCACGAGATTCGGGATCGCGAGATTCACATTCAGAACATCCGCGGCGATACTTGAAAAATCCCACAAGGTGTGGAAAAAGATCAACGGCCACAGATTGTTGAGCTTCAGTGCAATCAAGGCAAAAAACAATTCGAACAAAAACGTATTGCCGAGTTGAAAAATCATCGCACTTACCGGAATGAAAGCAATCAAATTCAAGAGATGAAACGACGAGCACGACTTGATACAACACGATCAACAAAATCGGAATGTACCAGACGAGTCCCCGGATTTTTAACGGGGAGAAACCGACGGCTGCAAACGAACTGTTGCGACGGATGAACCAAACTAAAAAGACTGCGGTCAAGATTTCACCAAAAATCGCAATCCGCAACAATTCCGGATCCCCGTAGTAGATGCCGAACCCAAATGCCGAGACGGCCATGACAAGCGCCATGATCAAAAAGACGACGGCTGCCGAGATGATGATCGTCCGTTTTTCCACCTTTGTCCCCTCCTTACATGAGTGACTGGTTTTCCGCTCCTTTTACCTTTTATTTACCTCGTTCCCGTAAACATAATCCTGACTTTCCTCATTACCTTGCAATGCATGATAGCATGACGTACAATTACCTTGTATTACATGATAGTGAAACGAGGAATAGCGATGTCATCAACCCAAATGTTAAAAGGCATTCTTGACGGTTGTCTCCTCGCCTTGATTGCCGAGGAAGAAGTATATGGTTATGAACTGGCAACAAAACTCGCCGCCCACGGTTTTGCGGACGTCAGTGAAGGGACGATCTATCCGTTGTTGATGCGGATGCAAAAACGGGGTTGGATTGAAGCGACGCAACGGGTCTCACCGAGCGGACCAAAACGAAAGTATTATGCCATCACCCACACCGGACGCGAGGAACTGGTAGCGTTCACGACGCGCTGGCAGCAACTGGCGGCGAGCGTACAGCATATTTTAAAGGAGGACTCCTGAATGCAGACGTTATCTGACGAATCAAGACGGTTTCTAGAAGATTTAACACTCTACTTGCTCGCCTCCGGAAAAAACGAACAGGCGACGCAAGACATCGTTACCGAACTCGAGGATCATTTACAGGAAGCCGAGGTGGACGGTAAGTCGGTTGCGGCCATCACCGGTGACAGTCCGGCCGCCTATATTCAATCCATTGCCTCAGAGATGACGACCGATTACCGCGAATCGTTTTGGCTGCTGTTTCAAATTCTCGCAGGCGTCTTCAGTTTTCTGTTGTTTCAAGACTTGCTCGACGGACCGTTGTCCTACAGTCTGTACTTTTTAGTCGGCTTCATCATCTTGATCAGTTCTTTGCTGATCGTTTTGAGTCGATGTTTACGCTACAGCGCGACGCACACTCCTTCGAAACGTCCATTCCTGGTGTTTGGTCTGTCCACAGGCGTAATCTTCTTGTTGCTGATGGGACTGTTTTTAACCGACTCACAGGTCACGTCACCGACGATTCACTTTTCCTGGTTGACCAGTTCGATCATTGGTCTCAGCGCCTTCCTCCTCATCGGATACAGTGCGTACCGGGCGAAGACCTGGATCTTGCCACTTGGGCTCCTGGCTTATTTGTTGCCGCAATTTTTCCTGCGTTATCAGCTCGATTGGTCCGCTTTATCCGCTGTCGGTGTCGGCTATATCTGCGGTTCTATTTTGATGACCGGACTATTTTTTTACGAAAAAAAATCCAAAAAAACGAATCAGACTTGAATCGTTTACCAAACAGATCGGAGATGGAACATTGAATATTTGGGATCAAGAAGACGATTATGGCATTCTCGCGCCCTTATCAGAACAGGACATCCAACAAATCGAGCATGAACTGCAGATTACATTTCCTGAAAGTTTTCTCAGCGTATTAAGAAAGCAGAACGGGGGTTGTCTCTTGTATAACGCTGTCTCGGTAGATTTTGAAAATACGTGGTCGGAACCTGGAGAAGCCAGTTACTTACCCATTCGGTACCTCGAAGGTCTCAGCTACGACTCGTTCACCGAGTCGACTAAACTTGTTTTGCCGGAATGGGGCATCACAGGGAAACATGTCACTATCGGTGACGGTGAAGGAATCTATATTTACTACTTAAACTTTGATCAACAGGATAATAATCCGTCCGTGTGGTACCTTGACACTTCCGATGAATCCACACGCGAAGTGGCTCCAACCTTTCAAGATTTTCTGTCCCGGTGGATGATTCAAGAACCAGACTTAGAACCACTTGATTTAGAGGCGTTTTATGCCAGTTATCCTTCGATGGAAGAAATTAATCTTTCTATTCAAAGTGAGGATATCGATACCGTCTTATATGCATTCGGTAGTTGGATGACGATTGGTTTGGAACAAGAACGGTTAGTCCACGAAATGATGAAACGAATTAACACGACGACGGATCCGGACCTCCTTGACTTCTTCGCCCAAAGTTTGACGAATTTAGTGTTGAATACAGGGGCGGACGTTTACGTTTCCAATGAACAATTGGCAAGACTCCTGGAATCAAAAGGAGTTGATTCCGATTTAAATGTTTACATCAACTGGTTACGCGCTGAAGATTAACATTCATTCCGGGAGGTCTACATCATGTCTGAAACCTTTTTGTTTTTGATCATTATCGCTTCTCTGACCATTTGGATCAGCCTGTCAAAAGAAGTATCTAAATCATCTCAAGATTTTAACCGTCCCAAAATGCTGACCTTATTGACCGCCGGATCAATCTCTACGATTATTTTAATCATTGCGCTTGTACAGCCATGACAGCCGTCTGATGTGAAAAACTGTCTTCACAACACGACAGAAATTGAGGTGCTTCAGTATGAAGATTAAAACGTTTCTCCTCGGCTTCATCAGCGTCTATCTTTTGCTGAGCGTTCCTGCACTCTTAGGCATCGGGTCTGTCATCGACTGGGTCCGGAAGCAACTTTCGCTCAAAAATTTAATGGAATCGTAATCGACGGTCTGACGCGTCACGCTCTGATTAAAAGTGTCCTGGCTACAATCATCAGTCTGTCCGTAAGCCTGTTGTTCTTTAAATACAGGTTCCGTAAAAGACGGTGACGGGACGCCTGCTTCCTTTCCAACGATTTTTTCCAAAAACAAGACGTCCCTCTTTCGAGAAGGACGTCTGTTACTGTTTTATGTGATGCTGCTCGACTGTGCTTCATACCGTTCCCGTGTCCAGCGGTACAGCCGGCTCGTCACGGTCCGCCCGTCAATCCGTTCCATGACGAACGGTCGGTCCAACACATGTTCAAATCCCAGTTTTTCGACGACCCGGCGTGACGCACTGTTAAAGTCAAAATGCGCACACCAGACAAGATCGACTTTCATCGTCTCAAATGCCACTGCGAGGGCGGTCCGGACGATTTCCGGCATCCGTCCCTGCCCCCAGTAGTCGGGATGAAGGACAAATCCGAACTCGACCTGCTTCAAGTCGGCCAGTTCCTTGACCGGACGCCGGTCATGAAAACCGAAGCTGCCGATGACCCGTCCCGTCGCCTTGTCGACGATTGCATAGCCGTCGTTCACCTCTTGAAAGATGTTGATGACGTCCTGACTTTCAGCGAGCGACGCATGCGGTGCCCAGCCGGCGTTTGGTCCGACACGCGGATCCTTCGCATAGGCATAAAGACTGTCGGCGTCACTTTTCTGCCAGCGCCGTAACCGGTGCCGTTCTGTTTCAATGATTTCCACTTTTCTATCCCCTTTCGCTTTTATGAAGCCTGCTGTTTTTCAGCGATTTTTTCTTTTCGGAACAAGCCAAGGTAAACCAGTCCGAGGCCGAGACAGACGATCAGTCCGATGTAGACACTCATCATGAACGGCGCAAGGACCGCTCCGAGGATGAGCGTCGACCGCGACAATAAATCGGCTCCGGCGTGAGACGTGCCGGCAAAGGCCGAGTAGGCGCCGCGTTGGTCGGCCGGCATCATATTTGCTTTTTCCGCGTTCAGTGTCGGTGAATAGAGCAGCTCCCCCATCGTCGCGATGAAAATGAACGTCAGTAACAGCGTCAATGAATTCGCACTCGTCACCGTCGCGTAACCGATGATGTAAAGGGCCAGTCCGCCGACGAGCGCCTGCTTATTTGTAAAGCGGTTGGACAAACGCTGGATGAAAAACGTCAGACAGACGACAAGAATCGTATTTTCGATATTGATCAGACTGAGCATCCGGACACCATTGACACTCAGATCGCCGATTGTCACCGTATCAAATTCGTCCGCTAATCGGACGGCGACATAACTGCCCATCGAAAACTCGGCGGCGAGAATACACATCGAACCGAAGACAACCTTGACAAACGGCCGGTCACGCCAGGCAATCTGATAACTTTTCCCGAGATCCCGGAACACATTCAGGAGCGGTTGTTTCTGCCAGACGTGTTTCGACTCGTCGAGCAGGAAATGATAGGCGACCGGCAGTAACAGCGATGTACACGTCAGCAGGCTGAACAAAAATAGCCGGTTGCTGACGTAAAGCCACCCGCCGAGCGCCGTCCCGAGGGCAATCGACAGATTGATCAACCAGTAGTCGATCGCATAAACGGCCCGCCGGTTTTCCGGTGTCGTTGCGTCGATGATGATTGCACTCATCGCCGGCCGTCCGATGTTGCTCGTCACGGTAAATACGGCATAGGCAATCGTAAAGAGCAGCATTTGATTGGCGGCGAGACTGATCGTCATGACTAAAAACATTAATCCGGTCGCCGTCGTCGACAGGACGAGCAGGCGTTTCCGCGGAAAGCGATCCGCGAGGTAACCACCAATCAAGCCGATCAGGAAGCTGATAATCACTGTCCCGATTAAAAAGATCCCGGCAAATACTTTGCTGTACGCCTGAACAAATAACAGGGCCATAAACGGCATGATGGCGAACGAAATCGTCCGGTTGATAAACGATGTGACCAATCTGACTTTAATTGGCCGAGGCATTTCTTTCCATTTCATATTGTCACCTTCCATTCTCTACCTGTATGATAAACAAGACACAGTGACTAAAAAATGGACATCGTCAAGAAAAGATGTCCCCTTTTAGAACGGAGGAATGAGATGGACGCTTATCTGTTCACGTTATGGAAATCCTGCCGGGAAGGATTGTACTCGATTGCCGAACTCGCCGACACGATCCATTTAAGTCCCAAACAAACGAAACGGTATTTGAACCGCTGGCAGGAAGACGGTTGGCTCGACTATACAAGCGGTCGGGGCCGCGGGCATCTGACGGTACTTGTCTGGCTCCGTCATGTCGAACGCGAATATGCGAAACAGATGCTCGAACGGATCGAACGCGAGTCGGTCGATGCCGTGACGGAAGAACTGAGCTGGGACTGGTCACCGGCGCAGACGGGACGCTTCATGCGAAAGCTTGAGCAAAAGTTCGGCTATACACAAGAGTCCTCGGATGCGTTACTGATTCCGCGAAGGCGCCCCTTTTTGACGACCGATCCGCTCGAAGCCGCCGATATCCACAGTGCCCACCTTGTTCAAAACGTCTTCAGTCGGCTGTTCGCAATTGACGCCGACGGTAAACTGCAAGGGGAACTGGCCCACCATTACGCCTGGAACGGCTCTACCTTATCGCTCTATTTACGAAAAGACGTCCGCTTCCATGACGGATCACTCTTAACGAGTAAGGACGTCACGAAAAGTCTCCGCAAACTGGTCGCTTATCCGGCCTATGCCAAGTCATACCGGCACGTCTTACATATTCAGTCGAACGGTCTTTATCAGGTCGATTTGACACTCGATCAACGGCGGCATTCGCTGTTACCGAAACTGGCGACGATTCATACGAGCATCGGCAAGGACAACGTCGGAACAGGACCGTTCCAGCTGACCCGAAACGATCCGAAAAAGACGGTGTTATCTGCCTTCCCGAATTATTACGGCATCCGCGCCCTGCTCGACCGGATTGAGTTCATTCAGATGCCCGATGCCTATGATCCCGTCTACCGGACATCACGGTCGGACTCCGGTGAAACGGATACGATTTCGACCCAGTCCGGTTTCGGCCTCGTCTTTTTGAATCCGCGTCCCGGCGGCCCGTTCGAGCACCCGGAAGCCCGGCACTACCTTCACCGGTTGATTGCCGCGATCCGTCCGTCGATTCAGTCGGTCAGTGAACGGAGTTTTCCGAACGACCGCGGGTTCCTCGAACAGTTCAGCTCTGTCCACCCGCTTCCGGATGGTCCTGCCGTTACGTTTACGCAACCGCTCCGGATAAAATTGACCGACTTTACGGATAAGGTGACCCGCTGGTTATGCGAGACGCTCGATGCGCACGGTATTCCTTATGAGTTTGTACCGGTCGGCTTTAAGGAGAGTATCACCAATTTCCATGCCTTTGAGACGATCGACCTCGCCGTCCATGCGGAAGTATTCGAACGGAACTTACCGGTCGCCTTCCATCAGTTTTTGACGAATGATTTTTCACCGCCTGCGAAGCTGTTTCACCGGATGCCGGACATGGAGACCTGGCTGACCCAATATGATGAAACCCCGTTCGAAGATTGGATAGTTCTGCACCAGGCGGTCGAACGGCATTTGATCGACTCGTCCTACTTTATTCCGTTGTATGATGATACGCGGATCATTCCGTTTCCGATTGAGCTGCAAAATATTACGATTGATTCGTTCGGCTATTTGGACTTCTCAAAACTGTGGATTTCCTCTTGACCTCCGACCTTCCTCGGAGGTTTTTTGTCGGTTGCTTGACGAATTGATGGCATACTTGTGACAAATATCACGTACTATTTTAAATCTAGTATTTCATCTATTGCATTAAAACAAGTCTTGACGGATACTGAAATCGAACCTGATCTGACATCCATTATCCGAAAAGGAAGTGTCTTTATGTTAACGTCATCGACAATCGCCATCATCAAATCAACCGTCCCGGTGCTCGCTGAACACGGTCACAGCATTACACGTGTCTTCTATCAACGACTGTTTGAAAATCATCCGGAAATGAAACATATCTTTAATCAATCGAATCAAAAAAATGACCGCCAGTCGCAAGCTTTAGCGACAGCGGTCTATGCGGCAGCTGCTTACATTGATCAGCTCGAAACGCTCAAACCGACGTTATTGCCGGTCCTCCATAAGCACCGCAGTCTGCAAATCAAACCTTTCATGTATGACATCGTCGGAACGGAACTGATCGGGGCAATCCAGGATGTCCTCGGAGACGCGGCGACACCGGAGATCATCGAAGCCTGGACGATTGGCTACGGGGAAATCGCCAAGCTGTTCATTTCGCTCGAAGCGGAGCTCTATCAGCAGGATGAACAAGCGACTGCCTTTGAAGGCTATCAGCCGTTCGTCATCGAACAGATCACACGACAGTCAAGCGACATCCAATCGTTTACGTTACGTCCGGCTGACGGACGACAGCTCGCACCGTATCAAACCGGTCAATACGTTACGGTCCGCCTCCAGGCACCGGATGGTCTTTGGCAAAACCGTCAGTACAGTTTAACGACGGTCGCAAACGGCACGTCATATACGATCGGTGTCAAACAGGACGGGTCCGTCTCGAACCAAATGCACGGTTTGTCCGTCGGCGACAGCGTGTTGCTCAGCGCGCCGGCCGGTTCGTTCACGTTACCGGACGCGCCTACTCCATTCGTCGGTCTCGCCGGCGGTATCGGTTTGACGCCACTGCTCGCAATGACTGAAGCAGCGCTTGCGGCAGGTCGCGACACGACGTTATACGTTGCCGTCCAGGACGACCTTGACCGGCCGTTCGCCGAACAATTGGCACGATTTGAAGAACAAGGCGCAACAATCCTCCGTTTTGCAGAACGAAATGCGTTGCCGGGCACGACACCGGGACGCTTGTCGATTGACGATGTAACGCAGATCAACCGGACAGCGGACGCATTCGTCTGCGGACCGGAAGCGATGATTCAGTTCGTCCGCCGCCACTGGAGCGGTCAGCCGGACAAGCTGCATTTTGAAGTCTTCGGACCAAGTCTCGCGCTCGAAGCACCGACTGCCGTTTCGTAACTTTCCTTTAGTCTAGTCAGAAAAAAACGACGCTGCCCGTTCTTGCGGGCAGCGTCGTTTACTTTTAGCGCGGTTCCGTTCGAACCGGTTGTATGTACAGGCTTACTTTTCGAGCTCCGGTGTAATCCGGCGCCACAAAACATTCAACATGACCGTCATTCCACCAATTGGAATCAAAAACATCAAGGCAAGCATCGTCATTCCATCCATCCTGCACATTCTCCTCTGTAAGCGTTTTTTTAAGTATAACGCGTCCGCTTTCTGTCGCCCTCAGCCTGAAGACCGATTTGTTATCCGACCTCATCCTGTCGCACTTCCGTCGCCGATGTTTTACGCTGAAGACGAAGGAGCAGCAAGACGAGCAGACCGGTTCCGGAAAAGAACAGAAACACGGTGTCGATCGCAAATACGGTCGTCAAATACGCGGATAATCCGAAAAACAGCGCCGAACTGAAGGTCGAAGCGGCGACCATCGTCGAACGGATCCGTCCGAGTAAGGCATCCGGTGTCGTCTGCTGCAGTAACGTCGAGAACGGGATTCCGAACAGACTGAGCGCCATCCCGAGCAATAACATGCCGCTGAACGCAAACGGCAACGTCGTCGTCAGTCCGATCAGCAACGTGAATCCTCCCTGTAACGCCATCGACAGGTAAAACATCTGCATCAGGTCGAGCCGGTCCGCCAATTTGGCATAGATGAGCGACATGCCGATTCCGCCGATGACAAGTGCCAGTTCGAGCAGCGAAAACGTATTCGCCCCGCCCTGGATGACGTCTTTCGCAAACGGCGCGAGTAACGCGTTGACCGGTGTAATCATCCAGTTCGCGAGAATCCCGAAGACTAAAATCCGGATTAAGCGGGTGTCACGGGTGAGATACGTCAACCCTTCCCGTAAATCCACCCAATAGGTCAGTTTCGGTTTGTCCGCCGCTTCCTCCCCGGACCGTAACGGGAACAACAGGAACCAGGCAAGCAGGTGCAAAACAGCCTCCATCCCTAAAATCACTGTAATTGAAAATCCGGTGATCAACAGCCCACCTGCCAGTAAGCCGGCAAGCGTTCCGACCCGGTCGAGCGTACTCAAGTAAGCATTAGCGACCGGCAGCTGTTCGGACGCGACAATCCGGGTGACGACTTTAAACGCGGTATTGCCGCCGATGACTTGCAGGAACGTCTGGACGGCGAGCAAAGACAATAACGGCACAAGCTGGGCATCCGTCTGCGTCAGGATATACCAGACGGCAACAAGCAGGAAGCAACGGATCAGGACGGTCGCTTTCAGCAGGCGGACCGGTTCAATCCGATCAATCCACGGTCCGACCAGACTCGAACTGATGAAACGAATCACAAACACGGCGCCGATCACTAACGAGACGGCTGCCGGCGACAACAGCTGGGCACATGTCCAGTAAATCGCAATATAGGAGATACTGGCGCCAACGACAGCAATCAGGTCGGACACATAAAAATAACGAAACAGCCGGTTCATGCCAACGTCTCCTCTCCAGACGGATTTCACCGTCATTTTCTCTCTTCTCAGTTTACACTTTTTTACATAATTCAGACAGAAATCTTTCCATATTTTACAGTCTTACATGTTCCCGACATCTGTTCGTCATATTTAGTTCATCTTGTTATCGACTTCTAATCGGACTGTAACGAAGATTTCGTCGTCAGTCCTCTATACTGAAAGCAGAAGGAAGTGAAGAGCCATGAGAATGCATACACGAACAGTTACCCAGCACGAATCGACGGATCATCCATCGGAAGCACGGCTCGGCTATTACTTTTTATTGATCGTCTTGCCGCTAGGTCTGGCGCATCTCGCCCAGTCGCTCATTCCGTCAGTCGATTCCCATCAATCGTTTTTATTGTCCACGCTTACGATTTGCGCGATCAGTCTGTTTTCGATTCTCGGAAGCCGGACGGATGGCAGCCCTAAAACTACATTCTTCAGCTACGCGCTGTTTTTAGTCGTCAGCTTAACGTCGACGTTTGTCATGCCGCTGATTTGAGATGAACTACATATACGTTTCATCCGCTTCAGACAAAAAAAGCCAGTTTCCGCTATCCGGAAACTGGCTTTTTGTCGAATTTAGTTGTTTGCACCGACATACGTAAAGAGTGGTCCGCGCAGTTCAAACGAATAATCTTCCGCATTGACGATGCCGACGATTTGGTCACTGTCGAGCAGTTGGTCGAGGAATGTCGCCATTTCCGCCGCCGTATGATATTTGGCGACGTTTTTGCTGTAATCAAATCCTTGTTCCCCGCGTGACCGGTCGGCGAATTCCGTTTCCGTCGCAGCCGGTGCCAGGACTTTCGCCCGCAGTTTCGCGCCGGCATTTTTCAGTTCCTGTGCGAGTCCTTCCGTATAGGCGCTGACATAAAACTTCGTCGCGCAATACGTGACCGCGTTCGGAACGATCCGGTAGCCGCCTCCGGACGAGACGTTGAGGACCGTCGCTCCTTCGACGTCATGATAATCATGGACATAACGGCTCGTTAAGACGGTCAGTGCTTCGATGTTCAGTCGGAGCATCTTTTCTACTTTCGGGACTGACACATCCTTGACGTTGTCGAAGTCACCGAACCCGGCATTGTTGATCCACGTCTCGATGTCGAGGTCTTGTAAGGAATCATACAGTTCATGGACATTCGCCGATTCCGTCAAATCAACGGAACGGAGAATGACGTCACTGTCCGGTGCCAGGGCTTTGACTTCGTCGCGTAATTTTTCCAGTTCATCCGTCCGGCGGGCAACGAGGACCAATGACTTCCCTTTTTGTGCGAGTACTTTCGCTGTTTCGTATCCGATGCCTGAGCTGGCTCCTGTAATGACCGTGTATTTCATCTGTAATTCCCCATTTCTGTTTGGTATAGTAAAAGTCTACAAGTTAGAGTGAACTCTAAGTCAAGCAAGAAAGGTCTGACACGATGTATACGATTTCAGAAATCAGCCAACTGACCGAAACGACGGCCTATACAATCCGCTATTACGAAAAAGAAGGATTGTTGTTCCCGACCCGGACCGCAAGCGGAGTCCGACGTTATGATGAAGCCCAGCTGGCCTGGCTCCGTTTTGTCCTCCGCCTCCGGGCGACACATATGCCGATCGATCAGATTCGGGAATATGTCGAACTGTTTCTCGCCTCATCCGAAACGCACGACACGTCGCTTGAGCGGCTGCGTCTGCTCGAAGTACACCAGCAAAACGTCCGAAATCAGCTCGCGGAACTCATCCGGACGGAACAGATGATTACGGAAAAAATCGCCGTTTACCAACAACTCCATCCGACGGTCAAAGAACCACTTTAAGAAAAGGCTTGCCGAAGCCGGGTAAATCCGGTTTCGAGTGTTTCCGGATCCAGCTCCCCGTAAGCATCACCGACACTGATTTCTGTTGAACAATTCCCGTCTTTGTCGACGAGATAACCCACGAAGCCGAGTCCCGTTTCTTCCTGAACCTGTTCCAGTTTCGGGGATACGTCCGCCGCCTGACCTTCAAAGTGCAGGTGGAACATGTTCGAGACCGGGACTTCCGGTGTCGTATGCACACCCGGCAACGCATTGAACCGTTCCGCCAGTTGTTTCGCATCCGCATAGTACTGCCCCATCCGGTCCTTTCGCAATTCATAATAATAATCGGCCGAAACGATATACGGATACAAGCTGATCAAGTCCCCGCCATACCGCCGTTTCCAGATCCGGGCCGTCTTACAAAACGCTGCCGGTCCTGCAAGAATCGCCCCGGCAATTCCGCCGAGTCCTTTATAAAATGAAATGTAGACACTGTCGAACAGACCGGCGATGTCAGCTGCCGTCTTCTCGTAATACGGCATTATTTCAAACAGACGGGCGCCGTCAAGATGCAGACGGATTCCCTGTTCCCGGCAATACCGGCTGATCGCTTCCAGTTCACTGAAGGCCGGAGCGACCCCGCCGATTTCCCGTTGCGGTAATTCGAGCAACAGACAGGCAATCTCCGGCAACGCTTTGATTTCGTCGAGTGTCATCAACCGGTCGGCTTCTCCGACAAGAATCGTTTTAATCGGATGCAGTTCCTTTAATCCGTCCTGCTCATGAATTTCGAGATGACAGAGCGGATGATAGGCGACGATCCGATTATCCGTCTCATCCGACCAAATCCGTAAGGCCACCTGTTGCGCCATCGTACCGCTCGGGAAAAAGACGGCGTCCTCCATCCCGAGTACATCGGCAAACTTTTCTTCGAACGGTTGGATGATGGATCCCGTCCCGTATTGATCACTTGCCGTCTCGTCCGCGGTTTCTTCAAATGCTGTTTTTAACACGCCGACATTCCGTTTCCCGTGCCCGCTGATTTGTCCCGTTGCTTGTTGAAAACTGGTGCGTAAGCGATTCATCTGGTAACCTCCATTTTTTTCAGGAAATAATGACTAATTTTTGAAAAATCAGAACGTTTTCCTGTCTTATTTGCTATACTCAGTTCAGACTTGTTTATCAACCGTTTTGACGGTATCAAAGAGGTGGTCTCATGCAAACTTCGTTCCGATTAAAAATCGGTTTGTTTCTTTCCGGCGTTTTACTGGCCGTGTTCGCGATCCAGTCCGTTGTTCCTCGTTTTCTGACGTCGTTCGTTTCTCTTTTCGACAGTCGGACGACCAGCTCCTGTACGACACGCTGTGGCGACACGCATAATCTTCCGCTTCCGTCCGATCCACTCGTCGTTAACTTTGACCCGATTGCCGAGACCGTCGCAACAGAGCCAGACCCGCTATTTTTACGAACAGGTTTCGATTCTCCAGTCGTCGCACCACCGTATCCGTTCATCTTCATTTTCCTGATGGTTGCATCCGTCCTGTTGCTCGTCTATTACATCAAAGTCATCCGACCGACCCGCTTCCAACCGCTGCTGTTAACGCAAAGTCGCGTCGAGGTGCTTTATTATCCACACCATGAATTACCGGCAGAAGATATTCGCCAACATATGCTGCTGTTTAACCGCCGGCTTCCGCAATCGATGCAACGGCGCGAGCAGGAGACGATGACCGAGTGGTTCGCACGGATCAAGTTTCCATCGCCGGTCAATCCCCATTACTTAGAAGTCCGTTATGGCGGACACGTCTCGATTCCGGTCCACCAGTTAACCTTTTTTAAGCAAACGACCGAAGACTTTTTGCGTCATGTCGGCTCGACGATCATTTGATCCAGCAGCGCCTGATTCCAGACCAGGCACTGCTGAATCAGGTGATTTTTTTATTGTTCGTTAAAAGATTCCCTAATTCACCAGTATTCGGTCCATTTCCGGACAGAAACTGATATTTTTCAAAAAAATTGGGTATTATAGACTATATAGTTAACCAACAGCTTATAATTTTTTGAACTGTTTTTGAAAGAGAGCGAGGCGAAACGAGATGATTACAGCACAAGAAGCGTACTTCATAAAAAATGGTCTGAACGAACAGTTTGAAGACCCTCGAATCGACTGCGACTTTTCCATTTTCTCGCTCGAACCGTTTCAACTCTTGTTACATGTACATGATGACGAGGTCGATGAATTGAGTACGGAAACAAGGTATGTCCTAAGTCGAAAGATTCGGTCTCAACTGCATCAATTGGATGCGAAAGTCGGCGGTACACCCGTCAAGACGGTGTTCGTCATTTCTGCGCCATTGATTTCCGACCGTTCCTATTGTGTGATTTTGCAATGATCTGACAGACTATTTATGGATTGAAAAAAAGATCCGATTCCATTTTCGAATGGAGTCGGATCTTTTTTGGGAGAGCATATCAGCTGGCTTCATGGCTTGAAATTTGATTGCGCCCGCTCGACTTCGCCCGGTACAGGGCTTGGTCGGCCAGGACGATCAAGTCACCTTCCGTCAACGTCTCGCTCGGCCGGACGACGGCAAGTCCGATACTGACACTGAGCTGGCAAAGCGGTTCGTACGCACTGTGTTCAATCTTCAACCGGAGGATTTCACTGCGGATCCGTTCGGCGACATGCGTAATCTGCTCGACATGCTCCGTCAAGATGACGGCGAATTCTTCTCCTCCGTACCGCGAGACCAGTCCAAACTCACCCGCCTGTTTTTTTAATGTAGCGGCGACTTTCTGCAGACACCAGTCGCCTTTCAGGTGACCGTACGTATCGTTGTACAGTTTGAACTCGTCGACATCAATCAAAATCAAGCCGACGTCTATCTGCTGTTCCCGGGCGGTCGTAAAGCATGCTTCCAGATGCTC
>CAACXB010000620.1_pt1 | contig 33279 bp, 29 predicted proteins | sample 2275821 | NCBI WGS metagenome assembly CAACXB01 (sample SAMEA5312479, study PRJEB27640) | indoor metagenome | biome: indoor environment; feature: uncontrolled; material: tiles wood | place: Germany | collected 2014-07-07
GTCTTGCCCCAGGCATCTTTTGCCGCATGTGCTGCATCAAGTGCCAGCTCAACATCTTCTTTCCCTGAACGGGCTACTTGACATAACACTTTCCCGGTAATCGGCGTCACGTTATCAAAATATTCTCCACCGACCGGTGCCGTCCACTTGCCATTAATGAAATTTTCATAACGATCCTTGTACTGTACCTTCGACCCTTGCGTGTTTGGAATCTCATAAATCATCTGATTGTTCCTCCCTCAAATAAAATGGTCAAACGACGAGAAGGTATCTCATGTATGCGCTTTCATTTTACCCCTATCGAAATGTCTTCTTGTTTCTATCGTACCAAATGTTTGATGAAAGTCAAAATTTTCCGATATTTTTTATTCAGAAATTTTTATAAAAAAACACGTCCTCCTAAAACGGGTGGACGTGTTGCTCGTTTAATTTAGCGTGTCGGGTCAATACCATCCTCTTTGTCAGAAGGCGTGTCTGAGTTACCGAACTCACCGACCTTACTGAATCCGTCGGTTGCCCCGTCGATATCTTTTCCGGTTGCCGTGACGGACGGATCAAGAACCGCTTCTTCACTCGGACGGGATGCCGGATCGTTCCCGATTTTTTCTTCTTCTTTTTTAGCGTCTTCAATACATAACAACGTTTCCGGAATGATATCAAGACGTTCGATTTCGATGTCTTTTCCACAGACTTTACAGACGCCGTACGTGCCATCTTCAATCGCTTTCAACGCTAGATCGACGTCCGATAACATCTCTTCCTGCATGTCCGTCATCGCTTGATCCCGTTCCCGTAAAAAGAGTTCGTCTCCTGAATCGCCCGGATGGTTATCGTAGCTCGACAGTTCCCCGGTATCGTAATCGACTTCACGATTTTCGATATTGGTCTCCGTTTTATCTTTTTCCTTTAACAAACGTGTTTTGAATGTCTCGATTTGCTTTTCTGATAACATATCCTTCATCTCCAATTCTTTAGCTTCAGCTTCTTCTCTAAAGGATTTAACCGAAATGAAACCATGTTAAACGTCAAAGACCCTCTCAAGAACATTTATACGAGCGGATCGAACCGTGTAAATCACAGATGACCGTCATGAATTCTTGACCGTCCTTAAAGCAGATTTGATGGCTTCTGCCGTTTTTGGAAGTCGTAATGTCATCAATCCATAGCCGCGTGGCGTCAGCAGACGATAACATCGCCACTTTATCACGAATCAAAAACAGATCAAATGGTAACAGATTTAAGGACTGGATGACTAAGCCGTATTTCCGGAACAGCGGATCTAGTTGATAATGCGATAAACTGTATAAACTTTTTTCCATCCCGCCGATTAACAATTGAATCGAGTGACACGGTTCCCGGCTGTCGATCCGCTCTTTTTGTAAAATGATTTGACCGTTGACACCAGATCCGTCGAAGACACGCTGCATTTTCTCTTGATCGACACGGAGAGCTCCCGGTTTGACATGCAAAACCAAATGAGCAAATTCGGCATAGTCCGGCTTCCCGATTTCGAGCGCTTGAATATGTCTCACCTCTTCTCGTTCAATCAGTTCAATCAGTCCACGTTCCATCGTTTCCGACACGTCTACTTCAGAAGAAAGACGGACATCGATCACGTATTGGTCAACGACCGTGTTGACTTCGAGGGTATACATCAAGTGCTGGTTCTGTTCCTGCTCGAGTGTCAGACGATTTAACAGCAATTGATGAAGCAGTTCAACCGGTGTATGCGATGAAAATTGACTTGTATAAATCAAGTGTTTGGCTGTCAAAGAATGATTGGTTTTTAATCGTGCGCCTTTCACCATATATACGTTCACTTTATAATTTTGCATAATGCCACCTTCTCTTAACTAAGAATCGGATCGGAGAATAGTTCCGTTTCTATAGCGTACATCGCAATAACCACAAAAAATATTCGATAACGAATATTCTAAATCTGTTATACACAAGACTATTGATTTATGTTAGAGATTTGGAAATTTCAACAGCATCTCGATGTTTACAGTGTTTGGCTACAATTTTCATGTCTTTATATAAAAAAACCAGTCTCCGCAAAAACGAGACTGGTTGAAAGTAAGCTCTATCACGCAATCGAATCACTCATCGGATGCATCTGTTCGTATTGACTGACAATCAATTGACTGAGACGTTCTTCAGCTTCCAGACCAAGATAGGTCGTGACCGTCTGGCGAATCCCATGTTCTTCGATGAACGTGTTTAATTCAGAAGATTCTGAATCATTTGGATCGGAATAGGTTAAGGCGGCTGCAATCCCTAAGGCTAATCCATTCGCTTCGATTCCGCGATCCATTAATTCCCGGGCCGGTTTGACCAGGCGGTCGCGTGGTCCGAGTTTACGAATCGGCGAACGGGCGACGCGGACGATTTCATCATGAATCCGCGGATTTTCAAATCGTTTAATATTTTTCTGGATGTACGCACTGTGATCTTTTGGATCAAAGCCGTATTTTTCAAGCAACAGCCAACCGGTCTCATACAAAGCGGTCTGGACACCGCGTCGGACACGGACGTCCTGCAGACTTTCAGCAATCGTCTCTTTTCCAAATAACGCACCGAGGTATGAGGCAATCGCGTGTCCGGTGTTAACGGTGAATAACTTTCGTTCGATGAATGGTGTAATGTCCGTGACGTACGTTACCCCTTCAAACGTCGGATACCCGTCCGGTAAGTCTTTCGTCTCAATGACCCATTCGAAAAACGGTTCGACTTCGACATATAACGGATCTTCATGATGTTGTAATGGAACGATCCGGTCGACAGCGGCATTTGGGAAAAAGACGCCCGGCGGCATCGTATCCAGATGTTGCATCACTTCTTGCTGCAAGTGACTGGATCCCTCAATCATGTTTTCACACGCGATGACATATACGTTTTTCATTGTCGTCCGCCGTTTGATTCCCTCTGCCAGTAACGGCGCGATTCTTGCGAGCAACGTTGGACCGACTGCCGTCGTCACAACATCGGCTGTGGCGATTGCTTCCATCACCTGCTCGGCTTCGGTTTGACTATTCAAGGCAGTCACGTTGGATACCTCCTCTGCCGCCGCTTCTTCTGCCGCATAGCCAACCGTATATGCCCGGCGCGACTTCAATGCTTCGACGACTTCGGCGTTGACGTCAATGAAACAGACGTCATAACCGGATTTAACCAATTGTAAGCCGATGAATCCCCGACCGATGTTTCCTGCTCCAAAATGAACGGCTTTCATGCCTTACACCTCCACAGTTAACAATTGAATGATGTCTTCCGCCGTCTGCGCCTTAACCAACCGTTCGACATTCTCTTCGTCTGAACAGATGATGGCAATATGCGACAGCAGTTCCAAGTGTTCGTCGCCGATTCCCGCGATACCGATAATCAGCTTCGCCTGTTCCGCTCCGAACGGGACACCGTTCGGAACTTGCAGAATCGATAATCCCGTTTTCAGGACTTCGCCTTTCGACTCTTCCGTACCATGGGGAATCGCGACGTGGTTTCCGATATAGACCGTCGATAAGCGGTGACGGGTTTTCATCGATTCGATATAGTTCGGACGGACATACCCGTGATTAACAAGTAATTCTCCTGCTGCTTCAATCGCTTCCTCGTCTGAACTAAAGTGTTGATTCAGTAACACCATCTCTTTTTCTAATTTCATCGCTGTTGCCATCATGCATTCACTCCTGTCTATTTTTTAAGAAATTTTATTTCGTGCTGTTTCAATTTCATGAACCAGTTGATCATAGTATCCGGCATTCAAGAAGTTTTCGACGGACCGGTGTTCGGCTTGCGGTACTTGTTCCTTCGCCCGTTGCGTCAAATCCTGGTGCGTAATGATGAACTCTGCGTCTTTCGGGAGTTGACTGATTGACGTGTTCGTCACTTTAATCGGCAATCCGGCTTTATTGATTTTGTTACGTAAGACGGATGCTCCCATCGCACTTGACCCCATTCCGGCATCGCAGGCAAAAATGATATGTTCGACTTCTGCTAACGAAGTTGCCGATTCAGCCGAGACGAGCGATGAAGCGATCGAATTTTTGCCTTTCATCGCGCTGACATTGGCCGTCGCTTCTTCAAGTGATGTTTCTTTTGCTTTACTCGTTTTGAGTAAGACCGCCGAGACGACGAACGTTACCGATGCGGAAATCAAGATACCGGCAACAAGGCCAACGTATGAACCGCGGGACGCCATCGCAAGGACAGCAATGATACTTCCGGGTGAAGCGGGTGCGACAAGACCGACATCAAATAAGACGAATGTCAGGATACCGCTCATTCCTCCGGCAATCATCGCGAGCAAGAGAACGGGTTTCATCAACACATAGGGGAAGTAAATTTCATGAATCCCGCCGATAAATTGGATGAAGGCCGCCCCTGGAGCCGTCTTTTTCGCTGCGCCGGAACCGAAGATTGAATATGCGAGTAACAAACCGAGACCGGGACCCGGATTCGCTTCAAGTAAAAACAGAACTGATTTTCCGGCTTCACTGACTTGATCCAAGCCGAGTGGACTTAAAATCCCGTGGTTAATCGCATTGTTGAGGAACAAAATTTTAGCCGGTTCGATGAACAGACTGGCGAGCGGTAACAGGTGTGCACTAACAATTGCTCCGACTGCCGCTGCCATGATGTCATCCAGTCCTGTCATTAATGGACCAAACAGTTTAAATCCACCGATCATCAGCAAACCGCCGATAATTCCGACTGAGAAGTTGTTGACGAGCATCTCAAGACCCGGTTTGACTTTTCCTTCAATCAATTGATCAAATTTCTTGATGGTGAATCCCCCGAGTGGTCCCATGACCATTGCGCCGAGGAACATCGGAATGTCTGTTCCGACGATAACCCCCATCGTCGCCAGTGCTCCGACGACTCCTCCCCGGACATCATGCATGAGCTTCCCGCCGGTAAAACCAATCAGTAGCGGTAACAGATACGTGATCGTCGGACCGACTAATTCTGCCAGACTTTTATTCGGTGCCCATCCGGTCGGAATGAATAACGCTGTAATGATCCCCCAGGCGATGAACGCACCGATGTTCGGCATGACCATTCCGCTGAGGAAACTTCCGAACCGTTGAACCTGGACACGCAATCCGCGTTTTCCTGCTTGTGTTGTTGTCATTGGTGTACCCTCCATTTCATTTGCATCGTATGATAAGTGCTTTGCTATGCCCTTATTGTATGCGCTCTGGAAACGCTTACTCAATCTTTCCTAGTTCACGTTTTGGCAACCTTCTTGGACAAGACTAAAAGAACCATCCGCATCAACGAATGGTTCTCCTGATTTGCCGTCACAATGAAAAATCAAGCGGTTGCTCGACCGTCTGCAGTTCCCGTTCAATGACTTTTCGGAACGTCCGGTTCAAGATCTGCCGAAGCTGATGGACATCTCCGTATTCAAACTGATGGGTTTGCACATCATTTTCGATGATGGCACCACTAATCGAACTGAGCAGTTGCAACAGCTGATCCGTCGCTTCTTCCGGTGCAGCCAGAACTAAAATCCGTTCGACCGGTTGAATCGCTTGATCCATCCCGAGCAGCTCAATCGGTTGTTCGAGCTCATAGATGAAAAATCCCCCCCGGTGAATCGAATCGTCGCGACCGTGAAACAATGCCAGGCGTGTACCAGGAATCCCGAGTCCGGACATCTCGTGCCGGCGTAACAACTGTGTTGACAACTGAACAGCCGATGAAGTGACATTTTTATCGACCAGTCCGTTGCTGATTTCAAGAAGGATTTCTTCCAATCCTTCCGTTTGTGCGGAAATTGTTTCGATGGAAAAGGCGTCACTTAATTGACGGGCCGTCTTAACCAATTCTTCCAATCTAGATAAATCCAGCCAGCCGGATGATTCCTGTCGAGGAGCGGCTTGGAAGGATTTAGGTAAGGAAACGAGCAACTTCCGGATTCGTTCAACCTCTTCTTTGGGCAATAACGGGTTGACGAGCAGATGAGGTTGACTGATATCCGGTAACGGCACCGTCGATAACACAAAGTCATAATCCTTCAACTGTAGACGTCCGATGCCAAAGAGCGACGAACTTTCGACCTGCTCCAATTCCGTAAATTCCTGTCGCAACCGGTTCATCAATAATTTGGATGATCCCAGTCCCGCCGAACAGACGACCAGGACACGGTACGGGATTTTCGGCAATGGTTTACTCAAAACGGCACCAAAGTGCATCACCCAAAATGCCAAATCATAATCTGCAAACGTTTGATCGTTGAAGACGAATTCAGCTGCTTGTTTGACGGCATCAAACAGACGCGGATACTCCCGTTCAATTTGTTTGATGACATAGGACGGATTGACGATGTTTTGTTTCGTGTATGACATGATGTGGCTGACTAGACCGTGTTCGAGTGCCCGGTCTTCCATAAAAGCTTCCCCGTACAATAAGGAGACTTGTTCGATGAGTCGTTTAACACGCAGTCGAATGACCAATTCTTCACCGGTCTCCAGCTGATCTTGTTGGAAATTCCGTAATTCCTCAGAAATCCATTGCCGCTCGGCAATCGATAAAGGATACGGCAACCGTTGCTGCAGCGTATCGACGTGATGCAGCACTTCGAGCGGATACGCTTTCAGTTCGTAGACCATCGGGAACCGGTCCATCCGGATTGCTTGTACCGCTAAACTCAGTGCCGCCCGCATCAGGAGACGGTCACTGATATCCTGTTGTTTCGTCAAAGGAACGATGACGGCATACGATTGGTTAATTGCTTCAATCCACTCCCTCTGGTGGATTTGAAGTAAATGAGGCAGTTGATCGACGTGCCCCTGAAGAAATCGGTAAAAGGACAAGACATCCCATTGGGTGAAAATCAAGGATACCAGCAAGCGGCGTTTGTCGATTTCTTCACCGATGACTTCCGCCCCTAATCCTTTTTTACGTTTTAACTCCAGCGCATACTGACAAAACCATTCATCAACCTGTTCTAAATCTTGACTGATCGTACTTGGCGCGATGTACATGGCATGTGCCAAAGCCTGCAGTTTGATCATTCCTTCTTCTTGTAAGAGCCGATACGCAAGCTCGACTTGCCGATCTTCCGCCGATGGTAACTGCCGATGCGATAACAACAATGCTTCACGGAGTTCCCGTTTGTGTCCCTCATCGCCACTCAACTGTAAGCCCCTTCCCCGGATGTAACTCATTTCTAACTGAAACGGCGCTACCGTTTGTCCAAGCCGCTCGCGTTCCCGTTGAATCGTCCGCTCCGAAGTTTCGAGTGCTTCTGCGATTTCCTGAATCTGAACCGGTTCTGATTTCGTCAGTAAATAAAATAGGATTTCCCGCTCGCGGGCCGTAAAATCAATCACGTTGCATCAACTCGTTTCTAATGGTCTCAATTAAATCATCATAGGACGCCGCTGCCAACAGATGATCGACGGCAAATACCTTGCACGTGGAATCGACCGGTAAATCGGATACGATTTTCCGGGGACCGATTAGAAACGTGGTCTCTGTCGGGATTTCTTTCGCCCGGCATGTCTCGACTGTTACGTGAAGATGCTCTTTTTGTAATCGATTCCGCAACACTTTGGCTCCCATGACACTGCTGACCAGTCCCGAGTCGCAGACAAAGATAATAGTAATGGCCATCCTGATCACTCCTTCTCTTTCATCCTATCTGAAAGCGCTTCGAAAAGGGTACAAGATAAACCGGATTATCAATTTTCTTTTTTTAACATTGTCCAACATTCATGACAAACCAAAAAACGTTCGAATCTCCTGCCTGAGGAGTCTCGAACGTTTTTTGATTTCACTACTGATCAACCGGTTTGCTGGTGCAAGCTCAGGAGGTGTTGCTCAACTTTTTCAGCAACTTCCCGTCCTTCCCGGATCGCCCAAACAATCAATGACTGACCGCGCCGGGCATCGCCGGCGGCAAATACACCCGGTCGGCCGGTCGCGTACGACCGCGTTTTAATCTTCCCGTTTTGTGTCTCAACCGGTAGATGACGTAGAACATCCTGCTCGACACCGCTGAACCCGATTGCAATCAACATCGTATCGACCGGATAATATTTTTCGGTGCCCAGAAGCTTCTGAAACTCAACCCGTCCATCGCCATGGCGGATTTTTTCATTATGAATCGTCCAGACGCCGGTTAATCGTCCGGCTTCATCCGTCGTGTAACGCTCAATCGCAATCAAGTATTCTCGTGGATCACGACCAAATTGAACGAGGGCTTCCTCATAACCATAATCGAGGCTGTACAGGTTCGGTGTATCCGGCCACATGTTGTCCGGTGTGCGTTCCGAACCCGGCATCTCGTGTTTCCCGAACTGGACGACGGAGCGGCATCCTTGCCGCAGTGCCGTCGCTACACAGTCTGCTCCCGTGTCACCGCCTCCGATGACGAGGACATCTTTCCCCCGTGTATCATGCAGGTCGATTAACGCTTGTCCTGTCAAAAGTTGCCGCGTCACGCTTGTCAAATATTCCATCGCGTATCCGACGCCACTACTCGGAGCGTCCGGTATTTTTCTTGGTTCAGTTGCGCCGACACAAAGGATGACGGCATCGTAATCGGCTTCCAGTTGATCCAGTGATAGATCAAGACCGATCGTGACACCGGTTTTGAACGTGATACCTTCCGTCTCAAGCAAGCGGACACGACGGGCAACGATGTCTTTCGAAAGTTTCATCGCCGGAATCCCGTATGTCAATAATCCACCAATTTGGTCTTCCCGTTCAAACACCGTCACTTGATGCCCCGCTTGGTTCAATTGATCGGCTGCCGCTAAGCCGGCCGGCCCTGAACCGACGATTGCAATTCGGTGTTGACTTCTGACCGACGGAATACGCGGTTGGACCCATCCTTTTTCAAAACCGATATCGATGATGGTCCGTTCGATCTGTTTGATCGTGACAGCAGGTTCGTTGATCGAGAGGGTGCACGATCCTTCACACGGCGCGGGACAGACACGGCCTGTGAATTCCGGGAAGTTATTTGTCTCTTGGAGCCGCTGCAGGGCTTCGTGGAAATTTCCCTGTTCGACCAGCACGTTCCATTCCGGAATCAAATTGTAGACCGGACACCCGATTTTGACTTGTCCATACGTCTCACCGACATGGCAAAACGGTGTCCCGCAATCCATGCAACGGCTGGCCTGCTCCGACGCTTCCGATTCAGAAAAACGTTCTTTGTACTCATTAAAATCGCCAACTCTTTCCCTGCTGTCACGTTCCTTGCCTGCCTGGCGAGGAACGTTCATAAATTGATCCCGTCTCTTCATTTTTCCCCTCCTGTTCCGCGTCCGATATGCGTCTCAAATGCCAGCAACATCGCTTCTTCTGTATTGTGTCCCTGTTGCGCGTAGCCTGCCATCAGAGTCGTCACAGCTTGGTAGGTCGTCGGGATGACACGGATGAATGAGCTGAGGACATGATCCCAGTTTGCCAGGATGGCATGACCTTGTTCACTGTTCGTCCGCGCAACATGCCGCTCGATAAACGATTTTAAGCGTGTTGCTTCTTCCGGGTCAGAAACAGCTCCCGTTACGACGAGTTCCCGATTGATCCGGGCCTCAAAACGTGTAACATCTTTTGGCAAGACGTACGCGACGCCACCCGACATTCCGGCCGCGAAGTTCAGTCCGACATCACCCAGGATGACGACACTTCCGCCCGTCATATATTCGAGACCATGATTTCCGATCCCTTCAACGACCGCGGTTGCTCCGCTGTTCCGGACAGCAAATCGTTCCCCCGCTTGACCATTGACGTAAAGTTCGCCGCTTGTCGCTCCGTACAGTGCGACATTTCCGATGATGACCTGATCAGAAGAGACAAAACTCGATTTTGCCTGTGGACGAACGGCGATGACCCCCCCTGATAATCCCTTGCCGACATAGTCGTTGGCATCTCCTGACACATTCAATGTCATGCCGCGTGGAATATACGCCCCAAGACTTTGACCGGCTGAACCTGTCAGATTCAGCGTTAACCGATCCGTCGGAAGCCCCATTGCGCCGTAGAGCCGTGTCAAACGTGATCCGGTATTCGTTCCGATTGCCCGGTCTATATTGGTGATCGGGAAGGCAAAGGTTTGTTGTTCCGTAAAGGATTCATCCGTGATGACAGTTTCCAGTTCCCGTCCGTCAAATGAAGCCGAGACGTAATGCTGTTGATACTGCCGGTTCTCTGCCGAATAACCCGGCATGACGAACAGTCGGGATAAATCGAGACTGGAAGCTTTCCAGTGCGTCTTCATCCGGTTGGACGTTTCTAACAGATCGGTCCGACCGACTAAATCGGCTAAACGTCTCACACCGAGTTGTGCTAAATATTCACGGACTTCTTCGGCGACAAATTCCATGAAATGGACGACATGATCCGCCGATCCTGTAAATTTCTCACGTAATTTCGGATCTTGTGTCGCGACACCAACCGGACACGTATCGAGGTGGCAGGCCCGCATCATGATACAGCCGACGGCAATTAACGGTGCCGTTGCAAACCCGTATTCATTGGCTCCGAGCATCGCAGCGATGATGACATCGCGTCCCGTCAATAACTTTCCATCCGTTTCCAAAACGACCCGGTCCCGTAATCCGTTTAATGCAAGTGTCTGATGGGTTTCGGCCAAGCCCAGTTCCCACGGTAATCCCGTATGTTGAATGCTGGTCTTCGGTGAAGCACCGGTCCCTCCGTCATGACCGCTGATGACAATGACATCGGCCAATCCTTTGGCGACGCCGGCAGCAATCGTTCCGACACCGCCTTTGGCGACTAGCTTAACACTGATCCGCGCCTGATCATTCGCTCGTTTCAAGTCGTGAATCAACTGCGCCAAATCTTCAATCGAATAAATATCATGGTGGGGTGGAGGTGAAATCAATCCGACACCGGGTGTCGAGGCCCGGACACGGGCAATCCACGGGTAAACTTTTTCTCCCGGCAGCTGCCCGCCTTCTCCCGGCTTTGCTCCTTGTGCGACCTTGATTTGCAGTTCGTCGGCATGGACGAGGTAATCGCTCGTGACACCGAATCGACCAGATGCAATCTGTTTGATCCGGCTCATCCGGGAATCACCGTTTTCATCCAAATGATACCGTTCCTCTTCCTCACCGCCTTCACCGCTGTTACTTTTCCCGCCGAGCCGGTTCATCGCAATCGCTAACGTCTCGTGTGCCTCTTTGGACAGCGAACCGTAAGACATGGCTCCCGTCTTGAAATACTTGACGATTTCGCTGACCGGTTCAACTTCTTCAAGCGGAATCGGAGTCGTTTCCCGGAAAGACATGAGGTGACGCAAAAACGTCGCCGGTTCTTCCTGGATCCGGGAAGAATAGGTTTTGAACAAGTCATACCGACCGGTTCGGCAAGCATGTTGCAGTAAATGAATCGTTGCCGGGTTGAACGCATGATGTTCTCCGTCGTGCCGATAGCGGAAGACACTGCCTGACTCAAGGTGTGTCCGTCTGATTCCTTCTTCATGTTGACGAAGAGCTTCCTGTTCAATCAGTGACAAGTTCAAACCGTCGAGTTGCGAGACAGTTCCTGTGAAGTAACGGTCGATGACCTCTTCGGCAATCCCGACAGCCTCAAAAATTTGAGCCCCCCGGTAACTGAAGACCGTCGAAATGCCCATCTTCGACATGACTTTGACCACACCCTCTGTCACTGCGGACCGGTATCGCTCCGCATAGTCAGGCATCGTTTCGACAACGGCATCCTGTAACGTCGCATAGACAAGGTAAGGATGAATGGCATCGGCTCCGTATCCGAGCAAGGCGGCAAAATGATGGACTTCCCGGATTTCACCACCTTCGATGATTAAACTGACTTTCGTCCGCAGACCTTCCCGTATCAAATGATGATGGACAGCACTTGTGACAAGCAGGATCGGCATCGGGACAGCACCCGGCCGGACATTCCGGTCGGAAAGAATCAACAGTTCACAGCCCCCTCGAACGGCATGGGCAGCTTGCTCGAGTAACGCTTCGAGTGTTTCCTCAAGCGGACCGTCAAATACGGTCGAAAGCGTCTTGTGAACGAGTTTCGTCTGCTTTAAGGCCGCAGCTTCCGATAGCGTGAGAACCGGGGATGTGAGACGAATCCGACGGCAATTCTGCCGGTTCGGCGTCAACAGTTCCCCTTGCTGACCGAGCCAGGTCATCGTCGACGTAACGATTTGTTCCCGCAACGCATCGATCGGCGGATTCGTCACCTGCGCGAATAGCTGTTTAAAATACCGGAACAAGGATTGCGGCCGTTCACTCAGCACAGCAAGCGGGATATCCGTCCCCATCGCACCTAACGGATCTTTTTTCTCTTCCACCAGCGGAATCAAATACTGATCGATGTCTTCCCGTGTGTAACCAAACAACCGTTGTAACGTTCCGAGATTCGAGACCTCTTCCGTTTTCACGTCTGCCGGTAATTTTATCATCTCTTCCGCCAACCACTCGGCATAAGGATGGCGCATCGCGAGTTCACGCTTGACCTCTTCATCTGAAATCAATTGGCCGGACGCAAAATCAAGCAATAACAGTTCTCCCGGAACAAGGCGTTTCTTAAATAAGATATCGTGTTCAGCTACCGGCAGAACACCGGATTCTGAAGATAACATGAAATGACCGTCCCGCATCATCATGTACCGAGCAGGTCGCAGACCATTCCGGTCAAGTGTCGCCCCAATCTGTTTCCCGTTCGTGAAGACAATCGCTGACGGACCATCCCACGGTTCCATCATACTGCTGTGATATTCATAATACGCCCGCTTTGCCGGCCGGACCTCTGCATGTTCGAACGGTTCCGGCACGAGCATCAATGCTGTTTCTGCCAGCGTCAATCCAGACAGATATAAAAACTCGAACGCATTATCAAGCATCGAGGAGTCACTGCCCGATTCGTCCAAAATCGGTAAGACATCTTTCGCCCGACGGCCGTACGTCGTCTTGGCCAATCCGTTTTCACGGCTCCGCATTGCCCGGACATTCCCTTGTAATGTATTGATTTCTCCATTATGGATGAGATAACGGTTAGGATGGGCACGTTTCCAGCTCGGAAAGGTGTTCGTACTGAATCTCGAGTGGACGATCGCGAAACCAGACTGGTACCGTTCATCCTGCAAATCATCAAAATACAAACCGAGTTGATCCGTCGTCACCAGTCCTTTGTAGACAATCGTCTCGCTGGAGCTGCTTAAGACGTATTGTTCGATACCGAGTTGCTCCGCTTCTCGCTCAAACAGTCGACGAATCAAAAACAGTGTCCGCTCGAACGCTAATCCTTCGACGTTTTTGGCTTCAATAAAGCATTGCCGGATGACGGGTTCCGTTTGACGCGCTTTATCTCCGATCACCGTGTTCGTAACCGGGACAGTTCGCCACTCAATTAACCCTTGTCCTTCTGATAAAATAATCGATTCCAAAACACGTTCCAACCGTTGACGCAAGCGGTCTTCCCGCGGCAAAAACATCATCATTACCCCGTAGTCCCCACTGCGTGGCAAGTTGATATTTCGTAACGTTTGGCGGAAGAGACGATCTGGTATTTGTGTGAGGACGCCGGCTCCATCACCTGTTTTGGCATCACTACCTTGTCCCCCCCGATGTTCCATCTGACACAACATCTTCAAGGCGTTTTGAACGATTTCATGACTTACTCGTCCCGTCCGATGAGCATAAACCCCGATTCCACACGCATCGTGTTCTTGTCTCGGATCATATAGTCCTTGCCGTTGCGGCATTTGATGAAATGACATATTACCACGCTCCTAACCGTTCTAAATTTTCTGTATATTCTGTTAAAATATACTTTACACTCTTTTATGTTTATTCGCCACCATGTATATTTCTAAAATCCGGTTCTTCAAATCCCTTGATAGACCGTCTCTTCTTGATGATAACGCTTACATATAGGTGAATATTTTTTTTGAATAAAATATTTTTCAAGAGGCTATTCTTTTTTGCGCCAATTCCATTTTCCATGGTACTTTTAAATAGAAAATAAATTATCAGTGCTTGTTAGGAAAAGGAGAATTGAAACGATGAAAAACTCTGTGAAATGGACGGGTCTCTTGATTGCAGGAACTGCCCTGGTCCTTAGTGCATGTGGTCAGGAAGAAAAACAAATGACCGCATACGATAAGATTCAAAAAGAAGGAACCTTGACAGTTGCAACGGCTGGTACACTTTATCCGACCTCATTCCATGAAGAAAAAAGCAATAAATTAACCGGCTTTGATGTCGAAGTCGTCAAAGAGATTGCTAAACGTCTTGATTTGAAGGTGGCATTTAAAGAAATGTCTTTTGACGGTATGTTGACGAGTGTAAACACTGGTCAAGTTGATTTAGCCGCCAATGATATTACGATTACCGATGAACGTAAAGGAAAGTTCGCCTTCTCTAAACCATACAAATATACGTACGGGACGGCGATTGTCCGTAAAAGTGATTTGTCCGGCATCAAGTCTCTGGAAGATTTAAAAGGCAAAAAAGCAGCGGGGGAAGCGACGACGACCTATATGCAAGTCGCTAAGAAATTCGGTGCAAAAGAAGTCACCTATGATAATGCGACGAATGATCAATATTTGCGTGATGTTTCCAACGGACGGACAGATGTCATCTTAAACGATTACTATTTACAAAGTTTAGCTGTCGATTTCTTTAAAGATTTCGACATTACGATTCATCCTGATATCGCCTACAATCCAAGTCAAGTCGGACTCATCATGGATTTAGACAACAAAGAATTACAGTCGAACATCAATGCTGAAATCGACAAGATGAAGAAAGATGGAACGCTTGCTAAACTGTCGAAAACATTTTACGCCAACAAAGACGTCTCGAAAATGCCGGATATCAAGACGACGCTCGTTGACGTGAATTGAACAGCTTCTTTGAAATTGAATGGCGGTCCGTCTTTAATCCAGAATTAGCACGAGAAGCGTTTCCTTACATCTTAGGTGGTCTTAGTCATACTCTTTGGATTTCGATTCTCAGTATGGTGATCGGCCTTGGTCTCGGCTTGTTACTGGCTTTGGCTCGGTTATCCACATCACGACTGTTACGGACGATTGCCACCCTCTATATTTCATTTATGCGCGGTGTCCCGATTCTTGTCTTATTATTCATGTTTTATTTTGGTTTACCGGTCATCAACATTCAACTGGATGCCTTGACCGCTGCCATTGCCGGCTTCAGTCTGAACAGCGCTGCCTATATGGCTGAAATCATTCGTTCATCCCTTTTGTCGGTGGACCGTGGTCAACAGGAGGCTGCCCAATCACTAGGACTTTCCAGATACCGTGTGTTCGTCGGCATCATCTTGCCTCAGGCTGTTCGACTGGCGATTCCTCCGCTGTCAAATGTCCTTCTTGATTTGGTGAAAGCCTCTTCGCTTGCCGCCATGATTACAGTCCCGGAGATTTTTCAACGGGCAAAGATTGTCGGTGGACGGGAGTTCGACTACATGACAGTTTATTTTGTCATCGCCTTCATTTACTGGGGAATCTGTGCCGTCATCGCTGCCGGTCAGGAAATGCTCGAACGGCGTTTCGCCCGCTATTTATAACGTGCAAAAGCTCAACCGTTTTCTACAGACGTCTCGTGACGAAAGTGAAAATGGCTGAGCTTTTGTATTAGGCTTCTAACTCGAGTAATGGTTCAATTGATAACGCTTCCAATGGTTTATGGAACAAATAGCCTTGAAGCGTCTGACACCCTAATCCTGTCAAAAGTTCCGCTTCTACCATCGCTTCAATTCCTTCCGCGACAATTGTCATCTTCAATCGACTTCCCAGCTGAATGATTGTCTCGACGATGGCTCGTTTTTCTTCCGAGTCAATCGCCGCCCGGACAATCTCTTTCGGAATTTTTAACTGATCGAAAGGTAATTCGACGAGCGTCTGCATCGATGAAAAGCCCGTTCCGAAATCGTCAAGCGCAATCCGGATCCCGTGAAGATGCAATTCATTTAAGGTTTTGATGATTTGTACCGTTCCTTCGATAAAAATATGTTCCGTCATTTCAATTTCCAATAAGTAAGGCGGAAAACCGGTCGTTCGTAAAATCTCCAATACCTTTTCGGTAAAGTCTTCTTGCCGCAACTGCCAAGGCGAGACATTAACGGCAATCGTTATTGGTTTTCGTCCTTGTTCCAACCACTGCTGTCCTTGCCGGCAGGCTTTACGCATTACCCATCCCCCAAGTGTTTCGATGAATCGTGTCCGTTCTGCCAACGGAATGAATTCCAGTGGCGAAATCAGCCCATATTTCGGATGATTCCACCGGACTAGTGCTTCAGCACCCGTGATGCGGTGAGTTGCTGCGCTGACTTGTGGTTGAAACAACACAAAAAAGTCCCGGTCAAGATCAGCATCATACAGATCCCGTGTCAGTTGCATTGCTCGTTTGCGTTCATTTTGGGTTACCTGATCCGTAATCGCAAACGTATTTTTCCGATTTGACTTTGCCGTAAACAAAGCAATCTCGGCATCATTGATGACGTGATCAATCGATTCCCCGTTGACGAACGAAACCCCGATGCTTGCCGTTACATTGATTTGCTTAAAATCAATCTGAACACGTTCAGAAATACTGGCTAAAATCTCATCACATAGTTGATGCGGTGGCGTAGATGTTGCATGTAATAAAAAAGCACTTCCACTCGCTTTCGCCACGATACAGTCCGAAAAACGGGTCATCAAGCGCTTGCCGATAACATGAAGCGTCCGATCCCCCGTCCGGTAACCGAATGCATCATTAACTGTCTTAAAATCATCCAAGTCAATCAGACAGATGATATCTCCTGTAACTGCTTTTTTCTCCGTTTCAATGACAAAAAAGGACCGATTCGCCAGTTCCGTAACCGGATCGAAGAAAGCTTGTTCTTTTAATCGTGTCAGGTAATCGATGTTTCTTTCTAAATGCGTGACATATTGTCTATGAATCAACAGACTAATGAGTGTAGCAATCAGAATCAATCCAATTCGCGCGATATGATCAGTCAAACTAAAGGTCGAGATTCCTGTCGGTGCTTTTAACCAGACATACAACAGGGACAGGACACTGATTCCCGTCGCATACAGCAACATCGTCCGATTGATCACGACAAGAGACGTCAAGACAAACAACAACGAGGCTGCCCAAACCGTCTGTGCTCCATTGTCGATGTATGGATAGTAGATGAAAGGTATCAATAAGAAGACGCTCGACATCACATGGGGTTTCCATCGATCGGTCAGATTACTTTTTCCAATTAAAAATTGAACTACACCCACGATAAAAATTAAAAATACCCGCCATCCGACAGACTGCTCTAAACCAGTTTGACTGATGCTACTTGAAAAAACATACAGAGCGGCACCGCAAGTAGTCAGCACAAAAATAATCATTCCGAACAGCCGATAATTTGCGTTTACTTCGCGATGATAGTGAAGATTTGCTGATGAAGGACGGTTATGCGCCTTCATATCATCCCCTCTTTTCCGTCAATTCATCCTTTCCTTTTCCTTATCAAGTTGGAATTAAAACCTAAATCCTCCATCAATTTGCTTTTCATTCTCCCACGTCTAAAGAAGTCTTCAATCGGGTATTTGACTAGTAAAGATTGAAAGGAGTGTTATGTCATGAGCCGTTTGTTATTTATTGAAGCAAATGATAGTACCCATCAAAAGAAAGGAATCAGCTCGCACATGAACGAAGCGTTTCTCGCGAGTTACCGGACACATCATCCGGATGATGAAGTCGTCGTACTCAATTTATTCGAGGAACGGTTACCGTTTTTTGATTTACGTCTCGCCACTGCTGCCGCCAAACTATTTCGTGGAGAATCCGTCGAGACCGATGAACATGTGCCGCTCGACAAATTACAAGAATATCTGACCGGGTTTCTCGACTCGGATAAAGTCGTTTTTTCTTTCCCGATGTGGAATCTGACCGTTCCGGCTCCGCTTCATAATTATATGGACTATCTTGCACAAGCAGGTCAGACGTTTCGTTATACAGCAGAAGGGTCTGTCGGCTTAGTAACGGGCAAACAAGTTTTGTTGCTGCATTCACGCGGCGGGGACTATTCAACAGCGGATAAAGCTGATTCCGAACATGCCGTTCGTTACATGCTCGATATCCTTCGTTTCTTCGGGATTGAAGATGTCCAGACCATTATCCTGGAAGGACATCAGCAATATCCTGACCGGGCGGAGGAACTCGTCAAAAAAGCCCTCTCCGCATGTGAGAAGGCCGGGGGAACATTTTAAAATTTGTAGAGTAAAAATTCTTCGTGACTATCAATGACAAGTTGTTCATAGCTCGGCATCTCAAAGGCTTTAAACAGGCTGTAAGAAAGTGTAAAGTCTCTCTTAACGTCTTTGATATCACCATTGGTTTTTTTGGTAAAGTAGCCGCGTTGAAAATAAAAATGCCCTAAAAATGATGCATCGTCCAACGCAAGACTTTCTTTAATTCCAGTCGCTACTACTTTTAGCCCCTTTTCATAATTTTTTTGAAATGATAATTGTTGGGCATGGTTATACATTATTTTAATTCTGGTTTTCTTTAGTTCAATCGTATCAAAATTTAAATTTAATATTTCTTCATATACGTTTTCTGAATGAACAAACTGTTTGTTTTCAAAGTAAAAATTTGCAATCGCCATCTTGATACGGAGGTACATTTGAGGTGATTCAAACCAAACTTCTGCCGTATCCGTTAAACGAACTAATTGTGAGATACTTGTTCGGAAATCGACCTTTTTAGTGCGCTCATTACACACGATTTCAAAATATTTCAACAAGAGTAGAATTTCCTTGACTGTTGACTGACTTCTTATTTGTTCAATTTGATTCATTAGCTCATCAAATTGTTGGCTTCGGAATAAGCTATTGAGGAGTCGGTCACATTCACGGAATTGTTCACTTTTATATTGATCACGAAATAACATCGACATCGGAATACGCAACCGTTTGGCAATTTGTTGCAACAAGTCAATTGTTGGTGAATTGCGTCCATTTTCAATTTTGCTAATTTCCGCCTGACTACATATACCTTCACACAACTCTTTTTGCGTCATTTTCTTTTGCTTACGAATACGTTTGATTTCATTTCCAATTGATACAGGTAGTGAATTCATTAACTTTCTCCCTTGATGTAACCTTATAAGAACTTAAATAACAGATAATCATTTCTTCCTTTTTCAACAATCTCGACGTAACGCTCTAAATTAAATGCAGTGAATAAAGTATATGACAACGTATAATCTTCTTTTATTTTTTTGATCTCATCAAATTCTAGCTTTTCTTTAAAATTCGCACGTTGATAAAAAAAATGTCCTAAAAAAGAAGAATTTTTTCGTTCTATGCTTTCAGATATACCTATTTCCGTCACTTTCATTCCTTCACGGTAGTCTTCTTGAAAGAACAGTTGTTGGGCATGGTTATATAAAATCTTAATCCGTAAGTTTTTTAATTCTTCTGTATTGTAATCCATTACTAGTAATGCTTCGTAAATCTTTCTAGAATGTACGAACTGATGATTTAAATAATAGTAATTTGCGATTGCTAATTTGATTCTTATATACATTAACGGTGATTCATACCATACTTCTTCTTGATCTGCTAAAAATGATAATTCCGAGATACAGGATCGATAATCCAACCTTTTTTTACCTTCTAATGCGATTAATTCAAAATATTTAGCAAGTAGATATACATTAATATTTATTGGAGTAGATAAAGTTTCTTTAACAGAATTAATAACAGCATCAAATTTTTGATTACGAAAGAGTTGTGTCCACCCCTGATCATATTCTTGAAACAGTACCGCTTGTGCGTCTTCCTCGAATAATTGTAGCATTGAAACATTTAGTCGATTTGCGATTTTTTGAATTGTTTCAATCGTTGCGGATACTTTTCCTTGTTCAATTTTACTTAATTCTGCTTGGCTACAAATATTTTGACAAACTTCTTTTTGAGTAAGTTGTTGTTCAAGCCGAATTCGCCTTAATTGATTTCCGATCGAATTTGAAAGTGGAATCATTTTATAAACAGCCCTTTTTTAATCAATATTCATTTTATTCGGTAAAAAGAAATTTTCGTTTTACTTCTTTAACAGTATTCGCATATCGAGTCATGTGAAATGCTTTAAATAATTCATATGCGATAACATAACTTTGAGAGGTTTCTTCACCATCACCGTTCAGTGCTTCTAACACTTCTCCCTTTTGATAATAAAGATGTGCGATATAAGAAGCATTACTCAACAGCACACTCGAATGAATACCTTTTAATGCAGTAGTCAGACTCTCTTCAAAGTTTCCCATCTTAAACAGTAGTTTTGCATGATTATATATAATTTTTAATTGCTGTTCGATCACTTTTTCATTACTAAATTCAAAATGCGTCTCTTCTAACTCTTTGTACAACTTTTCAGCTTGTCTATATTCCTGATTTTCTGCGTACAATATAGCTATTGCCATCTTTGCTCTTAAGTATAAATCCGGATAATTATATTTAATATCATTGTGTTCAATTAATCGATAAAGTTGAACCGATGTTGTCCGATAATCATAATTATTTATACGATACTCGCTAATGATTCGATAATATTCAAGTAATAATGTCGTCTCATCAAATCTATCACCAGTAGTAATATCATATGATAGAATTTGTTCATAGTTTCCTTCTCGAGTTAATTGTAGCAACGTATGGTCTATTTTTTTTACACTTTCTTGCTGCTTTCGATTTTCGAGTAGGAAAGAAACAGGTATTTCAAGACGTTCCGCAAGTTGTTGTAATAAATCAACCGTCGGTGAATTACGTCCATTCTCGATTTTACTGATTTCTGCCTGACTACAAATTCCCTGGCACAGTTCAGCTTGTGTCCAATTTCGTTCTTGCCGGATCCGCTTAATTTCGTTACCAATCGAAATATTTAATTGATTCATGGATGTCTCCTTCAAGATCAGTCCCTGTTCTAAACAAAAACAGGTCCTCCGTTCAAGTGATTGACTTGTGACGGAAGACCTGTTTATTTTGATGCTTCCGGCGAGAATCGAACTCGCACTGCAGCATTACCATTGCTGAGGTCTGCCATTAACCTACGGAAGCCTGTTTTTTCTAATATTAGTATAACGTAAGCCTAAATGAATATCAACTTTTTCAAGAAAATACAAAAAAAGCAGTTAAGGGAAATTTACTTCCCCCTAACTGTTTCATGATGCATTAAAGGACTGTTTTAGTTAATGAGTTATCAAAGACAATCAACACAGAATAATGTTCATCCGCTTTCGATGCGACGAATGTCGAGAATTTAAGTGTGATGATTGAATTTGAACCGACACCATTTTCCTCAAAGAAATGATTAAGTCGTTCTTCGAGTTCTTCTGGTGATCGTCCTACTAACACTTTTGAATGTAACATAAAATCCACCCCGTCCTTTTTTTTGTGTACGATATTGAGTTTTCCCATGCGCCCTTTTTTTAAAACCTCTATTTTTCTAACTTGCCGAAATGAGACCTCTTCGGTACTGTGAAGATATAGTTAAGTTTATATCGAAAGGACTGAACAAAATGAATGAGCATATGTTTGATGAAGTTTTAGAAAAAAGACAAACCGGGTCCGCCAAATGGGATGGTTTGAAACAACTGTTCGGATCGGATCAACTGATTCCGATGTGGGTTGCAGATATGGATGTCCGCCCTGCCGACTCGATAACGAAAGCTTTGACAAGACGGGCTGCAAGCGGCAACTTCGGCTATTCTCTGTTCGAAGAAAAAGCAAAACATGCCATTCAACATTGGTTTGACAAACGTTATGACCAATCGGTCGATCCGGCAACGATCCTCTATTCGAGCGGCGTCGTTCCCGCACTCGCACATAGTGTATTAGCATTGACGGAAGAAAATGATGAAATTATCATCCAGACTCCTGTCTATCCCCCTTTCCATCATGTTATAGAAGCGAACGGACGACGTTTAGTCGAAAATCCGCTTGCTTTACAGAATGACCGGTATGAAATCGACTTTACATTGCTCGAACAACAGATGAAGACAGCACGCATGATCATTTTATGTAATCCGCATAACCCGACCGGTCGCGTGTTCAGCTTCGATGAATTGAAACAATTGGTCGCACTTGCTAAACAATACGGTGTCTACGTCTTGTCGGATGAAATCCATGCCGATTTGCTGTTTTCGAATGTAACGCATCATCCGATTATCGCGTTTGATTACGATCAGGTAATACTGGTCAGTGCTCCATCTAAAACATTCAATATCCCGGGACTTTATGCTTCTTATCTGATTGTACCGAACGCTGACTTGCGTCTTAAAATCGAGCAGGTGCAACAGGCGAACTTCGTGCATCCGAATGCTTTTGCGGCAACAGCTATCATTGCTGCTTATGAGGACCCGGAAAGCGAGCGCTGGTTACAGGAGTTGTTGGTTTACCTTGAAGAGAACCGTAACCATGCCATACAACGAATTCAAACAGAAATGCCTCGTCTCACCGTCGTTACACCGGACGCCACTTTCTTGCTTTGGATTGACTGTGCCGCTCTTCCTTTTAATTCGAAAGAGCGGGCTGACTGGTTAGTCAAGCAGGCTGGTCTTGCCCTGACACACGGAGAACCATTTGGAAAAAATGCTTCGACGTTTGAACGCTTGAATTTCGGATGCCCGCGAAGTCAGTTGGACGAAGCACTTAACCGTCTTCAAACGGCTTACCAAGCGATTGTCTTTACAGATTAAGTTACGTTCCCACCCGCGATTCAAGTGATTTTTATATCACTTGAATCGCTTTTTTCATACAGACAAATTTTTAATTGTACCTTTTTTGACAACACCATTCATTTCGATTACCTTGCCATTTGACAACATTTCCATGACTGAATTTCGAAAATTAGAACTTCTAGAGGGACGAAAACCGTCCCAACCCCTTGATAGACGAGGGCTGAAGCCACTTTTCATGACATTGTGAAGACTTGCTTTGTCGTTTTAGACCCTGTAAGGTGGGGAACAAATCGATTGTGCTTATTTTGACAGATGAACGAACAGCGCAAAAAAAGATTAATTGGAGGCTTTATTGTTATGACGCAAGAATGGATTTCAATCAGCTTGTATCTGGTCATGATGCTTGCCATCGGTTACATTGCCTACAAGCGAACGACAAACACAGAAGATTATATGTTAGGTGGTCGAGACTTAGGTCCCGGAGTCACGGCACTATCCGCCGGAGCATCCGACATGAGTGGCTGGATGTTGATGGGATTACCCGGAGCCATGTACGCAACTGGTGTATCTGCTTTATGGCTTGCTTTAGGACTGTTAATTGGTTGTTACGTAAATTATTTGATTTTAGCGCCACGTTTTCGTCTTTATACGGAAATGGCAAATGATTCAATTACGATTCCTGACTTCTTAGAAAATCGTTTTAAAGATACGTCACGTGTCTTACGGACTGTTTCTGCAGTTGTCATTATCGTTTTCTTCACCTTCTACACATCAGCTGGTATCGTATCCGGCGGTAAATTGTTTGAAAGCTCATTCGGCTTTGATTATCATTATGGTATGCTCTTGACGATTGCGGTCGTCGTCGCCTATACACTGTTTGGTGGCTTTCTCGCAGTCAGTTGGACCGACTTCGTCCAGGGTTGTATCATGTTCATCGCCCTTGTCCTCGTGCCGGTCGTTGCCTTAACGGACGTCGGTGGCATCGATGGTGCCTACAACTATGCAGAAAACCTGGATCCTACATTGTTTGATCCATTAAAAGGCACAACATTCCTCGGAATCATCGGATTCCTAGCCTGGGGACTTGGTTATTTCGGACAACCGCACATCATTGTTCGTTTTATGGCCATTCGTTCGGTCAAAGATTTGAAAAAAGCACGCCGTATCGGGATTGGTTGGATGTTTATCTCGATTCTCGGTGCCATGATGACAGGACTTGTCGGGATTGCTTATTTTGAAGGGCAAGGCAATGGACTGGGCGATCCGGAGACCGTATTCATCCGTTTCTCTGACGTCTTATTCCATCCTTACATCACAGGATTCCTGATGGCAGCGATTTTAGCCGCTATCATGTCGACGATTTCGTCGCAGTTGCTCGTCACATCAAGTGCTTTAACAGAAGATTTTTATAAAACGTTTTTAAATAAAAAAGCAACAGACAAACAGCTCGTCTTAACAGGAAGAATTGCCGTCCTGGTCATCGCTGTCATCGGTTCCGTTTTAGCCTGGAATCCGTCAGCCACGATCTTATCACTGGTCGGTTATGCCTGGGCTGGTTTTGGTTCCGCCTTTGGTCCAATCATCCTGCTTTCGCTTTACTGGAAACGGATGACGAAACAAGGTGCACTCGCCGGTATGTTATCCGGTGCAATCACCGTCATCATTTGGGTTCAGCTCGGTCTCAGTACGACACTCTATGAGATGGTACCTGGGTTCTTCACTAGCTTATTCTTCACAGTTGTCGTTAGTCTCTTGACGAAACAACCGGTTGAATCGGTTCAAGAGAAATTTGACGATATGGAAGAAGAATTAAAAGAAGCAGTCGAATAATTTCAACCAATAAGTAAAACCCCTTTGAGTCTGACTCAGAGGGGTTTTGTCGTCATAATTCAAGGACACCATAATGCAGTTTGGATGATTTTCGTTTCGTCCGCACGAATCCGTATCGTTCAAATAACTCACTCTCAAAATGAGCTTTTAAGACGATTCTTTGTCGGGCGACTCGTTTGGCTTCGGCTACTACTTGTTCGGTCAACGGTTCATAGTTTGCCAATTGTCGCAGTCCGTCAAGATGCGTTGATTCTGAAACGGTTTTTTCAAACATCGGATCAAAATAAATGACATCTATTGATTTGCTGGCACATTGCTTCAGGTACGTGAAGTGTTCCGCCAACTGAACTTCAATCTGTCGCATCGCATCAATGATTGGTTGGTATCCTTCGATCCATTGTTGTAATCCTTCCCGTACGATCAAGGCTGGCACCGGATTACTTTCTAAACCGATAACTTGACCAGACTGTCCGACTGCGTGACTCATGACGATTGCATCCGCTCCTAAGCCTAACGTACAATCAAGAACTGTCATCCCCTTTTGCAATCGGGCGATTGTAATCAATGGATCATGACCATTCCGGTCAAATTGTTTGATTCGAAAAACCGCACTGGACGGATGAAAGAAAAAAGAGCTGTCCGCATCTTGCGGATAATATTCCAATCGGTTTTTATCCACGACAAGAATGGGACGCTGATACTGCTCGTGAAGTGCCTGCAGTCCTATTTTTTTTCGCTCGATGACATCGAAGTCAATGGTTTGCTCCATTTCATAAAGTCGCTGTAATCTGGTCCTGACTTCATCTGTGGGCCTTAAGCACGTCGTCAATACGACTTTTTGTTTGTCCAATCCGTTTCACTCCCAGAAAAAAATAAGCTAGCCTGCGCCAGCTTATTTCTTTTTCTTCAATAACCCTTCGATATCTTCGATGAGGGCTTTTTTAGAAATTAAATCTTCTTGTTTTTCCTGCTCGACTTTGGCATCAACAGTCGTCCGTTGTAACAAGGCCTGCAACGTCTCATCGATACTTGATTTCAAGTGGTCGCGATCTTCTTTATTTAATGCAAGATCATGACGGACTTCGTCCCCTTGTTCGTCAAGTTGGCGTAACCGCTCCGTCAATTGTTTCGCTTCCCGATTCAAATCAGAATATAAGCGTTCGATTTGTTCTAAGCGTAATTTGATTCCATCCCGTTCTGTGAACACATTTTCCAACCCCTTCCAGCATCCAGATGTCTACATCATTACTTTACCATATTCATCACGAATTGAAACAATCACAATCCGTTTACAACTTACTTTTTCGCTTTCCTACCGTTCCTTACTTCTCCAGCTATCTTTTGCAATTTGTTTCCTGAAGTCGCTATAATAAATGAGCAGAGTGAATTGCGATCAGAGGAGGACACCGTCATGGATTTAAAACGTCGAACACTACGTCATGTAGATCAGACTGAATTCGAACATTTTTTAAAGTACGGCGAACAGGCTTACGGATTATCTCGTCAGGAAATTCAAGGATACGACCATGAGCTCGGGGCCGAGCGCGCTTTTGATTCTGTTGAACACAGTTATTCCGAAGATTTCTACTTTGATCTTCTTGTCGACGAACAACTGATTGGTCGTGTACTCTTATTAAAAATGGGACATTATTTCCAACTTGATTTGATGATATTCGACCCATACAGCGGTCGCGGTTTTGGAACAAAGGCAGTACAACAGGCACTTGAGCAATCAAACGTATTGTCTCTTTACGAAGTACGTGCCCGTGTCTTACCGACGTCTCCCCATCAAGAGATCGCTTCTCAGATTTTGAAGACAAACGGATTCGTCAAACAAGACGATTATTTTAGTAAGGGTCGTCGTAAACGATATTCCTTACAACGCCCTTGAGGCTCGACCGACGCAATCAGGCGTCGGTTTTTTTGACATCGATCCAAAAAAAGCGTAAAATTTTGGATTGTATGATTCAGAAAGGAGTTCTCACATGAACGAATGGTTATGGTTTCCTTCCATCTTACTTACGATGGGATTGTTATTACTCAGTTATCGTCTGTTTGGTAAAACCGGTTTGATGATGTGGATTGCCATCGCAACGATTATTGCCAATATCCAAGTCACACAACAAGTTGAACTTTATTCTTATATTTTCACATTAGGGAACGTCGTATACGGAAGTTGTTATTTGGCTACCGACATCTTAAATGAAAAGTACGGAAAAAAAGTAGCGCGGCAAGGCGTCTACATGGGATTTTTCTCATTGATCACGACAACGTTATTGATGCAATACAGCTTATTGTACACACCACTTAATGACACCCTGGCGAAAGACATGTCGAGTTCTTTGAACCTGTTATTTGGTTTACTTCCTTGGATTGCGCTTGGTAGTTTGTCTGCCTACCTGGTATCACAATTGTTTGATGTCTTTATCTATTCAAAGATCCGTCAAAAGACGGGGGAAAAGAAACTTTGGTTACGGACAACCGGATCGACTGTCCTCAGCCAATTGATTGATACGTTGACGTTTTGTGCGATTGCCTTTCACAACTTACCATTTGATATTTGGTGGCAGATTTTCATTACCACTTATCTCGCTAAATTCGTCATTGCCTGGGTCGCCACTCCTTTCATGTATCTTGCTAAAAGGATTCACCCGACCACTCCATCTAAAGATTTAGCAGCTTGATACAATCACCTTCCTGATTTTCAACATTTCGCTAGAAGATTGTCCTCTTTTAACGGATAATGGAAATCAGGAGGTGTTCATCTTGAAGATCAAACGCAACGAATCTTTCCGGTTTCATTTTGATGAACCGGTTGCTGGTGAATTTTATCTTGTCAAAGGTGGACAACGGACGCCGATTGGATCGATGAATATTCATAATATCTCACCTAGTGGCATGGCGATTGCAACACCGCTGAAGCTGCCGATTGACCGTTCGATGTCGATTGTCGTCGAATTTTCTCTTATACGTGGTCTCGAACCATTGAAGCTGAACGGACGGATTTTGCATGAAAAATGGCTCGATTCCCAGCGTTTGTATGGCATACGACTCGAAACAACTAAAGATGAGCAACAGCAGATTATCGATACGATTAAACAAGTCGTCAAAGCGACCTCTTGAATGTCGTGTATTTTACTTAGAGTAGAAGTTCGTGACTTTTCTTTAATCGAAAGAACGGACTTCAACAACCAAAAACAAGGATGGCGGATTTCATGTCCGCCATCCTTGTTTTTTTCCTTGTTTACATGCTGTTCTTTTTTACCGGAATATTCGGTAGACGATTGCTTCATATGGCCGAAGGACCAACTCTTCTTTCGAGACCAACGGAGAGTCGTTGTAATTTCCGATGACTGAATCAGAGGTATCGTGTGAAAGTGGAACGGTTACTTTGTCTTTACTGAATGAGCAGTAAACGTACCATGTTTCATTTTCATATGTTCTTGTATAGGCATAGATATCGGTCTCATCTTCTAAAATCAACGCATATTCGCCGTATACGATTAAATCGTGCTGATGACGTAACGCAATCAGCTGTTTATAGTAATAGAAGGTTGAATCAGAATCTGCTAAGGCCTGTTCGACGTTAATGGATGGATAATTCGGATTGACCTTCAACCAGGGTGTTCCTGTCGTAAAACCGCCGTGCTCGGTCGCATCCCATTGAATCGGTGTCCGGGCATTATCCCGCCCCTTGATGTGGATAGCACGCAATAACTCTGCCGGTGAAGCCCCCTGCTCGGTCCGCTCTTTCCACATATTGCGGATTTCGATATCCTCATATTCCTCAATCGATTCAAAGGCAACGTTCGTCATGCCGATTTCTTCCCCTTGGTAAATGTAAGGTGTTCCTTTTAACATGTGAAGCAATGTCGCTAACATTTTAGCGGATTCAACACGATACGTCGTATCGTCTCCGAATCGACTGACGACCCGCGGCTGATCATGGTTATTCCAGTACAACGAGTTCCAGCCTTTCTCATGTAAGGCAACTTGCCACTTCGTAAAGTTTTCTTTTAGCTTTTGAAGATTGAACGGTTGGACATCCCATTTGCCTCCTGGACCGGAATCCAAGTCCATATGTTCAAATGTAAAGACCATGTTGACTTCTTTCCGTTCCGGATCCGTATACAGGATCGCATCTTCGGTCGTCGCTCCTGGCATTTCCCCGACCGTCAATACATCATACTGACCAAACGATGCATCATTCATCTCTGTTAAAAATTCATGAATTCTTGGTCCATTAATATAATGTTGTCCGCCGTCTCCATATAGAGCACCGGGAGGAACCGTCGCATCCGGAAGACCGGGTGTCTTCGAGATTAAATTGATGACGTCCATCCGGAAGCCGTCAATCCCGCGATCCAACCAGCGGGTGATCATCTGATACACTTCTTGACGGAGTTTTTCATTTTCCCAGTTGAGGTCGGGCTGTTTTTTAGAAAACAGATGTAAAAAATATTCGTTTGTCGTTTCATCTAATTCCCAAGCCGGTCCGGAAAAAATCGATCCCCAGTTGTTCGGCAACGTACCGTCTTCGTTGGCACTTCTCCAAATGTAATAATCGCGATACGGGTTGTCCTTGCTTTTCCGTGACTCGGCAAACCAGGCATGCTCGTCCGAGGAATGGTTGACTACGAGATCCATTACGATTTTGATGCCCCGCTCATGCGCCTGATCGAGTAGACGATCAAAGTCCGCCATCGTTCCAAACTCGGCCATGATGGCTTCATAATCCCGAATATCATATCCATTGTCATCGTTTGGTGAGTCGTAGACAGGGCTCAGCCAAATGACATCAATTCCAAGTTCTTTTAAGTAATCCAATTTTTCAATGATACCGACAAGATCTCCAATTCCGTCTCCATTGGAATCCTTAAAACTACGCGGATAAATTTGATAGACTACACTGTCATGCCACCATTTTCGTTCCATATGATTGATCGACTCCTCTTGTGAACAATTTATGCAAGCGATTGCACTTTTCAATAAAGCGCTTCCATTTATTTCATCGTTAGCGTATCACGAATATTGTAACCAGTACAAGAGGATTCCCTTATCCGGATTCCGGTATACTGGAACTAGCGTTTTACGTTTGAATTTTTCCGATAGAGGAAAATGATTTAAGAGAGGAGGCGTACCAACATGTACCGTCGTTATTTATTGTTTCTAGTCTGGGCTGTTGCCATTGTCTTCATTCTACTATTTGGGAATAACAGAGTTTTTCCTTCCGGTTTTCTTTTGTCCTTTTTACGGTTTGATCAAAGCCAGTTCGATACGTCTGCACTCAGTTTATTTACATTACTTGGCATCTATCCAGCCGCCTTTTTCATGCTCTTTTTAGATGAAAAACGGTTCTTAAAACCTTCACCGATGTTAGCAAGTTTTGGCGCATTTGCGTTAGGATCATTTATCCTCATGCCGTATCTAGCTCTCGCCATCCCGCGTCAAACGTTTTTGCCGTTTCGACGTCGGAAGTTCATCCCTTACGTTGTCGCACTGCTAGCTGTTCTGTCAGCCGTCATCATCTGGTTAGCTTTAGCACGTTCAGACTGGTCTATTTTCCAAGTCTATTTCATGACAAATCAATTCGTTCGGACGATGACTGTCGATTTGGTGATGTTTTATATTTTACAGCTGTTCATGTTACACAGAATACGGGCGCGACAAGACGGACGCCTTGGCTGGCGGGATATCGTACCGTTGTTTGGCCTGTTCAGTCACTTGTTCCGGCTTCACCTTCCAACTTCTTCCAACAGTTGATTCAATCCAGGATGTTCGGCTACAATAGGAAGATAGCTTTAATAGGGGGACATTATTCATGAAACAGTATCATCAACTTTGTCAGGAAATCTTAACGAACGGCATCAAAAAAGAAGATCGGACGGGAACCGGGACCATCAGTATTTTTGGTCATCAAATGCGGTTCCCTTTACAGGATGGTTTTCCGATGATAACGACGAAAAAGTTACATATGAAGTCCATCATTCATGAATTGATTTGGTTTATCTCCGGTGAAACCAACATCTCCTACCTGCAAGAACATGGAGTCCGCATTTGGAATGAGTGGGCGGACGAAGATGGCAATCTCGGACCGGTCTATGGTGCCCAGTGGCGTTCTTTCCCTAAACCGGACGGCACGACAGTCGATCAATTAGCAGATGTCATTGAACAGATCAAAGTGAATCCGGACTCGCGTCGTTTAATTGTCAGCGCTTGGAATCCTGGTCAATTGGAAGAAATGGCTTTACCGCCTTGCCATTTGCTGTTCCAATTTTATGTGGCGGACGGAAAACTATCTTGTCAGCTTTATCAGCGGTCAGCAGATGTCTTCTTGGGTGTACCGTTCAATATTGCTTCCTATGCCTTATTGACCCATATGATTGCCCATGTGTGTAAACTTGAGGTCGGCGATTTTGTTCATACTTTAGGTGATGCCCATATTTATTCGAATCACTTGGATCAAGTCAATCTCCAATTGAGCCGGAATCCAAAACCTTTGCCGACGATTCGTTTTGCCCGGGAAGTGGAACGTATTGAAGATTTTACGTTTGACGATATCATCATTGAAGGATATGATCCCGATCCGCATATTAAAGGAGTCGTCGCCGTATGATTTCGCATATCGTTGCCTATACAAAAAACCGGGTCATTGGTCGGAATAACGAGATGCCCTGGCATCTCCCCGCTGATTTGGCCCATTTCAAGAAAACGACTTACGGCAAACCGGTCATCATGGGCCGAAAAACATTTCTGTCAATCGGACGTCCATTACCGGGTCGCGAAAATATTGTCATTACGCGTGATCCAAATTTCCATTCAGAAGGAATTACCATCTGGCATGATTTAGACGGACTGGCTGCTTTCGCGGAGTCGGAAGAGGAAGTCTTTTTGATTGGCGGTGGTGAACTGTTCCAACAAACACTGTCACTTACCAAGCGGATTTATGCGACGGAAATCGATGCCATCATTGAAGGGGATGTTTATTATCCCGAGATCCCGGTTGACTTCGTTTGTTTGTCCGAGATGTTTCATCCGGTTGATCCACAACATTCAGAATCTTTTACGATCAAACAGTTTGATCGTCCTCTCCGTTAACATTCTTTTGTTTTCAAAAGACACCTCGACTTCTATAAAGTCGAGGTGTCTTTTTAGTATACTGCCGTTACGGAAGACGAATCACCCATTGTCGAATTTGCTCTTCTAATTGATGTGGATCGAGAGGAGACAAACAATAATCTGTAACGCCTCGTTCAAGCGCTTGACCAAGCAATTGATTTTCTTCGCCGGCAATCGCAATCACGTCAATGATTTGGTCACGTGTCTGCTTCCATTCATCGACAAGCTTAAAATTTGATGCTGCCAGTTCTTCAAGCGGCATGACATACAATTGAATCGCGCCAACTGTTTTTTGATTGTCCGCCACGAGATCAAAATCATATTTCGGATGGCTCGGGATTTCCATCAGCGAAAGAGATGGAAGAATCGACTTTTCGATTTTAATGACGGCTTTCACTTTCTCTTTGGCAGTTGCCATTGCATAGACGATAACCTGATTTCTCCCATTTCGCTTGGCTTGATACAGCGCTTCGTCCGCTTCCGATGTCATTTCCTCCAAATCCAGCATTACATCATCAATGACTGTTAATCCGATGGAAACCGTCACTTTCAATCCATTTGGAAATGTATGACGTTCAATCCGTGCCCGAACTTTCTCCATCATTTCTGTAGCATGATTCGAATCATCCGCACTAAACAACACCATGAATTCTTCTCCACCAAAACGAATCAATTCGTCGTCTTGTCGAAGAGCTTGTTTCGTCAAGGCAGCCAGTTCGGTCAACACAAGATCCCCCGTTGGATGACCATGTGAATCATTGATCCGTTTAAAGTGATCTAAATCAAAGATGGCAAGGGCAAACAATTGACCATCACGTTCTAACCGGGATGTCCGTCTCCGGTAAGCATTTTGGAGGTATTTCCGGTTAAAGGCTCCTGTCAATTCATCGACTAACATCGACGAAGAAACTGTCCGGAGTTTTCGGAGCAAACGCTTCAGACGAATTTTACGTTCATCGATTCCGACGGTTTCATCCCAATAGTCGTCTGTCCCGAGCGCATAACAAGCTTGACGGACACCCGGGTCATTTGGACCAATCAAAATCAGCGGAATAAACGATGCTTCTAATTTTTTAAACAACTTCACAATCAATGCGTCATTCGTCATTCGGATGATTTCGTAGTCGATCAACATCGCATCGACATGCAAATCGTATCCGACTTCCAATGTATCTTCGATGGATCCAAAGAAACGGGTCATGTATCGTTCTTGTTCCAGTGCTTTTTTCCACTGAATATTATCTAAAAACCGTTTTGTGACCGAAAGAATCATTTCTTTCCGGACGACTTTTTTCCGTCCCCGTTCTGATAGATGATCGATGACCGGTGCGAGTAGTGTCACGATCTGTTCATGCGGCACTTCTTCTACCACACTGTCCAACTCACTCACCCAGCGAGCAGTCTGCCGTTCGAAAAATTCTGCTTGATCGTGTTCGCTAAACCGGTTAAGCCACTGTGCGAAAACAAGCAACTCCGATTTTGGAACAGAATCCATCCGGAGTAAACGTTCGACCATGAGAATCGTTTGATCGATTTGTTTTTCAATTTGTTTTTTTGTTGTTTCCACAAGTCTTCCCTCTCTTTCTATACAGCCGAAATCATCCGTTCGACTGAAAAGAAAACGAGGGA
>CAACXB010000617.1_pt1 | contig 22439 bp, 21 predicted proteins | sample 2275821 | NCBI WGS metagenome assembly CAACXB01 (sample SAMEA5312479, study PRJEB27640) | indoor metagenome | biome: indoor environment; feature: uncontrolled; material: tiles wood | place: Germany | collected 2014-07-07
TCATTCAGCTTCGACCACCGTCTCATCGATGGTGCTACAGCACAAAACGCGCTTAACTTGGTTAAACGTTTGTTAAATGACCCACAACTTCTCATTATGGAGGGATAAGCAATGGTAGTAGGTGAATTCGCACAAGAAACAGATTTACTCGTAATCGGGGCTGGCCCTGGTGGTTACGTCGCTGCAATCCGCGGTGCGCAACTCGGACTTAAAGTAACAGTCGTCGAACGTGAAAACGTCGGTGGTGTTTGTTTGAACGTCGGATGTATCCCGTCAAAAGCCTTGATCACAGCTGGACACAACTTCCAACATGCAAAAGGTTCAGATTCAATGGGAATTACATCTGAGAACGTCGCTGTCGACTTCTCAAAAGTTCAATCTTGGAAACAATCAGTCGTCAACAAATTGACTGGTGGTGTTGGTGGCCTTCTTAAAGGTAACAACGTTGAAACAGTCGTTGGGGAAGCTTACTTCCAATCTGAAGATACAGTTCGTATCATCAATGAAGATTCTTCTACACCTTACAAATTCAAAAAATGTATCATCGCAACTGGTTCGACTCCAATCGAACTTCCAGCTTTCAAATGGTCAAAACGTGTCCTTTCTTCAACAGGCGCATTGAACCTTCCTGAACTTCCGAAAAAACTCATCGTCATCGGCGGCGGCTACATCGGAATGGAGCTCGGAACAGCGTATGCTAACTTTGATACTGAAGTTGTCATCTTAGAAGGAACAAAAGATATCCTTTCTGGATTCGAGCCGGCAATGACACAAGTCGTCAAGAAAAAGCTCAAACAAAAAGGGAACATCACGATTCACAACGAAGCACTTGCACAAAGTGTTGAAGAGACAGAAGAAGGCGTGAAAGTTACGTTTGAAGTCAAAGGTGAAACACAAACTGTCGAAGCGGACTACGTCCTCGTCACAGTTGGTCGTCGCCCGAACACATCTGATCTCGGTCTTGAAATGGCAGAAGTTAAAGTCAGCGAACGTGGACTCGTCGAAATCGACGATCAGTGCCGTACGTCGAACGAAAACATCTATGCTATCGGGGACATCGTTCCTGGACCACCACTTGCACACAAAGCTTCATTCGAAGCAAAAATTGCTGCTGAAGCGGCTGCTGGACACCCGGCATACCTCGACTACAGCGCGATTCCTGCGGTTGTCTTCACAGACCCAGAACTCGCAACAGTCGGTTATACAGAAGCGCAAGCAAAAGAAGAAGGTCTTGATTACCTCGCTTCTAAATTCCCTTACGCTGCAAACGGACGTGCTCTTGCACTCAACGAGCCAGACGGCTTCTTGAAAATGATCACACGTAAATCAGACGGTCTCTTGATCGGTGCTCAAATCGCTGGTACAGGCGCATCTGACATGATCGCAGAGATGGGACTTGCAATCGAGTCTGGAATGACTGCTGAAGATATCGCACTCACAATCCACGCGCACCCTTCACTCGGTGAAATCGCAATGGAAACTGCTGAAGTTGCAATCGGTAGCCCGATCCACATCATTAAATAATCAAGAAAACCTTAAGCGGGGAGCCGACCGCTTAAGGTTTTTTTGTTTCGTTTAACCTTTCTTTAAAACAGGAAAAGGATAAAAAAGAAAGGGTGAGACACGATGGAATCGCAATTATCGCCACTCGAAGAACTGTATCATGTCTCAGAAACAGATAAAGTCAGGTTTATCGGTGTGACGACGGAACAAGCACGGTACGATTTTGGTGTCGTCTTTACCAAACAATTTTTTGGGAAGATGCTAGTTGTCAGTCTCACGAGCGGGCGCGCTGCATTGCTCGATCACACAGATGTATTGGATGCAGACGCTTTATACCGGTTACTCGGCATCGAGACCATTGATGCCGAGCCGGTAGGGGAATTTTTAGCGACACTGTTGCCGGATGTTCCGAGTTATGAACAGGCAGACTAAAAGACCGCAATTGCTTTTTCAGCAGTTGCGGTCTTTTTTTTAATGCACGTTTTTTAACGAATCGCGTTCGATTGTTGAATGACTTTGATTGTCTCGAGCGTATGATCTTCGAGTCCTTGAACGGGTAGACCGGCTTCGATATTTTCTTTGATATACGCCAAATTGTCTGTCGTAATCATTTCACCTGGAATGAAAATCGGAATGCCAGGTGGATAGACCATCATGAACTCTGCCGAGATCCGACCGACAGCATCCGCGAGTGGAATCGTTTCTGTTTCTTCATAAAAAGCATCACGCGGACTGAGGGCGAGTGCCGGAATATCGGGTAAGACGATCGAGTGGGACGCGGTTTTCGATCCCGTATCCCGGTGACGCTCTACAAGATCAGCCATTCCTGCAAGCAAGGCATCAATCGTCTCTTCCGAATCACCAGAAGTGATGATCAACAAGATGTTGTTTAAGTCTGACAGTTCGACTTCAATCCGGTGTTCTTCCCGTAAAAATTCTTCGACGAGATGGCCCGAAATACCAAGTCCTTTAACGGAAATCAACACTTTTGTCGGATCGAAGGCAAATGTCGCACTTGAATGCAAATCCGATTCACCAAACACGGCGAGATAAGGCAATTTCGCGAGTCCCATCCGCATCCGTGTCGCGAGTTCGAGCGCCCGGCGGTTCATTGCTTCTCCGTTAATTGCCAGATGGCGGCGGGCGCAGTCGAGTGATGCGAGCAATAGATAGGAAGTGGAAGTCGTCGTCAGCATCGACAGGACGGCCTGGACTTTATCCGGTGAGACGAGTCCGCGACGTACATTCAAGACGGAGCTGCCGGTCAGCGATCCTCCTAATTTATGAACACTTGTCGCAGCGAGATCTGCACCTGCCTGCATCGCAGACAGCGGCATATCATCATGAAACGCAATATGAACACCGTGTGCTTCGTCGACGAGGACAGGGATCCCTTTACTATGGGCAAGCGTAACGATGCTCTCTAAGTCACCTGCGACACCAAAATATGTCGGATTGATGACGAGGACCGCTTTCGTGTCCGGGTGAAGACTGAGAGCACGCTCGACGGCACTTGGCGTAATACCATGAGCGATGCCAAACATTTCATCAAACTCGGGGTGAATGAAAATCGGGTGCGCTCCAGAAAGAACGATAGCCGACATGACCGATTTATGAACGTTCCGGGGAACTAAAATTTTATCGTCCGGACCGACGACGCTCATGATCATTGCCATGATGGCGGTCGACGTTCCCTGAACGGAGAAAAATGTTTCGTCTGCATGAAAAGCTTGGGCTGCTAATTGATGAGCATCCTTGATGATTCCTTTTGGATGATGTAAATCATCGAGCGGCGCGATATTGATTAAATCGATATCGAGCGCATTTTGACCGATAAATGATCGAAAAGCAGGATCCATTCCTTGGCCATTTTTATGACCGGGAATATGAAATTGAATTGGTTGACGTTTCGCGTGCGCCAGCAGCGCATCGAATAAAGGTGTATCGAGCTGTGTTAAGCTTTTTGTTTGCACCAGATTTCCCCCCTTAAAACCGAATAAAAAAACAATCAAACAAGCTAACTATAACAATTTTTCATAAGGTTGCAACTGTTTTATGTTCGATTTCGTTGTAAAATAGGAAGCGTCAAGAAAGGAAGTGTCACAATGGCGGTCAATTATCCGATTAATCCGGACTGGTCTACGGACGAAATCGTAACAGTCATCCAATTTTTTAATATGGTCGAAGAGGCTTACGAAAAAGGAATCGATCGAATGGTCTTTTTGAATGCCTACCAGGCTTTTAAAACCATCGTCAATTCAAAGTCGGAAGAAAAACAGCTCGACCAGTTTTATTTTGAAGAGACAGGATGTTCGAGCTACCGGGCTGTTCAGCAAGCAAGAAAACAAACAGATGCTTTGTTGCGTTTAAAAAAGTAACGACATTCGTATCGTCAAGCACCCCCTCTTCTGACCGTTCAGAAGAGGGGGTGCTTGTTTAGAAAAAACAAAAACTGGTTATATACTACATACAAGACGATATCGTACAACTGTAAAATTGAAAAATAGATACTTTACATCTAAGTTAAATCGTACTATTATGGATTCAATCCACTAATTAGTCGCAATTGTCTGATAACTGAGTTTTTTATCCCGCGAAGGAGTGTGGTTACTGTGAAACAAGTGATCGAAGCATACAAAAGAAAAGATGCAGAAAAACGCATTCCTGTTTTGCGCCTTGAAATCGATTATGAACTTGCGACATTGCATGATGCAATCGTAGCAAGTGATACGGAAGCGATGGGTGCCAGTAAGGAACGTCTTGAAAAATACCGCCAAGAGATGGTTCGTCTTGAAGCGTAAACAAGATGATATCTTTTAAAATAGAATAAACGATAATAAAATAATCCCAAAATCAACCAGCGAAATTTTTGTTGGTTGATTTTTTTTGTTATCATGAGAATGTAGGACGGTTTGAAGGAGAAGGAAAGGGTGAGTCGGATGCAAGGGATTGAGTTACATGCGATCGATCTAATCAAACGGGCGGGCAAATATATTCGTCAAAAGATGGATCAAGCGTATCATATAGAAGAAAAAACAAATAAAAGTGATCTCGTCACAGAAATTGACCAACATGTTGAAGATTTATTGATTCAAGGAATCTTGGATCGATACCCGGATCATCATGTGTATGGAGAAGAAGGGCGAATCGTTCGTCCGGATACACTGGAAGGAACGGTCTGGTTTGTCGATCCGATTGATGGGACGATGAATTTCATCCGTCAAAAACGCTTATTCGCGATTTCGATTGCCATTATGGTAGAAGGGGAATTGCGTTACGGATTCGTGTATGATGTGATGGCTGATGAACTATTTCATGCCATCAAAGGGCAAGGGGCTTACGAAAACGGGATTCGACTCGCACCAATCCAGGATAGACCGGTCAAAGAAGCCATCATTTGTATGAATGCGACATGGGTGACGGCGAACCGGCGAATCGATTCTAATTTATTGGCGCCACTTGTCCGGGATGCGGTTGGCGTTCGGGCTGTCGGTGCGGCCTCACTGGAACTTGCGTGGGTCGCGGCGGGACGGGTCGATGGTTACATCACGATGCGAAATATGCCGTGGGATTATACAGGTGGACAAGTATTGATTGAAGAACTTGGCGGACGTGTCGGGACAATCGAGGGAATGGACATGACATATCTTGAACAAACGAGCGTACTGGCAGGAAGCCGGCAATTCGTCGAGGATGTGTTGACGTACGTGAAAAAATAAAACGCCCGTAGAGGGCGTTTAGGCTTGTTTACGTAAACGTGCTTTCAAGACGAAGCCGACTCCCATTGTCCCGATGGTCAAAAGAAGTGAGACGACGATCATGAGTACGTTTTGTTCCGCAATAAAAATACCGATGGCAGCCATTGAACCGACTGCGATGATGGCTAACAATAAAAAAAGAATCCGCATTTGTCATTTCCCCCTTGCGATACATGAACTCGTCTTTAGTTTAGCGTGAATCAAGGGCAATGAAAAGGCTTTCGCTGTCATCTTCGATCTAAGTGATTGCCAACTACCAGTCAACCTGTGCTATACTCTTAAAGTTGACCGAAAGTATTAATGGATTATTTAAATGAACAGAAAGAGGTACACACCTATGACAACAGTAGTAAGAAACGATTTACGCAACGTCGCGATCATCGCCCACGTTGACCATGGTAAAACGACACTCGTCGATGAGCTTTTAAAACAATCTGGAACATTCCGTGCGAATGAACTAGTCGAAGAACGCGCAATGGACTCAAATGATATCGAGCGTGAGCGCGGAATCACGATCCTTGCTAAAAATACGGCAATTGATTATAAAAATACACGCATCAACATCGTGGATACACCAGGTCACGCCGATTTCGGTGGTGAAGTAGAACGTATCATGCGTATGGTTGACGGCGTTATCCTTGTTGTCGATGCGCGTGAAGGCTGTATGCCACAAACACGTTTCGTATTGAAAAAAGCACTTGAGCAAGGTCTCCAGCCAATCGTCGTCGTCAATAAAATTGACAAGCCGATGGTCCGTCCACTCGAAGTTGTTGACGAAGTCGTCGACCTCTTGATTGATCTTGGAGCAGATGAAGATCAACTCGAATTCCCAGTCGTTTATGCATCGGCAGTCAACGGCTCAAGTTCATTTGACCCTGAACTTGAAAATCAAGAAGACACAATTACAAACGTACTTGATTTAATTCTTGAACACACTCCGGCTCCTGTTGACAACAGCATGGATCCTTTACAATTCCAAGTTACAATGCTCGACTACGATAACTATCTTGGACGTATCGGAGTAGGACGCGTCTTCCGTGGAGAAATCAAAGTTGGAGACAGCGTTTCGCTTTCTAAACTTGATGGATCAATCAAAAACTTCCGTGTTACGAAATTATTCGGATACTTTGGTCTGAAACGCGTTGAAATCGAAGCTGCAAAAGCTGGAGATTTGATTGCAATCGCAGGTATGGAAGATATCAACGTCGGTGAAACGGTTTGCCCGACTTCACACGTCGATCCACTCCCATTACTTCGCATTGATGAGCCGACTCTTCAAATGACGTTCATCGTCAACAACTCGCCATTCGCTGGTCGTGAAGGTGACCTCGTCACTTCGCGTAAAATCGAAGAGCGTCTTGAAAAAGAGCTTGAAACAGACGTTTCACTCCGTATCGAAAACACAGATTCACCAGACCGCTGGATCGTTTCTGGCCGTGGTGAACTTCACCTCGGGATTTTGATTGAAAACATGCGTCGTGAAGGATACGAAATTCAAGTATCTAAACCGCAGGTAATCATCAAAGTTGAAGACGGCGTTAAAGTTGAGCCGTTTGAGCGCGTTGTCATTGATACACCTGAAGAGTACACAGGTGGCGTCATGGAATCGATCGGTCTCCGTAAAGGTGAACTGACGAACATGCAAACAATGGATAACGGACAAACAAAAATGGAATTCATCGTTCCTTCACGTGGATTGATCGGATACCGGAATGAATTCTTATCTGCAACACGCGGATACGGAATCATGAACCATACATTCGAAGAATACCGTCCGTTCATCAACGCGGATATCGGTGGACGCCGCAGTGGTGTTATGGTCTCAATCGAAGCTGGTAAAGCGACTGCATATGCGATTTCTGCACTTGAAGACCGCGGAACGATCTTCATCGAGCCAGGCCTTGAAGTTTACGAAGGAATGATCATCGGTGAATGTAACCGTGACGTCGACCTCGCTGTTAACGTTGTTAAAGCGAAACAATTGACGAACATGCGTGCATCTGCGAAAGATACAACAAACGTTCTTAAACGTCCACGTGTCTTCTCACTTGAAGAATCATTAACATTCTTGAATGAAGATGAGTACTGTGAGATCACACCGCAATCAGTTCGTCTTCGGAAACAAGTATTAAACAAAAACGAACGTGAAAAACAAGACAAGCGTCGTCGTCTTGGTAAAGACTGAGCTCTTAACACGTAAGGGGGACTGGCAATGACTGCACAACCTGCCGTTGCTTCTGATTTCTCGAAATTTGATATTCCCGCCGTTGCGAAGTTGCTTGGTGTGGGAAGTGATCCGAATAACTTGAGTGCCGGCTTCAATGCACTGATGATTACGGTCGTCATCTTGACGTTAATCGTTTTTAAATTAGGATTTGCGAAAGAGTTAGCCTGGTGGAAATCACTGATCGTCTACTTGTTGCTCGCGGTGTTCTCTGCCGCTTTAACACTTGTCTTTTGGACATGGCCGATCCCTGAAGTATTGCTTGCGATGGTTGTCATTCTCGGAATTTACCGATTCCGGATGTGGATGGTCAAACGTGAGCGAGAACGAACCGCTTCTTGATTGTAAATCAACATAAAAAAGTTCCGTTTCCTTTTGGAGACGGGACTTTTTTTGTGTGAAATGAAGGGAAATGCGTTCCGTGTTCGATTCCAGGAATAGTTTACGACAGGTTCGGGAAAAAAATAGCAAGAGGTGATAGATATGATCAACCGAAAATGGAGCATCCCGTGCAGTCTTGCTGTTGTTTTAGCCGGATGTTCAGAAACCACGACCGAAGATCCATCGAAATCGGTTCCGAAAACATCTGAGCCGGTCGAAAGTAATATCATTTTCAAAAATTTAAAGATACCGTGGAATATTGAAAAAAACAAACAGATCTTTTATATTACAGAACGGGAAGGGACAATCGTCAAAGGAACAGAAGGGAAGTATAGCCGGATGGAGCTCGAATTGACCGAACCGGTCGTTGCAGAAGGGGAGGGCGGACTGCTTGGGATGGTGCTTGATCCAGACTTCCAAAAGAACCGAATAGCGTATGTCTATCATACGTATGAGAAAGACGGGGCATTTTGGAATCGAGTCATTGAAATCACGGAAGAGAACGAATCGTGGAAAGAGCAACGCGTGTTACTTGATGAGATTCCAGGTGCATCGATTCATAATGGCGGTCGAATTGAAATCGGACCGGATGGATTATTATATGTGACGGCAGGTGACGCGGCAGTCCCCGAAAACGCTCAAAAACTATCTTCTTTATCCGGAAAAATTCTCCGTATGAACCTCGACGGCAGCCCGGCGAAGGGGAATTTAAGAGAATACGTCTACAGTTACGGTCATCGTAATCCACAAGGGTTGGTTTTTGTCGATCAAACATTGTATGCAACGGAACACGGTCAGAGCGGTCATGATGAAATCAACCGGATTGAACAAAAAAACTATGGTTGGCCATTGATTGAAGGAACGGAAAAACAGCAAGGATTAGTAACGCCTTGGTACGAAGTGGGTGAAAATTCAGTTGCACCGAGCGGAATAGCAGAACAGGGGGGGAAGTTGTATTTTGGAACGCTGGTCGGTCAGAGCCTCCGGTCAATTGAAACGTCGACCTCTAAAGTGGAACAACTCGTAACGGACCAGGGGCGTATCCGGGACGTGATGACGGATGGACAACACCTGTATTACGTCACGAACAATAGCGATGGACGAGGAAATCCGTCGGATGAAGATGATGTCCTAGTTCGTCTCGAACCGTAAAAAAACTACTTTGAAAACCAAAGTAGTTTTTACCATCTTTTTTTAGTTGTCGCCCAGGTCGGATAGAGGTTGAACTGTCCTGTTTCTTGCCGCGCAACGGTCCGCTTTGTGATACGTTCATGGCATTCATCGCATATGTAGACGCGCACTGGTTTGTTTCGCAATCTTTTGGCTGTGAAGGACCAGTCGTCGATGGTTTCTCGTTTATCGCAGATGGTGCATTTAACACGCATGGTAGGTCCTCCTTTTTTTCTTAGTATATCATATTTAAGAATTATTCAACTTGAAAAAGGGATGCGTTTATTCGATATCGAATAGTAATAAAATAAGGAACGGAGGGGGTGGTATCATGGCAAATAAAGTGGAACATCGTCTGAGTGAACAGCAGATGAAGGCATTAACAGATTTACCACTCGTGTTTTTAATCACACATGATCAGAGCAAAAGCTGGCCGATTACACATGCCATCAGTTGGGTGTACGCAAAAGATGAAACAACGATTCGTTTTGCGATTGAAGCGGATTCGTTACTTGTCAAAACGTTAGCTGATCATCCCGTTTTTACACTTATTTTCTTTGCCGATCAATCAACGTACAGTTTAACGTGTACGGATGTCGCAGCCTGGGAAACGAACAATCGATTACCTTTACAGGTAGCGTTGTATGAAGGACAGATTCAAGAAGTCCGCGATATCTTATTCTACGGGGCCGCCGTGTCGGACCGGCCGCGTGTTCATAAAACGTATGATGAAGCAGCAGCTCTGAAACTTGATCAACAAATTCAGGATATTTTAAAAGGATAACATTCATCAAAACTCGACTCTAAAGGAGCGAACGATGGAATGAAAAAAATATATGTGCTCGATACCAATGTCATGCTACATGATCCTTTGTCTCTGTTTCAATTCCAGGAGCACGATGTCGTGATTCCGGCCATTGTCTTAGAAGAATTAGATGGGAAAAAACGGAATATGGATGAAGTCGGACGAAATGCACGGGAAACGGCGCGGATTCTTGATCAATTACGGGAAACCGGACATCTCCATGCCGGTGTTCCGCTCGGGAATGGAGGGATTCTACGGGTTGATATCGGAGATTCCATCAGTGAAGTTTCACCGTTCACGCATGAATCAAACGACAACAAGATTCTTGAACTGGCCTGGTCGATTCATCGGGAACAAAAAGAACAACAAAGCGGGCGGGATGTCATCCTGGTCTCGAAAGATATTTTAGTCCGGGTGAAAGCGGATGCGTATGGGTTAGTCGCAGAAGATTACTTGACGGATCATATCGCTGACCTGACAGGACTATATACGGGTTTTGTTGAACTGGTCGTTGATCAAGAATACATCGATTCTTTTTATCAAGATAAACGATTGTCAGTCGATGTTCTTCCGGAAAAAGTGCATCCGAATCAATTCGTCATTTTAAAGAGTAATGTGTCGAAAGCATCTGCCATTGCCGTCGTCGATCAAGAAATGCCGATTATTCGGGCACTATCACTCGACATCGATCAAGTCTGGGGTGTCGTTCCGCGAAACGTCCAACAGCGAATGGCATTTGAACTGTTGCTTCGGGATGACGTTCCACTTGTCACACTCGTCGGGAAAGCGGGAACCGGAAAAACATTACTGGCACTCGCGGCGGGGTTATTGCAGGTCGAAGATGAACACCGGTATAAGAAATTGGTAGTTGCGCGGCCGGTTGTGCCGATGGGCAATGATATCGGATATTTACCGGGGGAGATGGAAGAAAAACTCCGGCCTTGGATGCAGCCGATTTATGATAACTTGGAACATTTGTTCAACACGAGTTCCGGTGACGAACTAGGAAACATTTTGGCAGGGATGAAATCGATTCAACTGGAAGCCCTGACCTATATCAGAGGACGGAGTATGCCGGGGCAATTCATCATCATCGATGAAGCACAGAATCTGACGAAACATGAAGTGAAAACGATTTTGACCCGTGTCGGTGAAAATTCTAAAATTGTCTTAGTCGGCGACCCCCAACAAATCGACCATCCGTATTTGGATGAGTATTCGAACGGGTTGTCTTATGCAGTCGAACGATTGAAAGGTGAAAAGATGACGGGGCATGTCAAACTCGTTAAAGGCGAGCGGTCAAGCCTGGCCCGCTTGGCAGCAGACTTACTCTAAGCAAACGCGACAAAAAAGCCGTTTCTGTTTCCTTCACGTTAAGAAGGCACAGAAGCGGCTTTTTATATCTTTTTTTAGATCATACTACAGTTATAAGAGTCACAGAGCGGATGATTTGATCACGGTAAAGCAGATGGACAGGACCATCGCTTAACACTTTTCCGTCTTTTGAAAACTGTAAGTACAGTTCCGGTAACGTATTCAGATCAAGTTCAACCGTTTCCGTTCCTTCGAACCGTAAAGCGGCTGCGCCTTCGAACGGCTCGGCATTTTGAATGAACGGTGCAAGCGGCATGGCAAATGACCCGCGCAAGGCGGCATCTTTTTCTTCGCGCGTCATCGGTTTGTTATGGTCAGTCCGGCTGCCTTCCGTAATTCCTTTATCCCAAGCGGCCCCCATCTTGGCATAATAAGCTTCTTGTGCGTTATCTCCGACTTCTTTCCCAATGTGGTCGACTTCAATCTTCCGTTCATCGAAGATCCAAACCGTTGGGTCGATCGTCAGTGGATAGCGGACGTTACCTGTAATCGGAAAAATCATCATTATTCCCCCTAAATGTATGAGTCGTGCAAATCCATTATACCGAAACGTTGAATTGTTGGCGAAAGTAAGGTAAAGTTTAGCTATAACAGGAACGCGTCATTTGATGAGGAGGGATTGGATTGTCAACTGAAATCGGGACAGTTCATCGCCAGCGCGCTCTTGAGCTACTAGAAGCGGATGCCCATAAAATCCGCCGGTTGATCGAGGTCCAGCTTGCGAATTTAACGATGCCACAATGTCCTCTGTATGAGGAAGTATTGGATACACAAATGTTCGGATTGTCACGCCAAATTGATTTTGCCGTTCGTCTCGAACTGATTGATGCGAGTGAAGGAAAACAATTACTCGACTCATTAGAACAGCAATTATCTGATTTACATGATGCGGAGACGTGCTGATTTTCTACTCAAACGTGAAATGCGGCGTTTGGGTATTTTTTTTTAGAACTAGGAATTAGAAAAAGGACGTGTACATAATGCAATCGAAGTTTAAGGAAAAACGTGCGTTTTTTGATTATCGCCTCTTCTTCACGATGCTGATTCTGATGGCGATCAGCACGGTGATGGTTTACAGTGCCAGTGTCTGGAACGGTGGCGATTACGCAAACACCTCATTTTTTGAGAAACAATTGATGTTTGATGTGATGGCGATTGCTATCTTCTTGTTTGTCGCCCATCTGAATCATGAGATTTTCCGAGGACCATTGGTACGGTTGGCTTTATATGTCATCACGTTCGGTATGTTGACGGCAACGCTGTTTGCTACACCGTTGAACGGGGCGCGTGCCTGGTTGAATTTCGGGATTTTCTTGATTCAGCCGATCGAGCTGTGTAAATTTGTTCTCGTCATCGGTCTTGCCAACTATTTTGATCAAAAACATAAAGGGCAGATGAATGGTGTGATTGGAATCGTCCACCACTTCATTCATCGTCAAATCGCACCGGATTCATCCGGCAAGCGGATTTTGCTCAGTTTCACGGACTGGATTTTGATTCCGATGCTCGTGTTACTCGCCCCTTATGCCATGATTATCCGGATGCAACCGGATGATGGCGGATTATTCATTTTACTCTTAATTACGGCGATGATTTGGTTTGCAGTCGGATTACCGCGCGGCTATATCGCTGTTGCCATTGTATTCGCAGCAGGAGCCGCTCTGTATGCCTGGAACAATTTTTCCGCCAATCAGATGGAACGAATCAATGCCATCTTCAATCCCTTTCTGGATGCGGAAGGAAAAGGGTATCAATTGATCAATTCGGTCATCTCGATTGCCCACGGAGGATTCTTTGGAGTTGGTTTAGGGAATAGCTTTCAAAAGTACGGTTATCTGCCGGAACCGGAGACCGATTATATCATGTCGATTATCTCGGAAGAACTCGGATTCGTCGGAGTCCTGATTGTGCTGGGGTTGTTGTTCTTTTTAATGTGGCAAGGTGCGCTCATTGCCCGGCAATCGGCTTCCATCTACTCGAGCATGGTGGCATTCGGCATTTCGTCCATCATCTTTATTCAAACCGGCATCAATATCGGAGCGATGTCCGGTCTGTTTCCGGGGACCGGTGTGACGTTACCGTTCATCAGTTACGGCGGGTCTTCGCTTCTCGTCATGAGTACGATGCTTGGTGTCGTGGCAAATATTTCGATGCAAAACAAGCACCGGATAGCGTATCATAAAGAAGTACAGGAAGCACGAAAGATGAGTGCTACGAGTTCATTACCTAAAGGGGGAGCATCAGTTGACTAAAATCAAAAAGATTCTTGTCGCCAACCGCGGAGAAATCGCGATTCGCGTATTCCGTGCGGCAACCGAACTTGGGATTCGGACAGTCGCTATTTATTCACGAGAAGATAAGGGATCGCTTCACCGGTATAAAGCAGATGAAGCATACCGGATTGGCGAGGGGAAAAAGCCGATTGAAGCGTATCTTGATATCGAAGGAATCATCGAGACTGCGAAGAAAGCAGAATGTGATGCAATCCATCCCGGGTACGGTTTTTTATCAGAAAATATTGAACTCGCTACACGATGCCGCGAAGAAGGCATTATTTTCATCGGTCCTCGAGAAGAACATCTCTACAGCTTTGGCGATAAAGTCCGTGCGCGGACGACGGCCATCGAAGCCGGTTTACCTGTTATTCCGGGTACGGATGGTCCGATTACATCAATTGATGAAGCGTATGCTTTTGCTGAAAAGGCCGGTTATCCATTGATGGTCAAAGCTTCTTTAGGCGGCGGTGGACGCGGTATGCGTGTCGTCCGGACCGAAGAAGAGTTACCGGACATGATTGAACGGGCAAAATCGGAAGCCTTAAAAGCATTCGGCTCAGACGAAATATACGTTGAGAAATTGATTGAACGTCCAAAACATATTGAAGTTCAAATCATTGGAGATGCCCATGGCAACATCGTTCATTTGTTCGAACGTGATTGTTCAGTGCAACGCCGACACCAAAAAGTTGTCGAAGTCGCGCCATGTGTCACGTTATCAGATGAGGGGCGCCAAAAGATTTGTGATGCAGCTGTCACATTGATGAAGCACGTCGGTTATGAAAATGCCGGAACGGTTGAATTTTTGGTGACACAAGACGAATCATTCTATTTCATCGAAGTTAATCCGCGTGTTCAGGTTGAACATACGATTACGGAAATGATTACCGGGATTGATATCGTTCAGACACAAATTCGAGTCGCGGAAGGGGAATCACTACATAGTAATTTAGTGGGTATTCCTGCACAAGAAGAGATTCAAATGTTAGGTTTCGCCATTCAAAGCCGGATTACATCAGAAGATCCGGAAAACGGCTTCTTGCCGGATACGGGCAAAATCAAGGCCTACCGTTCACCAGGCGGTTTTGGTGTTCGTCTCGACGGTGGAAATGCCTATGTCGGTGCTGAGATTTCACCTTATTACGATTCTTTACTCGTTAAGATTTCGACACACGGCTTAACCTATGATCAAGCCGTTGCAAAAATGAGCCGGAACTTAAGCGAATTCCGAATCCGTGGCATTAAAACCAATATTCCATTCTTAAGTAATGTATTGAAACACCATGCGTTTATCAGCGGTGATTACAATACGTCGTTCATCGATGATACAAAAGAATTGTTCATCTTCCCGAAACGACAAGACCGTGGAACGAAGCTGCTGACGTATATTGGAGAAGTATCTGTCAACGGTTTCCCCGGAATCGGAAAAATCGAAAAACCGATTGCCCGTGACGTCCGGATTCCAAAAAATCTGCCTGCCGACTATCAAGCAGGAGCAAAAGCGATTCTTGACGCGGAAGGACCACTTGGTGTCATCAACTGGCTAAAAGCACAAGAACGCGTCCAATTGACGGATACGACATTCCGGGATGCCCACCAGTCGTTACTTGCGACGCGGATGCGGACGAAGGATTTAATCGCCATCGCGGAAGCGGAAGCTAAACTGTTACCGGAACTCTTCTCAGTGGAAGCTTGGGGTGGAGCAACATTTGATGTGGCATACCGGTTCCTGTCAGAAGATCCGTGGGTCCGTTTGATGCAATTACGCGAAAAAATGCCGAATGTTTTGATTCAGATGTTGTTACGCGGAGCCAATGCAGTCGGTTATAAAAACTATCCGGACAATGTCATTCATGCCTTCGTCAAAGAAGCAGCCCAAGCAGGTGTCGATGTGTTCCGAATCTTCGACAGCTTAAACAATCCGGAATCCATTCAGCTTGCGATCGATGCTGTCTTGCCGACGGGAAAAATCGCCGAAGCAGCAGTTTGTTATACAGGCGACTTGTTCGATGCGAACCGTCCGAAATATCATCTTCCGTATTACGTCAAGCTGGCGAAACAGCTCGAAGCGAGTGGTGCTCATATCATTGCCATCAAGGATATGGCAGGATTACTGAAACCGGAAGCTGCTTATGCTTTGGTCTCAGCATTAAAAGATGCTGTTGATTTGCCGATTCATCTGCATACGCATGATGCAAGCGGAAACGGAATTTACACGTATGCCCGGGCTGTCGATGCCGGAGTCGATATCGTGGATGTCGCTGCTTCAAGTATGGCCGGTCTGACAAGTCAGCCTGCCGGAGGAAGTTTGATTCATGCATTAAGCGGTCATAAACGTCAGCCGCTCGTATCTGTCCAAAAATTCGAACAAGTGTCGGACTATTGGCAGGATGTACGCCATCTTTATCAAGCGTTTGAACTTGATATGTTAGCTCCGAATCCGACAGTCTATGATCACGAGATGCCGGGTGGTCAGTACTCAAATCTTCAACAACAAGCAAAAGCTGTCGGTCTCGCGGATCGTTGGTCTGAAGTTAAAACGATGTATGCCCGTGTCAACATGTTGTTCGGTGACATCGTTAAAGTTACACCATCTTCAAAAGTCGTCGGCGATATGGCTTTATTCATGGTCCAGCATCATTTGACGGAAGAAGATGTACTGGAACGTGCCAGCAATCTCGATTTCCCGGATTCTGTCGTCGAATTGATGAAAGGGGAGCTTGGGACGCCACCAGACGGTTTCCCGAAACAAGTCCAGGCGGCAATCCTCAAAGGCGTCGAGCCGTTGACGGAGCGTCCTGGAAAAATGATGGAGCCACTCAATTTTGATGCCATCAAGCATGAACTGTTCGAAAAACTGGAACGTCCGGTGACGGAGTTTGATGCCTTGGCATACGCTTTGTATCCGAAGGTATTCCTCGATTACAGTTCGTACGTTGCACGATATGGTGATATTTCAGTTCTCGATACGAGCACGTTCTTCCACGGCATGCGTCTTGGGGAAACGATCGAGGTCGAAATCGAGCGCGGAAAAACGTTGTATTTGAAGTTGATTCAAATTGGTCAACCAAACGATCATGGTGTCCGTGTCATCTACTACGAGATGAACGGTGTGCCGCGTGAAGTCGAAGTAAAAGATATCAGCATTAAAGAAAGCTCATCAAGCCGTCCGAAAGCCGATCGTTCGAATCCGAAACAGATTGGTGCGTCTATGCCGGGTAGCGTCTTGAAAGTCTTAGTTGAGCCTGGAACGCGGGTTCGTAAGGGAGAGCAGTTGCTTGTAACGGAAGCAATGAAAATGGAGACGACGATTCAAGCACCTGAAGACGGTGAGATCAAGTCGGTCCACGTCAAAGAAGGCGAAGCTATCGCGAGTCAAGACTTATTGATTGAATTCATTTAACACACGAAACGTAAATCGGCATAAATACAGTATGACGAAAGCAGGCAAAACGCATGGCGGATTGCCTGTTTTTCGTTCATCATTATTTTAGGGAGGCACGAATATGAACATCATCTGCTGGATTCGAAGTGATTTTCGAATCGAGGACAATCACATGTTGGCACAAGCGGTCGACTATCTAGAAAAGGATGAACAGGCAAACGTCGAGTTCGTTTTTTGGGTGAACCCAGACTATATCGGAGAGTATGATGCGAGGCAACAATATTTCTTTCAGGCACTCGAACACTTCGCAAAAAACTGTAAAACACACGGGATGCCGATTCGATTCATCGAAGGGCAGGAAAAAGATTTTCTCGCGGCGACAGATATGGCAGATGTCTTATTGTTTAACGCTGAATATGTAGAACCGTTTAAGAGTCGTGACGACGGGATTATGAAAAAGCGGGGTGACAAAAAGTCGGAACGTCTACTTGACCGTCATCTGCTTCATCCACATGCCGTCAAAAAAAATGACGGTTCCTATTATAAAGTGTTTACACCATATAAAAATACTTTTTTGAAGAAAGATATCAGTAAGCCGTATCCGGTCAATCTGGATCTCCTGAAAGAACGTTATCATACACGACGTCAAAACAATGCATTTATGTTGGATTACTTTAAACAGGCGGCATCGGAGGCTGACTTTGGTGTAGGGGAAGAACAGGCGACGAAACGATTGCAGGCATTCATCAAAAACAATCTGTCTTCTTATGACGAGCAACGGGATCTGCCGGCGGTCGACGGAACAAGTCTGATGTCCCGTTACCTGCGGACCGGTGAAATCGGAATTCGGACAATCTATGAAGCCGTCAATCAGGAGGAAGGTTCGAAGGGAAAACAAACGTATCTGACAGAATTGATTTGGAGGGAATTTTATTACACGATTTTGATGCATTATCCGGAGTCCAAACGACTGCCGGTCAACGAGCAGTATACGAAGGTTGAATGGGAAACAGATGAGGCGGGCTTTAAAGCCTGGACAGAAGGGAAAACGGGCTATCCGATTGTCGATGCGGCCATGCGACAGCTCAACACGACGGGGTGGATGCATAACCGTCTGCGGATGATTGTCGCGTCCTTTTTGACAAAGGACTTACTGGTCGATTGGCAAAAAGGGGAGCGGTATTTCCAAAAAAAACTGGTTGATTATGAAGCCGCGTCTAACATTGGCGGGTGGCAATGGGCGGCGTCGGTCGGGACGGATGCTGTTCCGTATTTCCGAGTCTTCAATCCGACGACTCAGTCGAAGAAATTTGATAAGGATGGAACCTTTATCCGCCACTATTTGCCGGAACTCAAGGATTTACCTAAAACATCGATTCATGAGCCAACGGAACAACAACGACAAGATTACGATTATCCGATGCCGATTGTCGAGCATGACATGGCCCGAAAACGAGCGATTGCCCGTTTCAAATAAAACGTGCAAAAAAAAACAGGGAGGAGGATTAAATCCTCTCCCTGTTTTTTAGTTGAAAGTCTAATCAGCGTAACCGGGAATCGTCTTTTCGCGTCCGGAATGCATGGTAGGCGAGGTAAGAGATGACTCCGAAATAGCATGTGATCAAGAATGCGTGTAATAACGGAACGTACGTGGCATGTCCACCAAGAACGATCCAGGCACCGGTTGCAACCTGACAAGAGATAAAGAAGGTTGCGAACAACATACCGGTACGCGAGGTCCGGTGTTTCAGGCGAATCGCCGTGTAGTGAACGAACAGCGTATAGAAGAACAACAGACCGGCCAAAATCCGGTGAATCATTTGAACCCACGCTTCGAACGTCATCGTCGGTTGCGAACAGACCGGCCAGCCGACGCAGGCATACGTCGCACCGACATGGCGGACGAACGCTCCGGTGTAAACGACGATTAACGTATAGATCAATAAGCCGTACAACAGTTTACGCAAGAACGCTGGGACCGATTCCCTGAATTCTTGACCGGGACGCTCCATAATCAAGATCGTCAAGATAAGTAAGGAAGCAAAAGAAATCAATGAGATTCCAAAATGGAGTGCCATGACGAGATCCGACTGTTGCCAAACGACGGCACCTGCACCGACGATGGATTGAATCAACATGAAAATGAAGGCCAGGAAAGCGAAAATCTTGATATCCAGGCGATCTTTGAAAGCGACAAGTGTCCAAAGACACAAGGCGATGATCAATAAACCGACGACTCCTGTTACTGCGCGGTGACTATACTCAATCATCGTTTCGACACTTGGATTAGTTGGAATCAATTCTCCGTGACAGAGCGGCCAATCGGTCCCGCATCCGTTTCCGGAATCTGTTTTCGTGACGGTCCCCCCCATGAGAAGAACGATCATCATCGTGAATGTGACAAATGCTGAAAAAATCGAGAGTTTTCGATTCAAAACGCAGCCACCACCTTTCTAGAGAAAATACATGATACTTGAAATACCTAGCAATAGTATCGCATAAAAAATATCGAAACGCTTGCAATCTTTTAGAAGAACGCTATTCTAATATTAGGTAAATATGGTGAACTGTGAGGTTAATCACATAGATTTCACATTTTGTTCATTATGTCGAAAGTATTTTCATACGTCATGACCTTGAATATGTGGTATCTTTTATAGAGAAAAGGACGTTTCGTGGCGTGTCTGTGTTATTTCTGTGAAGAAAATACGTGAATCCTACGTACAGAAAGAACGCGGACGGTTAGAAGGAGGAAACAACATGGCGAAAGTAAACGGGGAGACCCTGGACATCATGATCGAGCAATCGGATCAGCCGACGTTCAAGGACTATGTCACCCTAGCAAAGATGGGAATCGTTCGTGCGAATCTCATCACCGTCTTCGCAGGTTATGTCGTGGCAGCATCATACTTAACGGATGATGTTCTACTGTATTTGTGGCAGACGAAGTTGACATTATTGTGGACGCTTCTCGGAAGTGGACTGGTCATTGCCGGTAGTTGTTACCTCAATAACTATATCGACCGTGACATTGATTACAAGATGGAGCGGACGATGGGAAGACCGAGTGTTACCGGTAAGATGGATGGGCAACGGATATTGGCATTAGGACTTGGGATACTGGCTACCGGTACCGTTCTCTTGCTGATCGTTAACCATGTCGCGGCAGTTTTCGGATTGATTGGTTCGTTTGTCTACGTCGTCATCTATACGATGTGGTTAAAGCGGACACACACGATCAATACAGTCGTAGGTGGTATTTCCGGAGCAGTGCCACCGATCATTGGATTTGCGGCAGTCACTCCAACACTTCATATCGATGCATGGATTTTGTTTCTCATCATGTTCGTATGGCAACCGCCTCACTTCCTTGCGCTCGCCATGAGACGGACGGAAGAGTACCGGGCTGCCGGTATTCCAATGTTACCTGTCGTCAATGGTTTTGCGATCACGAAACGGCAAATTGTATGGTGGATTGCAGTTTTAGTTCCATCATCACTCCTCCTCGCGCATTACGGCATCATTTACATGCTTGTCATGGCTGCGCTTGGTGGATACTGGCTCTACATGGGACTGAAAGGTCTCAAAATCAAGGAAGAACAAGCTGAGATTAAGTGGGCTTCGAAGATGTTTTTCTTCTCGCTCTTTTATTTCACGGCTTGGATCGTGACGGTCGTACTCGTTTCTCTCTAAAACGATTTGACATACTTCACGGACACCATTAAGAAAGAAAAAAATTGGGGAAAAGAAAGTGGGGATGGTTGTGAAAAAATCAGGAAAAATGCTCTTCCGGCTTCTTCCGATCGGTTTGATGGCATTATTGTTATCAGGTTGTGGAATCCCGGAATTGTCCGCACTACAGCCTCGCGGGGAAGGCGCACAAATGCAACTTGAAATCATTAAGCTCAGCTTATGGGTCATGTTGTTTGTCCTTGCGATTGTAGCAGTCATCTATATTTACGTACTTATGAAATTCCGTCGTAAAGCTGGAGACAACACTGTTCCGAAACAAGTGGAAGGAAATCACACACTTGAAATCATCTGGACAGTCATTCCGATTCTCTTATTAGTCGTTCTTGCCGTACCAACCATCAAAACGACGGTTGAATTAGCAGATGCGAAAGAAGCGAAGAAAAATGAAGTCATCAACGTTACAGCAAACCTGTACTGGTGGGAGTTCGAATATCCAGACAAAGGTGTTTCAACAGGACAAGAGCTCGTTATTCCAGTCGGAAAACGTGTTGCTGTCAACTTAACTTCAAAAGACGTCATTCACTCATTCTGGGTACCTGCTCTTTCAGGTAAAACAGATACAAACCCGGGTCTTGAGAATGAAATGTGGTTACAAGCACAAGAAGCCGGTACGTACTACGGTAAATGTGCCGAGTTATGTGGACCATCGCATGCTTTGATGGACTTCAAGGTCATCGCGCTTGAACAAGATGATTATGATGCATGGCTTAAAGACATGAAATCAGCTAAAGAAGCAGAAACAAAACAATTGGATGCAAAAAATGAAAAAAACTGGACGACTGGCGAGCAGGTTTACGCACAAAACTGCCTCAGCTGTCACGGTGGCGGGAAAGTCGCGCCAAGCTTAACAAACTTTGGTGATCGTCAGCGTATCGCTGGATACCTCGATCATGACAAAGAAAATCTCGAAAAATGGATTCGCGATCCACAAAAAGAAAAACAAGGAACAAAAATGCCTGGTTTCTCTGAAGATAAGATTAGCGATGAAGAGTTAAGCGAACTTGCAGACTACCTATTGGACAAAAAGCTCCAATAATATTTAAGGGGGAATCATAGTGGGGACACATACTATGGGTATGCCGAAGAAAAAAACCGGCATCATGGACTGGCTAACGACAGTCGACCATAAAAAAATCGGGGTTCTCTATATCATCTCTGGATTGTTTTTCCTTCTGGTTGGTGGCGTAGAAGCCTTAATGATTCGTTTTCAATTGATTAAACCGATGAACGATTTCGTCAGCGGTGAATTATTTAACCAGTTGATCACGATGCACGGTACGACCATGATCTTCCTGGCAGCCATGCCGATGTTGATCGGTTATATGAACGCTGCTGTTCCGCTTCAAATCGGAGCACGTGACGTTGCGTTTCCGTTTTTAAACGCACTTGGTTTTTGGTTGTTCTTCTTCGGGGGAGTCTTGTTGAACCTTTCATGGTTCTTCGGCGCAGCTCCGAACGCAGGGTGGACAGCATATGCACCGCTTTCAACTGTTCCAGAATCACTCGGTGTTGATTTCTACTCACTCGGATTACAGATTTCTGGTTTCGGTACACTCATGGGGGGGATTAACTTCCTCGTTACGATTTTGAACATGCGTGCACCAGGTATGAAACTGATGCGGATGCCGTTGTTCACATGGACAGCATTCGTTGCATCAGCATTGATCGTTTTCGCATTCCCGCCACTTACGGTCGGATTGTTCCTCTTGACGTTTGAGCGTCTGTTCGGGGCACATTTCTTCGATCCGGCAGCCGGTGGTAACATCGTCATCTGGGAACACCTTTTCTGGATTTTCGGTCACCCGGAAGT
>CAACXB010000287.1_pt1 | contig 21743 bp, 17 predicted proteins | sample 2275821 | NCBI WGS metagenome assembly CAACXB01 (sample SAMEA5312479, study PRJEB27640) | indoor metagenome | biome: indoor environment; feature: uncontrolled; material: tiles wood | place: Germany | collected 2014-07-07
ACGTTAGAACTTCTTACGCTTACGCGCAGCCTCCGATTTAAGCTTACGTTTTACACTTGGCTTTTCGTAGTGTTTACGTTTACGAACTTCAGCAAGCGTACCATCTTTTGAAACACCACGTTTGAAGCGACGAAGTGCGTCTTCAAGTGATTCATTTTTACGTACACGAGTTTCCACTAGTTTTCCCTCCCTCCGATATTACCGACTAAAGGAAACGTGTCAGACACGTCATACAACATTATAGTAGGAATATACAAAATGGTCAATAGTTGATTAACCAGTTTTGCTTCATTCCTGAGATGTTCCTTTTTGTTCTTTTCTATAGTCTCATGTTGCTCCCGTATTTACAACAAATTCATGATTATTCAACTAAAAAAACCGAAATATTTTGTAAGCGTTTTCTGAAATTTTATGAAATGTTTTGTCAAAATGGTGAATGATGTGTCAAAATAGACACAGTTATCTGAAAAAGGAGTTGTTTTCATTTGAAAGAAGCCAAGCGAATCATTTGGGGATTGATTTTAGGAGTTATTCTCGGAATCATTCTCGCCATGTTACCAGACAAATCTATTTACGAAGGATTGAATAAGTATGCGCTTCAACCAATCGGTACGATCTTCTTGAACCTGATTAAGATGCTCGTCGTCCCGATCGTCTTCTTCTCGATTTCCCTCGGTGTCATGGGACTCGGAAATCCAAAAGAACTGGGTCGCGTCGGCGGAAAAGCCATCATGTATTTCATGACGACGACAGCCGTCGCCATCGTCATCGCCCTTGGTCTGTCACTGTTAATTAAACCGGGGACATTCGGTAATTTTGCAACAGACAACTTGAAATATGATCAAGGCAACCTACCGGACACGAGTTTGATCAACACGATTGTCGGCATGTTCCCGACCAATCCGATTACGTCGATGGCAGAAGGCAACATGTTACAAATTATCGTCTTCAGCGTCTTCATCGGTTTCGGCATCACGTTCCTTGGCAGCAAGGTCTCGACATTACGTTCATTCATCGAACAAGGAAATGACTTGATGACGTATTTGATTGGGCTCGTCATGAAGATGGCACCACTCGGCGCGTTCGCTTTGATTGCCTCTGCTGTCGGCTCACAAGGATTTGATTCCTTAAAAGCGATGGGTCTCTATATGGGAGTCGTTATCCTGGCCTTGATTGTCCACTCTCTGCTGACGTACGGATCAACCGTTTCCCTGCTCGGAAAAATGAATCCGTTTTTCTTCTTCAAAAAGTTTGCTCCGGTCATGCTGTTTGCCTTCTCGACTTCGTCGTCGAACGCGACGTTACCGGTCGCCATGCAGACGGCACAACGTGAACTGAAAGTGCCGCGTTCTGTATCGAGTTTCGTTCAACCGCTCGGAGCGACGATCAATATGGACGGTACAGCCATCATGCAAGGGGTCGCCACCGTCTTTATCGCTCAGGTATATGGAATTGATTTATCGCCTGCTCAACTCGCGACAGTTGTTTTGACTGCCGTTCTCGCTTCTGTCGGAACAGCCGGCGTACCGGGTGTCGGTCTCGTCATGCTGACGATGGTACTCCAGTCCGTCAACCTGCCTGTTGAAGGAATTGCCTTGATCATCGGGGTTGACCGTCTGCTTGATATGATGCGGACAGCCGTCAATATTACAGGTGACGCGGCTTGTGCCGTTATCGTCGCAAAATCAGAAGAAGGTAACCTGAACGAAGAAGAGGAAGAAGACGAGCGTTACGCTTAACTTTTCCTTAGATGAAAAACGCGCTACCCTCGTGAGTCATTCACAGGGGCGGCGCGTTTTTGAGTTGATTATTTTTTTAGGACGTACGAGCTGAGCGGATCAACCGTCACGTTGCCTGATACTTTCTTCAGTGTTTTTGTTCCGGCAATTTTACCATCGACAATCACGTTCCACGTTCCTTTCGGTAACGTCATCTTGACAGTTTGACGTTTCGCATTGTGCACGACGTAAAGATCCGTTTTTTGTTGCGGCGCATCATCTGATAATTGATACGCTACAACCTGCTCCGGTGACGCTGTGAACGTCAGGTAGCGGCGAATGTCTTTCGCTGTTCCTAAGTGCAGAGCAGGATTCGCTTTTCGGACTTGAATCAGACCTTTCATATAGTCGACATCAGTTTGACGGTCCATTTTACGTTTCCAGTCGAGCTGGTTAACGGAATCCGGTGACTTGTACGAGTTGTGGTCGCCGCCTTTTGTCCGCATGAAATCTTGACCGGCATGGATGAATGTTGTTCCTTGTGACGTCAGCAGAATACTTGACGCCAAGCGGTGCATCTTTGTTTTCGTCGCATCCGTATCTGTCGGATTCGTTAAGTTCAACTTGTCCCATAATGTGTGGTTATCATGGGCTTCGACGTACGTGATGGCTTGATTCGGTTCTGCTGCGAATCCCGTGATGTCTTTGCTGTACGCAATCTCACCGACGATTCCGCGTTTAATGCGTGTTTCAAGACCTGTTTTACCGTTGATGAAACCGGCATCCGTGTCTTCAAAGACACTTCCTTTAAGTGCATCGCGCAAGTTATCGTTGAAATGAGCGATTCCCGGCATTTGCTTGGCATTCGTCTGGTTGGCTTTGTCTGCTTCCGGAAGCGGTGTTCCGAGACTCCAGCCTTCCCCGAAGACAAGAATCGACGGATCGATTTTAGTTGTTGTTTTTTTGACGGCATTCATCGTCTTGACGTCATGAATCCCCATCAAATCGAAGCGGAAACCGTCCCACCGGTATTCTTTTGCCCAGTAGGCGACAGAATCAACAATCAATTTATGCATCATTTTCCGTTCGGAAGCCGTATCGTTTCCGACACCTGTTCCGTTGGCGAGATCGCCGCCTTCCGTGTAACGGTAGTAGTAACCCGGAACGATTTTATCGAGATTCGATGCTTTCGCGTCAAACATATGATTGTAGACAACATCCATGACGGCACGAAGCCCGTTATCGTGCAAACCTTGAATCATTTGTTTCATTTCTTTAATCCGGACTTTTGGATCGTACGGATTCGTCGCGTAAGAGCCTTCCGGTGCATTGTAGTTTTTCGGATCATAGCCCCAGTTGTATGTTTTAAGCGGATTCGTTTCGTCGACAGAAGCCGTATTGAAATCATAGACCGGAATGAACTGGACATGCGTGATGCCAAGCTCTTTCAAATGATCGAGTCCTGTTTTCGTTTTCGTTTTTTTACCATCCTTCAACAAACGTGTTCCCGGCTCGACAACACCGAGATACTTTCCTTTTTGCTTGATGCCTGAATCGTACGTGTTTCCTGTGACATCAAACATCGACAAATCCCGGACATGCGTTTCGTAAATGATGGCATCAGTTGTTTGTTTCAGCGGCATTTTTGATTTTGTCCAACGTTTTGGGTTCGTCTCTTTCAGGTCGACGACCACTCCTTGATCTCCGTTGACAGCGACGGCTGTTGCATAAGGATCAACGGCGCGTGTCGTTTCTTTGGCGTGTTTGACTTCATAGGTGTATCCTGCTCCGTCAAGATCGCCTTTGATCGTTACACTGAAGACCCCGCGGTCGCCACGAACCATCTTCACTTCACGGACGATATTCTTTGTAGTGGCCGCTTGTGTTTTCGGTAATTTGTAGAGTTCCAGTTCGACGGCTTGCGCAGTCGGTGCCCAAACGCGGAACGTCGTTTTTCCTTTTTGATAGGACGTGCCGAGTTTTCCATCATACGCATATTTTTTGTCAAAAGCATCGGAACGCAACACGTTTCCTGCTTCTAAAATCCCTTCCCCGAACACCGGGTGCGAGACCGTAATGACATCTGCTAAATCAATGTCCGTCGTGACGGTTACTTTTAACGTCTTCGCATCCACTTGTGTGACAAGCGGATTGACGAGTCCTTTAAAGGTCAGCGTTTTTAAATCTTCTGACGTAATCGGCGAGTTCGTTTTCAACGTCATCGTCTTAAAATCATCGGCCAGGAAACTTGTGAATTTTGGCGTCCGATCGATATCCGGTTGGCTGTAATAAACCGTTTGATCGCCTTCAATCAGCCAAATATCCTTCGCTCCCGCATAATAGAAACGATCCGCTCCGTCTTTTTCAGACCATCCTTCGATATGAGGAATGATTCCGACAAGACGTTCCTTCGTCTTATTCGCCAGTATGACGTTTGCTACAGCGCCAAATGCGTCTTGACCGTCAAATTCAAACCGTTTTCCATCCTGAGCGTTTGGCCATGCCCACACCCCGTACTTCTCGTAGTCATTGTCATACCGGTAATAATGAATGTTCGTGTTGACGGACTCGACGTCATTGCCGCCCGTCGGATTAACCGGTGAAACTTCTTTGCTGCCCGATTCAATCCAAACTTCGGCAACACCGTCTTTGATCATGTCTTTTGTGATGAAGCGGTCGTTTTCCGAACCGGCATCTTTGTTCCAGGAATCATCGCGGACGATGAAACCGATTTTCTCCGGTTGATCAACCGGAAATTCGTAAGCGGCAATTTTTCCGTAAGCATCTTGACCGTTAAAGGCATGTGCCTTGTTCGGGAAATAATCCGGCCCATTTGCCCACAACCAGAGATTCCAATCTTTTTCTGACGTTTTATCTTCTTTGTAGTGAATGATGACCAGTGTCGATTCTCCTTTTTCCAGTGCCAGACCATTTACCGGAACTAAACTAAACATCAGTGCAAACGTTAGCACAACTGCACAGACTGATCTCCATCGATTCATGCCGTATCCTCCTTGGATTTATGTAATCGTTTTCATTTTCATTCTCCATTCGTTCGGCTGCTCTGTCAAAGCTTATTTTAGTTCACTAAAGAAAATAAGACTTTTGGACCAACAAGCGAATCGAAAAAAAGGACTATGAAAAAGGAATCCCCTTTTTACACAGTCCTTGCTAACGATTGGATTAACTTTTCGTCAGTTTATTGATTGTCTGTTTGGCTTCTTGCATCGATTGATCCGAGGCGAAAAAGTACCAGACACCGTCACTCGCAATGTATCCCTCACCGTCCAGTTTGAGCGGTTTCAGACGTTCAAATCCGGTTTGATTTTCTTGTGCCAGTTGCGCTGCTTCTGAAAACGTGATATTCGTACTGAAGTTGTTTTTCAGCACCTGACTGATTTCTTCCAAGTTCGTCAAAACATCAGGACCGCCTAGTTTTATCCCGACCGCTTCCAAGACCTGCCGTTGACGGATTTGTCGTCCCATATCACCGAGCGGGTCTTGTTTCCGCATGCGGGCATATCCGCTCGCTTCGAGCCCGTCGAGTTTGATTTTCCCTTCCGCGTAGTCTTTTTGCAGACGACGGTCGTTCCAACTGAACGCAGATGGATTATCAACCGTCACCCCACCGACTGCGTCAACAAGTTCAATCAATCCATCCATATTGATTTTGGCATAGTACGGGACTTTGGTCTCAAACGTCCGTTCGACCGTCTCAATCGTCTCTTCAACCCCACCGTAAGCATACGTATGATTGATTTTTGTTTTCTCACCATTTGTGAGTATCACCTGCATATCACGCGGAATTGAAAGAGAGGTCGCCTGTTTCGTTTTCGGATTAAACGACAACAACATGATCGCATCCGCCCGCCCCGGATCATTTTTTCGTTCGTCGACTCCAATCAATAAGACATTGACCGGTTGCATCACCTCAAGCGGGAGTTTTTTTGCTCCTTTTAATGGTGTAATGAATGAATCTGCTGTTTGTTGGAACTTTAAGAACGCAAATCCGGTTGTGGCACTGACGGTTAAGACAAACAACAACAAGACGGCACTGGCAATCCGCCAACCGATGCGCGGTTGTTTTTTCCGTAAACGTGATCTCATGCGGCACCTCCTTTACAATTTCTGCTGATACGTCTTCATCAACCCGTTAATGTTCGCATTGTGTAAGAAGACGACGGCATCCACGTTTTTTTGCTTCGCAAATTCAGATGCATCAAAATCTTTGTTGACGTATCGCACATCGACGACTTCAAGATTGGCACTTTTAGCAAGAAACGGCAGGACCGGATTGGCAAACGAGTCTTTGAGGACAAGCAGCTTCGGTCCTTTCGTCTGCGACGTCATTGATAAAATACCGTGATTTCCGCGCATGAACACTTCGTAGCGATCGGCATAGTCGCCCTCTTCCTTGATAAATTGCTCATCAATCAGAGGTTGACCACATTTCTTGTCGTAGCAGACGTCGATGCCCTTAAATTGGCCGGCATCGTAGTATTCAATTTTGTCTCCTGTGCTCGCATACGCAAGCGTCGTCTTGCGGGCGAGTGAACCAAAGTAAGGATGTTCCGATGCCCGCTTTGATTCCGGATCGACTTCCACTTTTTTTAACGTCGGTTCTGTTTTCGCGACTGTACGGATAATCTCACCATAGGCTTGATAGGCGCCGTCTATATTCCAGTGATGATCCGTCTTAAAGTAATCGGACAACTGTAAGGCATCGAGAGGAATCGAGGTAATGCCCGCTTGCTTGAATCCGGCTTGCATCGTCTGATACCGTTGTTCCGCGTTCGAAGCCACGTAACCCGGAATGATTCCATCCCGTTCCGCGACGACGGTTTTCGACGGTGCGAGGGCAAAATAGACCGGACGGTTGACCTCTTGCGTGAACTGTCGGAAAGCGTCCGGAACGATCGGTTGCGCCGCTTGACTCGGCTCAATCAAGTAACCGTCTTCTGCCGTATAAATGCCGTTACGGAACGGTTGCTGCAGGACATTTTTTGATAATCGGGCCTGCATTTCAACAAAGGTGCCACGCAAGACTAATTGATCGGTGAAATAACTTTCCATCTTCACCATATCGTCACCCGAAATCACGCCTTGGACGGTCGGTTTGACAGACTGTGCAAGGGACCGATTTTCCAGTTGGGAACTGACGCGGTCTTCCCGAAGGATCGTCCCCGCGCCAATCGCTATCAAGATGACGAAAAAACTAATCGTCGTCAGCCACATCATCTTCCGTTCAAAGGATGAGGACGGTTGACCGACCTCTTTCGGCTTTGATTTGCGTTCGATTGGTTGTGCCATGTCGTCTTCTCCTTTCTAGAAACGGAAATAAATAAAGGGATTAAATGTACTTGCGACGAGTGCCGATGTAGCGAGGAACAACAAGACCATCGCGTATCCATATTGCATCGTCTGTCCGACTTTGCCCGATGATTCGACAAATCGTTCGCCGATCCGTTTTGGAATCGGAGTCGCAGCAAGACACGCCAGCGCTAAAATGACACCATTTTGGACGAGTTGATAACTCGCGCGGTCATCCCACAGCACATCCGGGACGAACATTGCTTGAATGTACGTGATCGCTTCCGGGAACGTTTCTGCCCGGAAAAAGACCCACCCGACCAAAACGAGAACAAGCGTCCACACCGTCGCGAATACGGGAACCCGCGCCAGCAGTTTTCCGAGGAAGGCTTTTTCGAGCATGATCCAGATTCCGTAATAGATTCCCCAGGCAACAAACGTCCAGCTTGCGCCGTGCCAAAGTCCGGTCAACATCCAGACGATTCCGAGATTGCGGTACTGTTTCCACGGCGACACCCGGTTTCCTCCAAGAGGAATGTACACATAATCCCGGAACCAAGAGCCTAATGAAATATGCCACCGGCGCCAAAATTCAGAGACTGATTTTGAGATGTACGGATAGTTAAAGTTTTCAAGAAAATGAAAGCCAAACATCAACCCCAGTCCAATCGCCATGTCGCTGTAACCGGAAAAATCAAAATAAATTTGCAAGGCATAGGCGATGATTCCAATCCAAGCGAGACCCATCGATAAATCCTTCATGTTAAAAATCGTATCCGCGACTTGCCCGCATCCGTTCGCTAAAATCAATTTTTTGGATAAGCCGATGATAAAGCGGCGGACGCCTTGTGCGAATTCAGGCAAGGTTTCCCGCCGGTGATTGATTTCGTCCGCAACCGTCTCATAGCGGACAATCGGACCGGCAATCAACTGCGGAAACAACGCGATGTACAAAGCGAGGTCGAGTGGGTTTTTTTGGACCTGTCCCGCTTGACGGTACACATCGATGACGTAACTCATCGCTTGGAAAGTAAAGAATGAAATCCCAATTGGTAAAACGACTTCCGGGACAAACAACGTCGTTTGAAAAGTCTCGTTGATTGACGTCACAAAAAATCCGCTGTATTTAAACCAACCGAGCAGTCCCAGGTTGACAGCAATCATACTAAACATGATCCATTTGACACCAATCCGTGTCCGGTACGTGTGTACGGCCAATGCAAACAGATAGTTGATTAAAATGCTGGTCAACATCAATAGGACGAATCTCGGTTCACCCCAGGCATAAAAGAAAAGGCTCGCTACAAGGAGCCAGCCGTTCCGAAACGTGCGTGGCAACAAGTGGTAGACAAGCAACACGATCGGTAAGAATAGAAATAAAAAAATCGTCGAACTAAATAACATGATAGGATTCCTCCTGCTTGATCGGAACAAGCCGGTTGACGTGTAGCGCCGTCAACCGAACCCGCATGTCCCCTTCGAGTAAAAACTTGAATGCAATTTTAAAATAGTCGGCGCCTTTGACTCGTTTCAATTGTAAGGAACATATTGTTTTTCCGTTTACCGTCAGCCATTCCGTCTCTGAATGCATCCGTTTTTTTTGCCCGTATTGCATCTTGAACACCTGAACGTCGCATGACGAGTCCGCTTCCAGCTCGCACGTCAATGTGATGGACTCGGCCTGTCCATAAGAGGCGTCGGCACGATACAACTTCGAGGGAGGATATTGAAATCCCTGATCAAACAATTGGATGTACAGCTTATCGGTCGGATCTGCCTCTTGAAAATCGAACCAAACACCGTCCGCATCTTCTTCGAGCAGAATTTTATCGCGGTCCCCTTGCGGAAAAAACTGATAACTTGCCAGTTCCAATGAACGTGAACTCATACCGGTACCTCGCTTAAAATCGCATCCACAATACGTTCTGCCGCATGACCGTCTCCGTATGGATTCGCCGCTTGTGCCATCGCGTCATAAGCCCCTTGATTTGTCAGTAACAGATGACCTGTTTCATAAATACGTTCCGGATCCGTCCCGACAAGCTTCAACGTACCGGCTGCGACACCTTCCGGACGCTCGGTCGTATCACGCAAGACGAGGACCGGCACGCCAAGCGAAGGTGCTTCCTCTTGGATACCGCCAGAATCCGTCAAAATCAGTGTCGCCCGGGCTGCCAAATTATGAAAATCAAAGACATCGAGCGGTTCAATCAATCGGATGCGCGGATGATGGTTTAACTGTTCCGCTGCCTCGAGGACAATCGGGTTCGGATGGACCGGATAGACGATTTCGATATCCGGATGACTGTCCGCCAATCGTTCGACGGCATCAAAAATTTGCGATAATTGCAGGTGATTTTCGCGTCGGTGAACAGTCAATAAAACCAGCTTCCGTCCGCTCACTGTAAGATCTGTCAACACCGGGTGCGTGTAGTCTTTCGAAACCGTTGTTTTTAATGCGTCGATGACTGTATTTCCCGTTACGATGACTGGAGTCTGTTTATTTTCCAACCGTAGATTTTCCGCCGCCTGATCGGTCGGCGCAAAATGGTAATCAGCGAGTACACCCGTCAATTGACGATTCATTTCTTCCGGGAATGGGGCATACTTCTGATACGTCCGTAAGCCGGCTTCGACATGACCAACCGGAATCTGTTGATAGAAAGCCGCAAGCGAAGCCGCGAATGTCGTTGTCGTATCCCCATGGACCAACACCAAATCCGGTTGCTCTTTTTCTAAGACACGACGCATCGCATTTAAAATCCGTGCCGTCATCTCTTCTAGTGTCTGACGTGGACGCATCAGGTCTAAATCATGGTCGGGAACAATCTGGAACAGTTCAAGGACTTGATCGAGCATTTCCCGGTGTTGTGCCGTCACGACGACAATCGGTTCGACTCCTTCTCGTTTTTCCAATGCTTTGACGACAGGCGCCATCTTGATTGCTTCCGGTCTCGTTCCGAACACTAACATGACTCGTTTCATTCGTTCCATCCCCTATCCGTTATTCATGACGACAATTCAATCGTTTCACCGCGTGCCGAACGCTCGATTTCATCACTTCGTCCTGTTCTTTTTTTCATGACATAATGTGCAGCTTGTTTTTTCGTCAGCTGTTTGTACCAATATAAATATTTGTTATACTCCGCCATCGTTTCTGCTGTCGGTCCAAACATCCGAACTTCTCCATACTCGAGCCAAAGGATTTTTGTACAAAAACTTTTGACTTGATTCAAGGAATGGCTGACAAAAAAGATCGTTTTTCCCTGGTCGCGAAATTCCCGCATCTTATCGAGACATTTTTCCGTAAATGTCTGGTCACCAACCGACAGGGCCTCATCGATGATCAGGATATCCGGATTGATATTAATCGAGATGGCAAAACCAAGTCGCGCCCGCATCCCGCTTGAATACGTTTTGACGGGTTGATCGATGAAATCCCCGATGTCCGCAAACTCCAGAATTTCCGGTGTAATCGCCTGGATCTGTTTTTTGGTCAGCCCCATCATCAATCCTTTTAATTCGATGTTGTCCCGTCCGGTCAGCTGATTGTTGAGACCACTGGAAATTGCGATTAATGCCGATTTACCGCCAAGTGTCACACGACCGTATGTCGGCGGCGTGACATTGGCGAGCAGATGCGACAAGGTCGACTTCCCACTCCCGTTGATTCCGACCACACCGACGATTTCGCCTTGTTCGACGGAGAACGAGATATTTTTTAAAGCATAAAATGGTTTACCGCTGACTTTACCGAACAACACTTCTTTTAATTTATCAATTGGTCGGGCATATAAGACGTAGCGTTTTGAAACATTCTCGAATACGACGTGACTCATGTTTTTTCCTCCTAGACATAATCAATGAAGTACCGCCGGAACCGCAGATGAACTGCTGCTCCTACCACTAACAAAACGGACGTCACAGTCCAGAAGTAGACTCCATACCAGACGTGATCGAGCAGATAACCGGTCCCGATCAATGCCGAACGGTATCCTTCGATCAAATAGACGAGAGGATTGATCATCAACAACGTCTTAAACAGACTGTGATTCGGTGGAATCCACATGATGGGCGTCAAATACATCAACATCCGGATCGCCGAAGTCACCATGTTTTGTACATCCCGAATCATCGTTGCCAGAGCAGACAACAAAAGTGAGACGGCATACAGAAAAATCACACCAGCCGGGACGATATACAACAATTCAAACGTATGCCAGCCCGGAAAATAACCGAATGCCATTCCGAGAACAATCGTCAAGGCAATCATTGCGACATGACGGTAAAATTGCGCCAAGATGACATAGGCCGGAATCGTACTGAGTGGAAAGTGCATTTTCGAAACAAGGGCGACCCGACCGTAAATCGATCGTGAGCCGCTTGGTATCGTACTGCCGATGAAAAACCAGGCAATTAGTCCACTGACCAACCAAAAGACGAATGGAATTCCGTCGACCGGATTTCCGCCACGGATTCCGAAACCGAACACGACCCAGTAAACCCCAATCTGCAGAAGTGGTGTCATGATTTCCCAGAACCATCCGAGGTATTGCATGCTGTACTGACTTTTTGTTTCATAAAGTGAAAGACGAAAGATTAGATAAAAATGATCTTTCAGCTCTTTCCCGATTGTACCGACCCCGTTCATATCGCCTTCGCATCCACTTCCGTCGTTTGATACGTATGCAAGTTACCAAAATTCAGGACCGTGATGTCTTCAAGCGGTTGAACGATTCCTTTTGTATCAAACAAGACGGGTGTCCGCATCTGATTCACAAGACGCCTTGAATCAAACTGTTTAAACTCATCATGGTCGACGAGTACCAGTGCCAGATCCGCACCTTGGATCGCATCAATCTCATCGACAAGCTCAAAGCGTGACGAAATCGAACGTTCGACGTGTGGATCACAGACTGCTACATCCATGCCGCGGTCAATCAATTGCTCGATGACATCGACAGCCGGACTTTCGCGCATATCATCGACGTTCCCTTTGTATGTGACGCCGAACACTGCGATTTTTGGTCGGACGTGAGACGCAACAAGGCGCTCTGCCTGTTCAGCGACGAAGTGCGGCATGTTGACGTTTGTTTCCCGTGCCGTATGAATAATCCGGGCAAGCGACGGTGCTTTTGCGACGATGAAGTACGGATCCACCGCAAGACAATGCCCGCCGACACCCGGTCCCGGATGATGTAGATTGACACGTGGATGCATGTTCGCCATCTCGATTACGTCGAGCACGTTGATCTCGAGTTTATGACACACTTGCGTCAGTTCATTGGCTAGGGCGATGTTAACATCGCGGAACGTGTTCTCCATCAATTTCGACATCTCTGCCGTCTTCGCATCCGTCTTGACGATTTCACCTTGAACGAATGTTTCATAGACAGCCGCTCCTGCATCCGCGCAAGCCGGTGTCAATCCGCCGACAATCCGGTTATTGTGAATGAGTTCATGTAAGATTTGTCCCGGAAGCACCCGCTCCGGACAATGAACGACGAAGACGTCTTGACCGATAACGAACCCGGCTGCTTCAATCAATGGTCGGACATGATCATCCATCGTCCGCGGAGCGATTGTTGATTCGACGATGATGACGTTGCCTTTTTGAACGTGCGGCAACATATTCTGAACGGCTGACAGGACATACTTCAAGTCACAAGATTTATACGTGTCATTTAAATTCGGTGTCGGAACAGCAATTAAAAAGACATCTGCCGGTTCCGGTGTCAGTGTTGCCCGAAACTTTCCGTTTGCGACGACACGCTTGATGACATCTTCAAGTCCCGGTTCTTCAATATGAATGTCTCCCGCATTCAACATCTTAACGATGCGCGGGTCGATGTCGACCCCGACGACGTCCGTTCCGTGATCTGCAAACATGGCTGAAGAAGGTAATCCAATATATCCGAGTCCGATTGTACAAAGTTTCATTTTGTCATTCCTCCATCTAGGTACGAGTTAGTCCTTCACGTCAGAAAAACTGACTGTGTCGTGGCTGTACCTAGACCATAACGACAATTGCTTGTGTTTCCAATGCTTCTAACCATCTCTTAAACCATTCTTCACAGACCTTACATTCCGCCCTTTTCCTATGCTTTTTGTAAAGCTTGTAAATAAACAACGAACTTTTGTTGCATTCGCGAGAGAAACAACACAATCCGGTCAATTCCATCGTTCTTCAGCGTGGAATTACCTGCATCTTTGTTGTTTCTCGATTCTGTTCTCGTTCATTTACTTCACTAATTCATGGTAGACAGTCAATAATCGGTCTTTTTCTTTATCCCAGTTGTATTTCTGCCGTGCCTGCTTTGTCCGTTCTTTCATCGCCTGACGTAACCCGTCCTCTTCGACGATTTGATTGACGGCAGCGGCAATCGATTGCGGTGATTCAACGTCAACAATCAGTCCGACGGCCTCTGTCTCGACGACACCACGGATTTCCGGTAAATCTGCTGCCACGACCGGGACAAGGGCTGACATGTATTCAAATAATTTATTCGAAGAGGCCGAATAATGGTTAAAACAAACGTTTTCTAACACTTGAAACCCAACCGTCGCTGCTGCTGTATAACTCGGTAACTGATCAAGCGGTACCTTATCCATAAAATGAATACGTTCTCGTTCTGAGGACGTAGCCGCCAGCCGTTGAAGCTCCGGTTTGATTTTTCCGTCGCCAATGAACAACAGTGTGCCGTTTCGAATCAACGGCATCGCTTCAATCAACCGCCCGAGCCCCCGTCCTTCCTGAATACCGCCTTGGTACAATAAAATCGGTTCGTTTTCGTCCATTCCGAGTTCTTGACGGAGCGGGCGTGCTTCCGGTACCGTTTCTTGATAAAATGGATAATTGTGCAACACGGCCGGTCGCTCTCCGTAAAGGGCTAAGTGGTAATCGGCACGTGTCTCATTTTCGACCATCGTCTGATCCACAAATCGTAATAAATGACGTTCTAAACCGCCTTGTCCTTTTCCGTAGCCCGTCCGATCCGTCTGGACTTCATGCGAATCGTAGACGATTTTTGCCCCTCTCGCGGCCGAAATCGCTTGCGGTAATGTATTTAAATCGTTGGCATGCATGATATCGTAGTTCCGCTTACGTGCTGCCCGTGTCATCCGGACAATCCCGAAGCTGTTATACAGTGCATAGCGGATAAACCGGCTTTTCTGCAACATATACAGAATGACGGCAACCGGAATCAGCCAAGGAACGAACAAGAACAATCCTGCGCCAGCCAGAAGCGTAACCGGGTTACGCTTCTTCAGACGACGAAGGATTGTTTCAAAAGGAGGTGTCCGTTCAATTCGGATGATTTGAAAGCCGCTCGGGTGATACTCCATCGCTGGTAATGTGCCATCATTGAGACAATATAAATCGACGTGATACCCTGCTTCCGCGAGTGCCGTACACTCCCGTAAAACACGTGCATCATTCGTAAACGTATTCCAAACAAACATCCCGACCCGTTTCATTCACTCACCCCTACTACTTGAAAATTGGTTTTACGAATCGCTTCAAACAATCGTTCTTGATTTTGTTCCCAGTCAAAATGGGTCTGAACATACGCTATACCCGATTGGCCCATTGCTTCACGCGCTTCCGGATGTTCTGCGAGATACCGGATTTGTCCGACGATTGTCTCACGACACCGCTCCCGTGAGACGAATCCTGCACCGGCCTCTTCAATCACTTTTGCCGCATGTCCTGAAACGGCTCCGACAATCGCACATCCCATTGCCATATAGTCGATGATTTTCCCGGGCGTTACCGTATCGAATGCCGTACTTTCGACTAACGTCGCAAAGGCGATGTCACTTTTCGCAAGTTGTTTCAGCGCGTCCCATCTCGGCATCGCGTTCATGAAATGAATATTCGTCAGTCCGCGTTTTAAGACATGTTCTTCAAACTTTTCTTTATGGTAGCCGTATCCGACGACGTGAAATTCAATGTTTCCATCCTCTTGTAATTGCTCCGCTACATCAAGCAATAAGAACACATCCTGTGCCAATCCGATATTGCCCGTATAGACGACGCGGACCTGCTCCGACACTTTCCTCCGTTTAATCAACCATTCGTTTTCTTCGATTGAATTCGGAATGTAATGAATTTTCTCCGGTGCAATCCCTTTGCTTTCAATATACGAACGAAACCCTTCACTGTTGATGACAATTTGATCGGCCCGATGATACATCCATTTCTCAAGCCAGTAGAGCGGGGCAAGCAACACACGTGACTTCGTTATACCGACACCGACCAGTGATTCCGGCCACAAATCGCGGACATCTAACACGAGTGGTGCTTTTTTGATGAACTTGGCAACGACTCCGACCAGTCCCATAAAGATGGAAGGCGTCGTCGCATAGATGTAGCTATACTGTTTTTGATCCTGCCGTACTTCCCGGACCGCCAGGACAAACTGTTCTAAAAACAACCGGAGCCGTCGCCATAAGTTTGTCGTCGCCCGCAGGTCACGTGGTTGAATCCGGGTAATGTTAGCTGCATCCAAACTTGGTTCGTCCCAAAACATCGCGTCCGTATACAATTCCGCCGTCGGGTACAGTGGTTCTGATGTCAGGACGTGGACGTTACTTCCTTGTTGTTCCATCCGTTTAAAGATATTTTTCATCCGATTGGCAGCACTGCCGATTTCCGGATAGAAATTTTGACAGATCATCAACACATTCATCGTCTCCGGGCCCGTCTTTGTTTGAGCTTTCGTCGGAACTTCCAGTAACGGACGGCGATTTTTCCAAGTTTTGAATTTGCCAGTGATCGGTATTTTAATTTCCATTGCGTATTCGCCTCCAAGACATCCAGATTCGATACAAGTGCTCCTTCATACCGTTCGAGGACCAACTGATACTGTTGTGCCAACAGTGCAATCGTTTCTTCTTGTTCGGTCACTTGTTGTAACAGCCGCTCATGTTCTGATGATAACTCCGCATATTCCTGCTCATTGGTCTGCTGTTTCAGCTGTTTCTGCTCCCATTTCTTTTGCTGGTTTTTTAATCGAACGATTTCAGTCAAATGCATCCGCTCGATTGCTTCAAAAGCCGTTTCCAACCAGTCGATTTCTTGATTCGTCATACTGCGGACCGGTTGTTTTTCCTCATGAAGCGTCACAATCACGCCTAACCACTTGTCCATCCGCTCCAATCGATCAATCGTTCCATAGGGTGTCAATTGCTCCAACAAATGACGTAAATAATACGTCCGCTTATGGTCAGCATAGTCATTGACACCAAACGGAACCGTTACGACAAGCCGTCCACCCGGTTTCAGGAAGGAACAGGCTTTTTGGACAAACCGTTCAGGTTCGCCGATATGCTCGAGAACTTCCGTCATCAAGACCGTATCAAAACGTTGACTGTTTGAAAACGTCATCAGATTGGCTTCTTCAAACTGAATCAACTCTTTGACCGAACGTGCTTCTTTTTCCAATGCTTGTCTTGACTCTGTGATGGCTTCCGGTGAGACATCGATTCCCACAACCTGTTTCCCTTCACGACCGAGTAAAATCGGGACGAGTCCTCCTGAACAACCGATGTCGAGAATCTGACTGCCCTTTGTCTCGCGAATAATCCAGTGAATCCGTGAGCGGACTTTTTTTCCGAACTGGACTCCGAGTTGGTCATAATAAGCGGCACGGATTTCATCTTTTGGTCGTGTCATCTGTTTTGTTGGCATCACCGTACCTCCTCTAATAACAATGCTTGAATAGCATCAGTCTGTTTTTTATCCGCAAGTTCAACGAATCGGCGGATCAACGGATTCGTCAATGTCACCGGTTCATAAAAAGCGACAATCATTCGGAGGAGCGCGACGCTCGGACCAAAATCTTTATCACTGCAGTAACGTAGTTTCACCAGATACCAATGTTCAAAAAAGTGTTCGAAACGGGTTTCTTTGTAGGCATCGAGGACACCATAACGTGCAAACTTTTCAACCCGCGCCTTTTCCCGGACGACACTGCGTTCAAAGAAACGAACGGTCAGGGAGTTGACGGTCGAACCTGCTACTGCGGCGTAGTAATAATGAATGACCCGGTTGACGAGCAAGACACGGTCCGCATGCAACATCATTTCCTGGAAAAACAAGGAGTCTTGTCCGACGGCTCCGACGACTTGCTCCAGATGATGATTCTGCAAAAAGCTTTTCTTGACGACTAACGCTTGAATACTTTGGACGGAAAAGCGGTTCTCTAGCAAATACGTTTTAGGTTGATCGCAAACCATCCGTCCTTCTTTCCGAACTTTCGGTAAAGCGATGATACTTGTTTTTTCGGCCAGCTTTTTCATATGTCCGACTGCAAAATCGAGTGTCGGGTCTTGATCGAGTTCCTTCAACAATTCGGCATACCGGTCACTCAACACTTCGTTATCAGGATCCAGGAACGCAATCCGTTCGGCACGCGCCAGTTCAACACCCTTATTGCGCGGACGTGACGCACTGCCGCTTCCGCCTGTCGGGAACAGGTAGGTTACGACGTTGCCGTGTCGTCGCGCGAGACGATTAATCGCTAGTAACGTCATCCGGTCTGTTGATCCATCATCCACTAAGATAATTTCCGTCTCGGCAAATCGATCCATTCGTTTTAAACTGGCAAAGCATTTATACGTGAGATGATATCCATTATTAAAAATCGGCACGACGACGGACAGTATCGGTGTTTCAACAGCAGATGACTTCCCTTGTTCGTTCCACTCGAGTGCATCAAGAAGCAATGTTTTGCCTGCCATCTTCCCTTCACTGAACTGTTCATAAGAAAAGTCAGCACGCCAAATCATACTGCCACCCGTCCGGCCCAGCTCGTCCTGAATGACGAATGGTATCTCATCTTGAGCTGTTTTACGGACAATGCTGGCATCACTGTATTTAAATCCGTTCACTAAATCTTCAAGGTAGTACTCTCCGTATGACTCCGTCCCATCAAGTACAGCGACTAAATCGGTCTGCTCGTATAATTCTTTCGTCAGGTCTTCTTCGCGGTAAATCCAATCCGGTGATACGGTTTGGTGTTCTAGCATCCGGTTTAGCTCCGGTGTCACTTTTCGTAAGACAACCAGGAGTTTTCGTCGCAACGGCTGGACAGGTAATTTCAGCAAGCGGGCCATCTGATCAATCCGGTCATAGACGGTATGGGATGACATGACGGAACGAATGCCTTCTGCCCGGAGTCGCTTCACGTCATCCCCGGTCGTACGTTCTAAAATCGCTTGCGCCTCTTGATGATCATGGACGGTAAACACGTTCGGAAAATCATTGTTGACGGCGATGCTGTAATTCGACAAAATCAGATTTCCGAGTGCTTGGGATTCATAGATTCGTCGTGCACACATCGTTTTACTATATTTAATGCTGTTTAAATTCAACACCCAGTCATAACACTTACTGACTTGTTGCAATGTCTCATAAGGAATCGATGGTGCGACGCGCGAGACGTAACGTTGCGGAAAATGATAATCCGGTAAGTTCAACTGATAGTTGCGGTCAACGATATCGAGTGTATGATCGGAACGTAAGACACCATCAAATAACATCTCGGTGTCTTTGACACGCTCCGGATACTTTGCCATCCAGCTGCCGGCAAACAAAACGTGTTTTTTCCGGCTCCGGGTCGCGCCAATCGGATTATGGATGATGGGATTCACCCCAAACGTCGTCGCTTCAATCCGGTCATGCCCGCATAACACTTGATATTCCGGAATCATCGCTTCGTCTGACGTCAAAATATAATCCGCTTCCTTTGCCACATCACTAAAACGGTCAAAGTTGCTTGGATCCTCTGTCGATTGAAAAACAACCGGTATTTCTTTCCCCTTCACCTGCCGAATCATTTCCATCAGACGGGCCCGTTTTTTGGAGGTCGGTGTGGCGACACCTTTCCAGTCATCTCCCTGAAGTCCTTTCCATGAGGATACGACCAGGAACAGGTCAATCGGTTTTTCAAATACCTCTTCAAACGTTGCCGGATTGACGTAGTGTAAGTGGAGCGCATCTTGATAGTAGGCATACATGAATTCGGAACAGACGATGGCGACTTCCAGTGGCCGCTGCTCAAAATAACGCGTTCCGCTGTGCAGGGGAATATCTGCATATGCAATCTCCTGTAACAATCCGCTGTTACTTTGTTCGTGATAAGTCGTTGTTGTTGAAGGACGTCCGGAAGTATTAGGCCGGATTCCGGTCTTCATCGTCAGTACCGGGAGTTTCTGTAAACGTTCAATGGAAGCAACACTTGCCTTTGATTCCAATCGAAGCCGTTGCTTCTCCTCGCGTACCCATTGAAGTTGTTTCATGACTGCTTTTTTAAATTGTTGTCCACTCACGCGTATACACCCTTCCTTCTTTCATCTCCCTATCAGTCTACGAGTCCAGTTCAAAGGAGACTTAAAGGATCTGCAAGGTTTTTGTAAAGACTTGGTGAAGCCTTTAACGGTTTCCCGGACATTCGTCATGAAATCAGGACAAAAATGCGTGGAGTCGATTTGGTTCACAACGTGTTTCGCACAAAACAATGAACTCAAACCTGTCGCTTTTCGTTTTAGAACAATCAATTGGGGTAAATGTAAAAGTATTGATGATAAGGGAGATGACAGAATCATGACGGATAAAAAACAAGACTTGCCAAACAAAACAGCAGATGTCGGCTTACACCCGGATCCGGAACCCGCGGAAACATCTGATCCCGGTATCAAACCGGCTGAAACACAGCATCCGGATCCAGACTTGGAAGAATTAAAAAAAGATCCCGCTGATCAATAAATAGGATTTTCCATAAAAAAAGGTTTTGCTCTCCCATAAAGGAAAGCAAAACCTTTTTTGACGTCTTCTTATAACTTGACCAACAATTTTCCTGTATTCGAACCATCAAACAGTCCGAGAAACGCATCCGGCACTTGATCAAACCCTTCAAAAATCGTTTCTTCATACTTTAATTCACCGTTATTGACCCATTGTCCCAGCTGTTCCGCTGCCTCTTTAAAACGTTTTCCGTAATCTCCGACTAAGAAACCTTGCATCCGGGCACGGGCGATGATCAGTTTGGATTGCACACGTGGCCCAATATCTTCTTTTTCATTGTAACCGGAAATTGCTCCACAGACCGGGATACGGGCAAATGGATTTAAGCGGTTGAGTACTGCATCACCGATTTCCCCGCCGACATTTTCAAAATAGACATCGACGCCGTCCGGACAGGTCCGATCGAGTGCTTCTCCGATTTGCTCCGTTTTGTAATTGATGACTTCATCAAATCCGAGTTCTTCTTTGAGATACTGAATTTTTTCATCACTTCCCGCAATACCGACGACCCGTGCACCTTTGATTTTAGCAATTTGTCCGACAATCGAGCCGACTGCTCCGGCTGCTGCCGAGACGACAACCGTTTCACCGGGCTGTGGATTCCCGATATCCAGTAATCCGAAATAAGCCGTCATACCAGTCATCCCAAGTACACCAAGTGCCGTTGAGACAGGTGCCAATGATGCATCAATTTTACGGACTTGTTTGGCATCCACGACTAATTTTGTTGCCCAATCAAGCATTCCGACGACGATGTCGCCGACTTCGAGTGTATCCGCTTTTGATTCGATGACACGTGCGACTACGCCTCCTTGAATCGGTGCATCCAGTTCAAATGGCTGAGAGTAAGAGCGGGAATCGTTCATTCGTCCCCGCATGTATGGATCAACTGAGATATAAAGCGTCTCTAACAGGACTTGATCCGTTTGCAACTCATTCAGTTCAATCTTTTCGTACCGGAACGTCTCCCGTGTCGGACGTCCGTCCGGTCTGTTGGCTAATACGATTTGTTGTTCTGACATAACTGTTCCCTCCCCGATTTTTACTCTTTCACTCTAGCAGTCCTATCCTGTGAGTGCGAATACTTTGCCTTTATTTTTTCAGAAAATTCCATTTTTACCTTGACGTGCTACAGAGACTTTCGTATGATTAAACACAATTCATCGCTTTTATACTGTTATGCACAAAAGTGATACATAAGGAGTGATTTTTATGAAGACAACTTCGAAACGGTTTGACCGCCAATTCGGAATCCATGTGTTAAACGGTCTTAGTATCGGGATTTTAGTTGCACTTATCCCCGGAGCCTTACTTGGCGAACTCGCCAAAGCCTTGCTTCCGTACTTTTCTCCCGCCCAACATATCATCGACTCTACCGCGCTTGCGATGCGTTTGTTACCGATGGTGATTGGTGTCGCCGTAGCGATGCAGTTTAAGACGTCGCCCATCGAGACTACATCGATTGGTCTCGCGACTGTCGTTGGATCAGGTGTCGCCAGCCGGACCGATACAGCAGGTTACTTATTCGTCGGCACGGGGGATGTCATCAATGCCGGACTAACGGCTGCCATTGCAACGGCTCTCGTTATGTGGATCGGCAATCGGTTTAAAACGTATACTGTCCTCGTCATTCCGACTTTAATTATTGTCGGAGCAGGCGGAATCGGTGTCCTGACCTATCCTTATGTCACAAAAATCACTGCCAGTATCGGTCAGTTGATTACTCATTTTACGGTCCTTCAACCTGTGTTGATGGGCATCACGTTAGCCGTCATCTTCTCTGTCCTGATTGTCTCTCCGTTGTCGACCGTCGGAATCGCAACTGCAATCAGCTTATCCGGTGTTGCCGCCGGTGCTGCCAACTTAGGTGTCTGTGCCGCCGGTTTCGGACTTGCGATTGCCGG